>Ga0310696_10000662_pt1 | contig 52285 bp, 31 predicted proteins | sample AusTroGonzalo_MG_4_FD_203885 | JGI IMG/M metagenome (GOLD analysis project Ga0310696, IMG submission 203885) | Bovine rumen microbial communities from tropical cattle in Woodstock, Queensland, Australia - Gonzalo_02 (v2) (version 2) | ecosystem: Host-associated > Mammals > Digestive system >...
GCGGGAAATTATACCATACGCTCGTGTCCCCTTGGCAAACGACCTGAATATTGATATCATAGACACCCTCAATCAGAGTTGTGGTGACCTCGGGTTTCTTTATTCCTTTGAGAATAGAAGCTACGTTTTCGCCCATGCGGTGCATTCTCAGGTTAAAAGACTCTCCCGGAGAAGTCCATTGCAGGGTCACCGCCTGGCCCGATTTCTTCGACAACATATCCTTCGGCTCTCCGCAGTTATTACGCGCCACCTGGATATTATCCACACATGGACCGGGTTGAATCAACCGCGCTGCACTGCTGTAGATGAACAGGAATACCAACCGATGAGGAGTGCCGTCCGACTGAATGGTATCTACAGCATGGGTCCACACGGATCCGCCGGTCAATAATCCTTTCGAAGTGAAAGGCAGCATATTCTGCGCCACCCATTTCTTGGCATTGTAATCGTCATTGAGCATACAGAACATATCGCCGAACTGGCTCTCCGGTACCCATGCTACCGCCAGAGCAGCGCGCGCCGAGTCTCCGCCGCACATCCAGTCGAAGGCTATATCATATCGGCCGGCTTCCAGCTGCAACTCACGCCAAGCTATCACCACCCGAGACTCGGTTTTCTTGTATCCTACGCTCGTTCCTCCGTCCGGAGAGATATACATTGACTGCTCGCCCAAAGAAGAAATTCCTTTGCCGATAGCCCACTGGTTCACCCAGTTGTAACCCTCGTTCTTCGGCTTGTTGAGAGTCCAGTTCGCATTCTCCGCGGCGTCCTCAAAGTCGCAATAATAGGAATGCGGCAACTGAGCCGACAGAATGCCGGTCGTCATCAAAAGGATAGTTATGTATAGAAAGCGTTTCATTCCAAATTATAAGTCTTGCGTTTATTTGCGTTAATTTTGTTTCTTGCCCGTAACGTCATACACCCGGCCGTTACATATAATGAGCAACTGTCCGTTGCGTAGTATTTTTCTTGCTTTGGTTTGCTGAATGTCTTCCAGGCCCTGGCTGTTATTCGGATCCACATCCCATGGCGTGAAGGGGCATACCCAAGCTTCGCTTCCGTCCGCCATCGTCACACGGACGCTGTACTCCGTATCCATCTTCATATTCGGGTCATAATAGTACGATTTGGTGGCACCCGGTATCTCCTCGCCCTCCTGATACCATTGATAAGTCTGGAAAGTCAAACCGCCATTTATCTCCGGCGATAGGAAGGTGAGCAGATCTGTCCAGTGGAGCTCAATCAGGTTGCTTGCCAGACTCAGGCCGAACTGCAGCGTATCACGCCAAACGGTCTCGCACCACGGCATATAGAACTGCACTATCGCATCGTGGTAACCTACGTCGTGGTTACTGAGCAGTATCTTCACTTCCGCATCCTCCCGATGCAGCCATTCCGTCGAATCCACCATCTGCTCGATGCGGATACGCATACTGTCGATATAGATACTGTTCTCTACCGCGAAGAGCAACGGCTCGTTGGCGCACAACTGATGTTCGCGAAGCGCCACTTTCGGTTTCGGAGCTTGGAATAGTTTGAGCGTTACGATACTGTCGCAACCCGTCTCCTGACTCATGAACAAACCCGTATAAGTACCCGGGATATCGACCGTTCGGTCACCGAACTTATAGCGTCCGCCGATACATATCGTGTCATATGTTGTCTCCATTTTGGGCTCGTGTACATACAGATGGAACAGGATAACACTGTCGCAACCCGTTATGACCGAAATCAGACTGTCGTAATAAGTTCCCGGATCGGAATATTTGGTTTTCGAACCCATTGGGAACACTACAGACTCTCCCCGGCAAATCGTATCGAACTGATGCGTCTCCAACGGCCCGATAGCCGGTACGTCCAGTTCAAACCATGCCGTATCCGCAAACAACTGGTCATTCACATAGATACCGGTCCTAACACCATAACGCACCTTTCCGCCCGATTCCGGCATCGGCACATATGTTCCTTCCTCTATATACCCTATCGGTATCTCCGTACCGTCCTCCATTATCATGAAGCACGACTCCAGATGTTTGTCATAGCGATGCTCTATCTCTCCCGTCAACTGGTTAGTCAGCATGATATGACATCTGTTCCACCATGTATAGCCGTTTTGGCAGTTCTCAGGAGTCCATAGAAGCTCTAACTCCGCCTTCGTGTTATGCGGTTTCGCACTGGCGTCGAACCAATAGCCGCATTCCGGATTCGTCGGATAGGTCACATGGCAAAGATAGGTATTCGTATCCGCTTCCTGCACATAGAAGAACCTGTCTTTGGAAAGCGTGTCCCTTAGAAGCTGGTCCGTGCGGTTGAACCATGCGTAGTCAAATCCTTCCGGTGCAGTGAACATACGCGTCGTCGAGCCCTCACCCCATGGCAGACCGTCCACGTCACTGCGTGCACAGTTCAGCATGAAATAGGCGTAACCGAAGTGGCCGCTTTGGTCACAGTCATACGAAGTGAACTTGATAGTCAGAGTCTGGCCCACATAGTCTTCTACACTGATACCGATAGTCTTCCAGTCCTGCCAGGTGATATAATGGCTGTTGCCATTGCCGCCCGTAGACCCGTACCATGTCACTTCGTGCCATATAGAGCGAACCTCCGGATCTTCCCATTCTTTCTTAGTGGGAGCATGGAAATCAACACTCGCGCACTTGGTATCAATCGGGTTACCCTCTTCGTCAAACACGTCCAGCGTAAACCGTGGCTGTTCGTTTGCTCCGTGGTCCGGATTCTCCAGCACGATGGCATAGTGAATCAGCAGCACCGCAGTCGAATTGGATTCCACCGGATATTGGAATGTAATCGACTCATACTCACTATTGATATTCCAGTTACCGAGACGTACAGAGCCGAACTCTCCTTTCGGAACGGTCTTCAAGCACGCTATCGTATCCTTGCCTTGCTTGATAACGGTGCGCGGGTCCACTTCATTGACATCGAAGTGAGTCGTATGCCTGCTTCGTATATCCGCCGGACCGAAATCAACCCGATCTGTACCCTGTACCTCTTTCTGGAGACCTTGGGTAGTGAGATACTGCCATGTGCCGTACTCAAACGTGGCATTGTACATATTGAGCGCATCGAAGCAGTCGGTCTCGTATAAATAAACGGTCGGGAATACGGTATAAGCACTCTTTCCGGCTTCGTTGATACTGCTAATCCAGAATTCGTATGCTCCGTAGTCCACATTCGTCAGCATCACCTTCGTCTCGTTGACATACAACGTGTCAAATTTCTCCTCCCCTTTCTTGCGGTACAGCACCTCAAAAGAGTCAGATTGGGCTTCCCAACTTACATCCGAGACACCCAGAACCGTCGTCACATGGATATTGGACGGATAGTCCTCATTTATCGGAGCCTTCGCCAATTGGAAATTATCAATCGCTATCGAAGTGAGCGTATCCACTTTGGTCACATCCGTATTCACCCATACGAAAAGCAAATGCGTATTGGATGAATTAGCCAAGGATACCGGAATAGAAACACGGGTTTGTACATGACGCCAAGCATCACCGTCAACCAGACAGGTGTCTTTACCCATCAGCGATGTCAAACTTTTATTGAGCGCATCATTTTTGTATATATGCGCCCAGTCCGGTTCTACACTGTTTCCTCTGCACTTGAACCAACTCTTCGGACCGCTGGTAAATATCACTTTCAGATATCCTTTCGTCTTGTTTCCGGTACCAATCCAGTCGTAAGCTACATCATAGTCACCGGCCTCCAACGTGATATCGCGATACGCAATCATCACATTGTTCGTCGCGGCATACTTGCTCGTAGCACCGCCATCCCTGGAGACATACAGCGACTGGGTACCGCCGGTATAGGCTTGTGCACTTCCTATGATCCACCTGTTCTCCGTCGTAATAGCGTTGACGGACGGATTAAGCATCCAGTTGTCATTCTCCTGCGCATCTTCGAAATCACAGAAATAGGGCAGGTCAGCCGTCGTGATAGCCGCCGACCATGCGTTGGTAACCAATAACAAATTACCAATCATCCATAAAATCCCTATGTATAACCGTCTCAGCATCAATATCCTAAACAATTACAGTGCTTCGGCTCCGGCAACGGCAATAATGCCGTCAAGCGAACTCCCGCCAACAGCGGAAGATAATGCTTCGCCGTACCGACAAATGCATACTCCGCAAAGGCGCCTACATAGTACCGCGGCTCGCCTTTGGTAGTAAACTTCGATTTCTTCTTACCTGCTCCGTAGATGCAGTATCCCACTTCGGCACAAGCACGGATGTCCCATACCAGCCCCTTCACCACAGCGGAAGTCTCGTAAGCCTCATTCGACACTAAACCGTGACCCGGAACGTTCTCCAGCTCATCCATGAAACGGACATACTTGCCCGTCATCGTATAATCGCCTTTCTCACGCGTCAAGCCCCATACATCCATATTCGCCTTAATACCTGCCATCGCATAGACACGCTTGATTTCAAAACCCGCCATCACCGGTATATTCACGCCGATATTTTGCAACGTCGTGCGGCGATTGGTCCAACTGTGCGTACCGATATACGGCTCGCCCGTATCGTCCACATGATTGGCCGTTACGCGAGTGATATCGTACGGTTGGTTACTGCGAATGCGGTATTCCACACCCAAGCCCGCATCTACTATCAGCGCCTTGTGTGTATAGCGGTACCCTATGCCTGCAGCCGGAGAAAAACCATTCGATTTGGAGATAGGCTCTGCCCATCCCGCTCCAATCCAAGCTCGCGCATCGTCAAGCGATATCTTCTCTCCGTCAGGCGTCTCTATGCCCTTGCTCGCGAAATCGCGCGCGTATGAGAAATCAGCCTGGAAACGGATATAATGACGGCCGTACACGCCCGATGCGATACTGCCCAGAAAGACCAGTATTGCGACACATACACTGCGCGTGTATAGTATATTATTATGTGCGCTCGTAGTGCGTATCATGCGTGCACGCGAAAATAAAAAGCGGGCAAAATTACACTTTTTCCCTTAATTACACAACAAAACGACAAAAATTCGTCTATTTTCTTACTTTTTGTAAACTTTACTTTGCAAATATTTACATACATAAAATCGCCTGCGCGCATACATGCGGGCGGGCGATTTATTTAAGGAGAAACGCTATTACAGACCTGCCTGATAAGCAGCAGCGTCCATCAAACTGTCAAGTTCAGAAGCGTCTTTAATAGCGATACGGATGATCCATCCTTCGCCGTACGGATCATTGTTTACCAGTTCCGGCTGGGCATCCAAAGCACCGTTGATTTCCAGCACTTCTCCCGATACCGGCATATTGAGGTCGCTCACCGTCTTTACGGCTTCTATGCTGCCGAATACCTCTCCCTGGCCAACCGTCTCACCCAACGTAGGAACGTCAATGAAAACGATTTCTCCTAACTCCGATTGTGCGTAATCGGTGATGCCTACATAGGCCTCATTCCCCTCTACGCGAATCCATTCATGTTCACTTGTATAGCGAAGCTCTTCAGGAAAATTCATATAAATTTCAAATTAAAAATTTCAAATCTCAAATTTGTTCGATTAACGAACAACCGGCGTACCCGGAATCTGGTCACCCAGCGTGGACATAGCGCAACGGAAACCAATCTTCGATGATGCCTTGTCCTGATCCAGATAACGACGGTTAGACGGGTTCAGCCAGTAGATACGGTCTGCCCATGAGCCTCCTTTGTAAACGCGGCTCTTTTTCGTTACACGCGGAGCGAGGATATCGGTCGGATCGGTCTTGACAGCGGCCAGATTCTCAACGCCTACCGTATCCAACGGATAGTCCGTCTCAATCAAACTGGCGAAATCGCCGTCCAGCACGTCACGCTTATCGTCCTCTTTACCCCATGTAATCTTGATACATCCTACGGAATCCATCTCGAAACTGCCGTTATCGTCCAATATAGGATGGCTGTAGATATTACCACGATAGGAGTTATACTCGCTTGCCTCCTGATACGTCGTCTCACGGAATACATCCATTACCCATTCGTTCACATTGCCGGCCATATTGTACAGACCGAAATCGTTCGGAGCAAAAGCGTCAACCGGGTTGGTGATAACATAACTGTCGTTCAGCGCACCGCTGACACCCATCATGTCGCCTCGACCACGGATGTAGTTAGCCTGCATCATACCCAGATTCTTCTTCGTCATGTCACGAGGATGATAGCCGCTCCACGGATAAACCTTACCCTCAATCGTCAAACCGTCCTCGCCGGCTACCGGTGCATATGCGGCAAACTCCCATTCGGACTCTGTCGGCAGACGATAACCCGTTACGAAAATACCATCGGCAATCGTAACTTTGCGTTCTGCGCCGTAGCTGTCTAATTGCGGTTTACGACCGTATTCAGGAACATAACGGTCATCCATTAAGTATTTCTCGGTATTGAATACAAACTGATCGCGTATCCACTCATAACTCGGACGATACATCGTTACCGTCTGCTCGGGATCCTCCGGACTGACTTCTTCGTACGAATACATCTCGTAGCCCGTCTGCTGCTCCCACTCATCCTTATATGCCTCGTCATCTGTAGGCTGCAAGTCTGCGAACGGAGGGATGACAATAGCGCCGGCGTTAATCAACGCCATCTCGTTAACACGGTCGGTACGCCATTGGCAGTATTTCATCGCCTGCTCCCATGTCACACCTACGATGGGATAGAACGAGAATGCCGGGTGCTCGAAATAATTGTCCTCATACGGATCATTGTAGGCCAAATCCTCACGCCATACCTTATGGTCAGGACGGGCTTGATCCACCAACTCCGGAGCAACAGGACCGAACACGAACTCCAACCAGTGCAGATACTCATTCCAGTTCAGGTTCGTCACCTCGTATTTGTCCATGTAGAATGAACTTACCGTTAATGTACGAGTCTCGTTGTTACGCGGAGATGTTATAAATTCATCCTTCTCTCCTACCGTGAACGAACCACCCTGAATAGGAACCATACCTACCGGATTCACATTTCCCACACCCTCATTGGCCTGGAAATTAGTGGTCTTTTGGTCGAAATAATTCCAACCAGTAGTGTTACTCACGCGGGTATTCAGCTCACGCTGTTTGCACGATGCTGCTACCAATACTACCGAAACAATCAATAGATACTTAAATACGTGTTTCATAACTATTTTAGAATATTTTTTTATATGCACATATAAATCAGCCTGCAAATGTACTGCTTTTTTCGCATATACGCAAGATTTTTGCTACTTTTTTTCAATTTTTTTGCATATTTCGACAATTTTTTGTACCTTTGCGGCGTGAAAACGCAAATTATGGCGATAGGAAACGTGACTCCGGACAGTTTTTATGCCTCGTCACGCTTGGGGTCCATAGACCGTTTGGTGGACTGGGCGCATACCGCCATTACCGATGGGGCGGATATTCTGGATATCGGAGCCTGCTCCACCCGCCCGGGCAGCACGCCGGCCTCTGAATCCGAAGAATGGAATCGGCTTGTGCCGGCGTTGACGGTCCTTCGCCGGGAATTGCCGGAAGCGTCGCTCTCGTTGGATACTTTTCGTCCGGAGATAGCCGAACGCGCACTCGAGCAGTTCGGGCCAATGATAATCAACGATATATCCGGAGGGTGCGATGCCATGTATAGACTCGTGCGGGCATACGATGTTCCGTATATATTTACTTTCCGGGGGGACTACGATAAGCTTTGCATCATAGATACGATGCCGGACCTGAAATGGATTCTCGACCCCGGTTTCGGCTTCTGCGGAGGTGTGGAGCAAGACTACGCCTGCTTACGGAGATTGGACGATTTGCGACGGTATAACCGCCCGGTACTGGTTGGCCTCAGCCGCAAATCAATGCTTTGGAAACCGCTCGGCCTCACGCCTGAGACATGTCTGTGCGCAACCCAAGTAGTGCAATTGTACGCATTGCAGCACGGGGCCGGCATCCTGCGGGTGCACGATGTCAAGGAGGCGAAACAAACCATCGACCTTTGGAAAAAACTAAAATAACCACATAATATTAGTAGATAATATAATAATATGATACATACTCTGGCTTTTTCTTTTGGATTCAAAGATGCAGTGGATATCCTGCTGGTGGCCTGCATCCTGTTTGAGACCTATCGACTGCTCCGCAGAACCGGAGCCTCCAACCTCTTCTGGGGTATTCTGGCATTTATCCTCGTATGGTTCCTCGTCAGTTTTGTATTCCAACTTGACCTTACCGGCGCTCTTTTCGACCGTATTATATCCGTCGGCGCCATCGCCCTTATCGTCATTTTCCAGGAAGAGATACGTATGTTCTTCTATCGCGTAGGGTCGCGGTTCTCCTCTTGGAAACTATTCCGTCCCAATATCAAGGATGATACCGCTTCGCGCCAGCAAATACTGGAGATTACCCAAGCATGCCGGCATATGGCTTCTACCAAAACCGGTGCACTCATCGTCCTCGCGGGAGGGGGAAGCCTCAAAGAGATTGTTGATACCGGCGAACGGCTCGATGCCGTTGTCTCCGCCCGATTGATAGAGAATATTTTCTTCAAAAACACTCCGCTTCACGATGGGGCGCTCGTCATTCGGGATGCCAAGATGCTGGCGGCCGCATGCATCCTGCCGGTCAGCAAAGACCAGACTATCCCCCACCACTATGGTCTTCGCCACCGCGCTGCACTCGGATTAACAGAAAAAACCGACGCCACATGTATTGTGGTGTCGGAAGAAACCGGCCGTATTTCTGTAGCCGCAGAGGGCAAGATACGGGAAGTGTCGGAGGACGAGTTATTCCTCGTATTGCATTCCTCGACGACCGCCGCGACGGCGAGCTAAACTGCGGTAACTGTCCTTACAGATTACACACTGTCCTTGCTCTTGTATCTTGAAGAGGATGGTGAATTTCAGTCCTACTACCAAATTGTTTACCTTGCTGGCAAAACCGTTGGTGGACATGATGTCATTCATCTTCAGACCATCTATCATATTCGTGTTATTATACACGTAGTCCTTCGAATTCGGATTGGCGTCGTACTTGGTCGGAGTGATAAGGCCCTCCTTGTTATTAGCCTTATGTATATCCAATAGTCCGTAGTCTACAAATGCCGCCAAACGATACTCGGTAGCACGTCTCGGCACATCGAAACCTACCTCGTCAGGGATATAACCGAGACGACCGCCTATCTCGAAACTCAAATCCATATCCAGATTGAATGTCGTCTTGTCTTTCTTCGGAGACATGGCCTGATCCGTGAAGAATTGCCATTTTGGATTGTCACGCATGTCATCGAAAGCAGCCGAACGACCGTATGTCGTGATATTGGCAGTCGTGTAGAAATTAGTCAGCACATGGGCATACACCTTCAATCCCGCCATCGCATAGAATTTCCTATGCTGCACACCGAGCATCAGCGGAATCTGCACCGCCAAATCCTTGTATTGGTCATGGCGGTCATTCACCTCATATACATAATCGAATAGATCGCCATCGAAATCCTGCTGATCTTTCAGTACCGTCTCGAAACTGCTTCCTTGCAGGAATGCCGTCATACCGCCCGTTGCTCCGACTCCGACGTCGAATAGGAACTGCGTCTGGCTGTACTTGGGCCCGGCTTGTAACTCATACAGAAAACCCGCACCTCCGGCTACACCGTAACTCAAGCTGTATTTGCTTTCCGCAGGGAGTAATGACCACTCACCTATGTTGGCATAAGCTCCGACATAGTTGCTCACCTTCGCATTCAGTGTGCCGCTAACCAGCATTGCGAAGAGAAAAACCCAATATGACAGACGTTTTTTCACGATTTATTTGCACAATCAGATTTTTTGTAGTACCTTTGCACCCGATTTCGGAAACAAAGACAACATTGCGACCGCAAAAGTACTGCTTTTTTTCGAAATACGCAAGAAAAATCATTGATTTTTTTATTTTTTGTACAAAATTTACACAAAATATGGCATTTAATCGCACTTTAATTACAGCAGCGCTCCCGTATGCGAACGGTCCGGTGCATATCGGACACCTCGCCGGAGTGTATGTTCCCGCGGACATCTATGCCCGCTACATGCGTTTGAAGGGTAGAGAAGTGCTCTTCGTATGCGGTAGCGACGAGCATGGCGTTCCTGTTACTATCCGGGCGCGCAAAGAAGGTATCACTACCCAGCAAGTCGTGGATCGTTATCATGAACTCATCAAGCGTTCGTTTGCCGATTTCGGCGTATCATTTGATATCTATTCGCGTACTACCTCCGCCATCCATCATCAGTTTGCAGCGGAATATTTCCGCGCAATGTATGACGCAGGCCAGTTCGTAGAAGAGACTTCCGAGCAGTTCTATGACCCCGAGACAGGTCATTTTCTTACTGACCGGAACATCCGCGGCGAGTGCCCGCGGTGCCATTCGATGGGCGCGTACGGAGACCAATGCGAGAAATGCGGTGCTACCCTCTCTCCTGACGAGCTGATTAATCCGTATAACGCAGAGACAGGTAACGCACTGGCCAAGAAGGCTACCAAACACTGGTATCTGCCGCTCGACCAATATCAGACTTGGCTCGAGGATTGGATTCTTAATAATCATAAGGAGTGGCGCCCAAACGTATACGGCCAATGCAAATCATGGCTCGACGGAGGACTCAAACCGCGCGCCGTCACTCGGGATCTCGACTGGGGTATCCCCGTTCCGGTAGAGGGCGCAGAAGGCAAAGTACTCTACGTATGGTTTGATGCGCCTATCGGTTATATCTCCAATACGATTGAACTATGCCGGAACCAACCGGAGAAATACGGCGATTGGACCAAATGGTGGAAAGATGAATCAACAAGAATGATCCATTTCATCGGAAAAGACAACATCGTATTCCACTGCATCGTCTTCCCCGCTATGCTCAAAGCGCAAGGTTATAACCTGCCGGATAATGTACCGTCGAATGAGTTCCTCAACCTGGAGGGCGATAAGATTTCCACCTCCCGCAACTGGGCCGTTTGGCTCAACGAGTACCTCGATGACTTCCCCGGAAAACAGGACGTGCTGCGCTATGTGCTCACCGCCAATGCTCCGGAGACCAAGGACAACGACTTCACCTGGGCGGATTTCCAGGCGCGTAATAATAATGAGTTAGTCGCTATCTATGGTAATTTCGTCAATCGTGCTCTTGTCCTCACGAATAAGTATTTCGAAGGAAAAGTACCGGCATGCGGCGAACTCACCGATTACGATAAAGAAGTCATATCACAAATTACAAATTACAAATCACAAATCGAGAGTTTGCTCGAGTCCTTCCGCTTCCGCGATGCACTCAAAGAGGCAATGAACCTCGCCCGTGTCGGTAATAAATATCTTGCCGACACCGAGCCCTGGAAACTCGCCAAGACGGACATGAACCGTACGGCTACCGTCCTTCATCTTGCGCTCCAAATTGCTGCAAACCTCGCGATAGCTTTTGAACCGTTCTTGCCGTTTTCATCGGAGAAATTACGCCATATGCTTTGCCCCGTAACCGGTAACCCGTCATCCGTAACCTTTAGTTGGGACAATTTGGGACGGATTGACCTTTTGAAAGAAGGCAACGCTCTCGGTGAAGTATCTCTTCTCTTTGAGAAGATTGAGGACAGCGCTATTCAAGCCCAACTGGACAAACTGGCGCGTATCAAAGCGGAGAACGAAGCAGCGGCTAAAGAAGAAGCATTGAAGAACTGGCGGCCCGAGCCGGTTAAAGAGCCGAATACTTTCGATGAATTCGAGAAAAATGACATCCGTGTGGCTACCGTACTGGAGTGCAATCCGGTTAAGAAGTCCGAACGACTGCTCGAGTTCAAACTGGATGACGGAATGGGCGGACGGACTATCCTCTCCGGTATCGCGCAGTCCTATCCGGACCCGTCTGTGCTGGTAGGAAAACAAGTGCTCTTTATCGCCAATTTCCCGCCGCGTAAGATGATGGGTATTGAGAGCCAGGGCATGATTCTATCTGCAGTAAATGCAGACGGCCGCCTTGTTGTGGCGACCGTCTCAGCACCTGTTAAAAACGGGTGTCAGGTAGGATAATATCCTTCTTAACACTACTGTTTCACCGGCTGTCCGGCTATCGTGTAGATTTGATCTCCCCGCCGGATATACAACTGACCATTCATAATGTATTTAGCGCATTGTGAGTGGTCTTTTCTTGTTTGGTCTATACCCTCAGCACCCCTTCTGGTGTATTTATAGATAGGAGGTTCGCCGTCCGAATCACTGGTTGTATAGAAGGTATCGTCATCAAGCCAGCATATGGCTTCGCCTTGCCATTCGTACTGATAGCAGTCAAGCACCACGGGTTGACGTTTGACCGTCTCTGCAATGCTCTCGTTGCCCTCGCGTTCCCAGTACAATACCCAAGAATAAATAGCCTGGATATTGTTATGGTTTTTAATGAGGACATACTTTCCGTCCGGCGATATATCGGCTGCCGTCACAAGGTGGAAACCTTTGTACGGATTCGTTCCGTCACCCAAATCCGATTTGACTCCCAAATCGCAGACATAGGTCAGCGTTTGTGTTTCTGATCCGTAATCAAGACGGAAGGGGAGACTGAACACCTGACATACATTATAATAGACCTTGGTGATAATATATATCATTTGCTCTACATTGTCGTACATCAGCGCCTCGTTGTTATGGCTTTTTCCGTCGGGATAGACATACTTGATATAGTTGGGCGTAACTACTTGTTCCGGCTTATCGACTGAATCGATAGCCGGCTCCTCAAACCATATTATTCTATAGTCAGTACGCTTCTCTTCATTATCGCCGAAAGAGCCGATGAAGAGGTAGTTTTTCCCTTCATATACACCACCGGACATATCTTCCCAATCCCAGCCAATCGACTTGGACATTTTCAGTGTGCATGCCCGCTTTTCGCCTTTCGCATCGGTGGCAATGATATAGCTCTCATGGTCATCGCTCTCCATCCATATGTAACCGGGCGTCACGCGCGAACAAGCAATGCCGGATACCTCCGGTATACTGATAGCTTCGCTTACTACACCACATTTTGAGCGCCTGAATATATCGCTCTGTGGCAGCGTATCCCCATTATACACCAGAGGCTTCGGCTTAATGGCAAAGGCCGCTATGCCTACGCATAACAAGCAGCCGATAATAAGATAACGCTTTGACATCTTGACAATGGATTATTTTACTTCTGCACCAAGCGCATTGAATGCCTTACCGTCACGCAGAATAACCATCTGACCGTCACGGAATACCTTAGTGGCTTTCGTCTCTATTGCCGTATTGTCAATGCCTGTACCGTCCGGAACAATAAGTTTTACGTTTTTGATAGCAAAAGTACCGCTTGCCGGATTATCAGGATTTGCTATAAAACCGACAGCTGCAATCGGATGTGTTCCATACGGATAGGTTGCACCATCCCAAAGACATTTTGCCGGTGTAACTGATTTGTTTGTCCATGTCTGGGCCTCCATATCAAGCCAGTTAGCATCGTCCCACCAACGGCTGCCTTCGGAATCACGAAGATAATGTATCAAACCGTGGGCGGATCCGTCACCTTTGTATTCAAAACTCAAACCGGTTACACTTGCCAGGTTTTCTCCCAGTTGCACCTCAAATCCGGCAACACCATAGCCCACTGTCACATTCCAGTTAACAGACACCTCGCTGGCGCTTGCAGTAACTGTAGCCGAACCATTTTCTTGTTCTTCAACAGCACTACTCAAGTTAACCGTAATTTCTTTGGCATTCATTGCGACAGCTGCAAACAAAGCAGCTACAAACAGTAAACTTTTTTTCATAATCATAAAAATTTAACAGGTTAATAAAAAGATTTATTTTGTTATTTAGACAATGCGTACATTGCAAATGCGGCACAGCAGATGCCGGCAATCTGAAGCGGGTTCGGAATCACGCTGAGGATAATCAGCGAAAGAAGTACCGTTACCATCGGCGACAGACCTTCCATCGGAGAAACGATAACAGCCTTTCCGTAACGGTAGGCATATACCAGAGTCAGCGCACCGATAGAGTTCAATATCTGAATACCGAAGCACCCTAAACTCTTACTCATCACCTCTTCTCCCGCGAAGAAAACAGCAGCGTCAGGTGTCATATACCATGCTACCGGAATAAGTACCAGTCCGCTGATTGCCATCCATATGAAGATAGACTCCGCATCCATCGTGTTATTGGCAAACTTCATAAAGAAACCCTGAATACCCCAGGCAAACAGCACCAGAATTGCCAGCAGTATCCACAGCCAGCCACTAACGGGACTGCCTTCCTGCCCCGTTTCTAACGACAGCAGCAAAATAGCGACAAGCGCCACTGCGATACCTGCAATCTGCCATCGTGTCGCCTTCTCTTTCAGGAAAACCGCCGCAAGAGTAATGACGATGACCGGAGACATTGAGATAAAAGGATAGATGATATAACTCGGTCCGAGCGTCAGCGCTTTGAAGAGTACTAACTGGCCTCCGGCACCAAGCAATCCTACCGTGCAGCCGAGCAATACAGACTTGGCGTCATGCATAAAACGGCCCTTGTTGATAATCAACGCTACAATAGCACAGGGAATCATCGATAGTGCCCAAAGAATATACACTACCGTATCCGGAATACCGTTCTGAATCTGGTATCCCGAGAATGCTCCCCATACACCCCATGTAACAACGGTGATGAGGATAAACAATAACCAAAGTTTGTCTTTCATATTAATCTTCAATTTTTCAAATCTTCAAATCACTCTACCGTCACGGTTGCCAGGTAGTTATATCCGGTGGCGGCATCCCAGCAGTTCTCGTTGGCCAGACGGATGGCGTAACGAGAGTCCTTCGCCAGTGTGGGCTGCGGATCCGGCAAATAGAGACAAATATCGTACTCTCCGGCGCTCTTGGGCTTAAAGGAGGCTTCCACTTTGTGCTCTCCGTCCGGTCCCCAGAAGCGAGGATCGCTGTTCGGAGTGACGGAAATTACATCCTTTGAATCCGCCTTATTAACAAGCAGTACGCGTATATCGCGCGGATTCATCGGAGAGGCAAAACCTTCGTTCACGATCGTGATTACCACTTTCAGTTCTTCTCCCGCTTTGGGTGCTTTGGTGGTAGCTACATCGGTTGCGGCCAGACGGTAACCTAATTGACGGCGCATGTCTTCCAGACATCCGCCATTCTGCCAACCGGCTATCACAGTCGTATGATAGTTGATATTCAGATACGACATATGCATTGCCTGCATCTGGGCAGTAGTATTGTCGCAACCGGCATAAGCACCAGGCTTATTCGACTCGCCGCCGTAGATTGTGTACTTCGTTTCCGCTTCCCAATAAGCGCGTTGGGCGGTAGTATTGAACGTACCCATATCGGACGCATTGGCCATGAAGGCATCATCGTGGCACGCAAGACGCGCCTTGGCGGTACCGGTATGTGCCTCTGCACGGGTAAGCGTATCCTCGATAGCCCAGTTGTAGCATTTCATCTTGAACTGCGGCGTACGAACGCATATCTGACGCTCTTGGGGAAGCGCATCCAACAGCGCATCCAGAATGCGACGACGGTCGGTGTAGTCGTTCTGCTTGAAATGGGTTACATAGTACCACTCTCCCCACGCGCCGATAAAACCGGCTTCCATCGCATAGATGACATCTACGTTCTCCTGAAGGATGGGTTTGATCTGCGAGATATGCAATAAAATGGTATCCACGGGTGCCTCATAAGGACCTTTTTTGTCCGAATTGGTATAGGCAAAACGAAGCACACATTTGCAGCCTCCTTCACGCAGGGCCTGCATATTCTGGCGAACTACATTCAGATACGATTCCGGAATAGGAGTGCTCATGTAGTCTGTCAGATAATAGTTTGTCAAAATAAGGGTATAACCCAGATTATAGATGGAGCGCACCATTCCCGCCGATAAGGGCGTAGGAGTGGGGCTGAAATATTCTTTGAACTGATGGAATCCTCTTTCCGGATTCTGGAAAAGGTCATAGGTTACTGTAAGCGAGTCATGGCGTAGACCGTCTTGCGGTTTAGGTTCTGGAGTATTACATGCCACAAGCGTGCACATGAACAATAATAAAAAGAGATAAATAGTACGCATAGCGGTTGTCATTGATGGTTGAATAAAAACGGGGAACCGCCCCGCATTGAGCGGTTCCCGTTAGAATAAATCAGATTTACTTAACCAGAGGTACTTCTACCAGAGCTCCTTGCTCTTCGGTACCACCGGCCGTAATGGTGGTCTGAGGCAGACGGCCTGCATAATTCTCCCAGTCAGGAGCAAGTGCGCCGATACCCATGCGAACGATGTTCTCCGGCTGCAGCGGCAGCAGAGCTACCATAATCTTACCCTCGATAGCCAGGTGACCGTTCTGCAATGTCTGTGCTTCGCAAGAAGAAACAGCGCCGGTTACACCCGTCGATACCCATAACCACTCGGAGTTGTCTCCGCCGTTCAGGTCTTCCGGACATTGGTCAATAGTAGCACTCTCAAACTTGTCTTCCCAGGAACCTTCAATCAGGAAGTCAACCCATGACGTCGGTGCCCACCACCAGATATTACAACCGGTTGCATCGCCGAAGTCAAGCCACAGAGATACGTGCTTTACCCAGTAGTCATGTACATCACCTTCTTCTGTGGTGAAGTCATCTTTCGCACCGTCAAACTCCAGGAAGAAATAAACGAACTCTTCATCGCGGATGAACTTAGCTGCATAGAAATAATCTTCTTTTGCATTATCATCAGCAACACACTTGGCTGCTTTTGCGTCACACTCTACCCAATCCGTGAAATCACCGTCGAGGATGATGATTTTCTTTGTCAGCGCGATGTCCTCTGAGTACGATTTCTCGCCTACTGCGTTTTTAGCTTTCAGTACAACGGTGTACTCTCCGTACTCTTTGTAAACGTGAGTAGGAGCTTCTTCGATAGAAGTCTCTCCGTCTCCGAAATCCCATGCATAAGACTCGGCACCTTTGGAAAGATTGGTGAAAACTACCGTTAACGCATCTGCTTCATAGCCGAAACGCGGGGAAGGAAGATCACCTTTGGGTTTGCAAGATACTGCAAGCATTGCTACTATAGCAATAAAACTTGCGAAAAGAAAAGTCTTTTTCATTGTGTTAAAAGATTAAATAAATAAAACATGTTTTATAAAAAACGGTTAATAACCGGGGTTTTGCGGAATATGACTTACAGACCATTCGCTATATGGAATAGGATATTGGATCTTGTTGTCGTTGTAATCTACGACCTCCCAAGGTTGTACACCTCCGAAGCGACGGTCCATATTGCGCCTGTTGCGATAAACGTCAAACATACGATGACCTTCAAAAGCCAACTCCATGCGGCGCTCGTCAAGTACTACATCCAGCACATCGGTATAGCCGTGCATATTGCCTGCTGCGAACATACCTTCTGCCGGTATGCCGGCACGCGAGCGGATGGCATTGACGTCAGCCAACGCTTCGGCTGTCTTGCCTAACTTGGCATATGCCTCTGCCCGATTGAGCAGCACCTCACCCCAACGCAGGAATACCGGCGAGGACAGTTGAGGTTGACCGTCTTGGTAACTGAATTTGGTAATCCAGAAGTTCGGAGAAAGAATGGTGGCGTATTTAACCATGGTTTTGGTGAAACGGGCATTGCATTTCTGTCCGCCATAATTGACGAAGTACAAGGTATACTCGCCGTTCGCATCCTCTTTGTTCATACCGTTCACTTTTACCGGATTGATACGGTAGGTCTTGCCGTCCACTACGCAGTATTTGCCATCTTTATCCGATTGAACGTCTCCCCAGATATAGGTGCTGGCGTCCGTTGAATCCGGAACGGCGAAGTACACTTCATCCTTGTTGGCCGCCGCGTATTGCGGTTTGATGTACGCGGTATAGCGGATATCCTCCGGATAGCGCTCATAGAGGTTAAGCAATGGGTCGCTACAATATACTTCGCCCCAGCCGCCGCCGTCGCCGTTGTACATACTGCCGATACTGGCGGAACCGCGGTTCTCCAGAGTCGTATGAGCAATGCACAACAGAGTCTCTTTGCTGGTTACGGCTTTCGCGAAATAGTTAGCATAGTCCGGATCCAGATTGGAAACAGGATCGCCCATCTCCGAGATAACGTCTAATACTTTCTGGTTTTCTTCCATATACAGATATACGCGGCTCAGCAGACCGAGTGCGGCATTCTTCGAAGCATAGCCGCCGTTGCCGTTGGCACGCTTGGTCATAAGACTGGCCGCTTTCTCCAAATCTAATACGACTTGGTCATATACTTCACCTACCGTGGCGCGAACGGTCACTTCGGTATTAGTGCTGGTGCGGATGACAATACCCGGATTGTCACGACCCAGTACATACGGTTTGGCAAAAATCGTGGCCATTTGGAAATGGCACATGGCGCGAAGGAAATAGGCTTCGCCTATCAGCTGGTCGCTCTCTTTGCTTTCGCCTTCTTTGAAACCTTCGATAACCTGGTTCGCAGAGTATATCACTTTGTAGCCTACCCACCAGAACAAACCTACATTCTTCAGGTTGTCCGTCATTTTGTAACAAGTTGCCTGATACAACGGGTCCGTGGTTCGGTTGGCCAACGTCGTGTTGTCTGCCGGGAACTCCGCCATCTGCATGTAGTGGCGCACATACGTGTTACTCGATGCGTACTCGATATATTCATATTCCTCTTTGAGCATGGCGTAGCAGCCGTCAATGATGTACTCCGCTCCGGCCGGATCGGATAGCAGCACATTGGCGTTCAACTCGTCAGAAGGAAAGTAATCGAGATCGCAACTCGCAAAACCGAGCATCATTCCGAGTGCTACGGTTAAATATAATGCTTTCGTTTTCATAATTCAAATTTAAAATATCAAATCATAAATTACAAATCACAAATAGTTCGTTAGAACTCAATCTCCACTCCTCCCACGATATTACGCGCTACCGGATATTGGTCAGCGTACATACCTGCCAATGAGTAGGTAGTCGTGGTGATACTAACCTCGGGATCCATTCCGGAGAACTTGGTGGCTGTTGCTATATTGTCTGCCGAAACGAATACACGAAGTTTGCTCATATATTTCTTCGGAATGAGTACGGCGCAGAAATCGTAACTCAGCGTAATGTTCTTCAGACGGAAGAAACTGCCGTCCTCCAGATAACGGGAAGAAATATTGTTAGAACCTTTGTTTCCGGTCAGCACACCCTTCGGGTGGGTTGCCTCGTCGCCCGGAGACTCCCAACGTTTCCATCCGAGTTTGGAATTATCCATCGAATATTGCGCCAAACCGAGGATTGCACCGTCTGAATCCAGAGCCAAACGGGTATAGTTGAATACCTTGTTGCCATAAGTGAAGTTGGTATTGATGCTCAATGCCAAACCTTTCCAACTCAACTGGGTGCTCAAACCGCCTTGGAACAGAGGAGTCGCTTTGCCTACTACTTGTTCTGTAGCCTTGTTGTAGTCATTGGTAGTGGTCTTGTTGCCTTGCTCATCTACGATGTACCACAGCGGGTCTCCGTTATCTCTATCCACTCCGGCCCACTCTTTCATGTACCATGAGAAGATGTCTTGGCCTTCTTTCACCTGTTGGTTGACAGATGAAGCACTCTGCAGGAATGGTACATGGTCCGGAAGCGACGTCACGCGGTTGCGGTTGAAACCGATGTTGAAACCGATATCCCAACGAAAATCTTTCATGCGGAGTACATTCGCATCGAGGCGATACTCTATACCTTGGTTACGTACCGTTCCGGCATTCTTCGTTATCTCAAAGAAACCGGTAGACGGAGCCATCGGCACATTCAGCAGCAGACCGGTATTGTCGGTATTGTACAAATCGATTGACATATCGATACGGTCTATAAACGTCAGGTCAATACCTACGGCTGCCATGTTGGCTGTTTCCCAACAGAGTTGTGGATTGCTCAAACGAGTGGCTGTAGCGGTAGTAACATTCTGGTACTTCGCATTAAGCGCATAGGTGGAAAGGTACTTGTACGCCGGGATATTGTTGTTACCCGTCAATCCGTACGAAGCACGCAGTTTGAGGAAACTGACTACGTCTTGCGCTTTCATGAAATCCTCATTGCTGATAAGCCAGCTGGCTGCTACAGAGGGGAAGTAACCTACACGATGGTCGGGAGCAAAAGTAGAACTGGCCTCAGCGCGGAAAGTAGCGTTGATGAAATAGCGTTTGCCATAGTCATAACCGGCTTGGATAAATGCGGCCCAACCTGCACCCGGACTCTTGTAACCCGCTACTGCATTAGGTACGGTCGCGTTGAGTGCATCTACGCCGTTCGGCATTCCCGTACCGGCTGACGTGGTATATTCGCTTTTCCATAAACCGAACTCGTAGCCGACCATGCCGTTTACTGAATGGGCGCCCCATTGATATTGGGCTTTCAGGATGTTGGTCGTTCCGAAGGAGTTGTATTGATCAATCGACTCTTCCATGTAGCCGTCAGGATACTCCGGATGGAACGTGCGGGGATCTTGATACAATGTCCATTTGCCGTTGCTGTGAGAATAGCGGTTGGACGATTGGAGGGTTAACCAATCGGTGATGTGGAAATTGAGTTGCATGTCAACACCCATCGAGAAACCTCCTCCGCGGGAATAGTCGTATTGCGTATTATGAAGCGCATTGAATTTGTCCTGCGAATACCAGTCCTTTCCGTTGTCCGGACGCTTGGCTGAATTGATATACACCAGATTGCCGTCTGCATCGTATGGATCATCCCACGGCAATTTGTAATAAGCATCATTCATCATTCGCCAGGAGGCCTCACTCTCCGAATTGGACTTGTCGAAATAAGCACTCGTCTTTATGTCCAACCATTTCGCCACTTCGGCATTCAGGTTGACACGACCGGAGAATTTTTCGAAGCCCGTATTGATGAAAGTACCGTCCTGCTTGTAGTAGTCGAAGGAAGCGTAGTAACCGAGTTTCTGACCGCCGCCTGCTATGGAGATATAGTAGTTCTGCGTAATACCGTTCTTGAAGAAATACTTCTTCCAGTCATGATCTTCGTCCAACAGAGAAGCCGGACGCAGATTGTTGAAGGTAGAACCCTTGATTCCTTTGGCATTGTACATCGCTTTCTGATAATCGTACAACTCTTCGGATTTCATCAATACGAAATTACCGAATAGAGGTTGCGTCGAACCGGCTGTGGCGCGAACAGTGATGCGCGCTTTGTCATTGCGCTTGCCTGACTTGGTAGTAACTACGATGACACCGCCGGCAGCTGCAGCTCCGTAGATACCGGTTGCTCCGGCATCCTTCAATACAGAGATACTCTCTACATCGTTGGGATTAAAACTGCCGCCCATTACTCCGTCTACTACGTAAACAGGGTCGGCTGCTGCTGTGATAGAACCGGTTCCGCGGATTCGGATCTCTGCTCCTGCACCCGGCTGACCGGTCGCATTGCTCACCTGAACACCGGCAATCTTACCTTGAAGCATGTTGCCCACATCGCTGGTGGTCACATCTGTCAACTGGTCCGCACTGACCGTTACTACGGCTGAACTCAACTCCGCTTTCTTTACGGCCGAATAACCGAGAGAGACAACTTCTTGAAGTTGCTGCGCATCGGCCTCCATGATGATTTGCATGTTTTCGATAGCACGCAGCTCAATCGTCTTGTAGCCGATGTACGATAGTTGCAGCGTCGCCTTGTCCGGTACTGTGAGTTCGAAGTTACCGTCAAAATCGGTTACGGTACCTGTCGTCGTTCCCATAATAAGAACACTCACACCAATCATCGGCTCCGAGCCATCGGCATCAATCACCTTACCTTTTACGTTGATGTCGGCAAAAGCCGAAACAACAACTAACAGGCTGAAAAAGATTGTTTGGATTCGTTTCATGAGATTAATTATTTGGGGTTAATTTTAGCAAATAGCTTCTTTCAAATTCTGCTGATATTTTCGGGTTTGAACCGTTCACGGTGAATTCACGCGGCTCGTCCGCTGTATATTCAACCGCGGTATATTCCTTCTCCGGATCCAGTCCGCGAAGCTCTAACGTCCCTTCATACGCCGGATCTTCGTCAATATAGAATGCATAGTACATCGCCTTCTTTGTACCTTGTACATTGTCCCCTTGTACCCTGATTACATGTGCCTCCGGATAATCGAAGCCCCATGTATATAAATTGAGGTATTCCCCGCGCGCCAGATTATTCTCTTTGAATATACGCATCCATTTGCGTACAAGCGCCTCTTTCTCCGGAGTCAGCAAAAACGGACCTTCTGTCCAGTCGGGATTGTCTTTCGGCCATGTGAACTTCGTACCGATTACAGAACCTGTTCCGACTTGCGAAGCAAAATCATTGCCGCCGTCCGTCAACTCTACATGGTCGCCGTAATACGCCAGTGCCGGAGCCATTGCCGCGTACGCTTTGCGTTTCATGCGTACCTGGCGGGACGACATCGGATCAGAGGCCACTGCTTGGTTGATTTGCGGCAGAAGCCAATAGTTGACCGCACAGCCGCACGGACACACCTGAATAACGGCGTCTGGTTTCATAGCACGCGCCTGATCATATACTTTTCCGAAATAAGTCGGCATCTGTTCCGGAGCCTCCCACGGGTGCTCCAACTCGGCACTTTCGCCGTAATCCGGCAAACAGCAATTGAGATGCTGACCGTCTATCTTAAGACCGTCGAAGTTCCAGGTCTGCAGGAACATCTTCAGCAGATCTGATGTGTATGCGTCGGTTACTGCGCTGACAGGAGACAGATACCAACTGTCCCACCATGTAATGAACTCCGGAGCCCACTCCTCCGTACGAAGCAACATTTCCGGATGTTCTTTGAGAATTTGTGTGCCGGGATCGGCTGCTAATGGAGCCCACCATAGTTTGGCTTTCAACCCGCGTTTGTGTATCTCATCCGTGATATGACGCATATCGGCATCGCCGCCGGGGAAATACTCATTGGTATTCCAGTCGCCTTCTGCTATCTGGTAACCGTCATCTACATCCACCCATTTGAATCCTAACTCAGCTACCTTGTCCAATGTACCTAACACCATGTCCATCTTAAACGGACGACCGTAACCCCATGCGCACCAAACTGGCTCGAACGCTTCCGGCTCCGACGGGCGCATCGTTACGCCTTCGTTCGCTTGCATATAGTCCGAGAAGATACGGAGTGCATTGAAATAATCGCCTTGGTGTGCCAAGCGGAAGGCCTTGAAGCATTGGAGCGTGTCGCCGGTCTCAAGGGATATCGGTTTCGGCAGGTTGTAATGCAACGCCATCCGCACTTTGTTGTCATAGCGTTTCCACTCTACCGGCATGGAAATCATACGGAGCACCGGTTCAAACAGACCGATGGCGATACCGCCGTCGCGCTGCCATAAATCTACTACCGGTATACCGCCTCCGTAATCGGAGTTGTTCATACCGAGGTAGTTCTCTTTCTCGAATCCCTCCGTCACGGGCAGCACCCAATCCAGACGAACGGATGTCGAAGACGGTTGCAGCGACCATACGACCGTGTCTTGCGCAGGAATCTCCGTCCGGCATAGTTCATAGCCTTTCACCGTCACCGGTTTGCCGCGGTTGATGAAGCGCGTCTCTATAACCTCCAAACCGGGTACACCTTCCACCGGCGTCACCGTCTGCTGCTTCTCTATGAAAAGACCATTGTCTTTATACGGAAACGACTGCATGTCTGCTTCCGCGCAAATCAACCGCTCCGTGTCCTGCTTCGGTGCACAAGCCACTAAAGCCGCCGCCGCTACTATGATATATATCGCTTTTTTCATTACTCTAAACGCTAAACGTTAAACGCTCAACTCTAAACTCTAAACTTATCTGTATTCCGTCAAAATCCTCTCCGCATTGTCATGATACAGTTTCTTCAGCACCTCGTCCGGCAGATTGAATCCCGACAGCGCCCAATGGTATCCGTACTCCGGTACGTAGAAATGCTCGTCATTCGTCTCCAGTACACGGAAAATGTTTCGGTACATTTCTGCGTCCATTCCGTTATCCGTTCCGAAAAGCACACGGTCTTGATATTTGATAAGGAACTCACGGGTAGCGCGAGGCGTGTGAGCCGACTCCGCTACGCGGGCTGAAATATCAACATACATGTTCGGGTACTTGTCCAGCAAGGCACCCAGACGCGGCCAGTCATGGGTCATATTCAGGTAGTGACAAGCAATAAAGATGGTACCCGGATTCTCACGAACGGCGTTTTCGAAAGTCTCCATTAACTTGTCGTAACCGTAGCAATGGGTCGTATCCACATGCCAGGTCACAGCATTCACCAGACCGTCATTCGTCTCGTCCATAGGCAGATACATCCAGTATGGCTCTGCGATATGAATACTGATGGGCATCTTCAGTTCACCGGCCTTCTCAATCAGCGGTTTGACGCGCGGGTCGTCAATATGGATATCCTTGCCGTCAGCCGGACGGGCGTACGTATCGCCTTCTCCTTTGTCGCCCAATTCACCTACGCCGACCGCGCCCATCTCTTTGCAGCGCTCCAATGCTGCGATGCCATTCGCCGGCCATTCGTCGCTGTCTATACCCGTATAATCGAAACAGCACCAGAAACGGAAATGATCTTTGTACGGCGCATAAGCCGCTACATATTCCTCAAACGGACGACCGATCCACGAGCAATGCATAATCGCGGTGTTCAATACGCCCACTTCATCCATTACTTGACACCACGCTGCTATCTGCTCCTCATTCTCCGCATAGTCATGGGCGTGCATATCTATAATATCAAACTTGGCGCGCTCTACTTGCGTCACAGGGATGTTATTCACTACCGTCGGATTGAAATCTTTGAGAAGAACCTTATCAGCCGGAGAACCAGCCGACTCGTCTTTTTGCTGATTACCTGCACAGCCTGCCAAAAGAGCTACTGAGCAAAGAAGAATAAGCACTTTTTTCATGATATTTTTTATTTTTTGAGGTTTGCACCGTTTTTCGGGTGCAAAGTTACAACTTTTTTTTTATATATAATATATAAAGCTCTATGTTATACAGCATATTTTTAGTGTTTTTAATAACTAATTGGTATAATTTCAATGTGTTACGTGTTTTAAAATGTACTTTCGGAACGTTTCGAAAACTCTAAACGAAACTTTTTATTTGCATATTTCGAAATTTTGTTGTACCTTTGCACCCGAAATCCACAATCCACAATCGAAATGAACACTTCATCAGCAAAAGAACGCAGAGCTTTGATTCTGCAGCGGTTGGAACAGCAAGCGGAAGTGCGTGTCACCGACCTGAGTCGGGAGACAGGTATCTCCGAAGTTACTATCCGAAAAGATCTCACCGTCTTGCAGCGGCGCCATCTCTTGCTCCGTACCCGCGGGGGCGCCATGCGCAAACCCGTCGAGAACCAGAACGAAGATACAACTATTGACCGGAAACGACTCTTCAATGTCAAGGAGAAAGAGCACATCGGTATCGAAGCCTCCAAAATGATCAAAGAAGGAGACTTCATTATGTTGGACTCCGGGACCACCACCCTCGAGATTGCGCGGCACCTCGATAAGTTCCATAACCTGCGCATCATCACCAATGCGATGAATATAGCGACCGAACTGATGAAGTACAAACGTTTCGATGTCGTCTTGCTCGGAGGTAATATTCGTATCAACAGTCATTCGATGGTCGGACCGCTCGCTCTCTCCGTGCTCCGTAACTTCAGTCGGTACAAACTCTTCCTCGGAGTGGACTCTTTCTCCATCGAAAACGGCATCTCAACGCCGAACATGGAAGAGGCGCTGCTGAACCAACTCATGATTCAGCAAGCAGACCAAGTCATCGCTGTCTTCGATTCCTCTAAATTCAACAAACGCAGTTTCGTCCATGTGGCAAATATTAACGAAATCGATTGCATCATCACCGACCGGGCCATCCCATCCGGAATGGCGTCCAAACTCAAATCATACGGAGTAGAGGTTCGTATCGTATAACTATTGGCACCTTTGTTTAGTAAGAAAGAAAAATAGCTCGCTTTTCTGCGAGCTATTTTCTTCTAACGTCTGACAAGCCTCAGCCTGTCTTCCGTTTTGTTTCTTATCGAATCTCCGATCCGGTAATGCTGTAACGAACGCCGTTCTTGATAATGTAAATCTGACCGTTCTCCATTACCTTCACTGCCTTCTCTGTCATTCCGACATTCTCAATACCGGTAGCTGAGCTCTCGGCTGCAGAAACGAAGTAGAGTTGCGGTTTGTTGCTATAAATAGTTACAACTGCCGTAATATCATATTTCTTTCCTGCTTCGAATGTGTAGGCAATCCTGAATTGGTTACGAAGAACAATAGTTTCACCGCCTATCTTTACATCAATGTTCGTTTGAGCATTGTTTTTGAACTCGCCTACTACCTCTAAGCCTTTCACGATGACATATTTATTCATATCCTCTATAGCAATAGAGGCTATTTCAATAGGAGCAGGTGCTGAGCCGGCTGTAACTGTGATAGCTGATACTTGAGCAGCTGTCGGTTTCAATTCATATACCTTATTGTATATGTCAAGTTCTGCAACAACGCCGGAAAGGACATCACCTGCTTTGTACGTTGCGTTCGCAGGCATGTAAATTAATAGAGAAGCAGAGGCATCTCTTACCCAAACATTCTTACCGTTCACAAAAGTAACCACTACATCGTTCAGGTTAACTTCCATGCCATCAGCCATCTTGTAAACATCAGCACAAGATCTGGAAGCGGCAGCCTCGATCAACTTGACACTCGGCCTTGCCAATTCACGGGCAATAGGTGTTTCTTCATTCTTTTTAAACTTAATGAGCGAATCCGCTGTAGATGTAACTTTGTCACCAATATTGATTTTTTGGGATGCTTCATCCTCCGGAGTAGCCTTAAAGAGTTGAACCTCTTTCTCGCTATTGGCATCAGCTATCCAAATGGTCATGTTTTTGCTACTTTCGCTATACTTATAATCTACTTTGGTAACAAAGCCGGTTACGGTAAACTTACCTTCCTTCTTTCCTCCTACTGCAAGTCCTTCAATGAAATCGTACGCCTGCGTTACCGTCCAATTCTGCGGTATTGCCTTAAATGTAGCATTAACGGTTACGGCCTCTGCCGGCATCTTGAATGCTCCATCCGTTACGGTTACGGCTTTGCTGGTTTCTTTACCGATTACCTCAACTTCATCCAACTCCCAATACTCTTCCGGAGTATAGGTCAGCTTAACCTCTTCACCGGCTACTGCCTCTGCTTTATTCGCACTTACACTACCATGCTGGATTCCGGAAGCAATCTCTACAGCAAATTTATTATATTTGAATGTAGCGCTAACCGTTACGGCCTCTGCCGGCATCTTGAATGCTCCATCCGTTACGGTTACGGCATTGCTGGTTACGTTTCCGATTACCTCAAGCTCATCCAATGCATAGTTTTCATCTGGAGTAATAGTCAGTTTAACCTCCTCACCTTCAGCAGCAGTAGCCTTGTCGGCTTCTACTATACCATTTGTCGTAGGAGCAATGGTTACATTATAGTAAACAATAACCTTCTTGAAGGCAGCGTCAACGGTAACAGCCTCTGCCGGCATAGTGAACGTAGCAGATAGTTTATCTGCAGCAATCGTGATACCCGTTTCAGAGCCATTAACCTTCAGCCAATCCAACTCATATTCAGAAGCCGGATTAATCGTTATGGTAATAGTTTCACCTTCTGCAGCTTGGGACTTGTCCACTGCAATAGAACCATTCTCAATGCTGCCGTTTGGCGTGATATCGTACTTAGCTACAGTAGCAGGAAGAGAAATCTCCAAGTAGCTATAATATACATTATCAGCATTATTAGCTAACTGAGAAACACCTGCAGTCGGATCAACGTTAAATGTAGCCACATTTTCTTCCCAAGAAGTATAAGCTGCATTATCTACTAAACTACCTGCTGGCTCGGCATAGCAACGCGTCTTCACGATTGCACCTTCTTTAGACGGGAAGCTGAATATCGTACCGTTATTTACTTGTGCCCACTCGTCGCCACGACCACTATTGCTGAATTTGCCGGATTTAGCATCAATATCCAGTTTAACATCAATCTTGGCTGCTTGCGTTACAAGGAAACCTTCTGCACCATTCCATGCAACAGACGGAACGCCGTTGCTCTCACCGAATACCCATTTAACCGTCAAATCTGTCGTCAATTCAAGGATATTGTCAACCGTGTTTTTGCTAAATGCAGCAGTCAATGTGGTATTGTCTTTAGGCTCAAAGAGCGTGCCTGGGGCATAAGGATTTCCGCTCCCGCTCATCCAAGCTGTCAAAGTGTAACCTTCCTTATAGAGCGTGTAGTTAAGCGGAATAGTGATACTCATACCAGCCTCAACTTCAATAGCAGGAGGAACGATACCCTCTGCATCAGCATCTTCATTAACGAAAGTAACCGTATACATCGTCTTTGCCTCAGGTACAGCATCTACCTTCTCAAACTTGAGATACGGGGTGTATTGCGGGCAAATGATTTTAATCGTTTGGTCTGCATCAACAACTAACCAAGCGGAAGTGAAATTCTCCGTTGGCTTTGCATCATAGCAATTATCCTTAGCCAAGAACGATGTGATAGTTTGACCGTTTTTGTCAATAAGATTTAGAGTTGCACTCTCGTCCGCATTCTTTACAGAAGCGCCATTATTGTTGCTGTGTACGCAGTTACCGATAGTAATCTTATAATTACCTGCAGCTACCGGGATGGAAACTTTAGGATAGTTATAACCATGTTGATTATCATGCCAACTACCAGCTATTTCTACACCTGCAGGAAGAGCACCACCTGTTACAGTATAAGGATCAGTCATGAAGTTAATCTCCAGATTCTCTACCGGCTCAATGGCAGGAGCTGTCGGCCACCAACGCGGGTCACCAAGGTTGCTTCCGTCAGAGCCGGCACCGATAGCCGGAGAAGTAGACGCAAGTGTATAGTTTCCATTAAGCGCGTCAACAAACTGCGGATCTCTTTGAATACTATCCGTTACAGTTACGCCACTACCATATTGACGTTTAGTCTGATAGTTGAGGTTATGGTGAACGGAACCTCCGTATAGATACGTTGCATAGATATTAGGCTCTTCACCTCCTTCAAGCGGATTCATCATAATGCAATTGGTAATCGTACTAAGAGGAGATTTATAATTCTGAATCAGACGGTCATAATCTCCCTTGCAATTATAGAAAGTACAGTGATCAACTTCGAGAATAGAGGTTGCGCCTGTCACATTATTAGCATTGTTACGAAGATCCAGTACTGACACCCAATCTACGACTTTTATATTAGCAAATGTACAATTAGTAACTTTCAGCTTGCCGCAAGCATCAATATTACCATCCAGTTTGCTCGGGATGAAATAGAATGGACCCTTGCCTAAATCATGGAAATAACAATTATTTACAATACAAGAGTCGATGTGATAATTTTCTGACCAACTAGACACACAATATGATGTAAAACCGTCAAATTCACAGCCTTCGAGCCATAAATAATCCTCACTAACACCCTGACGGAAATACATGCAATAGCCGTCACCAGAAATATATTTAAATTTTAGACCTTCGAATTTTGCCGTGGCATACAAATTGAAATAACCTTTCATTTCGATGACAGGTTTGGCATTTTTCTCCGGCATAACTACAACCTTGCTATTTACGTTGAGACTTTGCCCCTCATCGTAAGTTCCGTCGGCAAGGAGAACTGTATCGCCGGCTTGTACTTTATCACGTAAAGTGCGGCGAAGATTTCCTTCATCTGAAGCATCAATACTCCAAGTGGCTGCACTTGCTGTCAATGCTACCAGCAATGCAGCAAAAATCGAGAATAGTTTTCTCATACTGATTAGATTTTTAGTTAAACAATATTGTTAATAAATTGGTTTGTTTACCAAATTTGCCTGCAAAATTACTACAAATTTTTGAAACTTGCAAATAATTTTACGTTATTGGGCAATTTTCTGCCCAATAACGTTGTAAATCTGACCATCCTTGCGGATAAACAACTGTCCGTTACGGATGAATTTTTCACCGTCGCGTATCTGATCATTCGTCCGCAAATCCTCAAATCCCGTAGGAAGAGTATGCGGCTTTGTACGCTTTACGTGGATTGTGTTGTATACCTCTTTGTTGCCTTCTGCATCGGTCTTATAGGTAATCATCTCTATTCCTTCGCCCGTTACATTGAAGCGTGTGTACGAAGGCGAACCCGGCTGACCGAACTTGGAAGTAAAGAGGTCAAAGAGATTCTTGACATTGTGGTGCTTGTTATCGAACAATTTTGGATCGGTGATATCGGCTACATAAGCGGTATCCATCACATAGCGGTTGTACGGCTCATAACGTTTACGACCGCAAGTAGCGCCTATGAAGTACAATGTACCGTCGTCCACAGTAAACGTGCCGCCTTCGAGGCCGGTTTTGTTCGAACTGCGCTCCCATCTACCCGTAGCTTCCGGAGCTACGCGCGTCGTATCCGTTACAGAACCCGGAACAACAGTCCATGTTTCCGGATCAACCGGACCAATCACTTCGTAGCAGTGATCGTGACCCTGGATAGCGAGGTCAATACCGCATTCCTTCATGATTGGAACCATCATTGTGCGGAGCAACGTACACTCATCATCCTCGTGGTGACCGGCACCGGAGAATACATTCTTATGCGACAATGTTACTCGGTATTTAGCTTCCGGATGAGCCTCAACTTGCTCAAGGAACCAATTGCGGATATCCGTAGTGAAGTATTTTGAATGCATCTCATTTTCATGTGTACCACTTTCACGCCACCAGTCTTGCATGGAGAATACAAGGAAGAGCACGTCGCCATATACGAAGCTGTAAGTAATGCCCTTGAACTGCGGTTTGACAGAAGCACCGTTCGCAAAGCCCCAGTCGGTGTTGAAGTGATAGTCATAGTTAAGACTTGGACTATCGTCGTGGTTACCGTCTGTCGGTACAAATGCCATCTTATTCAATGCTGGACGCATAGATCCTTCGAACCAGCGCTCCCACTGCCACTCGGAATTCGTTTTTCCTCCCGTATCCACAAAGTCACCCGGGAAGATACAGAATTTAACATCCGATTCATTCTTCACTACCGCCTTCGCACATTGTTGAGCTTGCTCAATATACACCGCATCTTGTATATGGCTATCGCTCATATAAACGAACGAGAAATCGCCTTGGTTGGCATCCTTGGTAACAAACTGTCCAATCTCGCTCCAATGTCCGTCAAAACCGACACGCCAACTATATACCGTACCCGGATTCAGTGTCGTTGCCTGAGCCTTATGGCTTACATAATTGAATTTTGTGTTACGCGGCAGACCGGCTGCGGTACAGATATCGTATTTCGGACTTTCGGACTCCTGAATCGGTGTATAATGCAAGGTTGCATCAGAAGTTTGAGCGCTAACCTCTATCACACCTGCGCCTGCAAAGTCCTCTGCAGTAGCATTCGCTTTCGCAATCAACTGCACCTTACCTTCGGTGATCCCGCCGTTTGTGAACCAGCAGAAGCCCATATGGGTAGCCGGATCGCCATTAAACGTTGCTATCTGGTTGTAGGGGGTCTCTTTCGGTTGCAACTCGCTTATCATCATCTGCATCGTATCCAAGTATAAAGCAATCTTCGGCAGCAACTCTGCATTATCCGGATCCAGACTATCAATCTTGGCTGCAGTCTTCGGAACGAGGAAACGGATATAACTGGGTACCGTATAATCTTCCATCTTATACATTGCCTCGGCTTCCAATACCTCCTTCGGATATTTTACAGGCGGTTTCGGTTTGATAATCACAGTTGCTGACGCAGTAAAGTCTCCGTCTTCGGTCTTTACCCACGCTGTTGTCGTTCCCTCCTTTACGCCCGTAACAACACCATTTTTAATCGTCGCAATTTCCGGATTTTCAATAGTCCATTCTACACGTTTGTTATTGGCATCCGCCGGCTCCACCTGAGCTACCAACGTTCCGGTTTTGCCTTCAATAATCTCAATGGAACTTGGCACAATGCTTACGCCTGTTACGGCAATAACAACCGCATCCGGATCATATTCGTATGCTCCGACATCATAGCCGTCCTTTTTGGGACGAGCAACTCCGTTAATATCTTTATCCGGAGCTCCTTCTGATGTGCCTTTATCAATAAGGGCCACAGATGCATCCGTCAGCGAGAAATCCGCTTTCCGAACAGCGGCTTTCTCAACGTCTGTTTTCGGAACACCCACAAAACCCGTCGGGTTGCGGAAATTCGGACCGTCAACTGCATTGTTGTCGGCAGCCAGAGAAACAGATATGAACTTGGATGAAGATGAACCATGATCTGCCACATTGTTGCCGGAGGTACTGGAACTGGAAATATAGTTCGGCTCGTCTGTGAATCCGGAAGCTGACTTATTGCCCCATATGACGCAGTTATACATCTTGGCAGACCCGCCCGTATAACTTGCATATTCATCAGAATAGTTGTTGCATATCGTAGTATTGAAGGTCGTTCCGTTGTTCTCGAGTACTTTGCTCGAACTTCCTGTGATGGCGCAGTTGTAAATCACGCAGTTGCGAACTTGACCTCCAGCATTATAGTTACGAAGCACGGCTCTTGTTCCTGAACATCCACGGAAAATACAATTCTCAATGATACCGGGACCATTATTGTAGATAGCAGCGGCTTTGAGTCCCTCGCAGAATTCAAAAACACAATTGGTGACAAGAGGTTTCTGGGGAGCATTGTCCTTCTCAATAAAAATTGCTCCGGCGCCGGCATCTGTGTTCGTTCCCTTGCAATTGATAAACTGGCAGCGACTAACCGTCATATTACCGCGAAGGAAAATAGCACCGCCTCCCCATTCAGGGTTGACGAGGTTTTGCAACGTAAAACCTTCAATGAAATTTGTGTGCGTAGGATAGCCGGGGCCACCTTCTTCCTCACTAGACAAATACCTTACGATAAGATAATCGTTAACATCTGTTCCGTCCAAAATAGTTTGATATTTCTCAATATCTCGTTCTCCCGTCTCTGCATTGTAGCCGCCGAGATACGTGGCACCGTCTTGAACAGGGATGCTTTCATTGTACACACCTTCGGCTATAAACATCGTATCGCCGACGCCTACACCCCATTTGGCACCAGCAATCGTTTTCTTGGCGTGTGCCCATGATTTACCGTCTCCGTCGTCTCCTGTTGGAGAAACATACTTGTTACTTGCTGACGCGCATAGCACCGCCATGCTGACCGTCAAAAGAAATAAAAATCTTTTCATAATACTAAATTTTGGTTATTAATTAGAGTGTTACTTTCTGTCCCATAATGTTATAGGTCTGGCCGTCACGACGGATATAGAGCATGCCGTTCTGAATGAACTTGTCTCCATCCTTTACAATTACCGGCATCTCTATACCTTCTTTCATCTCCGGTACGCCGTGTTTCTTGGTGCGCACCATCTTCATCGTATTAATCAAATTTGCCGTGCCGTCGGTATTGGCGGTATAGGAATTGAACTCCAGACATTCGTCTTTGACGGTAATCTTCGTAAAACTCGGAGCCTCCGGCTGACCGAACATGCCGGTGAAGAGGTCGAAATAATTCTTTACATTATGATGCTTGCCGTCCTTCAGAGTTCCAGTATTATCTGTGTATTCGCTTTCCATGCGTGCGCGATTATGCGGATAATAACGTTTGCGGCCACAAGTTGCGCCGATGAAATACAGCGTTCCGTCATCGGTAATATATGTACCGCCCTTCTTGCCGGTCACGTTCTTGTTCGCATTGACTTCCACTGTCTCCTGATCGGAGATGGCACTTAGAATAGGTGTGCAATCATCCGGGTTGACCGGACCGATTACTTCATAAGTATGATCATGGCCCTGAAGGGCAACATCTATCTCGCAGTCTTTGAATACCGGTAGCATACATTTGCGGAACATAGGAGGAGCCGCATCTGTAGAGTGGTCGGAACCCGAGAAAAGGTTGTAGTGCGATAACGATACGCGATACTTGGTGTCCGGATAGGCATTAACTTGTTGACGGAACCACGGGTCTATATGTTCACTCAGATATACCGAAGTCCACGCGTCTATACTGTAATTCTCACGCCAGTAATCCTGCATCGAATAGACGAGGAAAAGCACATCTCCATATACGAAACTATAGATGATGCCTTCGAACTGAGGCTTCTTATACGCCTTGTTGAATGAGTTATCCGTATTAAAATGGTAAGTGTAGTTCAGATTCGGACTGTCGTCATGATTACCGTCCGTCGGTACAATCGGCATCTTCATGATAACGGGATTGAGGCTCTCCATGAACCAGCGCTCCCACTCCCATTCGCTGTTGAGCGTCTCTCCGTCTTCTACGAAATCACCGGGGAACACACAGAATCGAGCCTCCGGAACCGTATTCATGGCCGCTATAGCACAACGACGGGCCTCGTTGATATATTCCTTGTTCATAATGTGACTGTCACTCATATAAAGAAAACAGTACTCACCTTGGTTGGCGTCCTCGGTGCGGAATTGCCCTATCTCACTCCAATGCCCTTCCGTTCCTGCGCGCCAACTGTATTCCGTACCCGGCGTTAGATTTTCGGCAAGTGCCTTATGGCTGATATAGCGGAACTTCTCCTTCCTGCCGATACCGGTGGCATCTACTATATAACTGGCTATACCTCCGTAACACAATGCCTTCGTGCGAGTAGGTGTAGCCGGAACTCGAATCACTTCCCCTCCAAAATCTGCCTCAGTGGCAGCCGCTTTTGCTACTATTTGAACCTCGCCGTCAAATATACTGTCATTCGTAAACCAGCAGAACCCCATCCTCGTCTTCGGATCTCCGTTTATCGTAGCTACCATACAATAAGGATACTCCTTAGTCTTTAATGCCGCTACTTTATCCACCAAGGTTTGCAGGTTCTCTTGCGACGGATCGGCCTTCGCAGCGTTCTTTGCTACACGGAATTCCATATATGAGGGCATTGTATAATCAGCCGCCTCATACAGGGTGTCTGCCAGCACTGTAGCCGGATCAAGCGTATTTACCGCACCATATAGGATGCTCCATGATACGCAACTTAATAACAAAAGAGAGTAAAAACGTTTCATCATTTATCTATCGTTATTTCATTAAACTTCACTATCCTTCCGCCTTCAAGCACCTTGTATGTCTCTAACAACAAATGGCTTTTCTTTACCGTCACGCGCGTATAACTCGGTGCTCCTGGCTGCTCTAATTTCGAAAATAAATCATAGTAATTATCCACCCGGTGAATATGCTTGCTGGCCTCCATCTCCTCCCGCGTCAACGGCGTGTAGCGTTTCGCTCCGCAGGTGGCGCCGATGAAATACATCGTGCTGTCAACCGGTCCGATTACTTCATAACAATGGTCGTGACCTTGAAGCACTAAATCCATCTTGCATTCTTTCATTACCGGCAGCATTGTCTTTCTTAACAGCGGCGTCTCTTTGTCCCGTTGGTGGTCGGAACCCGAGAATAAGTTCTTATGTACCAGGCCCACGCGCCATTTGGTCTCCGGCGCAGCCGCTACTTGACGACTGAACCAACCACCCAAATCTCGCTCCAGATACTCCGAACGTCCTTCCTGCATATCATAATCCCCGCGCCAGAAATCTTGCATGGAGAAGGCAATCAACTGCATATCGCCGTACGTGAAACTGTAATTGATGCCCGCGAACTGAGGCCGTACGTGTGTCTCGGCGTTAAACGAAGTATCCGTGTTGAAATGATAACTGTAATTCAGCAGCGGTGTGTCGTCATGGTTTCCGTCCGTAGGCACCAGCGGCATCTGCAGCAGTACCGGTTTCATCGCCTCTTCGAACCATCGTTCCCATTCCCATTCGCTGTTGTTCTCCGTGCCCGTATCAACAAAATCACCGGGGAACACGCAGAACCGCGCATTCTTCTCATAACGCGCCACCGCGCTCGCACACATATGCGCCGCGTCCACGTATTCCTTATTTTGTATGTGACTGTCCGTCATGTAGATAAAACTGAACTCGCCTTGTATCATGTCCTCCGTACGGAAATGACCTATCTCGCTCCAGTGGCCCTCATAACCTACGCGGTACAAGTAATCCGTTCCGGGCTGCAATCCTTCGGCTAATGCTTTATGACTTACATATCGGAAAGCCGTGTTCTTATCCATCTTCGCCGCTTTCAAAATACCCGAACTCGAAATCGCATAATGCAGCGGAGGTGTAGTAGTAACTGCAGCAGGAATTACGAGTTTGTCTTGCGCCTGTTGGAAGGCTTCATGAGTAGGGTGACGTTGGCTTTGACTGTCGGTTGACCGTCGGTTGACCGTCGGTATTATCTCTACATTTCCCTGTTCTACCCCTTCGTTCGTGAACCAGCAGAATGCCATCCTTGTTTTCGGGTCGCCGTTAATCGTCGCCACCATGCAATACGGGTCTTCCTTCGGCCTCAGCACAGACGAGTCTTTTGTCAGCAGAAACTCTACAAAAGAAGGTACGGCATAATCCGCTTTTTCATACAGCGTATAATCCGCATAAGGATTGCTACGGGACGTCTGAGGCATTGAAGCAATGCGATGACTCGGAGCTCCAATATGATAATCCGCGGCTAACATGATAGCCTTTTCTGTTTCGTTCTCCGGTACACCGGCAAAAGTGGCCGGATCTACAAAATGCGGACCGTCAACGGCCTCGTTGTCCTTGTTCAGCCATGGTTTCTCAAAGAAATGCTCTTCAAATCCCTCATCCGCACGACTCATGCCCGACTCACTTTCATCGCTCACGTAATTCGCCGGATCCACAAATCCGTACTCGTTTCTGTTCCCCCATAGGATACAATCGCGCACCGTGCTTTCAGAATGTATCCCGCCGTACCTGTCTCCATAACAGGTGGCTATCATGCAATTCATCAATGTGCCGTCGAAATTGGCCACACCGCCGGCATCCGGCCACATGGCACCCGTCGCGGAACAGTTATAAACCACGCAGTCAATCAATGTGGCACCCAAAGCGGAAGCCTCCGGCAAATCGCCTTTAATAAGTACACCGCCGCATTGTAACCCGCTGCAACCGCGGATAACACATTCCTTCATGATTACTTTTCCGCGCAGCCAAGCCGCACCACCGCGTTGCGTATGACGCGCGTTCTGCAGCACCAATCCCTCCACACGAGTGGGTAACTGACAGTCTGCCTCGCAACTGATTAACCGCTTCTCAAGTCCCTTCCCGTCCAGAATGGTTTTGCCTTCTATGCCGATAATCGTTACACCGTCTTTCAACAATATAGCCTCATGGTACGTGCCTTCTTCAATCAGCAGCGTATCGCCCGCCTTGCAGCGGTCAATGCTCTGCTGTATCGTGCCATGCATCACCTTCGTTGCCGCTGACACACTCATCGCCAGCAACGAAAGGAAAACTATGTGAAAAATGCGTTGCAATTTATTTATATTTATTTATCGCCACCCGAATCGCTCTCGTCCGATCTTCTCAACATCCTCGCGATTCGTAAACGCCGTAGTGCCACCGGCTGCCGTCGTGTTCACAGCACCCGTCATATTGCCGTACTCCTGACATTTATCCAGCGCATCGCCTGCCGCCAGTCGGGTAATGAAACCGCTGTTGAACGAATCTCCCGCGCCGATACAATCGACTACGTTCTTGTTCAGCAACGCCTTCTGCATCCGGTCCGGCTGACCTTTGCGCATCAGCAACGAACCTTTGCTACCGCATTTGATAACCGCCGCATTAGCGTACGGACGGATTTTCTCAATCGCCTCTTCTAACGTCGCACTCTTCGTCAGGAACTTCAACTCCGTCTCGTTCGGCATAAACACCGTCAGCATCGGTAGCACTTTCTTGTAGTCAAGGTCCCACTGCTCCGTCGGATCCCACTGACTGTCCAGCGAAGTGGTCACACCGTTCGCTTTGCACAACTCCAAGATCTTCATAAGGTCACGTTTCACACCGCTCTGCATGAAGATGGACGAGATATGAATATGCTTCGCCTCTTTGAAGACATCGGGGTTGATGTCTGCCAACGACATAAAGTCCATCGCTCCCTGATAGGTCAGGTTAGCGCGGTCTTCATCATAACTCATACAGATTGTTGCGCCCGTCGCGTACTTGTTCTGGCGAATGAGATAACGGGTATCCACACCTTTCGCTTGAAGACTCGTCTCCACAAGGTCACCGAAACTGTCGTTTCCTATCATTCCGCAAAATGCAACTTTGGCACCTAACGCCGCTGCGTTCGCCGCAAAAATAGCTGTCGAACTGCCTAACGTCAATGTCATCTGTTTGGCAAATTTCTCCTTACCAATCTCAGGCTCGCCTTCTATTTGATTCAAAATCAAATCGACATTCAACTCGCCTAATGCAATAATATCAAACTTTTTCATAATATTACAAATATCAAATTACCAATCACATGTATTTCTTAAAAAATAGAATAGGATTCCATCCGCTCGGATAGTCATGTCCCATCTCCGGACCCCACACATATTTCTTGTTAGCCTCCGGTGTCTTCAGGTTGTTAAACGGTACTACATTCGTCCGCGGAGGACAAACACCGTCCTGCAAACCACTGCTGGCCATGACAGCACAAGAGATACGTGTCGCTAAGTTCTTCGTGTCAAAATAAGACAGGAACGTCAGCATCTGTTCGTCCGTCAATGACAGACTCTTGGCGCAACTCTTGGCCGTCTCGGCCGCTAAACCTCCGATGGCCATCGCATCGGCAAAATCACCGAGGAACGCTACATTCGCTGCTATGGCCGTGAACGGATAGTCACTCAGCGCCGCTGCCGCATACGTCAGTGCTCCGCCTTGACTGGAACCTTCGGCAAACAACTTATCCATGTTACTCGTCCCGCGAGTGGCCATGAAGCGTATCGATTGAACAACATCCATGAATGCGCCGCGATAGTAATAACTGTCTTTTTGACCGAAGTTATACGAGAACCAATCGCCGTAGATATTCTCCGTTGCCTCATCAATGCCCGGATTCGTACCGGCGGGACGGTTATTCAGGTACTGCCCGCGATGAGAGAGATAGAACTCCGCATAATCGGACGAACCACCGTTCGGACACTCGCATTTACCTTTACTTCCCTGCGTGTCATAACCGTAATAATGCATAATCACCGGATGTTTTTTACCGTCCTGCGGTTCGCAATAATAACCGCGGATAGTCACCGGCTCTCCGCTCAATCCGTCCGGCACAGACTGCATCTCCACCAGATACACCTTGCGCACATCGCTGCTCTTACTCTCTATCTCCGTCAACTGAGCCTTCATATCCACGGCCGCCAGTTGATCTTTCGCCGCTTTCCAGAAGGCATCGAAATCCGGCTGTTTGTCCGGATTCGATACTATCCGGAAGGGATCTATACCGAAGAAGAAATTACGAGCGGTCCTGCCGTTCACAGTACAGATTGCCCGATAGAAGCCCGGCACCAAGTCTTCAGTCGTTGTGACTACATAATCCCTTGCTCCTCTGGCAGAAACAATCACGCTGTCCTCGATGGTGGCAATGCTCTCTTTCTTGTCGGATTTGATTTGCGTCTTTACACCCAACTTGACCGCCTCCGGATTCTTGTTCTCTATATGAACGGTTATCTGCGGCCTGCCGCTCCATATCCAATCGTCCGTTACGGGAACCGATTGCGTGACAAGCGACATGTCGGGATTTTCCATAACAGGCCCTTCCGGTTCTGTCTGAGGCTGCGGCTTTTCACATCCGCATGCAGCCAGCAGAACAACCAGCGCAGTTAGGATGATAGAATATGGTTTACTTGAGATAATCATTCAGATTAACGATATTGAAGGCGTTATAGTACTTGTCCATATTATGCTCGATTCGCATCAGCACAACTTCCTCGGCATGGATGCCCAGACGCTCTAAGTTATCGTACAAGGTCTGACGTGCCACCAGCGCTTCCGGCTTCTGCCAGATATAACGGCAACCGGTCTTCACAAGCCATAACTGACGATCCGGCGTGCAGTCCTTCAGGTCCTTGCCCACTTCCTCGCCATGCAACCATTTCTTCCAGCGGTTGCTCTCATATACGCATTGCCACAGCACTTGGGTCATGTTACTCAACTGCGCCACCTTGCCCTCTGCGTACAGTTTCTTCTCCTCTTCTTCCAGTTCCGCCAACGCGTCGTATTCGTTCATCGTGAACTCCGGACCTACGTTTGCCGCACCCATGCCTGCCTTCGGATAGTCCTCCGGGTTCTCTACATCGTCAGAATAGTGACCCTTGATATAACTGCCGTACGGACGAACCTTTGCCGTCAGATTACGTGCCACCTCCGGATCAAAGAACGTCGTATGCAGGTCGGTACCTACCTTACCTACGATGAAGCAGGGCCATACATCGTCCAGACCTACCTCATGCAAACCGGCTTTCAAACCCTCCAGGAAGGTGTCGAAAGTCTTCTCGTCTGCCAGACCACCGTGTACTTCCTCAGTACCTACCTCGTAAGAAATAGGAGCAATCTTATGTGCCTTGCGGAAATCCTCCGCATGTTTGATGAGCTCAACCGTACGTTTTACAACCACATGGATATCAATGATCTCGCCCTTCGGTAAAAATATATCTACCGTCGGATCTACGTGAATCAGGTCGTAACCAGCCAAAATGGCAGCCTCATAACTCTTCTTCACGCCGTCCATCGCACGCTCGGTGTCCCAACGCTCGATACTCTGTTTGTCCTTCAACCACGGACCTCCGTGATCGATAGCCACTACGTACGGACCCGTGTAATGAACAGCCGCCGCCTCACGCGCCAAGATCTTCGTAAACGCCTCTTGCGTCATTCCTGTATAACCGCCATCGCAATCGACTTGGTTCAGGGTTGTGGCAAAATAGATCGGTGCATTGTTACGTTTCGCTGCGCGGAACGATGCTTTGATTACCGACAAGGAGTTCGGACATGCTGCAAACAACGTCATCGGAACTCCGGTTACTTTTTTTCTTTCCTCCATTACCTGGAGAATATGCTCTGTTTTTCTCATAGAAACCTCCCTCCTCCTCCCTCCTCAAGAGGGAGCGTTGACCTGCGGAGGGATTGCAGGGTATATAGTTTATATTATTAGATTTCTTTTCCTTCTTCTCCTCCCTTGAGGGGAGGTCGGGAGGGGTTTCTTATTCATAAATGGTAACACCTTCAACAACTCTATGAATATTTCCGCTTACACTCGGCGCATCCGGATTCAACCCATGTGCCAACGAAGCGTAGTATCCCAGCAACTGTCCGACAACCACAAACGGCACGATGCCGTAGAAATCGTTATCGGCATAACCGTACGGCATCCGTACCACCAAGTCTGCTTTCACACCCGGTAACTCCGGTGCCTTACCGCCGATGACGATGATCTGTGCCACCGGCGTGTTGTTGGCATCCACCTGCTTAACAAGGTCACGCTCATAACGCTGAACGCTCTCTTGGTCAGTCATCAGATAAACCACAATCGACTTGCTGTTCACCACCGCTTTCGGTCCGTGGCGGAAGCCCAAGAAACTGTCGAACTTACAAACCACAGCACCGTCCGTCAGCTCTTGCAGTTTCAGGTGGCACTCTTCGGCAATACCCTTCAATGCGCCCGACCCTAAGAACACACCGCGCTCAAACGGACGACCGGCTATCTCTTTCAGTTTCTCCTCATATTCAGCTATCACCGCCTCGGCATTCTTGGCTGCCTTCTCAATCATTTCCGCATCCTTATCCAATGTGTCAATATGACCCAACATCAGACAGGTCAGCAGCATCGTCGAGAAACTACTTGTCATAGCCAGACTCTTGTCATCCGTCTCTTCCGGCAACAACAGCAAAAGAATATTGTCTTTTCCACCATTAAGCGCAGCGTCACCATTCTCACCATTAGCTTGCTTAGCAAGCTTACCATTCTTATTACATGTGATATAAACGTGCGCCACGTTCTTGCAGAGTTTGTTCGCAAGATTTACGGCACCGACACTCTCAGGACTGTTTCCCGAACGGGCAAAACTAACCAACAGCAACGGACGCTCTTTGTCCAACAGATACTCGGAATGCGTTATTAAATCCGTCGTTGGAACCGAACGCACATTGCGCCATATGCCGCGCATCACCGGACACAACGCATCACCGATGAATGCCGATGTACCGGCACCCGTCAGAACGATATCCGTGTCTGGAGTCAAATACTTGTGCATGAATGCACTAATCTCCGATTTCGCAGCCAGTAACGCTTTCAACTCTTTGCGCCACATCAACGGCTGCTGATGAATCTCATTGAATGTAAAACCTGTGTTTGCCATAATATTGTGTATTAAAGAAAATTTATCTTTGTTTATCTCTGATTATTGATTATTTTTGATATTTTTGGGCATTTTTTGAGATTGTTGTTTTATGACTCTTTGGGTCAAGGATTTGTACGGGCGAGTTATATTAAATTTATTTAGAGATAAATCGACTGTGCAAAGACTGGAAAGTACGCAGTACTATAAAACAATAATCATTTTTCTCTATTTTTTTTTGATTATAATAATCTAAAATCAATAATCAGTGTTTTTTATGTTTTTTTCTTCCTTTCCCAAAATCCTGCGACAAAATTACCTTTTTTTTCTTATATACACACACGCGCAAATTATGTTTTGAAACATATTTCCGAAACTACATTCTACAACTTATTGAAAATATGCACTTTATAACTTTCGATTCTTATTTCGTAATGTTTCGAATACAACCCCGCATTTTATGCCCGTTTTCTATGTTAATTGTGTCGGATGCCATCCGACTATGGGGGCAACTACCTTCCCATTCCATAGTCTTTACCTAGTAATCCTAGACTTTAGTCCTACCTTCTACCTAATCACACTATAACATCGCCCCATCGTCCATTGGGTCAAATGCCATTTGATATTTTTCGACAATAATTTTTGTCATGTCGCTATGTCGCTTTTGTCGCTATTTGCTATCTTTCTGATTTTATGCTATTTATCTTGAAAATAGGCCAACAAAAAAAGCGACATAGCGACAAAGCGTCATCCTCCTTTTCTCTATCCGACGGCTCATAATCCTCCGTTTTCCATTCGCCCGGTCGCAGAGATTGTATCCTATTTTTCGAAACATTACGAAACAGGAAATGAAACGTTTTGTACTTTGCGTAACATAGTGAATATAAGTGATTTAAGGTGTTTTCTTTATAAAATGTCACTTTTTATGTTTTATAACATTTTTGCGCACGCACGTACGTTCAATAATTATTTGTAATTTTGCGGCGATTTTATGGGTTTCGCCCAATTTGCAAGCCCTTTTTGATAACAATTAAACTCAACATACCATGAGAAAATTATTCCTTCTTATTTCGATTTTAACCCTTTCATTAGCAGTTAATGCAAAGGAGATTGAAATCAGTTCTGCAACATCTAACATTCTCGGAACTACTGTTAATGGCTCAGGTTCTGCTGATGGTGATGTCATCATCCTTACCGACAATGGTCCGTATGTAAATGTTAAGGGAAGCCATGATTACACCAACCTGGCAAAGAATCTAACCATTCAAGCAGCAGCAGGAAAAGCCCCTGTGGTGCAGTATGAAGTTCCGTTCCGTAGCGCAGGAGGCAAAACAATTAAGTTCATCGGTATTATCTTTGATGGAACGTCATTAACAGGTTACGATTATTATTTCCGATTCAATGATGCGAATAATAATAACCTCGAATTTGAAGATTGCGAGTTTAGAAACATCAGTAAATATGTATTTGATGTTTACACAGCTTTTAAAGCCAACTCTATAAAATTCACCAACTGTAAATTGCACGACAACTCCAGTCGTGGTATCCTTAACCGAGGTACTTTGACTTACCTTGAAATCAACGGTGGTCAGATTTACAACTTCACCGGATACCCTGTTCTGGATAACTATGATGGTGCTACGCTCGGTAAAGTAAAAATCAACGGAACTGAGTTCTACGGCAACACGAAGGACATCATTAGCGGTACACCTACCTCACATGCTGATTCTTGTATCATCAACAACTGCTATTTCCACAATAACTCCCGTAGTGCTGTATATTTTCAAGCAAGTTCAGTTAGTGGCGTGGAGACCTGCGACGGCGTGATTGTTAAGAACTCCACCTTTGCTAACAATGACCTCTCCGCTTCTTCCCGTAGCGTAATTCAGGTGGAGAACTATGGCGCAACAGTGGCTGCCAATATTGAGGTCACGGTAGATCATTGTACTTTCTACAACAACACCACTATTAATTACGACTATTCATGTGTTCGCTCTAGAAAGTCTACGAAAGTGACTATAACCAATAGCATTTTTGCATATCCTTCTGCAATTGATTTTTATGCAACAAACTGCTATGGCGGAACGATCTCCAATACGCTTGTTTATAATCTAAATTATGGACATCGCAAAGAAGGAGGAAATCCGGCTGTAAGCAACACAATTACTGACGCCCCGCTCTTCAACGACCTTGCCAACAATAGATACACATACGATGGTGATTGGGTTACTCCGTCTGTATCTCCTGCACGCGGTGCTGCAACCGATGGTTCAGACCTTGGCGATCCACGTTGGTACACAGAAGAGACTCTTCCTTCTACAAGTTTTGCTTCCGACTATGTTTTCTTAGGAACAAAAGCACAGTTGAGTGGTAGTTTTGCGCTTAATGGAGATAATTACATTCAATCGCAAGACAAAACATATGCAGGTATCGCAAAATGGAAAATCCATGCTGAGCGTCAGTGCGTTGTTGAAGTAACACTTAATCTCGCTGCTGCAAATACAAGTGGTCACCGTTATGAAGTGGCAATCTATAATGCGGATAACATATTAGTCGGAACAGCTCTTGCGGAACCTGCGAACTCATGGAGCGCAGGAGATAAAGTTCTTGGCACATATGCCATTCCTGCGGCAGGCGATTATACTATAAAATTGACAAATGACTGCAATAATTCATCAACAATTATTGAAGGTGTTACATTTGCTTATTTCGGCGGTGCAGTACAAAACATTTCTCCTTCTACCAGCACCACCCTCGATGTAGCAGACGCTTGGTACTCGGGCTGTACACGAGACAACGAAAAGACCTATATTCAATATCCGTCAAGCGGTACTTCTTCTGCATGGATCAAATGGAATATAGCAACTTCTGAGACCAAGTACTATGATCTCACAGTTAATGTCAATACGACATATGCTCATGAATTCGGTATCGCAATATACGAAGACGAGAATGAAGAACCTGTTGCATCTGTCGCTGAGCCGGGCTACACAAGTTCGACCGGTGATGGCCTTGCTCTTGAATTAGGTCGCGTAAACCTCGTTGGCGGAAAAAAATATGCTGTCAAAGTAACTAACGTTACTAGCGGTTCGCAAGCAAAGGTTACAAGCGTTGTCTTTGCCCCAGTTGTAGCTTCAGCTACCGAACTACCCGCCACACTCGATTTCTCCAATGCCGTATTGAGTGAGAAAGCAAATATCACTGATGGTATGCTCTATTTTAATGAACCTGGTGCAGATAAAGACCCGCGTGGACAATGGGCACAATGGGAAGTAACGACCGACCATAACGGACTCTTCCTCTTCACGATGGATGTCACCAGTTCCAACGGACAAAACTACAAAATAACCATCAAGGACGGTAGCGATAATGAACTTGATTACTATGAGACAAAATTAGATGAGGGAGATCAAACAGTTAAGCATTATTTCGCTTTGAATTCGGGTTCCTACTTCGTTAAAGTAGAAAATACGCGCAGCTATTCGAAAGGTCACCTCGTAAGTTTTGAAGTTACTGAGCCCAATGATGTAGTTACCATCGACGAAGCAGCTACCGGCAACGAATCTTGGGTTGGTAAAACAGAAGAAGAAACTACCTACGACGTTCAAATCATCCGTACTATCAAAGCCGGAATGTACAATACTTTCTGTCTGCCGTTTGAAGTTACTTCGTCTCAATGCAAAGACATCTTCGGCAGCGACGTAAAACTCCGTACGTTGGACGAGGCAACTGTAGAGGAAAATGTGCTGACTCTGAATTTTGCTACGGCTTCGGATGTCTATCCGGGAACACCGGTGCTTATCCAAACTTCGCGTGACATTGTGAACCCTGTCTTTACAGGCGTGAAGTTTACACGTGCGACACCTTCCGCTACCACGAAGACCCATGCCAACTTCACCGGCACTTTCGTTAAGACAGCGTTGGAAGCCAATGAGAACACCCTCTTCTTGGGCGCGAACAACAAACTCTATTTCCCGACAGCAACAGTTGATATGTACGGCATGCGCGGCTGGTTTGTTATTCATGGTTCGGGCGGTAGCGCAGCTCCTGCGGTCCGCAGCGCACGCATCGTGGAGAACAACGAAATAGCGACCGACATCGAACTCGTGGATGGTAACTGGAAAGAAGTGGACAATACCCGCAAGTTCATTGAGAATGGCCAACTCGTCATCATCCGTGACGGCATCCGTTACAACGTAATGGGAGCAAGAATTAAATAACTAAATGGATCTATAACTCATTAAATCGTTAAATTGTAAATTAATTTGGTTATGAAAAAGCAATATATTCAACTCGCCACAACGATTCAGCAGATACATCCGATAGGTACGCTCTGCGTTGGTTCAGTACACGGTAATGCCGGATTGGAGTACGCTGGCGGCTCTGATGGCTCCAATGAAGACGAAAGACCATTCTAAATGGTTCCCTTTGACAATCTATTAACAAACTTAAATATTTAGTATTATGAGAAAACTATTTTTACTTATTCCTGTTTTGTTCCTTTCTTTGGCTGTAAAAGCCGAAGTGATTACTATTGGTCCCAGCAACCCTAGTCTGTATGTTGGGAATATTTTACGCACAGCCGTTAAAAATGCTGCAGAAAATGACGTTATTGTCGTTACTGATGGTATTTATAACGAAACTGGCGACTATATTTATTTGAGCAAAAATTTAGAAATTAGGGCTGCTGAAGGCGCTCATCCTGTTATTGAAGTTGCAACTTACCTGCAAGTAAAAAATGGAAAGCATGTCAAAATCAGTGGTCTCAGTTTCAATGGAAGTGCGCAAGATGACAGTCGCGAACAGTATTTCAGATTCATGGACGCTAACGAAAATGAACTGGAACTCGTTAACTGCACTTTTACGGGCATAAAAAAGAATGTTTTCCGTTGCGAGAGTGACAAAAAGTTCGCTTTGTTGGACATTAAGAATTGTACTTTTACTGGTTGCCTTAGCAATGTAATGAAGTTGGAGAGCAATCTTTGCGGTGTAGCCCATTTTGACGGTTGCGAGTTTAGCAATACTGCAGATATCGTAATCTATGGTAAATCATCTTCCCATTTAGATGAGTGTATTGTTAATGATTGCTATTTCCATGACAACGCTCAACAGTCAATTTATTTTGAAGCAAGCGGAACAGAAGGTACAGAAACTTGTGACGAATTAGAGGTAACCAATTCTACATTCGCAAATACTACTGCATTATCAAATTGGATTAGTATTATTGATGTTAGACCGTATGGTTCATCCATGACAGATGCTATTAAAGTAACTATTGATCATTGCACTTTCTATAACAACCCAACAGTTGATAATGGTCACGCTGACATTCGCTTGTATAAATTAAGTGATGCGACAGTATCAAATTGTATATTTGCCCATCCCGAAGAATATGCTCGCCGTGCGACATATAACTATGGAGGTACTATTAGCAATTGCCTTACCTATAATTTGACATACGACGCTAGCAGAAATGCCCATCGTCAAGATGGTGGCAATCCGGTTCTTACCAACAACTTTACCGCAGACCCGCTCTTCACAGATGCGGCTAATGCAGACTATTCTTACCCCGGTAACTGGGTAACGATGAATCTTTCTCCAGCACGCGGTGCTGCTACCGATGGTACCGACCTTGGAGACCCGCGTTGGTATAGCGCAGAGGTTCTGCCGTCCGTTGATTTCGCTTCTCCGTATCAATTTGTAGGAGCAAAAGCGCTTCTTGCAGGAAATATTTGGTACGATAGCGAGAATGGTTATATCTATGGAGATGGCGGTCATAACAAAAACTATGGTACTGCTACATGGAAATTCCATGCAGAAAAAGCATGCATAGCAGAGATCTCCCTTAATTTGAATAGCGAAAGTCCTTCTGTGCATAAACTCAGAGTTGATGTTCTAGATGCAGATGGCAATAATATTGGTGAGTATGCTGAGCAAGCATCTACCTTACCTGGTACTCTTACTATCCCTTCAGCAGGTGATTACAAAATCATTCTGCATGATGATCAAGAATGGTCATCCGCAAAGATTGATAACATCACTCTTGCATACGTAGGCGGTGATGTACAAGCAATGCCGGGTACAACGAACATCGCTGACGCTTGGTTCTCTTCTAACGGCACACGCGCTGACGGTAAGATTTCTATCCCCTCTGGTCATCAGCACGAAGGTTGGGTAAAATGGAATGTGTCTTTTGCAAGCGCAGCCAACTACAATGTGACGGTGAATATTGAAAATGAAAATGGTCACAACTACACTGTAGCCCTTTACAGAAGTGAATCGGATGAGTCTCCTATTACTTTGGGCGAAGGTGGTCAAAAGAGTACTATCGGTACACTTGAGTTGGGTGCTATGGAAGTTCCGGCTGGTAACTACATTATGAAAGTGACGAACGCTACCCAATACTCCGATGCGAAGCTGATTAGCGTTAAATTCGAATACGCAGGCGGTGCTGCCGTCGATCTTTCTAAAGATGCTCCGGCTTCTCTTTTGGCAAATGCAGACGCTATCCTCTCGGACGATTGGACAATTGAGGGAGGTAAGATAGTACACGCTGAAAGCAAAGCTTTGACAGGCTGGGCAAAATGGAATGTGAATAGCGCAGACTACGGTAACTACAACGTAACCGTAAATATCTCTTCTGACAACGGACACCTCGTACGCGTTGAAGTATTCGAGGACGAAGCAGATGCTCCTATCTATACCTTGGACGAAACAAGTGCAACCCAATATCACACTGGTGACCAAGCAATTGATCTGGGTAATATCGTCTTGGATGCGCGTGAGTATGTGGTAAAAGTAAGTAATACTGGAGAATACTCGCACGTCCAGATTGCAAGCATCGTTATTACCTATCAGAACGGTGCACGTGCTACATTGCCAGCTACGATGGTTGCAGATGACGCTATGTTCTCAACTAAGGCTTACGCCGATGGTGGAGAAATCTATTTCTCACCTGATCCGGGAAGCCAAAATGTTTTGGGTGAATGGGCAAAATGGAATATAAAAGTTGCTGCATCCGGCACTTTCCTCTTCACATTGAACGTAAGCAGCACCAACAGCCAGACCTACAAGATAACCATTTTTAACGGCGAAACTGAAGTAGATTCGTATGAGGAGCATCCGAGTAGCGGCGACAAAACCATTAAGCATTATTTCAACTTGGCTGCCGGAAATTATGCAGTAAAAGTGGAGAATACATATTCTTGGTCGAATGGTCACGTAGTAAGCCTCGCTGTAACACAACCTGAGATCCTCGTATTGGATGAAATGGCAGAGAACAACTCTGTTATTGTTGCTCATAATCATGATGGCAATCATGACATCCAGATTATCCGTTCTATCGTCCCGAATATGTACAATACGATCTGCCTGCCGTTTGATGTAAACAACACACAATTGAAGGCTATCTTCGGTAGCGATGTTGAATTGCTCCAGATGGATGGTGCTACGCTGAACGGTAATGAACTCGACTTGAACTTTGCTACCGCAACTAGCATCTACCGTGGTACCCCGTACCTCATCAAGACTTCTAAGACTGTGACGAATCCTGTATTTACAGATTTGGAAATTAAAATTAACGAAGGGAGCGCTACTGGTGGTGAAGGATTTGATGCAGATTTCATCGGCAACTTTATTAAGGGCGAAGTTCCGGCAGGTGACCAGAACCTCTTCCTCGGTCCGAACGATCTGTTGTACTTCTCGCAGACCGCTACGCCTATCAAGGGTATGCGTGCATACTTCCATGTGAAAGTTCCGGGTGCTGCACAAGCTATCCAGCATGCTCGTATCGTATTGGGCGGACAGACTGCTACTGCGATTGATCTCGTTAATAGCGAGAACAAAATGATTAAGACTATTGAGAACGGACAAATCATCATTATCCGGGATGGTCAGAAGTACAACGTAATGGGTACTAAGATTCAATAAACCAGAAGACCAGTTAACCACTAAAATTATTAGCCTTATGAAAAAGCACTATATTATACCAAACACAGCAAGTGTTGTATTTCAAGCAGGTTTCATTTGTCAAACAGCAAGTCCTGCTGCCGGAAGGACCATTGGAGGTGGTACTCTTGGAGGTGGTGGTGAAGCTCCTACTTCAATCGATCCGCTGTAATCTCCCCTGAGTGCTCCCTGCACTCTCCATACAAGCATGGCGGGTTGCATGACTCGCCATGCTTGATTTTGAATACTAACAAAAAGACCATGAAACACACCTCTCTTTCCTTATTAATATGCGCGCTTGCGTGTGCGAGTATAGTCCATGCCGCGACGATTAACGTCATGCCGGGTTCCGGTACTCTCAAAACGGCTGTCACCAACGCTGCCGCGGGCGATGTACTGGTGTTGACCACCGGCGAGTACAACGAAACCGATACGATTACCACTGCGGTGGCTCTAACCATCAAGGCGGCTGTAGGAGCACAACCGGTAGTGAAATCAACCAAACCTATCGAGGTGAATGCGGACTTTACGCTCGATGGAGTAGTATTCATTTGTTCCAATCACCTGATCAAGGTCACCGCTACTGCTCCGATTAACTTCAGCGTACAAGATTGTATTTTCCGCATGGGAGCCGGCAAACGTGCCATCTATATCGATTCTGCGCCAACGCGTGTCAAGAGCGTCACGATTGCCAATTGTACCTTCGATGGCGGCGCAAATGGTGCAGGACGGTTTATCTATGTCTATCCGGGTGCAGATGTGAAAGCATTAGAAGGTCCTGTGGAGATAGACCACTGCACGTTCTACAACAGCACCGACAGCCGCGGCGTCTATCCTGCTAATATTGACAACACGCATATTACCAACTGCATCTTCATGAATCCCGAAGAGCGTTCAGGATCAAACAGTTTTGCTGTTTACGGCTCCAACTCTTACGTACACAATTGCATCGGACACAATGCGCCCGTCAAAGTGGGTACCGGCGGTTCGCAAGCCAACTGCTCTACACGTAATCCCTATTTCGTAGATCCGGCGAACGGTAATTTCCAACTCTACAAGAATAGCCCTGCAGTCAATGCAGGTACGGACAACAGCACACTCGGCGACCCGCGTTGGGGTGTTTCGTCAGACGAATACGATACCAGTGGTGATCCATATATCCCGTACAAACAACCATATTCGATGGCACCGACGATCAACTCGGTCAAAATCCTATGGCAGATGTCCGAGGAGAGCGGACCAACCGATGCGCTCGTTATGTACGGCACAGACCCGGCTAATCTGAATCAGCAAGTGCAGACCAACTCAGGTTGGAATGTATCCGATGAAGGCTATATGCATGTAGTCACTCTCACCGGCTTGCAACCCAATACCCGTTATTACTTCACCGTCGGTGCGAGCGCTACTCGCCGCTTTGATAAGGTTTGCAGTACCAAGACTGCCCCTGAACAAGGAACAGCCTTCCGTATCTTCACCATCAGCGATATTCACGGCAATGCCCGCAATAACTGGTCTAACATGCAGGATTTTATCTGCGATCTCGACTGCGACATATCGCTCATGAACGGTGACTTTGTTTCTTCCAAAGGCGATGACCGCAATTGGAATAATTATTTCTTCACCCCGGGTGCGCAGTTTCTGAGCCAAGTGCCGCTCATGTCCTCTTCAGGAAACCACGAGACTGGTGACCCGTTCACCTACCGCTGGTCGTCGTTCTATGACTATTTCCATCAGTTCCCACATGAAGGCGCTTGCGAAGGAGACACAATCGACCCACGTAATGAAGCTTATTTCCATTTCGTCTATGGTAATGCAGATGTTATCATGCTCAACCTCAACGGCGATCCCTCCAGTCCCCATTTCCTCCCTGGCAGCCGTCAATATGAGTGGGCTGACTCCGTATTAAATGAGTGTAAGCGTCCATGGATCATCATCTGCCATCACGTAGGCGTTCACACCACCGGCTATCATGGTCAGTGGGCAGACGAACCTCGACAGATGGGAGCGCTCTTTGAGAAACATGCAGCGCTCGGCAAACGTATCATCTCCCTCTCCGGCGATGACCACTCTTTTGAACACCTTTATAAA
>Ga0310696_10000663_pt1 | contig 52231 bp, 33 predicted proteins | sample AusTroGonzalo_MG_4_FD_203885 | JGI IMG/M metagenome (GOLD analysis project Ga0310696, IMG submission 203885) | Bovine rumen microbial communities from tropical cattle in Woodstock, Queensland, Australia - Gonzalo_02 (v2) (version 2) | ecosystem: Host-associated > Mammals > Digestive system >...
CAGATTCATAGAAGTCTTTCAGAACTGATAGCTTGAAATCATCACTGAAACGACGATGTTGTTTTACTTTTGTTTCGCTCATGATCCTAATTTGTTAAATCATGTGCACCTTTTCTGTATTAAGTCAAAGTATAGTTACTCGTGCAAGTAACTATAGTTCCAAGCGCATCGAACTACTACTTCCACGCACGTCGAACTACTACTTCCTCGCCCGTCAATCTCTTGAAAAAGGTATTTCTCCATATGATGCAAATACAAATAAACATGAATTTTATAAAGTAAAAAATGTATTTACTGGGGGAATATTTGTATTATCAAATGTAAAATAGTAGTTTTGCAGCCGAAAAACGGTTATTAATCGTCAAGAAATGAAGACAGTATTTATGACTTGCCTATTGGCAATGGTTGGTGTGCTGAACATTGCGGCACAGAACATGGATATTCTCCCCGATACGTGGGTGGCCACAGATGCTTTTGGGCGTGTGATGCCCAACGCCGAGGAGGCACCGCTGCGCACCGACAAGACGCGCACAGTGGGTATCTTTTATGTCACTTGGCACGATGAGGGTAAGTACGGATTGAAAGCACCCTACGGCGGCGACGTGACACGCACGCTACAGGAAGCGCCGGAAGCACGTTTCCAGGCCAATCACCCCGCCTGGAAAGAGGGGAGTCTGCACTGGGGCGAACCCGAAGCGGGCTATTTCCTCAGTCAGGACCGCTGGCTCATCCGGCGCGACCTTTCGATGTTGGCGGATGCGGGCGTGGATGTGCTCATTCTGGATGTCACCAATGCTGTGCTCTATTGGGACGAGTGGGCTGTGCTGTTTGAGGAGATGCAGAAGATGCGCGACCTCGGCAACACAGTGCCTCAGTTTTGCTTCTGGGCGTTTAATGGTAATGTGGTGAGTGTGGTCACGCAGCTCTATGAACGTATATATAAAGAGGAAAGCGCGAAGGACTTCTGGTTCCAATGGGAAGGCAAGCCGCTGTTGCTCTACAACGCAGAACCCAATCACGATGCCAACGGCGGAGGATACGCTGTAGAAGGCTATCCGCAGGAGATATGCGACTTCTTCACCCTCCGCAATATGTGGTGGGGGTACTACGAATGGGGAGGACATCGCTATGTGGGAACTGAGGACAACTGGAGTTTCGGTTATGAGATGAACGATGGTCGTGTGGCTGGTATGAATCCTGCCGACCTCGCCTCGCGTCATAACGGACGCTTGGAGGAAATGGCTGTGACACCAGCTCAGCATCCCGTTAGTATCACAGGCAAGAGCTGGCGCCGCCAGACGAAGGAGCCGCCGCTGAACCAATACGACCTGCCCGACTCCGCTTACGTGCCTTGGTTGGGTCGCACTGTGGCACATCCCGAAGGCTACGGTATCTATTTCCAAGACCGTTGGGACGAGGCGCTCAGCGTAGATCCCGACTTCATCTATATCAACGACTGGAACGAATGGACAGCTGGCAAGTACCGTTCTAGCTTAGCACCCGGCAGCACTACTGAACCAGGACCAACCACCTTCCTCGGACGCGAGAATCCGTTCTATTTTGTGGATCAGTACAACGCCGAGTTCAACCGCACCATCCAGCCTATGAAAGGTGGATATACCGACAGCTACTACATGCAGATGGTGCAAAACATCCGTCGCTACAAGGGTGTGCGGCCACAGCCTCTCACGCGAGGCTTCAAAACGACAGCTCGCTATTTCGACACCCGAGGCGATGTCCTACATCGTGACCACAACGGCTACGGCGGACTTCATTACACGGACACCACAGGCCGCAATGACATCATCGAGGCGACTGTCTGTGTCGTTCGCAAGGATCTCATCTTCACGGTTGCCGCTGCCGACAATCTCACGTCAAAGACCGATACGAACTGGATGCTTCTTTACATCGATGCCGACTGCAATACCGCTACCGGTTGGGAAGGCTTCGATTTCTTTATTGCAGACGGGAAGCTCTGTCGCTTCAATGCGACCGACTCTTCATGGGTAACAGTCACCTCTGTCAAGGCTGCCGTTGATGGCTCTCAGCTCGTTATCACCGTTCCCCGCAAGGCACTGGGTCTGAATGCCGACAGCTTCACCCTCGACTTCAAGTGGGCTGACAACCCCACCGACCCGTTCGACATCATCTCCATTTCCACCACTGGCGACACAGCCCCCAACCGTCGCTTCCGCTACCGTTTCCGTTGGAGTAAATAAAAGCGGCGAAGAACGACTTCACGTCTTAATGACACTCATGACCAGATTGAGAGCAGAGAGGGCTATAACATATCCTCTGTTGAGTCTCTATATATGATGTCGGCATCGACGAAGACTTTCTCGTTTTTTATTGAAGAGGGGTTTGTTATATGTTTGATGATAAGCTCTGCAGCCCTTTGTCCCATCTCAAATTGTCGGGGCTGCACCGTTGTTAGCTGAGGGCTGACGATGGTCGCAAGATTAGTTCCCGAGAAGCCAGCTACAGCTACATCTTTAGGAATATTCCGTCCCATGGATTTCAGTCGGTTCATGGCCCCAATTGCCAACGTGTCGGTAAAGGCAAAGATGGCATCGGTCTTTTCGTGCCGCAATTTATCTACGGCCGTAGCTCCATCGCTATAATTCAGGCCCTCGGTTTGGATGACGGTGCTGGGATTATATTCAAGGCCATACCTCTGCAATGCGTCACGATATCCTTTGTGGCGGAGTACGGAGTTGTAAACCGTTTCGAAGTTGGCTCCGATGAATGCAATATTCTTTCTGCCCGAGCGAATCAGGTGTTCTACGAGGAAGAAGGCTTTTGTCTCGTCATCCACCAAGACCTGCGGTGCTTCTATATTATAAGGTATGCGGTCGTAGAAGACGAGCGGAATATGCTGTTGCTGGATTTTCTGATAAAGCTCGGTATTCTTAGTGTAATCACAGCGGCATGCAATGATGCCGTCGATCATAAACTGCATCATGATGTCAAGGCTCTCGCGTTCCTTGTCGGCATCCTCGCCAGAAGAGGCGATAATGACCTTGTAATTATTGTGATAGCAGACATCCTGTATGCCATCAATGACCATGGCAGCGTATGGGGTGGACATTTCCGGCACGATGACGCCTATCGTCTTCGTTCGCCCATACTTGAGATTCGTGGCGACAGGATTAGGCACATAACCCATTCGTTTTGCGGCCTTCTGTATCTTCTCTCGTGTTTCCTTGCGTATGCTGGCATCGTTGTTCAGGGCTCTGGATACGGTGGAAACGGAGACGAGCAGTTCGCGTGCGATATCCTTAATGGTTATATGTCTCATATATGGTCTATTTTTCGGCAAAGGTACTAACGATGGGAGGAACTGGCAAATTCCGGACGTTAAATAACACTAAATTCCGGCAAAAGATTCACATGATATGCTTTTGGTTTCATGCAAACGTTACAAAAGATTTCAAACGTTACAAAATGATTTTTTTTGGAGAAGATGCATGACTGTGTTGTGAGATAGCGTATTTTTGCAGAAGAGAAAACCCAAAAACAAACATATTATGAACGAAAATCTGATTTCTTATTCCTACAATCGCAATGAAGTGAAGGCAGGCATTCTGCACTTTGGAGTCGGTAATTTCCATCGTGCACACCTTGAGTATCTAACCAACCTCCTTCTGGAGAACAATCCCGACCAGAAAAACTGGGGCATCTGCGGTGCCATGATTCTGCCTCAGGACGAGCGTATCTATACGGCGTTGCATCAGCAGAAAGGCGAATACACGCTGACCGTATGTGGTCGCGACGGCAAGGATGAAGCATGGAAGATTGGTTCACTGGTAGAGCTCTATTGGGGCATGAATGATCAGGAGGCCATCCTGAACAAGATTGCAAGTCCCGACATCAAAATCATCACCATGACCATCACCGAAGGCGGCTACAATATCGAAAAGAGTACGGGTCGCTTCATGCTGGAAGATGAGATGGTGAAGCACGACTTGGAAAACCCCAAGCATCCGCTGACTGCCTTCGGATATGTGGCAGAAGGTCTGCGCCGCCGCCGCAATGCCGGAAGCGGCAAGATCACCATTCTGACCTGCGACAACCTGCAGCACAACGGCAACACCTGTCGCAAAGCCTTCGGTTCCTTCATTGAGGCTCAGGACAAGGAACTCTATGCTTGGCTTCAGGAGAATGTCACGTTCCCGAACAGTATGGTCGATCGCATCACGCCTGCCACCAAGCCCGAAGACGTGAAGCGCCTGAACGAACGCAACGGCACTCACGATGCTGCTCCCGTCTATGCCGAGGACTTCATCCAATGGGTGGTGGAGGATAACTTCGCTGCCGGTCGCCCCAACTGGGAGAAGGTAGGTGTGGAATTCACCGACGATGTGACCGCCTACGAGAACATGAAGCTGTCGCTCCTGAATGCCAGCCATACGCTCCTATCTTATCCTTCATTCCTCAGCGGCTACCGTCGTGTTGACGAAGCAATGCACGATGAGCGTATCGTCACCTTCGTGCGCGATTTCATGGAGAAGGACATCACGCCCTACGTGCCTGCACCAGGCAATACCGACCTGGCGCTGTATAAGCAGACGCTGATTGAACGCTTTGCCAATAAGAGTGTCAGCGACCAGGTGGCTCGCCTCTGCATGGACGGTGTGAGCAAGTTTCCCGTGTATGTGGTGCCCAACCTCATCCATATGGTTGCCGATGGGAAGGACCTGACGCGAGTTGCCTACCTGATTGCCGCCTACCGTCATTATCTGAAGTATCAAGTAGATGACAACGGCAGCAAGTTCGAAATTGACGAGCCTTGGCTTACCGACGAAGACAGAGCACTCCTTGCAAATGACGAACCCATTGCATCCCTGCATCTATCGCCCTTCCAGAGCACAGACCTCTCTCAGTCAGAGGCCTTCGTAAGCCTTTACCTGAAGTTTGTTGATGCCATCAAGAAAGATGGGGCAATGAAGGTGTTGGAAAGCATTATCCATTGAACATTGAGCATTGAACATTGAACTTTATCCTTCTAATCTTATAATCCTATATTTTTATAAATTTGATTCATGCAACAAACAAAATCATATGGTCTCGGCCCCTTTGTCTTTCTGACTTTCATATACTTCCTGGTTGGTTTCCTGACGACCATCAACGGGCAGTTGCAAGGGCCTTTGAAGATTGCATTCCTTCAGGATGCAGGGGACATGAAGAACACCTTCACCACGATGCTCTCCCTCTTCTTCTTCCTCGGATACCTTCTCAACAGCAGCCTGGCAGGGAAGTGGATTGACAAGAAAGGGTACCAGACCACAATGGTGAGAGCGCTGGTGTGCATGGTGGCGGCATTGCTCTGCTATGGCTTGTCAGCAAGCCCATTGTCCATTATCAATTATCAATTGTCCTTTACCGAAGGCTGCTCCATTCCCTTCGGATTCGTCGTCTTCCTCTTAGGCTCGTTCCTGATGGGTACGTCGGCAGCCATCCTGCAGGTTGTCATCAATCCCTATGTCTCGGCCTACGAACTCCCGGGTACCCAACCAGCACAACGCCTGAACATCGTAACGGCGGTCAATTCCTTTGGTACGACCATTGCGCCGTTCTTCGTCACCCTGGTCATCTTCGCCGGAGTGTCTCTCGACGAGGTGACGGCCTCGCAAGTGTTCATTCCCTTCATGGTGATGGTGGCGGCAGCTGTACTGGTGACGTATTCGGCAGGCAGGATGACGTTGCCCGACTTGTCGGCCACGCGAGCTGATGGCGGGCAGAAGTTGGATCGCAGTATCTGGTCGTTCCGCCACCTGACACTCGGAGTCATTGCCATCTTCTTCTATGTCGGCACTGAGGTATCGATAGGTTCCAACCTGAATCTGCATGCGATGGAACTGATAGAGAAAGGCAACGGGCTTTCGTTCTTCGGGATGAAACGACTGGTGATAGGCGGCATGGATATGGGCATTCCCGCACTTCTGGCTACGCTCTACTGGGGCGGCTTCCTGGTAGGACGCTTCGTATCAACGTTTTTCAGCAACTTCAATCCGCGTAAGGTTTTGATTGCAACAACCATCGTTGCTACGCTGCTCATTCTCGTAGCCATCCAGACTGAGAACCTGTGGCTCCTGTGTGCCGTCGGACTTGTACATTCCGTGATGTGGAGTTGTATCTTTACGCTCTCCATTCGCGGACTCCGCGAATATACCTCCAAGGCTTCCGGCGTATTCATGATGGGTGTCTTTGGCGGCGCCGTATTCCCCTTCCTGCAAGGTGTCTGCGCAGACGTCTTGAACAGTTGGCAATACACTTGGATAATTGCCCTTCTCTGCGAACTTGTCATGTTGTCCTACGGCCTTTATGGATATAAGGTCAAGGACAAGTGGTGCCTTGAAAACATTGAAAAAATGAAAGAATGAAAAAGACATTATTATTTCTATGCCTTCTTGGAACGGTCCTAACGGTTTCTGCTCGTGAGTTTCAGGTGAACATCACGCCTGATGGCGAGGCCTCCCTAACCGTATTTCTTCCCTCAGCTAATGTGGCGACGGGAAGGGCTGTGATATGCTGCCCTGGTGGTGGCTATTCGAATCTTATGATGGATTATGAGGGAACCGACTGGGCCGACTATTTCAATCAGAAGGGAATAGCCCTTTGCGTGCTGAAATACCGTATGCCGAAGGGCAATCGTCATATTCCCATCTCCGATGCCTACGCAGCTATGAAGATGGTGCGCGATAGTGCTGAGGTCTGGCATATCAACGCTCATGATGTTGGTATCATGGGCTTCTCTGCTGGCGGACATCTGGCATCGACAGTTTCCACACATGCTCCGATGGAGTTGCGTCCCGACTTCTCCATTCTGTTCTATCCCGTCATCACCATGCAGTACAAGCAGACGCATCATGGCTCTGTGGACAATTTCCTTGGCAAAGATAAGGACAGCACCCGTGTGGTCAACGACTTCTCCAATGACAAGGCTGTGCGCAAGCATCTTACGCCTCCTGCTGCTGTGTTCCTGGCCAACGATGATGATATCGTGCCTATCCTGGAGAACGGTGTGGCCTATTACTCGGCTATGCACCGCGTTGGCAACCATTGTGCCCTGTATGCCTATCCCACTGGCGGTCACGGTTTCGGAATGAAGAAGAATTTCCGCTATCACGAGCAGATGCTCAGCGACTTGGACGACTGGCTCGCTTTCCTGCCTTCGCCCAAGAAAGATGCCATTCGCGTGGCTTGTATCGGCAACTCCATTACTGATGGTTCAGGCATCTTCATGCGCGACATCTTCGGTTATCCTGCTCAATTGCAGAAGAAACTGGGCAACGGATATATCGTGAAGAATTTCGGAATAGGCGGAAGAACCATGCTGCAGAAGGGCGATTATCCCTATATGAAGGAACAGGCATGGAAGGATGCACAGGGATTCCTGCCTGATATCGTGGTCATTAAGTTGGGCACCAACGACTCCAAGCCCAAGAACTGGAAGTATGGCAACGAGTTTGCCACCGATATGCAGCACATGCTCGACATCTTGAAGGCATTGCCGACGCATCCACGTATCATCATGACTACGCCCATTCCAGCCTTGAACGCGCTGGGTACCATCGACAAAGAGGCACTCACCAACGAGATATGTCCTATCATCAAGGATCTGGCGAAGAAGAACAAGTGCGAACTGATTGATTTCCAGACACTGTTCCAAACCACAGAAGGCATGATGTCGAGCGATGGTATCCATCCCACCAGAAAGGGAGCAGGACAGATGGCAGAAATCGTTTTCCAGACAATCATGAATCCGAATCAGATTTCTGACGCACCTAAAGTCTTCTCGAACTTCAAGCAGAAAGATGTCGGGGCTTTGCAGAGCGACCAGAAGCAGGGCTACCAGGGAATGTGTATCTATGAGGATTGGCTGCTGAGTTTGCAGAACAAAGGTTATGCCACGTTGTACAAGCTCCCGTCGCTGGAGAAGAAGACAGAGACGTTCAAACTGGGTTGCTTCGGAGATACCAATCATGCGAATGTAGCAGCCTTTGGCGTGGAGAAGTATGACGAGAACGATCCGCTGCCGTTGGTCTATGTATCACAGGCATATAAGAATGTGGTAAATGGCGAGAAGGATGTGTGCTATGTGGAGCGTATCTCGCTGGACGGCAAAGCCGAAACCGTACAGCGCATCGTGCTGGATGACCCTGAGCATCTCTACGGCTATGCCCTGCAATGGACGATAGACCATCAGCGTCGTCACTTGATAGGTTTTGGCAACACCATATCCAATAATGGCGAGGGCAACAGGTTCCGCGTGATGGTGTTCTCCATCCCGCATCTGAGTGACGGAAAGGTCGTTCACCTGACTGCTGATGAAGCTATAGAAAACTATCTCATTCAGGACTTCGACAGCCGCTACCCCTCGAAGGTAGTAGGGCAGGGAGCCTGTGTATGGAACGATTGTCTGCTGATGCCAACAGGGTTCGGAAGGGAAGATGCCCCGAGTATTGTCTATGTGTTAGACCTGAAGACCAGGACGCTTCGGAACATCCTGGATTTAAGCAAAACCCTGAAGAACGAGATGGAGGACATCGACTTCTATCAAGGCGATGTATACATCCAGACAAACGGAAGAGGTGTTGTGAAGTTAGATTATAAATAACTGACAGAGATGAAAAACAGATTGATTCTTTTCTTAATCCTTGCCCAATTCCCAATTTTCACTTCTCAATTTTCACTTCTCTATGCGCAGCAGTTTGTGGAGGACTCCGTGAAAGTTGATGGCTATATGCGTCGGTTTGACATCTTCCTTCCAGAAGGGATAAAGACCGATGCGCCACTGGTCTTCTACCTGCATGGATACGGTGGAGGTATATATCGCAAGAACCCGATGATAGAGACAGCGAAGCGCGAAGGCTTTGCCGTGTGCATTCCGCAGGGATTGAAAGACCCTAAGGGGAAACCAAGTTGGAATGTAGGCTATCCCTTTCAGGAAGGTTGGAAGGTGGATGACGTGAAGTCGCTCAGCAAAATAGCGGCTTATGTGCAGAAACGGTACCATTTGAGCCGTGAGAACACGTTCCTGACTGGCATGTCCAATGGTGGTGAGATGTGCTATCTGATGGCTTATTCCAAGCAGAACGCTTTCAAGGCGGTGGCGCCCATTGCCGGTTTGACGATGGCGTGGATGTATCGTGATCTGGAAGCCTGCAAGCCCATACCCTTATTCGAGATACACGGAACCGAAGACCGAACATCCGAATGGACGGGGGACCTCGAAAACAAAGGCGGCTGGGGGGCTTATATACCTGTTCCGCTGGCCGTCGGTTACTGGGTGGCAAAGAACCGTTGCACAAAGGAGGAGACCGAACGTGTGGAGAGCCTGAACAGCGAAAACGGCCACTATGTCATCAAGCACCGCTTCACCGAGAGTATGACAGGTTGTGATGTGTGGCTCTACGAAGTCGTTGGCGGAAAGCATACCACACATACCGAGGACCTCCATACAGGCGATGAGATCTGGAACTTTTTCAAGAAATATGTGAAATAGAAGTAATGAAAAGATATGTAGTAGGACTTGGCGAAATCCTGTGGGATTGTTTGCCTGAGGGAAAGAAACTGGGTGGTGCGCCTGCCAACTTCGCCTTCCATGCAGGGCTGTTGGGTGCAGATTCCATAGCTGTCAGCGCCATTGGACAAGATGCTTTGGGCGATGAGATCCTTCGTGAGTTGGATGAAAAAGGTCTCAAATACCTGATGCCCCGAACAGAGCAGCCTACGGGAACGGTGGAAGTGACGCTGGACGGCGAGGGAATCCCCACGTACGATATCAAGACGGGCGTTGCCTGGGACAACATACCCTTGTTGTCGGAAATGGTGGAACTTGCCGAAAAATGTAATTGTGTGTGCTTCGGCTCATTGGCTCAGCGTAGCGAAGTAAGCCGAAACACCATCAGGAAATTCCTGAGGCATACGCCAGACGACTGCCTGAGAATCTTCGATATCAACCTCCGACAGAAATTCTATACGAAGGAACTTATTCACGAAAACCTGCTTGCCTGCAACGTGCTGAAGATTAACGATGAAGAACTGGACGTCGTCACCGAGTTCTTCGCTTTACCCACGATGTCTGTTGAGGAGAGATGCCGCCGGCTGCTTGAGGACTACGACTTGAAGTCGGTCATCCTCACATGTGGCGTGAACGGCAGTTACGTCTTTACGTCCAACGAGAAGAGTTTCCTGGAGACGCCCAAGGTGGAAGTGGCTGATACGGTAGGAGCTGGCGACAGCTTCACAGGTGCCTTTGCCGCTTCGATACTTGCAGGGCACACCATCCATGAGGCGCATCAGTTAGCGGTAAGGGTAAGCGCGTATGTCTGCACAAAGAAGGGTGCGATGCATACATTCCCCCATAGGATTGGATGAAGTGGCATGTTCCCGATAGGGTAACGCTTTGTTAGACGAATATAGAGAAGGGGCTACGGGATAAGGGATTGGGCGGCGCGAAGGAGGACGCGGTCGTAGCCGTAGATGTCGGAGTAGTAGTTTATGAGGTGCGTTTCGGGGTCGGGATAGGCGGTGTAGTAGATGATGAAGAGGGGGACGTTGGGTTTGATGTCGTGGTAGGTGAGGAGCCGGAGGGGTCGCTGGATGGTTTCTCCATTACGTTCGCGTTCGCGGAGGTCCTTCAGGTAGTCGCGACCTCGCTCGGACTGCGGTGCCATATCCATAGAGAGGCGCAGGCGGTCGAGGGTCCATTCGTCAGCGTCGGGCAGCAGGAACTGGGCGAGCTCGAAGGGCTGCTGTACGCGGATGCAGCCGTGGGAGAGGGTGCGGCGCTCGCGCTGGAAGGCCGAGGGGTTGTTGGTGTCGTGGAGATAGACAGCGAAGTCGTTGGGGAAGCGGAAGACGATGCGTCCGAGGCTGTTGCCCGCTCCGCCGAACTGGGCAATGCGCAGACGTCCGGACAGCATCTCGTTGGATGTGACCTTAGCGGGATTGAGGGTGTCGCCCGTAGAGCGGTTGATGATATAATATCGGTGGCGTGCGAAGTAGGCGGAGTCTCCTGCGTGGCGGGTGATGTCGGTCTTGACGATGTTTTGTGGGATGACCCATTCCGGATTGACCTGCATGTATTTGATGGCGCTGTGGAGAAGAGGTGTCTTGGTGAGTGTGCTGCCGCAGCAGATGCGCATGTTGAGGATGCTGTCCGGTCCGATAGCCCACAGCTGCTGGGCGGCGAGGTTCACGATGATGCGTCTGCCGTCGGTTGTGGGCTGCTGCATCTGCCAGCGGCATCGTTCGATGTTTATGGCGAGTTTGCGGCGGAGCTCATCGCTGGTGGTGGTGTCGATTGCTGCGCGCAGAGTCTCATAGACGGCTCCTGCGGGGTGGGAATCGCGCAGATAGTCCATACGGTCGTCGGAGAGCAGCTGGCGCAGCGCCTCGTCGTAGTTGGGTGTCTGTACTTCGTAGTCGAAGAGGCGCGCATAGCCGGGCCCTGCGAGTTTGTAGTCCAGTTGGTTGAGCAGCTTGTCGGGGCGTAGGAACCCGTAGCGCTGGCCTGAGCAATAGTGGACATAGGTGCGCGAGAGGTTGTAGTCGAGGCGAGGCAGCACCTCGTTGATGCTCACGTTGAGCGAATCGAAGGCAAGGCGATGGATGATCTCGAGGTCCTGGGCAATCTGCGGAAGGAGGAACGCGGCGCTGTCGAGACCTGCCAAAGGCAGTTCGCGACGGAGGATGGCGAGCAGGGAATCGGCGTCTTCAGAGACTCCCATGCGGTTGAACCACAGGGGCGTGTCCTCATAGCGGTTGGCAGAGGCGTAATGCTGGCGAACGATAATATGTGCCTTCCAGTCGGATGTGTCGGCGCTGAGAATCTGCTGGAGATTCTGCTGCAGCTGCAGGGTGTCGAGGTCGTAGACGTAGCTTCCGAAGGCGGAGCGATCGGCTTCGGTCGTGGGCGTCGTTGAGCAGGATAGCAATGCGGCGCAGGTGCTGACAATCAGTAGGATGGCTTTTTTCAACGTTTCAACTTTTCAGTTTCAAGCTTCATGCGTTTAGCGTTTCACGACCTTCTTGCTGCTGCCGTTGGCTAAGCGGACGATGTAGAGTCCTGGACGGAGGGCTGCGAAGTCACGCCCGAGATAGAGGCCGTTGAGGTTGTAGTAGCCGGCGGTGGCGTCGGAGGAAATGAACTCTGACGGCTGCGTCTCCTCCATCTCCACCAAATCGTGTACCTCCGTATTCGCGCCTTTGTCGGTGCCGATGACGACATCGAAGGTGTGGATGGTGTTGGCGTATCCAATCGTGGGACGATGCATGTGGTAGAATGTGTTGGCGCCGTCGGGATAGCGGCCAACGGATTCATCGCCCTTATGGCTGTTATAGACGAGGGCGTCGGCGAACTCCTTCAGTTCCGGATGGTCGGTGAAGAAGGGTGAGTTGCGCTCCACGAACTCCTCAGAGGAGGTGAGCCTCACTTGTTCTCCTTTCTTGTTGCCCAACTTGAAGGGCGTGTGGAGCTGACTGAGGCTTTCGAGGTCGTCTGCCCAGACGGTGAGGAAACCATGAGCAGGAACGATGGTATTGAGCGCCGATGTGGTGGGAATCTGATACTTGTTAGGTTCCTTGGGATCGTCGCTGAGGTAGAGTCCTGCTGCATCGAGATCGTGGTCGGTGGTGTTGAAGAGTTCGAACCAGTCGTTCTTCTTGAAGTATTCATTGATGAAGACCGTGTTGCTGGCACTCACCTCATTAATACGGATGGGATTGGCGATCTCGGCGAGCAGTTGCTCATCGGGCAGCTTCTCGAAGACGGCGATGATGGCCTGCTGCTTGCCTGGGTCGGCGATGTCCTGTATGTCGATCTCGGCAGCTTCATCTATGAGTTTGTAGCTGCCTTTGGTGATGGTGGCGCCCCAGTAGATGTCTGATGAAGAAGCAGAGGTGTTGTGGACTTCTGCACAGATGGAATTGGTGCCCGAGCGCAGCAATTCGTTGGGAATCGTCAGCGTGGTGGAGTAGGCCTGATTGCCCTCGTAGGTGGTGGAGTAGGTGTTGTAGGTCGGAGTTCCCTCTGGCATGTGGTAGCGGGTGAGCTCGGTTCCGTTGATATAGATGACCACACCGTCATCGACATAGTAGGTGAGGCGGAAGACCTCGTTGTCGGTGGGCGCGTTCTTCAGCGAGAAAGACTTACGGAAATAATAGGTGGGACGCTTGTTGGAGCTGTTGTCGCCGTAGTCCAGTTCCGTGGTGTAGTCTCCTGCACCGGCCTCTATTCCTACGGTTCCGTAGCCGAAGGGGGCCTCTGCTTTCTTCCAGTTGGTGACGTTGGATATGCGGGTGTTCCAGTTCTTATCGTCGAGTGAGCCTTGGTCGTAGTAGCTCCACGTGTCGTTGAGGGGTACGAGTGTCTCTTGTGTGGAATATTCTCCATCTGTCCGCCAGCCTTTGAATTCATAACCAGCCGGAGCCAATGCCTCGATAATGGCTGGGGCAAAGAGGGTGCCGGAGAAACGTCCTGTAGGTACGTCGATGTTGTTGATAAGCAGCTTGCCGTCGGGGATGTTGGAGGATATCTGGATGGGATAGCCTGTGCCGAGCTGGAAGTAGGAGCTGAGGGTATTGATACGTGATTTGCGGTTGTTGCTGTTGGAGATGGTGCTGATGAGGCTGTTGGCAGACCCCCAGGGCGACTTGCCCTCCCAGCTGAGGGCCTCGCTGGTGCGGTTTGCCATTTCCTGAATGATAGCGCTGCAGCGTTCCGGCTCGAAGATACTGCCGTCGACAATGCAATAAGTGTCGATGAAGCGTTTGCGGAAGGGTGCGTATTTGAGCATATTCAGGTAGATGGCGATGAGGAAGCTCTGGCCGCCGCTGTAGCGCGAGTCGTTGAGGCTGTTGGGCAGACGGCTGATCATGTTGGTCATCTGGAATCCAGCATCCAGGTCTATCATCACGAGGTGGAACTTGCCTCCATCCGCCCGCGAGCGGAATCCTTTGACATTGTTGCAGTTCGTGAGCCAGTCGGAGCTGCCGATGTAGCACTCTGCTGCCATATAGTTACAGTACTCGTCGATGTCCACGAGTTGGCAGATCTGCTTGTAGGTGGTGTCGGCCAGCAACCTGTCGCCAAGGTTCTTGGAAAGCTCTATCCAGCGCATCATGGCTTTGTTGTCGCCAGACTTCTGCTCGTAGCCTTTGGAACCATTGATTTCGAACTCGTCGATTTCATCCTTGTCGATGCCGTAGTTGCTGTAGGAGAAGTTCTTGTTGCTGGTTTCGCGAAGGTTATAGGTGTACTGGAACTTGCCGTTGATGAATACATGGACGGGCTGCACAGAGAGTCCATCGACATAGAATCCGCTGCGGAGAATGCACTCCTGAATGCCTGCATCGATGATTCGGCAGTCGTGGTCGTTGCCGCCATTACGCACCTGAACGGCTTTGTGCTTGATGTAGGGCTTCTCCTGGAAGAAGGGATAGGGGAGGAAGTTCTGTCCCTCGTACTGCTTGGCAGCCTTCATGCGGAAGGAGCTGGGCGCAAAGTGGCGGCTCCATCCTCCAGCGACTTCGAAATCCGTCTCCTGCTGAATGGGAGAGGTGGTGTATTCGCCGTCTTCGTCGGGCATCAGGTATTCGAAATTAACCGGTCGCTCCCAGGCGCGGTTCTTGTTACTGTTGCTCTTGTTGTTGCCCGAGGTGCCGTTGGTGCCGTCGACATAAACGCCGATGCGGTTGTCATAGAGGTTCTTCTCGTCGGTGGCCACGGAGACGATGGGCAGGTAGTAGTTGCGGTCCTTATAGATATAGGAACGCGTGACAACGGGGCTGGGGAGGAACCCGTCGCGGAAGAGGCGGAATCGGAATACCGTAGTCTTGTTGATGACGGGCAGACGACCGTCGTTGTTGCGTGTGCCGTTTTCCAGGGTGGGTGTGGAGCCGTCGGTGGTGTAAACGAGGAATGCTCCTTCGGGGATTTTCACCTCGATGTAGAAGGGGTCGGTGAAGACGGTGCCATCGGGCGCTCCTTCCAGAGCCGGCAGTTGTTCGCTGGCAAAGGTGCTGCCCTCGTTCGAGGCGGCAGGAGTAGGAGTACTGGTGTAGGACCATGTGCCGCTGCCATCGATGGTGCGGGCATAGCTGCAACGTGTGACGGCAGGTGGATAGGTCTGGCTGTCGATGAGTTCCTGGCTGCTGTTGTAGAGGTAGATGGTACCGCCCTCATAATTGAGCTTGAAGGGCACCTGTTTGTAGGCTGTGGTGCTGTAGCGAGTGTCAGAACGGATGGTGTTGTGGTCGAACCAGATGTTCATGAAACCTCCTGCTTTGACGGTTCCAATTCCAGAAGGCAACTTGAATTTCGTGGGGTCATTGGGGTCATCGCTGACGCTGCAGTTGAAGAGGTTGACATCTTCATCCGTTGGGTTGTAGATTTCTATCCATCCGCCGTAGTTGAACGATAGGTCGATGAACATATCGATATTGGCCACCTGTATCTCATTGATGATGAGATCCTCTGGCCCTGCAGTCAGGGAGCCACAGAATCCTATCAAGGTGGTTAAGACGGCTGCAAGTCGTCTGATAGAAAATGAAGACCGGTACATAGCGTATTATTGCTTTTGTTGTCTTTTTCTGGCTTTGGCCAGTTGTTTCAGGTGTTTGCGAAGTTGTTTTTTGTAGAGTTGTAGGTAGGGTGCTGCCGTAACCTGAGTGGCGCGGCAACTGAGGGATAATTTCTCAGGTCTGCTGGCAAGGGGCGCTGCCTCTGTCGGTGCAGCGGGAGAGACGGGGGAGTAGCTGCGGAGTGTCTTGCCGTCGGTGGTGAGCCAGTAGGTGACGTTCTGCTCCTCCTTCAGTTGGAGCAATGTCTCCACGGGTTCGCCCACATGCCAACTGGTGGAATCTCCTGCAGCGGCAATAATCACAGAGGGATCGATGACCTCATGTCCGTAGCCGTAGCCACGATTGCTGCGGAAGAGATCGAGGAAGAGTGTAGGCAGGATGCAGGTCGAAGCCTCTTCCTGGTCTGCAGGCAAAGCGCTGGTTTGCTGCTTACTGCTCAGTAGGTTGCGATAGGCTGCGAGGCAGGTCGCTGTATGCTGTTGTGGGTCATAGCTTCCAGCAAGTGCCTGTTCATATTCAGCAGGCGAGAGGGCCAGCTGCTGTTCGCGTCGCTGCTGGGTGTCTGTACGATAGAGACGATGGACGAGGATGCCCAGTTCGCGTGGAGTACCTGCGGGCAGGGTGAGTTCGTGGTGAACGTAATACTCTCCTGAATGTCCCACGCGCAACAGGCGTACCTGTTTCGGGCGTGATGCCTCGTTGACCGAAGCCAATGACCATTGGCTGCGCAGTGCCTCTTCCTTCTGGGAACCATCAACAGCGAAGTCACCCCACGTCTGGATGATGTCGCCGCTGCAGAGACCCAGAGGATGTGCGATGGAAGAATCTACGACCTCGATGGAAAGGGCCTTGTAGCAACTGTCGCGGAACGCGGGCATATTCTTGATTTCGCGATCGTGGTCATCGAAGTAGACATAGCTGTGGCGGGTGAGGCGCTGGTAGCAGTCGGCACCATCATTCAGGGTGGCGATGTAGTCTCTGTCGCCAAATTCATCGATAGCCACCCACGTGGCTTCTTCCATGCGTGGGGTGTAGATGACATTGGCTTTGTAGAAGCGCAGTTCATAGAAGAGTGCTCCACCCGTGCGGCAGGCATTGCCAAAGTCATCGAGAGAGGTGGCACTGGTCATGTGGGGATTGAGGATATCCTCGTAGGAGCTGATGTCCCGACGGTAGAGTCCTCCTTGAGGGATTTCCTGGAAGCGTAGTTTCGTGAAGTGTCCTTCGTTGTCCTGCCACACTTGGTGAGTTGCTGAGACACTGGGCTCTACGCGCGTGCCAATAGGTTGTCCGTCGGCACCGAACTGGCGGTAGGCCTTCAGCATACTGCGCTGTCCGCCAACGGTTTCGGGCGTGTAGGAATAATCTCGCCAGGCAAAGGTGCCGAGGTCTGTGGTGCGGAGCATGGGACGTCCGCTCCTGTCAAAATGTGCGCGCTGCAGTAACCGTCCTTCGTTGTCCAGCGTGTCGAGGGTGGTGCTGCCGTTGGCGTAGCGTGTGTAGCGCTGTTGCGGAGTTATGATATCTTCGGCTACAGGTTCGTCGCTACCGTCCGGCAGACGGCGGTAGGTGGCGTGATGAACGAGGGTTCCCTTGCTGTCGTACTCCCACGTTTCGCGATAAATATTAGGAGCGGGTATGGGTTGGCGCAGGGAATCCAGCCAGAGGGTTTCGGTCTTGCGGCCGCGGGCATCGTAGTTGATGTGGCGGATATGGAAGTAAGAATCCTCAGAAGGATGCATGCGGCCTTCGCGGTTTCTGCCATAGGCTTCTACGAGGCGTCCCTGTTCGTCGTAGATGGTATACTGCACGTGTGCTCCGTAGGAATTGGTGTCGGGCAACATTTCAGGATAGGTCCAGAAGGACTTCTCGACTTCCCGGCCGTAGCGGTCATAAACGTATTTCTTGCATATCGTGCCTACGGAGGAACCCTGCACACGGCGACCATAAGGCATTCGGACGGGCGACCACGTGGAATCCATATTAATGGTTTGCACTCGCTTGTGCCGGTTGTCGTAGGTGTACTGCGTACCACAGGTGCCCCAGTTATCGTTGATCAGATGTCCGTTCTCGTCGGCTGCCTGCTGGCGTGTGCGGCGGCCGAGGGAGTCGAAGGTATAGATCTGCATGAAGGCGCTGTCGGAATCGAGCTTCGGACGTCCCTTGGCATCGAGCAGCTGAACGATGGAGTCGTTGCCCCAATGGTCCTCGGTGAGCATCACAATAGTACCATAGGTGAAGGGCGTGCGCTGGGCAGAGCTGTCTGTGAGCATGAAGGAGGCTTCCTTATGCATTTCGGCTGGAAGTCCAAGGGCATCGCGGTAGGCTCCGATATACTGGTTCGCACTGATGCGGGTGCGCGAATATACATAGATGAGAGAATCTTTGGAGTCGAAGACGCGTTCCTGCATCACCTCGTTACCTGTCGGGTCGGCAATCATCTGGCGACGACAGATGTTATTGGCGCGGCGGGCCCACTCGGCATTCAGGGTCGTGTCGGTCTTCAGGGCATAGACGCGCATGAGGTACGACTCCATCTTTCCTGTGCGGTACCTGCCGCTGCCCGTGAAGCATTCGATGCGTGTCCAGTGGCCAGAGGCGTTGGGCTCAGAAAGGCGGTAGTAGAAGTCGTAGTGGGGAGCTTCGAGGGAGTCGATGCGGTCTACTGCATCGTACCAGCCATGTTGTTTCTTGAGCAGGGTACAGAGGATGTGGTCCGGGCGCTGAGCTGGCTTCTTGGGCTGTACTTCAGTAATGACGACAGGGCGCGATGAGGCAGAGAGCGCATCCACATGCAGCGAAGTACTCTTACGCTGCCGCTGAGCCACTTGCATACGCAGGCTCTGGGCTGCCAGCTGCTGGCAGCAGAGACCCAAACCACAGGTGATGAACAGCCAGGGAAGGAGGGCTTGGAAGCGTATGATACGTAGCACGTTCATGGTTGTTGCTTTAAAGGTTGGCCGTCGCGGTCGGCATAATCAGTGGCGATAATGTCGCCGACGTCATTATAAGTATAGCGTGTGATGCAGACGCCGTAGCGGTCTTCCATCTTGAATCCCACAGGATTACCGTTCGTTATCATGGTCAGACGACCAGGCGAGGCGGGGTCATAATCCATACGCTTCTCGTAGATGCCATCGACATTCGGTCGAACGTATCCGGCGCCGTCCATATAGCGGATGGTGTGGTCATAGCCTTCGGGGGTGTATTTGATGCGAACGACTGTGCCATAATACAGTGTTGTGTCCTCCACGATTTCCGCGGGCATTCCCAAAGCATCGGTATAACTGCCGACGACGATGTCTTCAGCCAGAGGAACAGGGGTGAAGGCGTACATCATATTTCCCTCTGCATCGTAGGCGCGTTCCTCAAAGACCTGTTTGCCGCTGGGGTCGGAGAAGAAATACCACTGACAGACGCTGCGCAGGCGGCGCATCCAGCGGGCATCAACTTCACGGCCGTAGTCGTGAGACGTATCGAGTAGGTAGCTGTTGATGTGGTGATTGGTAGTGGGGGCGTTGCCCTGCATGGCTTCGACGTGTTGCCAGTGACCCGCTTCGCTCTTGATACTGAGCTTGAAGTAAAGTGGCAGCGTGTCTGCCTCTGCTTGTGAGATGGGATTACCCAATCCTTCCAACCACGTATGGCGACGAACGATGTGGCGATAAAGCACAGAATCCGGGCGCACAGCCACGATGGTGGTGCCACCTTCTTCGGCTTCCTGATGCACCACAGTCCGAGTGATATGCAGTCGTGTATTGTCGCGATTGCCACTGGCTTGAGCACTACGCACGGCTGCAGGAATCTCGCGCAAGCCCTGTCCTCTCGCAGGCGAAAGGACAACGAACGCCAGCAGTGATACCGTCAGCAGGCGCTGGAGAATCATTCGGTTATGGACTATAGCAATCTTCATTGAACAGACCATCGGTTGAGTTCGGCTTGGGTGAGTTTGAGTATGTGATATTCTGCTTGTATCCCTTGCTTGGAGGCAGCGGGGAGGGTGGCCTCATAATGTTGGAAGCCAGCAGCTGCTGGACGTCGGACAATGATGGTTCCCCCTTCTTTTTCCAATTGTTGCCAAGCGGCAGCAAGTGCTTCGGAGGATTGGCCCAGTTGCCAGGAACCGGCACGAATGATGCGGTCACCATCTCGTAATCCGCTGTCATAGAGCGGCGAACGGCGATTGAGAATGTGCAAGTAGGGCAGAGCTGTATGGGTTCCGGTCGTGTCGGGCTTGAAAACGAACTGCCGGTAGTGGTCGTTGATGAGGAAGACGTCAGGACTGTCCTGAGCACGCGTTTCCCAACTGAACATATCTGTGAACTCCACTCGCTGATAACCTTCAATCGTGGGGTCATAGAAGAGGCTGGGCTGGTTCCATTCATCGACGGGAGAGACGCTGACAAAACGTCCGCGGAAGTCTACGCTGTAGAAGATCTTGTAGTATCCGAAACCATCTTCTTCCCAATTCGGACAACGGACGGGAGTGCCGTCGATGCCCATCGCAGCGCGAGCCACGTGCTGGCCGTTCTGATAGTAATAGACCATAGACTTTATGACCACATCGTCAGCACCTAAGCGTTGACTGGTCAGGAGGTTGCCGTCGGCATCGAAGGTCTGGATATCACGATACCAGGCACGAGCGATACCCACGGAATCGATGTGAGCCGGACGGCGCTGCTGGCGTCCATCGTTGTTCACGATAAAGTAGTGGGTCTCAACTGTTGTCGTATCCTTCTGCTGACGGATTGAGAGCTTGCGATGATAAGACTCCGTGTTGTCTGCCGGGTCGTCGTAGTTCAGTGGCATGGTTCCTGCGCCAAACCAACTGGTGCTGGTGGTGTCGCCCTGAACGGAATCTACGCGCGCGATATATTTATAAGGTGCAGCTTCATCGCGGACGGTGGTAGTCGTGACGTTGCCCTCGTGCTTGATGGTGCGCGAGTAAACCAATTTGTCGACGAGGTAGCGCTCATGCAGGATGACTTCTCCATCTTCATCGTAGTCCCAGCACTCGCGGCTGGCACCAGCTCCTCTGAAGGGTTTCTCGTCGGCTGTCAGTCTTTCTACGGAAGTGGGGTAGCCGGTGCGGGGGTCGTAAGTGTAGCGCACCCTGGGCGGCACGGATGCTGCCAACTTCCCTCCGATGAAGGCTTCCTCGGTAACGTTGCCATGACGGTCGAACACGATTTGCTGTCGGGCAATAGGCGATGTGAGGTCTGTGCCGTAGAAGATGTTTACGTTGGGAACAAAGACTCTGCGAGCGTAACCCTCAGGAATCAGAACTGGAGTCGGGAGGGTGTCGTCGACGGAGGTGGCATGGGAGTAGGTGAGGAACGTGCTGTCCCCGGCAATGCGTGTGGTGATGACATTCGCGGCAACAGACATCATATTACCATATTCATTGAGTTTGTAGCTGCTGATACTGCCGTCGGCAAAGTATCGGATGGCATAGGCCTGAACGCCTTCAGCTACAGGCTGACAGATACCGTCGGAATCGAAGAACATGAGATTGGAAATGCGTCCTTGTTCGTCCCAACGCAACTTGATGCGGTCGGCGCCGTTCTGGCGGAAAGGCATAGACTGACCGCTGCTGGTGGTAAATCGAAGCCAAGCCTGGGGCGATGATCCAAGGTGGAAGTAGCTGATGACCAGTAGGGTGGAATCTTTGCACATCACCGTCTCGCGGTTGATTTGCCCTTCAGTATTTGCTTCGAAATGAATGTGTGTGGCCCGTGTAAGCAGTTTCTCGAAACGCTGAGCAGCAGGGTCGTTGGCATTGTCGGAGTAGAGTTCCAGCAATGGGAATCGTGGTGCCTGAGGCAGACGTGGATTGGAGGAACATACTTCGACGTCTGTGTAAGGACCGAAGAGGCCAGTACGTGTAAGACGATAATAAAGAGGTTGCTGTGAGGGCGCGCGTCCTGTCTCTATGCCCACAGGCCAACCATTGATGCGTGTGAAGCTGGCATACTCTGATGAGTATACATGGAAATAGGTGAAGTAAATGCCCAGAATGACTCCCAGAAGTCCCAGCAAACTGCCGATCAATATTCGTGCCGTGCGCCGCATGCGCTGACGTTCTTTAGCTGCAGCCGCTTTCACCTCTGCCAGCCGGCGTGCTTCCATTCGTTGCTGTCGCCGTTCGATGACGACAGGACAAAGGATATCGTGGAGGAATTCTATGCGGTCTGCACCTGCGTAGTTGAAGCGGCGCAGCAGTCGGCGTGTGCGGTCGTTGGCATCTTCGCCACAAAGCAGGCTGATGAAGTCCTCAGTCAGTGGTCCTTCGGTGGTGGCGCTGCTGACAGAGACGTTCTCGCGATGACCGTCGTTCGTGATGAGGCTATCTTCCATATATTCTACCATCTCCAATGGCAGCCCATCGATACTCGAAAGGTAGAAGTCCTTGATGATATCACCGCCATAGAGACTGATGAGCTCTGCCGTGATAGTCGTTTCGCCCTTCTCCTGCATCTTGATGTACAATCGCTCGAGGAAGAGTGAGAGCACGGCGGAGTCTACAGGAATCTCTGGACGACCGTCGAAGTCGAAGTCCGTGCGGTTGGTGACATTCTCAATGATGAGGCGTGCCACATCGCGCGATACCAGTCCAGGCTGGGGTTGGGTGATGATTTCCAACGCTTGTTCCTCGTTGATGGGCTGGAGGAAGTAACGGTTGTAGCGCAGCGAGGGAATGCGGGTCGTGGCGTGCTCCAGGAAGGCGAGATAGTCTTCGCGGATGATGATGACGATATGGAAATTTGATGTCGTCAGGTAGTCTGCCGTATCCGTTGCCATACTCTCGATGAACGAGGCATCGAGGTCCAGCTGTAAAAGGTCATCGGGAGAAGACGTGGAATCCTGGGATTGAGGAGCTGTCGCAGGCTTAGAGGACTCAACTGGAGAGACGCCCAACTGGGCATCGCTGATATAGTCAGGAGTGACGTGGTTCAGCAGGTCGCCCAACTGACAGAAGAAATCTAAGACGCGGGCTCTGTCGCGAGCCAGGGTGAAGATTTCCTCGAATTGGTCGAGGACGATTAGCGGTTTGATCTCTTGTCCGTTGGGAAGGAGGAAACGATGACGGTGGAAGTATTCCCAGAGGGTTTCCTCATGACCTTCGACACGCGGCACCAGCTGCACGATGTCCAGCTGCTGGGCACTCAGCGCATTGCTGATCTGTTCGAGATAGGAGACGGAACTATGGTGCTGCAGGCGGATATTCAGCGGGAAGTAGCCTTGGCGACGTGCCAGTGGGAAGACGCCGGCATTAAGTAACGACGACTTTCCGATACCACTTCGACCATAGACGATAGTTTGGTCGCTCTGCAGGATGTAACTCGACAACGTTTTTATCTCCTCTGTGCGGCCATAAAGAGGTTGCCCTTCTGTGTAGGTCATCAGACCCAGCCAAGGATTGCTGTAGGAACTCATAGTATTCTTTATTAGCTTGAAGGATTATTAGAGGGAATTCAACGTTGACATGATGTTGTCGATGAAAGCGCTGAAGTTCAGCGAATCATCGTAGGACGTAGCATTGTGAGAGCGCAGGTATTCAGGAATCGAAGCTTCGTAGAAGTTGAAGCCTTGTTCGCTGAGGGGATGGATGAACACACGCCCCATACTCTGTCCCACTTGAGTGGCATAGAGCCATTCCGTGCGATAGGGGTGGGCTTCGTTCTTCTGAAGTTCAATGTTATGGGTCAGGATAGGTACGAAGAGCTTGGTGGTCGAGATGGCTTCCTTGATTTCGTTCATGAACTGCACACCCTGACCGAGGTTCATGCGGTCGTACCACACAGAAATACCTTTCGCTGTGAGCTGGTTGTAGAGAGCCTCGGCCACACGACTGTCGGCACGGGAATAAGAGATGAAGACATCTGTTCCGCGACGAGGGCTGGTGAATAACTTGTCGGACTGTTCGCCCTGACGTTCTTTCACACGGCGGCATAGCTCCTCAATGAAGTTCTCTGGTGACTTGCGCATCATGATATTCTCCACTCGGGCCAGGAATTCGATGAGGGGTTCGTCGGCAGTCTCATCCACAACCATCATTTTGGTGGTGCTGCTCTGTTCCTGGTCGCACGTCATCGTGTACCAGATGAAACGGAAGAGCCAGTCAGAGTAATCGTTTCCGAGCATGAGGAAGTATTTGCCGCGCAGCACTTCCATAAGGTTGCGAGGTCGCAAAGAGGGGTCGAACCAATTTCGGCAGAACGAGAGCATATCGTGATCCGTGACAACGTAATCGTGCGGACGGTTGCTTACACGCCCGAACATATAATATACGGTAGGGGTCGATGGCAGAGGCACGCTGCCCACGCGTTCGTCCTTGATACTCTCTGCGGCTGTGATATCACCAGTCCCGACGGTCTGACTCTGCTGGGGATCCTTACTGAATTTCAGCACTCTGACGCTTCGGTCGCCCCATGCTTGCTGCATCGCTTGCTCCACCACAGGCATGAACGATGTGGTGAAGATGAGTGGGAACTGCTTCAGTTCCAGCAGCTGGCGCAGGGACTCGGAGGGGTCGAACTTCACCTTTGCAGCAATCTGATCCAACCACGGATAAATGCTGTCGCGCCCTAACCGTTTGTTGAAATCGGTGAAGGCGCGGTCATAGACCAATTCAGAGAAGGTCGTGTGGCCGTCAGGCACACGGCACTGGCGTGCAACGATGTCGATGAGTGTCTGGTTCAGGTCCCCCTTCTGATAAAGCAGCTTGCTGCCAATCACAGGGATGACTTTTCCATCCATGATGAGGTCTACCAGATATGCGAACGTCTGGTCATCGACATCCAGTCCGAGGTCGAGGTCTAATTCAAGATTCGGATCGTCCAGTTGAAGGTCGAATTCGTTGTCCATAACATTAGATGTGCTACGTTCAAGAAAAGGATTCTCAGTTCTTAAGGTTTATTCTTGCCACAGTCTCTTCACGTTGCCCGTCTGCTGATGGATGGTCACGTGGGTGTCGAGGTGCTTGTTGAAGAGTGCGTCGGACAGCACTTCTGTGGTGCCGAACTGACAGATGGGAACCTCTGAGGTGAGCAGGGTCTGTTGGGCGCTGGCGATGGTCACTTTCGCATTAGCGGGCACGTTGACATACACGCCCTGTTCCATCTTCTGCTTCTTCTTTTCTGTTTCTGGGTTGGTTTCAATCTGCGGCAGGCTACCTGTCGGGGTGACTGTAATCCATATGGGTTCACCGCTGAGGTCGTCAGCATCCACAAGTCCCAGTCTGCGCGAGAAACGGCAGAGCAACTGTCGTTCTGTGGCTGCAGCCTGATCTTCGGGCGTCTGAATAGCGGCAGGCTCGAAGTCGAAGGACATCACCTCGGTGCTGGTTAGCGTCTGTCCCTTGAACAGCGACTCCAAGGCGTAGAGCTGCTGGTCCAGGTTGTCGAGCATCAGCTTCAGTTGAGTTCCGTCCTTTGGCGTGTTGTCGGCTTCACCGCGAACGAGAGCATTGCGGCTGTCGCGAATCTCATAGATTTCTTCTGCTGTGAGCTGAGCCATCTTCGCCGTACTGCCGGCAGAAAGGATTTCGTGAGTCATGTGGTCGCGACCATTGACGGGTGCTGGTGCAGGCACGCTCTTAGGCAACTCTGGGGTGGGTTCCGGCTCGGCTTCAGTGTTGATGCTGAGCAGCAGACCATCGTCCGTGAGACTCACCAAAGGAGCAGACGTCTTGGACTTTACCTTGATACTGAAAGCCTTCGAGGGATCAGGCACTCCGTAGGGAATCAGCGAGATGCTTTTCAGAGTCCAGGTGGTGGTTTCAGTTGTGGGTACGTCAGGTTGCCGCAGATAGCGGTCAGAGTAGGCCGCGAATTCTCCTGGCTTTGTCACCGCCTTCTCTGCCACGAGCACCACTTCGAATACGGTCTTGGGCAGAAAATAATTCACTCCGTCCAAGGTCGAGCCTGGTCGGAATTGCGAAATCTCTGTCTGTGCCACCGCGGGAGTGGCAAGAAGCAGCAGGAGAAATGATATGAATGATTTACAGTGTTTCACGTTTCAATCAAGCATTATTTCGAATAGTAAACTTGTCAACTCGTCAACTGTATGTTAGCTGTTTTGCTTCTCAATCTCTTGGAATATAGCTTCGAGCATACCTTCTTTCGTCTTGCAGATTCCCCAGTCGAAAGTGAAGCGGATACCCTCTGCCTCAAACCATTTGGAGAGGGGCTCCGTCTGACTGTGATAGACGGCGAAGCGCTTGCGGATCGTTTCTTCGTTGTCGTCGGCACGTCCTTCGATTTGTGCACGGCGCAGCAGACGCATCATCAGCACGTCTTCGCTAACGATGAGCTCGATCATCATTCCGAGTTCATGGCCGCGTTCAGCAAGCATCTTCTTGAGGGCTTCGGCCTGTGCGATTGTGCGGGGGAAACCGTCGAAGATGACACCTTTTCCTGCGGGCAGCGAATCGTAGGTCTTTGCCAGGATGTCTATCATCAACTCATCCGGAATCAGCTGTCCCTGGTCTATATAGCCTTTGGCAATCTTGCCCAGTTCAGTCTCGTTTTTGATTTCGCCACGAAGGACATCGCCTGTTGAAATGTGTCCCATTCCGTAGCGTTCAGCAATCTCTGTACTGTAGGTTCCTTTGCCCGAACCGGGGGCTCCGAAGATGATAATGTTCTTCATTTTTATTCTGTTTTTGGGTTATTGTTCAATTGTGAGTATTCAATTCTCATTTTATCAATGTATAGATGTCCTTTGTGTTTCGACCAAATCCGTCGTAGTCCAGTCCATATCCGACGATGAAGTCGTTGGGGATATCCATCGCACGGTAGTGGATAGGGATCTCTACTTTCAGGGCATCGGGTTTCACCAGAAGGGAACAGACGCTGATGCTGGCGGGATTCTGGAGTTCCAGCGTCTCAATCATGTGGGCCATTGTCATTCCAGAATCGATGATATCTTCGACAATGACGACATGTCGCCCTGTAATGTCTTTCTGCAGCCCTATCACTTCACGAATCTGACCTGTAGATTGTGTTCCTTGGTAGCTGGCCAGTTTGATGAAACTGACCTCGCAGGGGATGGGGATTTGGCGCAATAAATCGGCAGCAAAAATAAATGCTCCGTTAAGTACGGGAAGGAACAAAGGATTCTTTCCTTCCATGTCACGTGTAATCTCAGCAGCAACGCGTCTGACCTGCTTTTGAATTTCCGCCTCAGGGATACTGATGGCAAAAGTCTTGTCTAAAACATGTAGTTTTTCCATAATCTTTGGTTTTTTCGGCACAAAAGTAGTGATTTTATTTTGAATTTCGCACTCTTTGCAGTATTTTTGCAGCGAAAAACGATAAAAAAGGTAATTATGAAGATTCTGACGGGCGGACAATTCCGCGAATTGGACCTTTTTACTATCCAAAACGAGCCGATAGCGTCGCTTCAGCTTATGGAAAGAGCAAGTCAAGCTGTTGCTGCAGAAATTTTGCGCCGATGGCCCGACTCGAGACAACGAGTTTATGTCTTTTCCGGCCCAGGTGGTAATGGCGGCGACGGTCTTGCTGTGGCTCGATTATTAGCCGAAGCGGGTAGGGTGGTGACGGCGTATCTTTTCAATGTGCGTGGACAACTGAATCCCGACTGTGAAGCCAATCGCAATCGTCTCATGGGACGCGACGATGTGCAACTGGTAGAAATAACCTCTGAACTGGTGTTCCCTGAGCTGCATGCCGATGACCTTGTTGTTGATGCCCTATTCGGCACTGGACTCTCGAAACCGCTCAGCGGAGGATTTGCTCTCGTCACCAAGCGGCTGAACCAGAGCCAGGCCACTGTCGTCAGCATTGATATGCCCTCGGGCCTGATGTGTGAGGACAATGCATATAATGACACGTCTGCGGTGGTACGCGCCGATCTTACCCTGAGCATCGAAGTACCCAAACTGGCGTTTTTCTTTTCCGAGAACCAACGCTTTGTGGGCGAATTTGCCCTCCTGCCCATAGGACTCAGTGCCGAAGGTCTGGATGGTATGAAAGCCTATCTCTGGTTGACTGAGAAAGCGGATATCCGTTCAATGTTGCGTTGCCGTTCACGTTTTGCCCACAAGGGTACGATGGGGCACGCCCTGCTTGTCAGCGGGTCTCGTGGTATGGCAGGCGCAGCCATTCTTGCTTCGCGTGCCGCCCTGCGCACAGGTCTTGGCAAATTGACGCTTCACACTCCCTACGCCTGCCTCGATATCATTCAGCAGACTGTGCCGGAGACGGTCGTACAGATGGATGTGGATGCAGATATTGTCACTTCGGCTATAGATGCTGCTGGCTATCAGGCTATTGGTATGGGGCCAGGGCTGGGTTGCAGTCGCTATACCGCTGCTGCCCTTCACGACTATCTGCTGCAGCAAGTCTGTCCCATGGTGCTGGATGCTGATGCCTTGAATATCCTCGCAGAAAACAAGGAGTGGCTCCATGATGTGCCATCCGAGAGTATACTGACGCCCCATCCTCGTGAGCTCGACCGTCTGGTAGGGCACAGTCAGACCAGCTTCGAACGCATGAATCGTGCCCGCAATCTCGCTATCACCTATGGGCTCTTTGTGGTTGTCAAGGGGCATTACAGCCAGATCTGTACGCCCACGGGCGACGTCTATTTCAATACTACGGGTAATCCGGGAATGGCCACTGCTGGTAGCGGTGACGTGCTGACTGGAATACTCACATCCCTGCTGGCACAAGGCTATCTGCCTGCTGAGGCAGTGCAGCTGGGAGTATATCTTCACGGGCTGGCTGGTGACCTTGCAGCCGAGGAACTGGGCGAGGAATCACTCATCGCCTCGGATATTATCAGTCATCTTCCTGCCGCCTTCAAAAAACTAAGATAATGGAAACCAATTTCATAGATTATGTAAAAATCATCTGCCGTTCAGGCAAAGGCGGGCGAGGCTCTGCCCACATGCATCGTGCCAAATATGCCCCCAATGGAGGTCCCGACGGCGGTGATGGCGGACGCGGTGGTCATGTCTTTCTACGCGGAAACCGTAATTATTGGACACTCTTGCACTTGCGCTACGAGCGTCATGTTTTCGCCAGTCACGGCGGCAATGGAGGCAAGAGCGGTAGCCACGGAGCCGACGGCGATGATCGCTTTATTGATGTGCCTTGTGGTACGGTCGTTTATGATGCTGAGACTGGTCATTTCGTCTGCGATGTCACTTCAGACGGACAGGTCGTACAGCTTTTGCAGGGAGGTCGTGGCGGATTGGGTAACAAGCACTTCGCCACTGCTACGAACCAGGCTCCACGCTATGCTCAGCCTGGCGAACCGATGCAGGAGATGACTGTTATCCTCGAATTGAAGATGCTCGCCGATGTGGGACTCGTTGGCTTCCCCAATGCAGGCAAAAGTACCCTCGTCAATGCCATCAGTTCTGCCCATCCTAAAATTGCGGGCTATCCCTTTACCACACTCGAACCCAGTGTGGGGGTCGTTCGTTATCGCGACAACCGTTCTTTCGTCATGGCCGATATTCCAGGCATCATTGAGGGTGCCAGCGAGGGCAGGGGACTCGGACTGCGATTCCTGCGCCATATCGAGCGCAACGCCCTGCTGCTCTTTATGATACCTGGCGATACCGATGATATCCGCCATGATTACGAAGTACTGCTCAACGAGCTTGCTACCTATAATCCGGAGATGCTGCAGAAGCGGCGAGTGGTGGCCATAACCAAAGCTGACCTGCTTGACGACGAACTCATCCAATTGCTCTCTGCTGACCTCCCACAGGATGTGCCCCTACTCTTTATTTCTGCTGTCACAGGGTTCCACATCACGGAACTGAAAGATCTCCTATGGCATGAACTAGAGCAGTTGCACCTGCACGACGACGTCGACCTAACTTCCGATGCTCCCGTCCATCACGCTTCTCTCGTCCATCGCGACAAGGATCTTAGTGAATTTGACGAGCTGGGAGATGTTGATGATTTTGAGGACACGGAAGATCTTGAAATCGTGGATGACTTCGATGACCTCGATGATGACATCGAATACGTGGACCTGTAATATTTCATATGTGCCGCAAAACTGAATTATTATGGCAATAGTAAAAGTTGTGAAGGGCTTGAAGCCCAAATTTGGAAAACATTGTTATCTGGCGGACGGAGCTGTTATCGTGGGTGAAGTGACGCTGGGCGACGATGTGACGATATGGCCGTGCGCTGTACTGCGTGGCGACGTTCATTATATCAAGGTCGGTAATCGCAGCAACATTCAGGACAACTCCTGTGTGCATACTTTGAACGGTCGGGCTCCTGTTGAAATTGGCGAGGACGTGACGGTGGGACATAGCGTAACGCTGCATGGCTGCACGATTCTTGATGGTGCGCTCATCGGCATGGGAGCCACTGTATTGGACCACGCTGTGGTAGGTAGAGGAGCTATTGTGGCTGCAGGTGCACTGGTGCTTTCTGGTACTCAGATACCTGATGGCGAGTTGTGGGGCGGAGTACCTGCTAAGTTTATCAAGCGGGTGGACCCGGAGCAGGCGCAGGCGCTGAATAAGACGTATGCAGCGCATTACATCGAGTATTCGGATTGGTATCGTGAAGCCGATAAAGATCCGAAGAATACACAGAATGTGCTGAACGGAGAAGACTATGAGTGACAGTTAACGTTAAATGGTTAACTATTAATGATTAACAATTAACACGATGAAAATTCAGTTGTGGGGTTGCTTTGTGGCAGTTGTGATTGCGTTGACGGCCAGTTCTTGTACAACGAAGAGCGGACGCGATCAGGAGGCGGTGGGCTACAAACCTGCAGCCAGAGGACTGCCATATGAACTGGTGATGGTTGTGCCGCGGGGCCTCTACACGGGTGAACTGAAGGACTCATTAGATGCTGTACTGCTCGGTTCCACTCCTGTGTTGCCGCAGCACGAGCCCTTGTTCCGCTTGGATGTAGCCTACACAGATGCGAACCTCACTCCCTGGCGCACCTTCCGCAACCGGCTGATTGTGGAGACTGATGCGCATGCGAAGGAGCCGCAGATGGGTGTGGCGCGCAATGTGATGGCCCGCGGTCAGATAGAGGTGAAGGTTTCTGCTCGCACAGCCCACGAACTGGCAGAGTTTATCAGTGTGCAACGCCAGCGGTTGACCGACCTCTTCGTGGAACACGAGTTGGAGTACGAGGCTGCGAACCTGCGCAGGAAGCACGATCCGATGACAGTTGATTCGCTGCAGGCACTGTGTGGCCACACGATCTGCGTGCCGCCCGCATTCAGAGCATCGAAGGTGGCTCGCGATTTTCTGTGGACGGGCACGAATCTCAACGACAAAGACCAAAACTTCATCTACTATACGTATCCTTGGGACGGACGGCCGCTCACTCCAGAACGCTTTGCGGAGAAGCACGATAGTGTGCTAAAGGTGAATGTGCCGGGAGCCCGCAGCGGACAATGGATGCAGACGGCGCGCAGTGAAGGAAGGTATCTGTTAATCGCGCGCACGCGCACGTTAAAAAATAAGGTGGTGCAACAAGTGCATGGTTTATGGGAACTGAGGGCTGGTGCACTGGGCGGACCCTTCGTGGCCTTGGAGCAAGTGGACACGGCTGCAGGCCGCGTGGTGGTGGTTGAGGGGTTCGTGTATTCTCCACATTCGCCCAAACGCGATATTTTGCGCCAGATGGAGGCCGCTTTGCGTACGTTTGAATAGCCATTTGGCTCGCTGTGAGGGGGTAATTCCTAAAAAATGAGGGCGAAAGCGCAATTTGTTGTGTTTTTTTTTGGTGCAAGGGGTAAAAAGCTGTACCTTTGTACCCATAATAGTTATTTAACTCAATTCAACAATATTCTATTATGAAGAAATTCTACTCTGTGATTGCTTTGTTGATGATGGCGCTTTCTGTTTCTGCAGCTCCTGTGGATCAGGAGACAGCCCTCGGCGAAGCACGTGCTTTCCTCTTGCGCAACGTCAAGGGAAAAGCTGGAATGAAACTGGCTCCGGCTCGTCAGGTACTCACCCTTGGACAGTCCAGTGAAGCCTATTTCGTATTTAATGTTGGTCAGGAAGAAGGCTTCGTCGTGGTCAGTGGCGAGGACTGTACTCCAGCCATTCTCGGGTATGCCGACAGTGGTTCGTTCGATCCAGAGACTTGTCCCGCCTCCGTCAAGTCGTTTCTGCAGGGCTATGCCGAAGAAATCCAATGGTTGCGAAACAATTCCCAGTCGGCAACGCGCCTGAACGTTCCCCGTTTCATCAACATCAAGCGTGCCATTAGTCCGCTGTTGCAGACGGGTTGGGATCAGGATGAGCCCTACAACAATAGTTGTCCCATTTTCTTAAGAGAAGAGAATGGACGTTCCGTCACTGGTTGCGTGGCTACGGCTATGGCACAGATTATGAGGTATCATGAGTGGCCTACCGCTACGAAGGCTGAGATTCCAGCCTATGACTGTGGCACGACGTTCCAAGGTTATGATCCCATCCATGTTGCTTCTGTGCCCGCAGGCACCAAACTGGACTGGGCCAACATGCTGTATTATTATTACGGTGTGGAGAGCGATGAAGAATACGCTGCCGTGGCCACATTGATGGCTGCCGTTGGCGCTTCTGTTCAGATGGATTATAAAAACGACGCGAATGGTGGTTCATCTGCATCTAATTCAAAGGTGGCTACTGCTCTGAAGACTTACTTCGACTATTCGCCGAATGTACGCTATCTGCATCGTGCTGATTACTTGATGGATGAGTGGTATGAGATGCTCTACAACGAATTGAAGGAAGGTCGCCCTGTGATGATGGGCGGTCGCTCCTCGGGCACAGGCCATGCTTTTGTTGTTGATGGTTACAGCAGCGACGACTACTTCCACATCAACTGGGGCTGGGGTGGCTACTGCAATGGCTACTTCCTTCTCTCTGTCGCTAATCCTGGCAGCACCCAAGGCGCAGGTGCCACAAGAACTCCTGACGGCTACAGCCAGGATCAGGATGCCATTGTTGGTATAGAACCGAACAAGGGTCAAACACCGATGGTGATGGCTCGCATGGTTTCAGAGCTGATTTCTGTCAGCGGCAACGAGATAACCTCCTCTTATTACAGTCAGGTTGAAGGCAAAAATACCTTCGATATCGGTCTCGGATATATCAAGTCCGACGGTTCGATTCAGCCCATTGAAGGCTATACCACTCAAGAGCTGGATTATCACTATGGTTCAGCAGGTTGGCCATTCCCAGTGAAGGGTCTTTCTGATGGAACCTATAAGATTCTGCCTGTTTCCAAACTGTCATCCGATGCAGAATGGAAGTCCTCAGTGAATCCAAGAAAGTCATATGTGCTGGCAACAGTGAAGGGCGGCGATGTGTCGTTGCAGCTGATTCAGCCCGTTATCGACTTCCATGTGACCAACTTCTCCTATGACGAGGTGCCCACTCAGGGTTACCAGATGCAGCTGAATGTGGAGATTCAGAACAACGCAGACGAGTACTATGGTCCTCTGTACCTGCAGTTGAGGGAAGGCGATTCACAGCCTTTAGTATCAGAGTTGGGCGTGACGATTCCCGAAAGGTCAACCACAACCGTCACCTTCTACATCACTCCTTACAAGGATACTACTTATGATATGTATGTTACCGATGCAGAGGGCAAGAGCTTCGGCCAGGGCAAGCTGGAAGTGGCTTCAGCTCCTTCAGAGAATCCTGTAGTAACAGTTGAGGATCTGGTCATTACGAATGGAGAAGCTCCTGCTGAGGGTGAATACTTTGGCAAGGTCTATGGTATCATGGCTGGTGACGTGAAATTGAAGAATCCCACTTCTGCAGAATACAACGACAAGATATTCTTCTTCCTGCAAACGTTTGATCCGGTTTCTTTAGATCCTTTGGATGCACAATATTATTATGAGGACATAAAGCTGCCCGCTGGCGGTGAGACTACCGTTCACTTCGAGTTCCCATATGCTGCTGAGAACTACCTGCAATGGCCGATTGTTCTTGCAAGCGATGGTCGCACATCTTTACGTCAGGAACAGAGCGATATTGTAACGCTTCTTCCTGGAGCAGTAGTTTACGACCTCGAGGATAAGTGCGAAGGTTTTAAGGTTGGAAGCACATTCACCGTTCCCGATTGGGCTTGTACCGTTGACTTTGACAAGGTAACGGACTTCACGGAGTTGATTTGCAACAACCCGAATGTTGTCTACTTCTTCAATTCTGAAGTGGAGATTCCCGCTGCTGTCCAGCAGAATGGTATTAAGGGCGATGTGGCCAAGAAGTTGATTATCACTGATGGCTATCCCTTCCATTCGCCGTTCAGCTTCGAGGCTGAAGATGTGGAGTACCATCGTACGCTCAATCCCGCGCTTGATATGGATAAGGGCACAGGTTGGGAGACGATTGTGCTGCCCTTCGATGTCACGACCATCAAGTGTGAAGACGCCTCTATCGAACTGCGTGAGTTCAGCGACGAAAGTGGCGCAAATGCCATCTTCAAGAAGGTGGATGCTATCGAGGCAAATATTCCTTATCTGATTGGCAATCACGGCAAGCCTGCACAGGTGGTCTTCAAGGGCCAGAATGTATCGTTCGCAGCAGACTTCGCAGCTGTCCTGACAGGTGATAATCTGAAGATGCAAGGCTCGCTGACCGAGGAGACGCTGGAAGGCGCCCTGACGCTGAATGCCGAAGGCACAGACTTCGTGAAGGCCGACGGCAAGGTGGCTCCCTTCCGCGCCGTGTTCCTCCCCACTGCTGCTGCCAACGTCAAGTATGACAAAGTACATATCTCAGCAGAAGGTGTGGCTGTGCGTGATATTCAGACCACATCGACAGATGCTCAGTGGTACAGCATCGACGGTCGCAGCATCCAGCGTCCTGTGAAGTCTGGAATCTACGTTCGTGGCGGCAAGAAAGTCGTTGTGAAGTAAGAGATTTATAAATCCTCATAAGCGGGCACCTGTGAGACAAACTCATAGGTGCCTGCTGCTATGTTGATGTGGCAGCAGACCGTCTGCAACCCGTTAGAGACTACCAGCCACTCCACGCGCAACACAATATTATAGCGGTAGATCTGGTCGAAGACTTTCTGGGTCAGAGCCACGGTGGGAGCCTTGTACTCGATGATCATCCGAGGCAGGCGGTCGAGACCGTAGAGAACACTGTCGCAGCGGCGTGCCGTACCGTTCAAGTTCAGCGACACTTCGTTGCCCAGGAGTCCTGCAGGGTAGCCTTTCTCGCGAATCAGAAAGGAGGTGAAGTGCTGTCGTACCCATTCCTCTGGAGTCAGCCGGACATAGCGACGACGCAACGGATCGAACACAGTAAGGTGTTCTGTCGACTGACCGAACCTTAAGGGTGCTGCAGGCAGGTTCAAAGGGGGGTATTTCTGCTCAAAATCCATTTTCATGGTGCAAAAATACGATTTATTTGCCGCTCTGACGAATAAAATGACTGCGAATCGTCATTTTCCCGTTGAAAATTGCTAACTTTGCACTCGAATAAACAGCAGAAACTATGAAAACGAAACAAGAAATCGTAGAAAACTGGTTACCGCGCTACACCAAACACCCGCTCGAGGACTTCACAGAACTCGTGTTGCTGACCAACTTCAACAACTATGTGGATATCTTCTGTGAGCACTTTGGCATTGAGACCCCAAACTATGATGCCAATATGCGAATGGCCGTGGCTGACGGCATCACGATCATCAATTTCGGAATGGGCTCCCCCAACGCCGCAATTGTAATGGACCTCCTGAGCGCCATAAAGCCGCGTGCCTGCCTTTTCTTAGGCAAGTGTGGAGGCATCCCCCAGAAGGTGAAGATGGGCGATCTCATCCTGCCGTTGGCGGGAATCCGTGGCGAGGGTACTAGCAACGATTATTATCCTGCTGTAGTGCCTGCACTGCCTGCGTTCATGTTACAGCGTGCCGTCAGCTCTGCTATTCGCGATGCTGGGCATGACTACTGGACTGGAACCGTTTATACCACGAACCGTCGCATCTGGGAACACGACGAGGCTTTCAAAGATTACCTCCGCTCCACACGGGCAATGGCCGTAGATATGGAGACTGCCACATTGTTTGTCACGGGCTTTGCAAATCACATTCCTACCGGTGCTCTGCTTCTTGTCTCTGACAACCCCATGATGCCGGAAGGTGTGAAGACCGCAGAGAGCGACCGCCACGTGACTCAGGAATTCGTTCATGACCATGTCATAATAGGAATCCAGGCGCTGGAGAAAATCAAGAAGGAAGACAAGACCGTCAAGCACTTGAAGTTCGACTGGTAGGTTGATTGGACGATTGGACGATTGGACGATTGGACGATTGGACGATTGGACGATTGGACGATTGGACGATTGGACGATTTCACGATTTTACTATTTCACGATTTTACTATTTCACGATTGGACGATTTGACGATAGAACTGATATAATAAAAGGAGGTTTTCTGTGGCAAAAAAGGCTGGAATTACATACGAAGAGATCGTACGGCAAGTGCAGGCTGGCGACTTCAAACCCATCTACTACTTGATGGGTGAGGAGGCCTATTACATCGACCGTGTATCAGATTATATCGTCCAGAAGGCCCTCACGGAGGATGAACGGGACTTCAATCTTACCATTCTTTATGGCCCCCAGACGACAGGAGAAGAGGTCGTGAATGCAGCCAAGCGCTATCCAATGATGTCAGAGCGGCAAGTGGTTCTTGTGCGCGAGGCTCAGACCCTCGAACACCGCGACGTTCTCAGCTATTATGTACTAAAGCCCCTTATGTCGACCATTCTTATTCTTTGCCACAAAAATGGTAAGCTCGACGGCCGAACAAAGCTCGCAGGCGACATCCAGAAAGCTGGAATACTCTTCGAATCGCGCAAACTTTATGATAGGGAACTGCCCTCATTTGTAAGCTCTTACGTGCGTCGTAAGCAGCTTGAGATTGCGCCAGACGCGTGCATGATCCTCTGTGAACATGTAGGAGCCGATCTCAACCGCCTTGCCGGAGAGCTCGACAAGCTCGTTGTGGCGGTAGGAGAGAAGAAAATCATCGATTCACAGCTCATTCAGGACCATATAGGCATCAGCAAGGACTTCAATGGATTCGAACTTGTGGCGGCTTTGGCGGTGAAGGATGTCATGAAAGCAAACAGAATAGTAAAATACTTTGACAGCAATCCAAAGAATTTTGCCCTTCAGCCTGTTCTTGCTTCCTTGTTTCGTTTTTACACGAATCTGATGATTGCCTACTACTCTCCGGTGAAGTCGGAGGAGGGGATTGCTGCCTGGTTGGAACAATCCATCTGGCAACTTCGTCGAGATATTCTTCCAGCCATGCATCATTATACCGCAATGCAAGTGTACAATATTTTAAGTGAAATACGCAAAACAGATGCTGCCTCGAAGGGGGTAGGAGGCCAGAAAACCTCCGATGGCGACCTCCTCAAGGAGCTTGTTTTTATGATTCTTCACTAATTCTGTATCTATTTTGACGTAATCTAGAACAGAATTTTTAGCCTTTATTTTGCTTGATTCAAGCCTCTTAGCACCAATTCTTGTTGCGTGAGAATCGCGCAAAAATCATTTTCTGTACAATTTTTCGAGTAGGATAGGTTCTCGCCATTTTTTGGTGTGCAAATTTTGCATTCACATTCTTTAAGGTTTCAAAAGCAAAACCAACCGCCCTCTTTCGTTTTCGTTTATGAATTTAGGTTTATAAATCAGAAAGATTTCAAGAAAAGCCAGATATTCACTACAAATGTGAATTTACATTTCAGCATCCGAAATCCGCCTGTTTGAATTTGTGAACGGTTGAATATTCAAAAGTGAATATAAAATGATAACACATTAACAAGCAGCAAAATACTTGTGAATATTAACGGGGTGGATTATGTGGGAGTTGTCAGGGATTGCGAATTTGTGCTATTTGGGTATGTATAATCGGCGAAATGTCCCGATTATTGTTAAGCTGACCAATATTATACAGTAAATAATTAAAGCGTCTGCTTCAACGATTTGAAAATTGAAATTTAGTGTTTGTATTTGCAAACCTAAAGTTGCCCAAAAACTCAATTCATCTTTCTCAACTTTACAAAAAACAACAATTCACAAGAAAATAATTAAGATTTTGATTCAAAAATTTGGTGGTATGAATTCTTTTTTCTTACTTTGCACCGCCAAACAGAGGGAAACACCCTCCTAGGGACCCAAAAATATACTCAGAAAACGATAAGATGAAAGAGAGAATTCGTCAGATACAAGATCGCGAAGGTATGTCGCAAAAAGATTTTGCCGCCGCAATCGGAATCTCACAGGCATCTTTGTCGAGTATTTATAACGGTCGCACCCTCCCTACCAACCGTCATGTGGAAGCAATTCACAAACGGTTCCCGGAAATCAGTACCAACTGGATCATGTTTGGCGAAGGAGAAATGCTGCTGTCAGATTCTGATGCAGCTCGCAACTCCAACCTCCCTGAGGACAATTCCCAGGCCGACGAAAGCGTTCGTCAAGAAGATACCCTGGGCTTCTCTTTTGAGAATTCGTCTCGCAAAACCGACAATCGTGACTATCAAGGAGACCTCTTTTCCACCGCCCCTGTTGTACGCGAAATAGTAAAATATATTGACAAACCCCAGCGGCGCATACGAGAAATACAGGTTATTTATGACGATGGAATCCTCGAAACCTTTGTTTTGAAGTCCGATAAGTAGGTAAAAAGACTAAAAAATAAGCCCAGAATCCCAAAGGGATATCAATTTCTGACATATAAGTCGCCTTTCTGACATAAGACATATTCATATATCACTTTTACCCAAGAATGCTGGCCGCGTCATTTCCGTTTCTACTCCTTATTTTCTTCAGCGGCCAAAAAGGGAGCTCGAACCCGTGAGGGCCAGGCTCCCTTTTTAAGTGTAAAACCATCATGCAAATGCCCCTCGCCCTTCATCCTTGTTAGGAAGTGGCGGGGGTTTTGCATGATAATTCTGTTCCTGCCGCACTTTTTGCCTTTTTTCTTTGGTGCTTCGGTTGTGAAGTCGTATCTTTGCGCACAGAAACCTATAATAATATATAATAAGGTATGAAAAAGTTTGTTTTGGACTTGCTTCTGAAGCACATTTCTCAACCCCGACCAGGCTATGTGGTGTTGCAGTTGACGAACCCTGCCGGTGCGCTGCCTGCAATGCTCCCAGGGCAGTTCGTGGAAGTGCGTGTCGATGGTTCGCCCTCCACTTTTTTACGCAGGCCCATCAGCATTAATCTGGTGGATCGCGAGGCGAACGAACTGTGGCTGCTTGTACACGCAGTTGGCGAGGGCACCAGGGCGCTGGCACGACTGGAGGCGGGCGCGACTGTAAATGTGGTGTTGCCCTTAGGGCGCGGATTCACGATGCCGGAGGATTCTTCAAGGCAAAACTACGAGGCACAGACTTCTGCGGGTTGTGATGCACAGACTTCTGGAGGTTGCGATTCGCCGTCTTCTGCGGGTTGCGATTCGCCGTCTTCTGCGGGTCGTGATGCACAGCCTTCTGCAACCCCAGGGGCACCGTCTTCTCCAAGCCGCGGGACACGTTACCTGCTGGTAGGTGGAGGAGTGGGAACGGCACCGCTGCTCTATCTGGGTCAGGAGCTGGCGGCTCGTGGCTGTCGGCCTACGTTTCTGTTGGGCGGACGCTCTGCCAACGATCTCCTGCAGCTCGACCACTTCCGCCGTTTCGGCGAGGTCTGTTTGACAACGGAGGACGGCAGTGCAGGCGAACGTGGCTTCGTCACCCAGCACTCGCTCTGGCAGCAGGCCTCTTACGACCGCATCTGTACCTGTGGTCCCAAACCTATGATGATCGCTGTGGCGCGTCTGGCACGAGAGAAGGGTATTCCCTGCGAGGCGTCGCTCGAGAACCTGATGGCCTGCGGCTTGGGAGCCTGCCTCTGTTGCGTGGAAGACACCACCGACGGAAATGTCTGTGTCTGCAAGGAAGGCCCTGTTTTTTCCACCGATAAACTCAAATGGTAAATCTCCTGCTTTATTATGGCTGACTTAAGAACAAATATTGGAGCTTTGAAGCTCAAGAACCCAGTGATGACGGCCTCGGGCACTTTTGGCTACGGCCTTGAGTTTGCTGATTTCGTGGACCTTTCACAGATTGGAGGTATCATCGTCAAGGGAACGACCCTCGACCCCCGGCAGGGCAACCCTTATCCCCGAATGGCTGAAACAGCACAGGGGATGCTGAATTGCGTGGGCCTGCAGAACAAGGGCGTAGATTACTTCTGCGAGCACATTTATCCTGAAGTTCGCAAGATTGATACCGCCGTGCTGGTCAACGTCAGTGGCAACAGCCCAGAGACGTATGCTGAATGTGCGCGTCGCATTGCGGCACTCGAGGATATTCCTGCAATCGAACTGAATATCTCTTGTCCAAACGTTCGACAAGGCGGCATGGCTTTTGGTGTCACCTGCGAGGGTGCAGCCTCTGTGGTCAAGGCCGTGCGCGCAGCTTATCCTAAGACGCTCATTGTCAAGCTGTCGCCCAACGTAACCAGTATTGCAGACATCGCCCGTGCGGTGGAGGCAGAGGGAGCCGATGCCGTTTCGCTCATCAACACCTTGATGGGAATGTCCATCGATGCAGAGAAGCGCCGACCCGTATTGAGTATTGGGACTGGCGGGCTGTCTGGCCCTGCCGTGAAGCCCGTTGCGCTGCGAATGGTATGGCAGGTATATGATGCCGTGAAGATTCCTATTGTGGGACTGGGCGGCATCATGAATGCCACCGATGCTGTCGAGTTCCTGCTGGCAGGTGCGTCGGCAATCGAAATCGGTACTGCGAACTTCATCGACCCGACCGTGACGGTGAAGGTGGCGCAGGGTATTGCAGAATATCTCGACCGCCATGGCTTTGCTGCCGTCAGCGATATCATCGGACTTGCCCATAACTCTTGACCTGATTCTCAATGATTTCATGGTCAGAGATAACAGACCGAGATAACGGACATACATAAAGTAAGTCCCCACAGAAGCCTAATTTTAACTTCGTTGACTTTTGTCGTGAAAGGCTACGGGTAGGCGAGCTTTGCTCGGGAATCTCGGCCATTTCAAGCAAGCTTGATGGCGCTCGCTGCTCCAAAAGTTCAATTTCAATCTCCCGCTGTGCGCGAGCCTAATTTTCAATTTTCAATTTCTAATTTTTAATTTTCAATTTCTTATTTTCCCCTGTGCGCCTAAATCGTTCCGACCGCCGAGTCCTGCTGCTTCTGTTCGCCATCGTCCTTGCTTTTTGGGGCGGTGTGCTGCTCGACCGCTGGCTCCTGCAGCCTCGCAGTACCCTCGTCTCTCTTGATGAGGTGGCGATGGATTCGCTCGATGCGGAGTGGAGTGGGGCAGATAGCACTCAGACGGGACGCGATGCGTATAGTGCCGGAGCTGGCGTGGGTGGCGAAAGTGGCAATACCTCAGGGTTTTATGCCGTTCCTGTTCAGCAGCCCGAGACCTTTCCCTTCGATCCGAATTTGGCGGATTCCGCCACCCTCCTTCGCCTCGGCCTCGCGCCCTGGCAGGTGCGGAGCATCTATAAGTATCGTGCCCGAGGCGGACGCTATCATCGCCCGGAGGACTTCAAGCGTCTGCCTGGTATGACACCTGAGCTGTGGAATCGCCTGGCGGGTTCTGTTCGTATTGGCGAGGCCTACCGTTACTATGAACGCGAAGAACTTGACCGCGAGCGCGTTGCCGAGCGAGGTGGCGAGGGCTTACCAGGGGATTCTTCCCGCTACCCCTATCAGGAGAAATTCAGCGAGGTGGTGCAGCTCGACCTGAACGCCGTGGACTCCGCCACGCTGAAGAAGGTGCCAGGTATTGCGTCCTATCGGGCCCGTCAGATTCTGAACTACCGCGACCGCCTGGGTGGTTTCGTCAGCAGCGAGCAACTTTCTGAGATCGAGGGCGTTCCCGTCGAGTTGCAGGAGTGGTTCACGGTCCAGAAAGGCGTCTTCCGCAAGCTCAATCTCAACAGCGCCTCGGTCGGTCAGCTGGCGCGCCATCCTTATATTGGCTCTGCCCGTGCGAAGGCTATTGTCAACTACCGCCGTGCCCAGGGTCGCATCCGCTCCCTCGCCGACCTCAGCCTTCTCGCCGACTTCTCTTCCGAGGTCCTCGCCCGGCTGGAACCCTATGTGGAATATTAGCAAACTGCATAACTCATAAACATATTAAACCTCATAAACTTCTCATTATGAATAGCTATCGAAAATCCTTCCTGCTCCTGTTCCTTCTCTTGTGGACAGGCTCAAACCTCGCTTTTGCCGAGGATTTCACCAGGTATCTCTTTGTCTATTTCCCCTCTAACAACAACGAGAACATCTACTATGCCCTCTCTGATAACGGCTACGATTACACTCCCATGAACAATGGGCAGATGATTGTCAGTGCCGACACGATCTCGCTCAAGAAAGGCGTTCGCGACCCGCACATCCTGCGTGGTGAGGATGGCTGGTTCTACATGGTTCTCACCGATATGCGCTGTGCCGAAGGGTGGGACAGTAACCGCGGAATCGTGTTGATGAAGAGCCGCGACCTCATCAACTGGACACATTCCACCGTACACTTCCCCGACAAGTACCGGGGCACCATCTACGCGAACGTCACCCGCGTTTGGGCGCCCGAGACCATCTGGGACCCTCAGGCCGGCAAGTACATGGTCTATTTCTCGCTCCTCACCAGCGACAACAGTATCCCCTATGACAAAGTCTTCTATTGCTACGCCAATGAGGACTTCACGGACCTCGAAGGCGAACCCATTTATCTCTACGACCGCGGCTCGGCCACAATTGATATGGACATCGTTTACAACGAGAAAGACCAGCTCTACCACGCCTTCTACAAGAACGAGGGCTCCGGCGGCATCTGCAAAGTGACCGCCCAGACCCTCACGGCACCCGAAGGGCAGCCTCTCGGCTCCCAGTGGAGTGCGCCCAGCGGAACTTTGCAGCAGACGAATGTCGCCGTAGAGGGAGCTGGTGTCTTCAAGTTGATAGGCCAGGATGTATGGGTGCTGATGTACGACTGCTATACGAGCGGCTACTACCAGTTCTGCGAATCCACCGACTTGACAAACTTTACTTTCAAGCAGAATACCTACACCAGCGGTGCCTTCACTCCTCGCCACGGCACCGTGATTCCTGTGACGGACGCCGAGGTGGCCGCCATCAATAAGTATTTCGAAAGAATACGTGCGGATAAGGTGCTGGGCGAACTCAAAGAGGAAGTGAACACAGCCCGAACGTTGGGCGTCGATGTTTCTGAGATTGCATCCAAACTCATCGACGGTAGTCATCAGTTTTCGATTCAGGAGATGGAACAGGATCTGCAGACCCTGAAGCTGGCTGAGTTCGAGTTCGTCAAAGCCAATTATACCGAGGACAAGACGTCACTCATCAAGACCTGGAGGCGCACCAACGAGCGCGACAACCAGGGTCAGCACTGGGACGGCAGCGCCACTTCCACCTACTACGAACAGAAAGACGGCTGGGGCACCACTGCCTGGTCGATGTCTATGGAGCAGAAAATCACCCTGCCCGCTGGCTACTATGTACTGAAAGCCTCCGGCCGTTCGGCTTCCGATGCCGTCGTGGCCACGATGAGCGTCAATGACAAGTACGTATTCTTCCCCACGAAAGGCGATGTCGGTTATGGCATCACCACCGATGGCACCGCTTCCTTTGACTCCGAAGCCTCCTACGCCAACGAGGGCCGTGGGCGCGGTTGGGAATGGCGCTACATCCCCTTCTGCCTTGAAGAGCGTGGTGCGGTAACCATTCGTCTGCAGGCAACCGTCGAGAATGCCCTCTATCAGTGGGTCAGTATCTCCAACCTGTCGCTGCTCTACAGTTCTTTCGACCCCGTCGCCGTCAGTGCGCCCGCAGCTCCTGCCGCAGCCTCTCCCGCTGAGGTCTATTCGGTCTCCGGCCAGCGTCTCAGCCAGCCGCGTCGCGGCCTGAATATCATCCGTTCCGACGGCAGCGCCGCGAAGGTCCTTGTCCGCTGACGCCGGTTGCTTCCGACGATAAAAAGAGTGCACTCATCTTCCGACGGGTGCACTCTTTCTTGTTACTCTCGCTTCTTGCGGAACCCTTAGGGTCTTATGGGGCGGTGATGAACTTACGTCCGTTGCGGATGTAGATGGTGTTGGGCTTCAGGACCGTGACCCTGCGGCCAAAGAGGTCGTAGGTGGGAGCCGACGGCGTGTTGGCCAGCTGCTGTTCTGTGCGAGGAGCCTGCACGGGAGTGAGGTCGTAGTCATCGAGGTCGCCGACGAGGGTGCCGTAGTTTGCCCAGTCCGTTGCCTTGTAGGCCGAGAGGGCACTCTTGTAAACATGGATCTTGGGCTTGCTGGAGAAGAGGTACGACGAGGTGGCAGGGGGTGTCGTGGGCTTGACGAAGACATCCTTCACTTCAGAGTCGTAGAATGCCCCCTTCGACAGTGTCCTCACCTTCTCGCCAATGACCACCCGTACCAGTCGCTTGCAGTAGGCGAATGCGTCTTCACCCACCGTTGTCACAGCGTCGGGAATGACGATGTCCTTCAGTCCGGAGTTGGAGAACGCACAGCTCTGGATGCGTGTAATGCTCTCCGGCAACCGAATGGCGATGAGCTTACCGCACTGGTAGAAGACGTGGTCGCCGATGGCGTTGTTCGACGTCCTGTAGCTCTCGTAGTAGGCCGTTCCGCCCGTCTTGATGGTGGCTTCGGAGAGGTCGATGGATGCCAGGTTGCTTTCGCTGATCAACTTACGCATATACTTGAAGTCCGTGCCGTTGATGCTGCCGCCGACGGTGGCCTTGATGGCCAGTTCCGAGAGCGAGTCGGGCAGCGTGCCGGCCCTGTCGAGATACACGTACACAGCACCCTCTCCGGCCTTGGTGACTTCGTGCAGGGTGCCGCCGGCATCCATGGAATAGATGGTGAAGTCCGGATTCACGCAGGAGGGGATGCAGAAGTTGAAGGCATTGGCGGCATACACCATCTTGTCCTCGCTGTCGAGCATGATGAATCCCACGCCTCCCGAGCCTTCCATGGCAAAGAGGGAGTCGGCCTGCAGGTAGGTGTAGCTGCCGGGCTCCGAGCCTCCGGGCAGGAAGCTGGTGAACTGTCCGAGCTCGCCGCACTGTCCCACCTTCTCCGAGTCGCGGCGTTTCTTGCCGCCCGTGGTGAGGAAATCGGTCGTCAGTACATAATCCGCGCGGTCCTCCACGAAGAGGATCTCGCGGTTCTTGGTGGGATACTTGGCGATTTCTGCCAGAGTCTTCTCGATATCAGACTTGCGCACCGTCATCTTGTGGTCGCCGTAGTCCTCGATGGGGTAGTTCGTCATCGGGATGAAGAATCCCCAGGCGGTGAAGAAGTCCGTGAGGTCTTCCTGTGCAACCTCGCACACCTTGCGCACGAACTTCAGCGAGCTGACATTGCCGCCGCCCCAGCACTTGATGGGATCTTCGCGCAGGGCCTTGAAGAGGTTGGGGTAGAACGAGGTGTTCTTCTGGGTGAGGTGGTAGTAGAGGTACAGCTGCCAGTACATCCTCAGCTGGCTGTTGACGTTGCGGATGAAGAACGGCGTGTTGTAGGCGAACTCTTCCATCACGTCGGACAGCGGCGATCCTACGGAGGTGACCATGCCGTCGTGGAAGCGGATGTAGTTGGAGAAGAGGTTGTTGCTGGCCTCGGTGCCGCCCTCGAGGTTGATCGTTCCCTGGTTGTTGTGGCCGCACTCGTGGGCCGAGCACCAGTCGTCCATATCCCAACTGACGACGAACGAGTTGCGGATGCAGTCCACGGAGTTGTAGCTGGTGCGGTAGGGCGTGGAGTTCGCGTAGCCCGCATCGGTCGAGCTGCCCTCGATGGCGAAGTTCGGGTTGTTGTAGTAGGTGGGATAGATATCCTCGCCGCCTGTCAGGTAGAAGGGGGCTCCGGCGCGCTCGCCGTTGGCCACCTGTGCGGTGTAGCCCATCAGTTCCTTCTGCCACACGGTGAGGCTGTCGAACCAGCAGATACTCTGGTCTATCGACTTGGGCCACACGGTCTTGTAGGTCGATTTCTTGAAGTTGAAGAGTGCGCGGCCGCCCTTGATGGTGAAGAGGGTGTGGGTGGCGGCTTTCAGCAGGGCCTGGTAGTCGGTGTCGCTGCGGCGTGCCACGTCGTAGTATCCGTTCACCACACCGCCCTCGATGTGGATCTTCAGGCTGGGCCACTCGCTGAGCATCTTCGTCTTGGACTTGGTGTCGGCCGTGTAGAGGATATAGAAGAGGGCGTTGGTAATTCCGTCAACGACGTTCAGTCCCTTCTTCAGCCTGGTGCCCGTCTTGGGATTCGAGATGAGGTCGTTGTCCACGCATCCGGCGATATAGAGGGTGGCGTCTGCGGGCACGTCGTCATCGACGAAGACGTAGAGCGGTTCGAGTCCGCTGCAGTAGATGCCCGTGGGGTTTCCCATATACGAACCGCCGGTGCTCTTCATCTCGGTGTTCCAGTACGAGGCGTCGCTGTAGGCGGGGTAGCTGTGGATGCGGAAGTCCTTCTCGTAGGCCGCCCACTGCTCGTTCTTCACCTTCACGGCAATCTCTGCCATGTACTCGGGCATTCCGGCCTCGGTCATGGCAGCCGTCAGAGCCTCGTTGCTCATGGCCTGGCAACTGGCTTTCAGCTGGGTGCAGGCGGCATCTTCGAAGAAGTCGCCGCAGAGCCTGTTCACCACATCGCTCTCGTCCTCTTCCATCGGGTAGGTGGCCTCGAGATTGCCCTTCAGGGTGAACTGCTTCCAGTCCGAATCCTTGTAGTCGGCCAGCACCTCAGAGTACACATACACCGTGGGCGTGCCGCCGAAGAGGTAGGCGGGAACGTTCGGGGGCGAGAGGGGTTTCACGTAAGCCTTGGTGACGCCAGAGCCGTAGAACACACCCTGGTCCATCTTTGCCACCCGTTTGCCGATGACCACCGTGGTCAGCGAAGTGCAGTAGGCGAAGGCATCGCCGCCCAGGCGCGAGACGCTGTTGGGGATGTCCACCTTCCTGATGCCCGTCTTGGAGAAGGCATTGCTCAGGATGGCGGTGACGCTGGTGGGCAGCTCGATGGCTTTCAGCTTCGAGAGTTCATGGAACATCTTCACTCCGATGATGTTGTCCTCCGTCTTGTTATCCTCGTAGTAGGCATCGCCGCCCTTTACGATCTTCACTTCCGAGAGGTCCAGCGACGTCACTCCGCCGCTTGTGATCAGTTCGCGCAGGTACTTGATGTCGGTGCCGTTGATGCTGCCCGTCACCTTCAGTTCGCTGTCGCTCGTGGGCAGCAGTGTGGAGAGTGTTCCTGCCTGCTCCACGTTCACTTCGCTGCCGGCCAGTGCGGTGGCAGAGCCACAACAGGCGAGGGCCGTCAGCAGTACTTTTAGAATTCCTTTTACGTAGTTCTTTTTCATGTCATTGATATAGTTTTTAGGGTCATTTCCTCATATATTTGCGTCCCTCCTTCACGATGATGCCGCGCGCCGTTGATGCAGCGCTGATGCTGCGGCCCTGGAGGTCGTAGGTCTGTTCCGTATGCATGGGATATTTTCCGCTTCGCGTTCCTCCCACACCCAGGCTCTCGTCCTTCACCACTCTCAGCGTGCCGTCCTTCAGCAGTGTGCTGGTGTCCCAGAGCTGCGTCTCCGAGGGGCGTTCGGGAACAATGGTGCTGAAGCCGGTGCCGCTGACGGTGCCCAGCGAGGTGAAGAGCTTCAGTGTGGTGCCGTCGGGCAGCGGTTCGTCCTGCTTCATATCCAGCACCAGTGTGGCGCCGCTGATGGCGCAGGTGCCGGTGATGCTGATGCGGTTGAACTTCACCTGGGTGCCGTTATACGAGATGGGGAACTGCACTTCGCCGCCCTTGCCGACGGTCAGCCCGGCGGTGAGTTTCAGGGTCTGTGAGTTCACGAGGGTGTCGCCGGCGCAGAGTGTGCCTCCCGACTGCACCGTCACTCTCGATCCGATGCTTCCGCGGCCCATCAGCGTGGCGCCGTCCTTCACCGTGTAGGCTCCGCCTCCCGTGTGGGTGCCGTTGACGATCAGCCGTCCGCCCTCCACCGTCGTGGTGCCTGTGTAGATGTTCGCGCCCGTCAGTCTCCAGTCGCCGCTGCCTTCCTTCACGATGGTCGTGACGCCGTTGTATTTCTCGGCGGTGTTGCTGGCGCAGTCGTTGATGATGCCCGCGAAGGTCTCGTTCGTGTTCGCTCCGCCCACGCGCCACGTCATCTTGTGACCCGCCGTCTGCTTGCTGCAGCCGCCCAGGGTGGATTGTGCCGCGCCGCTGATACCACCGATCTGCAGGTCACCGTTCGTCTGCCAGTAGATCATCACGATGGTGCCCTTCAGTTCCACCACGCCATTGGGGATGCCCGACTTCGTGTCCAGCATCAGCTGGTTCGAGCTGCCCGTGCCGTTGCCGATCAGCCGTCCGTAGAATCCCGTCCAGTCGCCCTGCAGGTATTCGCGCACCCACGAGATGCGGAAATCTATGGTACCCGTACCCGTGAAGGCACTCTTGATATAGCAGTTGCGGTAGGGTTCGAAGACCGACTTCGTGCCCTCGGCCGCCTCGATGGGGAAGAGGTAGGTCGTGTAGTTGTCGTTGGCGTCCTTGGTGGCGAAGGTGCCACCTGCCAGCACCAGCTTCTGGCTGTTGCCTAGCTGCAGCTTCTTGTCCTCCAGGGTGCCCAGGTAGGGCAGATACAGCGTGCCGCCGCGCACGATGGTGGCTCCCTCATATCCGAAGAAAGCCTCCGAGGCGGCCTGCACCCGGCCCTTGCCGCCAAAGCTGACGCTGGCGGGGCCTTCGATGCGGCCGTTCATCGTCACCGTTGCCGAGCTGCTGGCCACGTCGAACTCCGTGTCGGTGTAGAGGTTTGCGCTGCGGTTGGTGCTCGTCGTGGCACCCGTGTAGTTCCAGGTGCCGCCGTTCCATATCCAGTTCTGTCCGAACTCCGACGAGGCACCGATGGAGCTGGCCTTCTCGCCGTCCTTCAGGGTGTTGAACGACAGCGTGCCGCTGTGCAGCACGGTGGCGCCCGTGTAGGTGTTCGAGGTGTTCAGCGTCAGGTTTCCCTTGCCGGCTTTGTTCATCGAGGTGCTGCCGCCGATGGCTCCGATGCCCTTCAGGCTGATGTCGGCATCCGTGTTCACCACCACGGCCTCCGGTTCCACCGTCTCCGTCAGTGTGATGTCGGCGTCCTCCGCTGCGTCGATGAGCACCTTCTTGTTATTCGTGAAGAGCTGTCCGCTCCAGTTGGCGTCGGCGAAGTTCCATTCGCCGGCTCCCTGCTGCCAGCGCAGGTCGGGCTGGTAGTTCTCGATATCCACCATCTCCACCTGCTTCGGCTGCGTCTTCACCGTCAGCACCGCCGTGTAGTCGGAATACAACGTGGCGTTTTGCTGTGCGCGCATCCTCACTTCAAACGTGCTTCCTGCGGGCAGGTCGCTGAGTGTCAGCCGTTCGCTGCCGGCGGGCGCCTGCGCCACCTCCTTCCATTCGCCGTCTTGCTTCATCTCTAAGCAGAAGACCGTCTCGCCCTCCGTGAAGTCATACCAGCGGAGGGTGATGCGGCTGTCGGTGGAACTTTCAAAAGAAAAGAGTACCGGCGCGCGCAGGAAGGGCACTCGGTTCTCGCGGGTGAGGCTGTTGATGTAGTTCTCGATGTTTGCGTAGCCGTTGGCGGCCAGCTGCATGGCGTCGTTCTTCTGGGGGTTGGTGCCGTTGGCACTTTCCCATTCGTCGGGCATTCCGTCGCCGTCGCTGTCAGCAGGCTTGCTGAAGCTGGTCATCTTCCATACCGTGGGAGCGCCTATCGGCAGCTGAGCCTCCGACGAGATGATGCCGCCCTCGGTGCCCAGCGACTGCACCTGGTGCACCATGTAGCAGTCCGCCAGGTCGCGGTAGGGTAGGGAAGCGCCCACCTCCGGCAGCAGCGAGTCCACCAGCTGCGTGGCCTTCCAGGCCGGCAGTTCCGGGTAGTCATACGGCTTCGACTCGAAGGTCGGGCCGCCCGAATATTCGCTGCGCGGAATCTCATAAGGGTTGAAGAGGCCGTCGGCATTGCGGTCCTGCCAGTTGTCGGCGGCGTAGATATGGTACTTTGCGTTGGCACCCGTCATCGCGTTGCCGCCGCCGGCGGGACCGTTGATGAACAGGTTGTTCGTAGCGTTGGCATACGAGGTACCCTCCGAGTCGCCGCCCATCAGGTAGCAGCCGCTCTGCCAGTTATAGACCAGGCAGTTCACATACTGGTTCACCCCCTTGATCTTATTGTTGCGCGTGTCGTTGTCGCAGTAGAGGTTGCGGTAGAGCGAGATGCGGTCGGCCTGGATCAGTCCGCCGGCAGAGTGCGTCAGCAGCCCCTGTCCGATGATGCAGTTCTGGATGGTGATGTCGGCGGGAGCCGTGCCCTTGTTGTCCCAGTTGATGCTGAACGTCTCGTCCAGACCCCAGGCCACCGAGCAGTGGTCGAAGATCATCTTCGTGCCGTTGGCAATTCCCAGGGCATCCTTGCCCGACGAGCCGCCCTTGCCCATGCGGAACTTCATGTGGCGGACGATGCAGTTGTCGGCGCCGGAGAACGAAACCGCGTCGCCGTACACGACGACACCCTCGCCGGGAGCCGTCTGACCCGCCAGCGTCAGGTTCTTCGCGAACGAGAGGCGCGACGTCAGTTTGATGACGCCCGCGACGTCGAACACCACGATGCGGTTCGGCTGACTCACCGCATCGCGCAGCGACCCGCTGCCGCTGTCGTTGAGGTTCGTCACATGGTACACCGACCCTCCGCGCCCGCCGGTGGCGAAGCGACCCCAGCCCTCGGCGCCGGGGAAGGCCAGCTGCTGCGCCTGCACTGCAGCACACATCAGCACCACCAGCCCCCACAAACAGAGCCTTTTCATTATCATACCAGCTTTCCAATCTGTATTCATACCAGCTTTCCAATCTGCGTTCATACCAGCATACCTATATTATATATAATAGCAATGTTGCCCTCGGGCGCTTCTTTTTTGCGCTCCCAGAGCCGATTTTTCATACTTTTGCGCCGCAAAATTACTCATTTCCTATGTAACCGCCGTGAATCTTTATCTTTTTTAACAAAAAATCAAGTTTCGCACCTGATGCCGTAGGCATCCGACACCCTCAACACGTCCAGCGGTATCGGCCGATACGAATACACGTATCGCCTGATACATAAATATATAAAGACCGAGACAGATATATGTCCCGGTCTTTGCGTATATACACAAAAAGCCCCGCCACGTTTCATAACGAGGCGGAGCTTCATTTCAACTGTCAACTTCCAACTTCTTCACCATCTGGCGATTCACTCCCACCCTCTTCAGCGACACATGAATCCAGTAGCTGTTGCCGCTGTGCTCGCGCAGGAGCTGGTCGAAGTGGAGGTTATCCATGATCCATTCTGCCCACTCGCGCAACTTCTTGCGTGCTTCGGGGCTGGTGCTGTCGGGGCGACCGTTGATGACAGGACAGATATCCGCCGCCTCGCCCCTCATGTGCTGGCTGTTCCGCACTCCCCCTACCGCCTTGTTCAGTTCTGGCGAGCGGTAGCCGCTGCTGATGAATACGGGTTCGTCGAAGTGCTCCCTCAGCGGTTCCAGCACCTCCTCACACAGATTCTTGATGTTCGGCACCAGCTCCGCTGGCACCCTGTTGTCGATGTGGAGCCGAGCGGCCGTACCCGACCGCTCGAACTCTTCTAATGTAAAATGAGGTGTAATTCGCATTTCAATTTCTTTTTTATTTCACCACAGATTCCACAGATTTCACAGATTGTCCATTCCTCATGACTGGAAATTTTGGTTCAATATTCCACAGATTCGGCGACTGCTTCGCATGTGTCGCGCTGCGCTTGGTTTGTATATATTTCAGAGTGTATTTTAATTCATGCTATCCGGCAGGCGCAAAACCCACGAAGTGTTTTGCAAATCCGTGTAATTCGAATTAAATTCCACACTGTGTGCAACCTAAATTAATCCGTGTAATCTGTGTCGCTCGGCGCTTGCGACGCTTCACACTTGAAGAATCTGTGGTGAATAATCAATTTTCATTTTCTTTTTTTATTCACATTCAATGGTGTTGAGTTGGGAAACGCTTCGCTGTACGCGGCGTCGAGGGCACGGAGGTTCACACGGTAGTAGCTGATGCCCAACCGTACCGACACGATGGCACGCAGCAGTTCGCGATGCTTGCGCGGATAGAGCGCAGGCGGTGGCAGTTCATCGTAGCCGCAGGGGGCGTCCTCATCGTCGAGGTCTATGCGATGGATGACCTCCCAGATGAAGTCGTCGGTGGCGCGGATGCCGAACCACGACCGCAGCAAGTTCCTGATGCAGAATCGCTTGTATTGTCCGGCCAGCAGGCGCCTCGTGCGCTCCAGCCGTAGCCAGAGCTGCACGAAGCTTTCTTGGGTGTTTTGGATTTCCATCATACTTTGCCTCCAAACTTCTTCTTGTACGTCTCCGTCTTGCAAAACCTGCCGCTCACCTCATCGTAGACAATATATCCACGACTCTGCCAACTGCGTAGCGTACCGTCGCCACTGCCCGTCTTACCCTGTTGCTGACGCATCTGGTAGTACTGTTCTTTTGTGAACTCATCAGGCA
>Ga0310696_10000664_pt1 | contig 52222 bp, 37 predicted proteins | sample AusTroGonzalo_MG_4_FD_203885 | JGI IMG/M metagenome (GOLD analysis project Ga0310696, IMG submission 203885) | Bovine rumen microbial communities from tropical cattle in Woodstock, Queensland, Australia - Gonzalo_02 (v2) (version 2) | ecosystem: Host-associated > Mammals > Digestive system >...
GAATCTCCTCGTGTACTGCCTCTGGATGGGGGGCTCGTTCGCGATATGGTTCATGAGGCGCCAGATCGACCGCCACCTCGGACGGCTCCGCCGCCCCGCATACTACGAGGCGGAGCGAAGACGGCGCTTGGCGTTCGCGAAGGAGCGCAGAAGGCTCAGAAGGCGCACCACGCTGAGCGACTGCCCCACTGTGGAGGCGCTCCGCGAGGCGTTCGCGCGCAGGAAGGACTCGCCGGAGGCCGCGCTGCGCCTCGGATCCATGCTGGAGGACCTGGAGTGCTATGTGGACAACTCCGCGATAGTGGCAGGCGGACAGGTGGTCGGGCGCAGGGGCGGGATACGGAAGTGGCTGCACGACAACGACAGCGACCTGTATCGCCACTACAAGCGGCTCATGCACTACAAGGCGCTCGCGAAGAGGTTCCGCCAGGCGGCGGGCGTGTCGGACCCAACGCCCGCCGCGGCCGTGCTGCCGCCGGAGGGGGAGACGCCCGCAAAAGAGGCGGTCGCGCCCGAAGAGCTCAAACGAGAATTCACTTCGGATGAAGATCTCGGATGGATGGGGATTGCGAAAGGGAGGGCGAGGGGGATTCTCGCAGAGGCCAGGAAGGCGGGAGGGAGCGCGACGGCTCTGGCGGGCGTGCTGGCAAGGGCGCTTGAACCAGACTACACTCCACTACAATGCGGCACTCCATCAGGAATGCAATATGACTCTACGCCAGAGAATCAATGCGGATCTCCGACAATAGAGGCAGACGGCCTACAAGGCCAGACACTTTCTGCATGACAGTTCTGTAGGTTCGTCTGGAACGGAGTATGGTGAATTACGCAGATGCGCCCTCTCGCGTGTCTTGAGTGTCGTGGCGCTTGCCTAAAGGCGGGGATTGCCGTATAATATACGCCATGCGTTACGCGATCATTTCAGATGTTCATGCCAATCCAGTCGCGCTCAGGACCGCGCTGGCCGACGCCCGCGGACAGGGGGCGGAGAGAATAGTCTGCCTCGGCGACGTCGTGGGCTACGGCCCGGACCCGGCCGAGGCCGTGGCCGTCTGCCGCGACGAGTGCGACGTGGTGATCATGGGCAACCACGACGCCGCCGTGGCCGGGCTGATCGGCATTGACAATTTCATACCGGCGGCGCAGCTTGGCGTCCGGCGCCATTTCGCGGAGCTCTCCGACTCCGACCGCGCCTGGCTGAAGTCACTTCCGTATCTCCACCGGTCCCGCAGTTTCCTCTGCGCGCACGGCACCCCGATGCGCCCAGAATGCTTTTTCTACATCCATGACCAGGGAATGCCCACCTACTCGTTCAAGACGATGTGCGAGGCCAAGAGGCGGCTCCTCTTCGTGGGCCATACTCACCATGCTCTCTACGTGGAGCAGAGGAACGGGACGGGCCTCAAGGTGTTTGACGCCGAACGCGGGTTCACTGTCGAGCCGGGAGCGCGTTACATAGTGAACGCCGGAGCTGTGGGCTATCCGCGCGCCGACGGGGACATCACTTACGTCCTCTACGACGCCGCGACGCACCGCGTCGATTTCCGCCATCTTCCCTTCGACTACGCAGGCTATGTGGCGCGGATGACGGCAAAGGACATACCGCTTCCCGGCTGGCTCAGGGAGGTCATGGGCGAATTGGGGATATGAAGGAGGCGAGATCATGAAGTTCGAGTTGGCGGCCGCGTTTGTGTTTTGCGCTCTGGCGGCGTCTGCGGTGAGCCCGTGCGGCGTGCCGGATCTGCTGGTCTCGCGCGAGTACGGCAGAATCGCGATGACGGCGGAGTGGGAGCGGACGGCGAGGCCGAAGATCAAGAAGTTCTTCACGGACTACGTGTACGGGCACAGGCCCTGCGAGCGTCCGCCGCATCTCAAGTTCTCCCTGGCGGAGCCGGACAGGACGATGATGGACGGCAGGGCGCTGCGCAAACGCGTGTGCGTGGAGTACGGCGGGCGCTACGGGACTAACTCGTTCGTGTTCACTGCGTTCATCCCGGCGTCCGCCAAGAAACGGCCTGCGCCGTCGTTCGTGCTGATCTGCAACCGCGATCCGAAGAAGAACATCGACCCTGAGCGCGTGGAGAAGAGCGAGTTCTGGCCTGCGGAGGAGATAGTCGCGCGCGGCTATGCGGCGATAGCGTTCTGGAACGGCGACGTGACGCCAGACAGCTACCACGGCAACCGACTCGGCTGCTTCGCCTGTTTCGAGAACGTCGACAAGATGTATCGCCGTCTCGACTCCTGGGGCGCCCTCTCCGCGTGGGCCTGGGCCGCGAGCCGCGTGATGGACTGGATCGAGACGGAGCCGCTCCTGAACGCGAAGCACGTCGGCGTAGTGGGGCATTCGCGCGGCGGCAAGACGGCAATCTTGGCCGGCGTGACCGACGAACGCTTCGCAATGACATGCTCCAACTGCTCCGGCTGCGCCGGTGCGAAGCTGAACCACATCCGACTTCCTACCTCCGAGCACTACCAGGACACCGCCCAGACTCGTTCCTTCTGGTACTGCCACGCATTCAAGAAGTTCATCGCGCACCACGACGACAAGATTCCGTTCGACAGCCACCAACTACTCGCGCTCGTCGCGCCGCGTCTACTCTATGTTGTGTCTGCGGGGCCAGATACCGGTGCGGGGCCGCAGGGCGAGTTCCATTCCGTCCGCCTCGCGTCGCCTGCGTGGGAGCTCTACGGCAGACCTGGTCTCGGCGCCGTGTTCTTCCCTGCGCTGGACGAGCCGATACAGCGCGGATGCGTTGGCTACCATGTCCATTCCGGCCCGCACACGCTGAATTCCTACGACTGGGGGCGGTATATGGACTTCGCCGACTTCCATGGCTGGCTGCGCTGACTGCCATTTGAGTTTGGTTCGTGCCTTTCATGCCGGAATATGATATAATCAACGGACATGGAAAAAAAGATGCTTGAGCTTTCCTACCCTCCTTGGAAGAGGGCGCTAGTTTTCGGCATGTTGATCAGCTGCTTCGCCATGTGGGGGTTGCTGAACAACATGACGGACAATCTTGTTCCCGCGTTCCAGAAGATATTCACGATGGACCAGAGCCGCGCCGGGCTCGTGCAGGTGGCGTTCTACGGCGCATATGCGGTGCTGGCGGTGTTCGCGAGCGTGCTGGTGGAGGAGTTCTCGTACCGCGTGGGGGTGCTGGTGGGGCTTGGCGTCTATGTGTTCGGGGCGCTTCTATACGTGCCGGCGTGCATTCTCCAGAGCTTTGACGTGTACTTCATCGCGATATTCGTGGTGGCGGCGGGATGTTCGCTGATGGAGACGACGTGCAATCCGTACATCCTTGCGCTCGGCCCGCCAGAGGGGGCTGTGCGGCGTCTCAACTTCGCCCAGGCGTTCAACCCGATAGGCTGCCTTGCGGGCATAACGCTGGCGCAGCACCTGATACTCGCCAATCTGAACCCCGCCACGGCGGCGGAGCGCGCGGCGATGGCGCCGGAGGCGCTGAAGGCGGTGGTCGACCGCGAGCTCTTCTGGGTGTGCGTGCCGTATGTGGGGCTCTGCGCGCTCGCGTTCGCGATTTGGCTGTTCTTCCTGAAAATCAATCCGTTCATGACGCCGTTCTCCGAGAAGAAGCTGCAGTCAAAGCGCACATTGGGCGCTTTCGCGGCGGCGGTGGGGCCGCTCGCGGCGCTTGCGGTGGCGTTTCCGCAGATGAACAAGGTGGCGTGGGTACTCTGCGGGATGGCGGGCCCGATTCTGTACGTGGCGATTCTGCCGGAATACCGGGCGATGCTGGGGGCATTGGCGCGGCGTCCGCTCTACTGGTGCGGAGTTGTGGCGCAGTTCTTCTACGTGGGGGTACAGATAGCGGTCTGGACGTGGCTGAACGTGTACGTGCAGAAGGAGATCGGCGTGACGGCGGCGCAGGCGGCGTCGTACTACATCGCGTCGATAGTGCTTTTCGTGGCGTGCAGATGGCTTGCGACAGGGCTCATGGGCAAGGTGAAGCCCGCGCTCATACTGGCGGTGTTCGCCGCGGCCGCGGTCGGATGCTCGATCGGGGCGATGCGCCTTTCGGGGCCGCCGCTCTTCACGCTGTTTGGCCTCGCGTTCCCGCCGAACGTGTTGTGCCTCGTCTTGATGAGCGGATGCATGTCGCTCATGTTCCCCACGATATACGGATTGGCGCTTGAGGGCGTGGATCCGCGCGCGTTCAAGCTCGGCGCGGCGGGGCTTATAATGTCGATATTGGGCGGGGCGATAGTCACGCCTTGGATGGGAGGCGTTCTGGGGAGCGCGGAGAGCTTCTGGATGCGCTTCGCGCCGGCGGTGTCGTCCGTGTGGGACGCCGACCTGCAGACGAGCGCTGCGTCGCTGCGCGCGTCGTTCGCTGTGCCGGCCGTCTGCTTCGCGGTCGTTTTCGCGTACGCCCTGGCCGCTCTATTCTCCCGCAAAGGAAAGCAGGATCGTTGAAGATGAAGGGAAATGCAAGACCTTTCGACGTGGTGGTGGTGACTGCGGCAAACGAGGCGCAGGCGGCGGGATATCGCGCGCAGCTCGCGTGGCGGCGCGCCAACGGGTTGATCCCCGAGTCTGCCGAGGCGCTGGTTGTGCCTGACCCCGGCGGACGGCGCGTGGGTTCTTTCGCAGCCACGCTGAACGTTCTGGTAGAGCTCGCCAAGAGGCGGCGTGACCCTGTTGCGGGGCGGCGCGTGCTGGTATGCCATTCCGGCGGAGACAGCCGCCGCACGCCGGCGTTCGCGGCGATCGGCAAGGCGTTCGCGCCGATGCCGTGCGCCACCGGCGAGGGGCGTCCGCTCGCGCTCTTCGACGCGATCCTCGCAAACGCGGCGCGTCTGCCGTCGAGGAAGGACGGACAGCTGCTCGTCCTCTCCGGCGACGTCCTCATAACCCTCGAGGACGGGCTTGTGGATTTCTCCGGCGCGGGGCTCTCGGGCGTCGCGTGGATGGACACGATGGCGCAGGGATCGCGTCACGGCGTGTATGTGCCGGGCGGCGGGAAGTGCGTGTGCCGCGTTGTCGCGGACTTTCTGCAGAAGCCGACTAAGGACGAGGCCGCCGCCGCGGGCGCGCTTGACGCGAAGGGGCGCGTGGCCGTGGACACGGGCATACTCTCCTTCTCCCCCGCCCTCTGCCGCCGGATGATCGCCTTCGCCCGCAAAGAGGCCGGATGGCTCAGGACGGCGCCGGTGCTGGACGTCTACGAGCACTTCACCGGGGCACTTGTTGGAAAGGGACCGGAGAAGATTAGGCGTGCTTTCGCCGGGGAGGAGTTCCACGTGAATCTTCTCCAGTCCTGCGAATTCTTCCATGCGGGGTCGAGCAGGGAGCTTCTGGCGTGTTGGCTCGAGGCGTCGCCCACGGCGCGCGCGCTCGGCTTCGAGAGGTCGCGGAGGGGAAGACCGCTTGTGTTCAACTCCGTCTTGGACGGAGCGGTGAAGGGCGGCGCGGCGTCCGCAGTAGAAGGGTGCAGGCGCGCGGCCGGAAGCGCCACGGTGCTGGAAGGGCGCAACATCTTGACGGGGCTTCCGGTCGAATGTACTGAGACGATACATCTGCCGAAGGAGACGGGGCTTGTGTGCATGCCGGTGGGCGCCAAGTACTGGACGGCGGTGGCGTACAGCCTCGACGACAATTTCAAGACCGACGGCAAATGGGACGCGAAGCTGTGGAAGGTCTCTCCCGACGTGAACGCCGTCGTGCGGCACGCGCTCTCTGTTCTAACCGCGTCACCTTCGGGTGCAGGACTTCGCTCGTTGGGCGAGCTGATGCCGAAGGTGGACCATGCGCGCATTCTGGCGGAGCGTTCCAAGGTGCGCGCGGAGGCGGTGCGCAGGCAGGTCGCGGAGGTGGTGACGCGCGGATGTCCGCTGCCGTCCAGGCCGCCGCGGGCGGCGATTCTGCACGATCAGGTGGTGTGGGCGGCGAGTCCGGTGAGGATAGACTTCGCCGGGGGGTGGAGCGACACGCCGCCGATCTGCCTTGACGCTGGGGGTGTGGTGCTGAATGCCGCCGTCACGCTTAACGGACAGTATCCAATACAGGTGATGGCGAAGCTCTCGCGTGAACCGCGCATCCGGCTTTCGTCGATAGATCTTGGGGAAAGCCGCGAGTTCACGTCTGCCGACGATCTGCTGGACCATTCCGACCCGCACGAGTGGTGCGCGCTTCCCAAGGCGGCGCTTGTTCTCTCCGGCGTGGCGCCGTCGCGCAAGGGCGCGTCGCTGCGTTCGTGGCTGGGGCGTTTCGGCGGCGGACTGGACTTGACGATCTTCTCGGCGCTTCCGAAGGGCAGCGGCATGGGCACTAGCTCCATTCTGGGCGCGGCCGTGCTCGCCTGCCTCGACCGCGTGCAGGGGAGGGACTTCGACGCGGGGCGCGTGATACGCCTTGCCTCGGCTCTCGAGCAGCGCATGAACACAGGCGGCGGATGGCAGGACCAGATCGGCGGGCTGCTCGGCGGAGTGAAGCTGATAGAGACGAGGCCGGGGCCGGACCAGACGCCTTCGATCGCCTCGGCGACGCCGTCCGGCGCGATCGCCTCGCTCTTCTCGGACCGCGCGCTGCTCTACTTCACGGGCCAGAAGCGCATGGCCCGCGACATCCTTCGCAACGTGGTGGACCGCTGGATATCGGGCGAGCCGGCCATGCGCGCGATAGTCTCGCGCCTGAAGGATGGAGCGCGGCGGGCGAAGGCCGCGTTCGACGCGGGCGACGCGCGTGCGTTCACCGCCGCCGTGGGAGAGTACTGGGAATTGAAGAAGGCCATAGACCCGGGTTCCACCAACGCGGGCGTCGAGGCCATTCTCTCGCGCGTGGCGAAGGAGGCTGACGCGTGCCTTCTGCCTGGCGCCGGAGGGGGCGGGTTCGTGTTCATCGCTGCGAAATCCGCCGCCGCCGCGTGGCGTATTCGCGCCGCGCTGGAGGCGGACCCTCCGAACGCCGCCGCGCGCTTCTTCGATTTCGCCGTCGATCTGGGCGGCCTCAAGGTGACCGTTCTTTAAAAAGGAGAATGCCATGTTGAAGGGAATATCGCCGGTGCTGTCGCCGGAGCTTCTGAAGACCCTCGCCGAGATGGGCCACGGCGACGAGATATTGATAGCCGACGCGCACTTCCCCGCCAAGACCTGCAACCCCGCCACGATTCGCGCAGACGGCATACCGGCCGCGGCGCTCGTCTCGGGAATCGTCGCGCTGATCGACCTTGACACTTATGCCGTCCCCGTGATCATGATGGCGCCTGTACCCGGCGACGAGCTGGACCCGTCGGTGGAGGCATCTTACCGCAGGGCTCTCGGCGGATACGAAGGAGAGGTCCTGCGTGTGCCGCGCGAGGAGTTCTACGAGCGCGCTAAGCGCGCCTTCGCGGTGGTCCAGAGCGGCGAGACGGCGCAGTACGGCAACGTAATTCTCAAGAAAGGGAATGCGTGACGCCTCCGCGGATTTATGCTATAATCAAAAACAAAAGAAAAAAGGAGAAAAGACCATGGACTTCATGAGCACAGTTAAAGGCTCCCTCCTCGAGGGCTTCTACCCGGCGGGCTGGGACATGAAAAAGATCGACAGATGCTGCGCGCACCGTCCCTCCGAGGCCGGCGTGCGCCAGAAGTTCTGGAACAAGGGATTCTCGCCCGTAGCCTGCGAGGACGTGCGCGAGTTCGACGTGAAGATGGGCCACGAGATCGCCAACGAGATCCGCAAGGCGGCCCAGCGCAAGCAGAAGATCGTGTTCATCCTCCCCGTGGGGCCGATGGGCATGTACAAGTGGGCCGTCTATTTCCTCAAGGAGTGGAAGCAGGACTGCCGCCACGTGTGGTGCTTCAACATGGACGAGTGGGCCGACGCCAAGGGCAACACGCTCGTGGGCGACGCCTCCTTCCAGTTCGCGATGGAGCAGGCCCTCTACAATCCGCTCGGGAAGCTCACGGTTCCGCCAGACCACCGCAACTTCGCCACGAAGACCAATCTCCCCACCTACCCCGCTAAGCTCGCCGCGCTTCGCGCCGAGGGTGCGCGACTCGTGCTCGTGTACGGCATCGGCCGCATGTGCCACATCGCGTTCTGGGAGCCGATGATCGGCGCCGAGTTCAAGTCCGACGCCGAATGGCTTGAACAGCCCTACCGCATCGGCGTGCAGCTCCACCCGCTCACGATCGAGCAGAACGCCATCACCTCTTTCAAGAGCCGCACCACCCTCGTGCCGTGCCGCGCCAACACCATCGGCCCCGGGCTGATGTTCAAGGCCGACTACGCGATCGGCGGAGCCGACGGCGCGCTCTCGCGCGGGATGCAGTGGCAGGGCATGAGCTTCTGGATGACGCTCCGCTACGGGCCGTCGCGCCATGTGACGTCGTCCTACATTCCTACGCTGCCTGGCCGTCTCTTCTACCTTAAGGAGCTCGCCGGCCCGCTGGTCGCAGAGGCCAACTGAGGAGCGTCATGGACAAGCTCGCATCCGCAGGCAGAATGCTGATATTCAATGTGGTGGTGGCCGCTCTGGGGGGATTCCTCTTCGGCTACGACACGGCAGTCATCAGCGGGTGCGAGCAGCAGATCCAGAAGATATTCGGCCTTTCCGGATTCCTTCACGGCGCTGTCGCGAGCGCATGCGTATGGGGATGCGTGGCCGGGGCTCTTCTGGGCGGGCGCCTCACCGACGCCGTCGGGCGCAAGGCGTCGCTATTCAGCTGCGCCGTCATGTATTTCGTCACGGCCCTCACGAGCGGATTCGCCTTTGGGCCGTGGGACTTGATGGCGTCGCGGTTCTTCGGCGGTGTGGCGGTGGGCGTATCGTCCATCGCGGCGCCCGTCTACATCGCCGAGATATCTCCGCCTGAGCGCCGCGGGACGCTGGGCGGGCTCTTCCAGATAAACATCATCGTGGGCATGATAGCCTCCCAGCTTGCGAACTGGGGGATCGAGTCTTTGCATCTGGGCGACGCCACATGGCGGTGGATGCTCGGCGCGATGGTCGTCCCGGCGGCGGTGTTCATGGCGCTGGTGCCGTTCATCAAGGAGAGCGAAAGCTGGAAGAGGATGAAGTCTGCTCCGCCGGCCATGAAGACGGAGCGCGTCGGCGGGCTCTTCTCCCGCCAGAACTTCATGCTTCTTTTCCTGGCCGTCTCGATATCGGCATACGACCAGCTTTCCGGTATCAACGCCGTCATGTATTTTGCCGTGCGCATCTTCCAGATGGCCGGGTGCGCCGAATCGACGGCCCTCGCGGTCACTGCGTGCATGAGCGCGATCTCCTGCATCGGCACGGTGCTGGGGCTCGTCCTCATCGACCGCATCGGGCGGCGCAAGCTGATCATAACCGGGCTTTCCGGATGCGTCCTCGCGCACTTTGGCTGCGCGGCGGGCTTCGCGTCGAACGCCGGGTTCCTCGCCTCGGCGTGCGTGTTTGTGTTCGTCGTGTTCTACCAGCTGGGACAGGGCGTGGTGCTGTGGGTGTTCCTCTCCGAGCTGTTCCCGACAAGGCTGCGCTCGCAGGGGCAGTCCACCGGCATATTCGTGAACTGGGTGTGCGCCGCCGCGCTCACGATGGTTCTGCCGATATTCTTCGAAAGGTGTCCGCCGTGGATGATATTCTCCTTCTTCGGCGTCTGCCTTGTCACAATGATCTTCTGGGCAGTCTTTCTTATGCCCGAAACCAAAGGAAAGGAATTGGAATGAGCATGAACCGCAGAGAGTTCCTCGCGGGCGCGGCGCTGGCCGCGACAGTGGGGGGAGTAGTGGAAAAGGCCAAGGGGGATTCGATCTCCGAGCTCGCGGCCAAGCCCATATTCGGCAAGGAGACGCACTATCCGGGACTTGACCCCCGCATGCCGGGCACCACCACAAAGGTGTTCGGGAAAAAGCCCTTCAAAGTGATGTTCATCGGCGCGCACCCGGACGACGCCGACTTTCAGGCCGGTTCGATCGCGCACAAGGTATGCAAGGCCGGCGGCGAAGCCGTGATGGTCTCGTGCTGCAACGGGGACAAGGGCCACCAGTGGATGAGCTCGCCCGCGCTCGCCGCCCGCCGCTACGCGGAGACGCAGGCGTCGGCCAAGGTGCTTGGGGTGAGCAAATACCTCGTCCTCGGCTACGGGGACTGTCAGATGCAGGCCGACATGGAGGCGCGCAACCGCATCACGCGCCTGATCCGCCAGGAGGCCCCGAACCTTCTCATAACACACCGCTGCAGCGACTATCATGCGGACCATCGTGCCGTCGGGCTCGCCGTCCGCGACGCCGCGTACCTCATCGGCGTGCCGCTATACTGTCCGGAGACGCCCGTCCCCGAGACGCTTCCCTTCATCATGTACGGCGGCGACGGATTCAGCGAGCCGCGGCGCTTCCGCGCTGATTTGATGGTGAGCGACGACGACGTCCTCGATGTGCTTCTCGAGGCGTGGGCCTGCCACGAGTCCCAGGAGTTCGAGTGGCTTCCGCCGGAGCGCGGATTCGACCCGGCGGTGGACATCCCGCCCGCCTCCGACCATGCCGGGCGCATCGCGTTCCTGCGTGACAAGCTGATGCCCGGGCGTCCCAAGAGCAACGGACGCCGCCACCGCAAGGAGCTGGACGAGGCCTGGGGCGGAAAGGGGCCCAAGTACGCCGAGGTCTTCGAACTGTGCGAATACGGGCGTCCGCCCGAGCCGAAGGAGATAGAGTTCCTGCGCTCGATCGGCGCCAAGTGGGTCGGGCCGGAGCCCAGGCTCGCGCGCAAGGGAGAGTCGGCGAAGTCGGCAGTGGTCGCAAAGGGAAATCTTCCATGAACGTCCTCGCGATCGGATGCCATCCGGACGACGTCGAAATAGCCTGCGCCGGCACTCTCGCCAAATGCGTGAAGCGCGGCGACAAAGTGGTGGTCGCGCACCTCTGCACCGGATCGCTCGGGCACGTCGTGATCCCGCCCGAGGAGCTCGTGCCCATGCGCGCCGCCGAGGCCCGCGAGGCCGGACGCCTCGCGGGCATAGAGGTGCTCGACGGATTCTTCGGCGACCTTGACATCTACTCCGACAACGCCGAGAGCCGTTCCAAGGTGGTGGAGGTGATACAGTACGCCCAGCCGGACTTCATCATCACCCACAACCCCGACGACTACATGCCCGACCACACGGCTACCTCGAAGCTCGTCTTCGACGCCGCCTTCACGGCGACGCTCCCCAACTGGCCGTCGAAGACGCAAAAGGCCGCGAAGCTCGTGCCGATCTATTACATGGACACCCTCGCCGGCGTCAACTTCGTGCCGGAGGAGTTCGTGGACATCACGGAGGAGATCGACCTCAAGATCCAGATGCTCGAGTGCCACCACTCCCAGCTCGACTGGATGCGCGAGCACGACGGCATCGACTTCGCCGACATGGTGCGCACCTGCAGCCGCTACCGCGGCTACCAGTGCGGCGCTGGCTACGCCGAGGGATTCAAGATGTGCAAGGCGTATCTCAAGGGGACCACCCGTCGCCTCCTGCCCTGACGCGCGGGCTGGATCCTGCTGAAATCAAACATCCAAACGGAGAACCTCAATGAAGAATATCATCATCTGCGCCGCGCTTGCGGCGGCGGCCTGCGCAGTCGCCGGCACGCCCTACTTCGCAAAGCCCGCGAAGGACACGTTCATCGCCCACCGCGGCGAGTCCGTGGACGCGCCCGAGAACACAATGCCGGCCTACAAGACGGCCGTCGAGCGCGGCTTCGGCTTCGAGTGCGACATATACCTCTCAGCCGACAAGCGCGTGTTCACGTTCCACGACGGCACGCTCACGCGCACCACCGCCGGCGCATGCACGAAGAAATGCGCCGAGGCGAGCTGGGCCGACGAGATCTCGAAGGTGGACGTCGGCGGTTGGGGGAAATGGAAGGGCTCCAAGTTCCAGGGCACGCGCCCCGCGCTGCTCGAGGAGCTGCTGGAGCTTGCAGTGGACGGACGCTACATCTACGTGGAGGTGAAGCCCGGCCCGGAGATCGTCCCGTACATCAAGGACGTCTTCGCGAAGCAGAAGAAGGCCACTCCCAAGAACGTCCTCTTCATCAGCTTCAACCGCAAGAGCTGCAAACGGCTCAAGGAGCTGATGCCGGAATACAAGGTGTACTGGCTCACGAGCTCGCATCTTGGCAAGGAGAAGGACGGCACGGCGAAGTCCGTCACGGCCGAATACATTCTGCAGGGGCTCAAGGAGACCGGGGCAGACGGCGTAGACTGCCATTTCAACCCCAAGGTGATAACGGCGGAGATGATCAAGACGGTGCGGGACGCGGGATACGAGTTCCACGTCTGGACGATCGACAAGCTTGACATCTCCCTGCTCGCGTTCGAGCGCGGAGCGCAGACGGTCACCACCAACTGCGCGAAGAAGCAGCTTGACCAGTACAACGCGCGCGGCAAATGACGGCTGCGATCCTGCTAGCGGCCCTCGTGGCCGTCCCGGCCGGCGACTTCCCTCGCCCCGAAGGCGGCCCCACGGGTCTTAGCGGCGTGACGCACGTCACCAACGACCTCTACTACGCCGTCAATGACGCCGGTTCGTTTTTGCTGACGGTCGAGATATCCGTTGACCGCGCAAACGGCCGCGTGACGAACTGCGCCTTCCGCGCAGCCACGGCGTTGAAGGCCAGCGGAAAGCTTGCCGACCTCGAAGGCGTGGCGTGGGACGCGGCGGCGGGCGTGGTGTGGGCGACGGACGAATACGACGGCACGATACGCTCCTTCGACCCTGCGACGGGTGAACGCCGCGCCGCCGCGGTGCTTCCGCCTGTCCAAGACGCATTCCGCTTCAACCGCAGCCTCGAGGCGCTTGCGCTGGCTCCTGGATCGCTCGATCTCTGGGCGTGCAACGAGGAGGCCTTGTGTGCGAAGGAGGCCCGCCGCGAACGCCGCATGCAAAAGTCGCCCGATCCGCGCCCCGAGACGATGGCCGACGACGGTCCGCGCGCGACGCGTAGGAAGGGCACGCGCGTGCGCATCATGCGCCTTTCGCGCGCCTCCGCCGCGGATGTTCCTCGGCCCGCCGGAGAGTGGGCATACGAGACCGATCCGGTCGGAGGGCTTGACTTCCTCGGCAAGTCCAGCTGCGGCGTGGCGGACATGGCCGTTCTCGGCGACGGCACTTTGCTCGTGATGGAGCGCGAGCTGAGCATCAAAAGAGGCAAGTTCACCCCGTCCTTCCGCTGCCGCATCTACGCCGTGGACGTGTCTGGCGCCGACGACGTGTCGGGCGTAGCCTCGCTCAAGGACTTTGCGGGCCGAACCGCCGGGAAGACGCTCGTCTGGGGCGGCGACACGGGTTTCGCCAACTATGAGGGACTCTGCGAGGGACCGCGCCTCGCGGACGGCTCGCGGACGCTTGTGCTCGTGTCGGACGCAGACGCCGGCGCCGCCGCGCGCGTGATGACGCTCGTCCTAAAAGCCCGTGCTGAATGAGTCGTCGCGGTGAATGTGTTTGCGAAGAGGGGGGGCATTTGGTAAAATTACGTCGTAGCCCCAATGACAGTCCAATCTTCACAAACCGTAAAAATGTCCAAGAATCACAAAGCTGCTTTTCATATGTTTTTCTGCGCGGCATCGGTCTTTGCCCTTGCCGCCGGTGCGCAGGCTGAGTCTCTTCGCGAAGGCTTCAAGTCGCCGCCGCCCGGATACGGCGAGGTGCCGTTCTGGTGGTGGACGGGCGAGAAGCTCACGAAGGAACGCCTCGCATGGCAGATCGGAGAGCTCGCCAAGGCTGGTGTCTCCGGCGCGCAGGTGAACTACACCCACCTCCGCAGCCATGGCTGGCGCACGGCCCCCGCCGAACCGCCCATCTTCTCCGATGAATGGTGGGAGATGTTCGCCTTCGCCGCCGAGGAATGCGCGAAGCACGGCATGGGCATCGGCCTTTCGGGCTACACCATCGACTGGCCCGGCCGCGACAACCTCTTCCGCCAGCTGGGCATCACCGCCGACGAATTGTGCGGCCGCGTGCTGAAGGCTGTTCCGGACGCCTCCGTGCCGCACGGTATTCGCGTGGTTCCGCAGGTACAGCCCGCCACGCTTGATCCCCTCAACCCTGAATCCGCCCGCCGTGTGATCTCGCGCTTCCTCGATCCGTTCCTTCAGCGTGTGCCCAAGAATGCTCACAAGGCGCTGAACTACTTCTTTCAGGACGAACTGCGCCTCTCCGGTGACAGAAATCTGTGGTGTGACGACTTCCCCGCCGAGTTCAAGCGCCGCAAGGGCTACGACGTGATGCCGCTCCTTCCCGCGCTTTTCAAGGACATAGGCCCCGACACTGTGAAGACCCGTCTGGACTACAACGACGTGATGACGCAGCTGGAGGGCGAACGCTACTTCAAGCCCATCTTCGAATGGCATGCCTCCCGCGGCCTCATCTACGCCTGCGATCCCGCCACGCGCGGACGCCGCCCCGACGAGTTCGGTGACTACATGCGCGCCATGCGCTGGTACACGGCGCCGGGCTTCGACACGCCAGGAACGTCCGCCGACCCCGTGAAGAACAAGGTCGGCTCCTCGATAGCCCACCTCTACCGCCGTCCGCGCGTGTGGCTGGAGGGATACCACTCGCAGGGGTGGCAGGCCTCCACCGCCACCATCTTCAATTCCAGCGTCCACAACTACGTCTACGGCGCGTCGCTCTTCAACCTCCACGGCCTCTACTACACCACCTACGGCGGATGGTGGGAGTGGGCGCCGCCGTGCTACCATTTCCGCATGCCCTACTGGGCGCACATGCCGCATACTCTGAAGTACTTCGAGAGGCTTTCGTGGCTGCTCACCAGAGGAGACCACGTGGCCGACGTCGCCATCCTCAATCCGCTCGAGCCTGTGGTGGCGCATCCTGAGAGGGGCAAGGCGTCAGTGGCGCTCGAGCACAAGCTGATAGTGGATCTCGCGGTGAACGGCTCGACCGACTGCGACGTGATCGACGCCGATTCGCTCGCCCGCGCGGAGATCTCCGACGGCGCCCTCTGCGTCTCCGGCGAGCGCTACCGCGTGCTTGTACTCCCCGGGATGTTCGCGATCCACGAAGCGTCTCTCGCTAAGGTGCGCGCCTTCGCGGCAGCCGGCGGCAAAGTGCTCACCCTCGGCGATTCGCCTGAGATCGCAGGAGCGGCGCGGAGTCTTTCCCTCCCCGTCCTCCCCGTGCCGGACTTCCGCGGCCCCAAGGGTGTGAAGGCCCTGCACAGGCACATGCCGGAGTACGACGTGTACTTCCTCGTAGACCTCGACGATCCAGCTGACTGCACCTTCCGTGCGCAGGGCTATGTAGAGCTCTGGGATCCATGGGAGGGGGGGCAGGCGTCAATTCCCGGCGCGCGCGTTAACGCCGACGGGACGACGACCGTCCGCCTGAATGGACGCAAGGGGGTGCCGATGCTCGTCGTCTTCGCGCGTGACGGCGTCAAGCCGCCGCCCGTTCAGGAGCCCGCTAACGCCGAGACGCTGATAGCCGTCACCGGCCCGTGGTCTTTTTCCCTCAAGCCCACGCTATGGAACAAGTGGGGTGACTACCGCCTCCCCGCCTTCGACGGTTTCATCGGCGCCGAGCTTCGCCACATGACGCTTGACGGCAGGAAGACGACTCTCGGCTATGGACCGCAGTTCCTGAAGTCCGACGGTTCCGAGTTCTCGTTCTCCTGGAGATACGGCGTAGAGGGATTTCCCGCATTTCAGGACAAGCACCACGGCCTCAACAAGATCGTGGGCGACGACTTCTTCATCCTCGGCCCGTACAAGCCTGCGCGCATGATGGATCTCTACGACGTTGCGCCGCCGAAGGGAGTGCCGGCCGCGAAGGAGACGTTCAAGACTTTCGTCTATGCGCCCGAGGACTGTGATGCGCGTGTCGAATGCCACGGGACGGCGCCTTTCAGCACTTCGCTCCCGCCGCCCGCGCCCGAGGAGATACTCGTCGACGGGCGCAAGACGGCGCCCGGCAGCGTGGTGCGGTTAAAGAAGGGCTACACGCCGTTCAGCGTTTCGTATTGCGCATACGGGCGCGCGAGCGCGGTACTGGTACGCACGGACGTCGCTTCCAGACCGTCCGAGAAGCCGCTTTCCATGAAGTGGCTGGATGATCCTGCCGTGCTGAAGTTCGACCCATACGCCGGAGCGCGCAGCGAATGTTCGTTAACGGCCGTGCTGCCGCCCGCCTGCCGCCGCGTGTCGGGCGTGGTGAAGGGCGAGATAGTCTCGGCGAAGGTGGACGGCAAGCTGGCCAGAGTCGAAATGGACGGAGAGCGCTTCTCCGTAGTGCCCGCGCAGCCGGCCCAGGGGCCTGCGGCCATTGAACTACGCGTACGCGCTCTGCCGGGGTTCGCGGGCGGCCTGGCCCTTCCTGAAGAGCTGGCGCTCGAATGCGGCGAGGGACGCATGGAGCTTGGCGACTGGGCGCGTGTCGACGGCCTGCGTACATACTCCGGCGGCGCCGTGTACAAGACCGAGTTCTCGCTTGAGCGGGGGCGTGCGGCGCGGCGTTGCGTGCTCGACCTCGGCGGCGTGGGAGTCTCGGCTGGAGTGCGAGTGAACGGAGGCAGGGAGATGGTTCGCACGTGTCCGCCGTACGAGTTCGACATCTCGGAGTTCGCAAGACCCGGCGTGAATTCCCTCGAGGTCACCGTGTACAACACGCTCAACAACCATGTGCAGACGATCCCCACACGCTACCGCGTGCCAGTGGAGAATGCGCCGTCGGGTCTGATCGGGCCCGTCGTGATAAGGTAGGTGATCAAGCGAAACGCAAGAGGTGCTGGCGCTTGGATCTGCCGCTACCGCATTGGCGGCGCAGTCCTTCGAGGCGGGGTAGGTGTTCCGCGCGCGTGGTGCGGTCAGACGTCGATCTTGACTATCTTACGGATGATGAGCCAGCCGGCGATCACGAGGCCAGACGCGGCGAGCACGCACGCGATTCCCGTGAGGGACGTCAGAAACGGGATCATCAACGACGGTTTCATGAGCGTGAGCACCAGGCCGAGACCGAACGGCATGAGCGACACGATGATGCCCTGGAAACGGCCCTGGGCGGTGAGCGTCTTCACGCGGCGCTCGATGCGCATGCGGCCGCGGATCGTCTCGGAGATGCGGTCGAATATCTCGGTGAGGTTGCCGCCGGTACGGCGGGCGATGTCGATCGAAGTGCAGACCAGCGTGAGGTCTTCGGAGCCCACGCGGCGGTCCATGGACTGAAGGGCCTCCTCGAAGGTCATGCCCACGCGCATCTGCTGCAGGAGCATGGTGAACTCCTGGGAGATGGGCTTCTCCCCGCTGTCCACCACGCTCTCGAATGCCTGCGCTATGGAGAAGCCGGCGCGGAGGGCGTTGGACATGGTGCCGAGGGCGTCCACTAGCTGCATGTTGAACTTCTCGCGGCGGCGGGTTCGGACGAGCCTGACGTAGCGAGCGGGTAAGGTGAATGTGAACGCGCCCGCGGCGAGGCCGAGGAGGACCCCTGCGGCCGTCGAGACCATGTTGGTGAAGCTGAAGAGCGGTATGAAGAAGAGGAAGAACGCGGCTATGGCGGCGATGCGGCCTAGCTCGCCTATCTTCTTCGGGGAGATGAACATGAAGAGATCCTCGAACTGCCGGCTCGTCTCCGCGCCCATCTGCGAGGCGTAGTTGCCGGCGCCTTCCTCGAGGGCGCTCACGAAAAGCCAGGCGAAGCCGCAGAAGGCGAGGCCTGCGGCGGCGGCGGCGAACCAGGGCAGAAGGGCGTAGTTCATGTCCGTCAGCCCTCTCCGACGACTTCAAGGTTCACCTGGACGTCCCGCGAGGGGTCGAACATCGCGGGGTCGAGCCTCATGCCGCGGCTTTTGAGGTGCTCGTAGAACGTGGGGACGGCGCCAGTGGGGACGAATCGCCCCACGACTCTGCCGCGGGAGTCTATGCCGGACTGGCGGAACGCGAAGATGTCCTGCATCACAATCTGCTGTCCTTCGAGTCCGGTGACCTCCGAGATGGCCACGACCTTGCGCGAGCCGTCGGAGAGGCGGGACTCGTGGATGATCACGTCCACCGCGCTCGCGATCTGCTCGCGGATGGCGCGCGAGGGGAGCTCCATGCCGCTCATGAGCACCATGGTCTCGAGTCGCGAGATGACGTCGCGCGGGGAGTTCGCGTGGACGGTGGTGAGCGAGCCGTCGTGGCCGGTGTTCATCGCCTGGAGCATGTCGAGGGCCTCGCCGCCGCGGCATTCGCCCACGATGATGCGGTCGGGGCGCATTCTGAGGCAGTTCTTCACGAGGTCGCGTATGGTGACGGCTCCGCGTCCTTCGATGTTCGGCGGGCGGGCCTCCAGACGGATGACGTGCGGCTGCTGGAGCTTGAGCTCCGCGGCGTCCTCCACCGTCACGATTCGCTCCGTGTGGGGGATGTATCCCGAGAGGAGGTTGAGGAGTGTGGTCTTGCCGGATCCAGTGCCGCCGGCCACGATGATGTTCTTGCGGAGCATCACGCAGGCCCGCATGAACTCGGCGGCGTTGTGGGTCCACGTACCGAAGCGTATGAAGTCGTCTGGCGTGAGGGCGTGCTTGGCGAACTTGCGGATGGTGACGGTGGGGCCGGTGAGTGAGAGAGGGGGGATGATGGCATTCACGCGGGAACCGTCCGCGAGACGCGCGTCGACGTAGGGCTGCGACTCGTCTATGCGGCGGCCGAGCGGGGCGACGATGCGCTCGATCACGGCCATGACACTTGCGTCGTCTGTGAACTGTAGGTCGGTGAGCTCAAGGCGCCCTCGGCGCTCCACATAGACCCTGTGCGGGCCGTTCACCATGATTTCGGTGACGGTGTCGTCGGCGAGGAGCTCTTCGAGCGGGCCTAGGCGGAGCGCCTCGTTGAACACCTCCTGCTCGAGGCGGGAGGCGTCAAGGCCCTTTGGAAGGCGGCCGTTGTCGCGTACCTGCGACACGATCTCGTGGATTTTCGCGCGGGCCTGCTCCTCCAGTCCCTCGCGGTCTACGCCCTGGGCCGTGAGGCGCTTCAGGTCCAGGCGGGCGATGAGCTCGGTCTGGATCTGCTCTTTCGCTTTGCGCATCATGTCGGAGGCAGCACGCGAGACGCCGCCTTGCGGGCGGGCAAGCTGCTGGGACGGCGCCTGGGATTGAACGAGTGAGGCGTCTTGGGACGGCAGTCCGCTCTGTTGGCCGGGAGTCGTGGGAGGGGGGGGCGGCGCGGGAGATTCCTCGCCGGCGGGGGAGAAGCGGAGCATGCAGCTGCCGATCTGGACGATGGAGTCGGGCGCGAGCGGTGTCAGGTCGTCTACGGGCACGCCGTTGACGCATGTGCCGTTGGAGCTGCGCAGATCCTTGATGGTGGCGTGTCCGCCGGAGAGCGTCACGAAGGCGTGGCGCTCGGACACCTCGGGGAAAGCCAGGCAGATGGAGCTTGAGGCGCTGCGGCCTATCAAGTATGTGCCGTCGTCGAGGCGGCGGCGTTCAGGCGCACCGTCGCCCGGGCGGGAGATGTGGACGATGAAAGCCATTTTACCTCACTCACTTTCCGTTCACGCGAAGCTGGCGCTTGGCGTTGAGATCTTCGATCTCGGCGCGGATCTTCGCGAAGTCCACCTGCGGCAGCTCCTTCTCGTAGGAGACGTCGTTGCGGTTCCTGAGCGAGAGCGACAGACGGCCTTTGATCTGCTCGGCGAAGACGAGCATCTCGGCCTCGCGCGGGGTTACTTCCAGTGTGACGGTGGAGTAGTTCGCTCCGCCCGGCTGGACGTAGCCGTAGGAGGCTGACTTCGCGGTCTCCTTTCCTGTGGCGAGGACGAGGACGTTCTGCAGAATCGTGCAGGTGACGAGCTCGAGCTGCGGCCGGCCGTCGCGGTCCACCGCCTTCCCGGGGAAGGAGAATGTGCCGATCACGTCGACGTGGTCGTTGGGGCGCACCATGCCGGAGACTGAGGACGCTCCGGTGCAGTTGATTGAGACTGCGCGCATGAACTTGCGGACGTCCTGGGCGAGGCCGCCAGCTGACGGATTGCCGCCCTCGAGGTCGGCCCAGAACATCACGTCCTTCTCTCGGTGCCCGAAGAGAAGGCGGCGGCCGACGACGTCGGCGAGGCTCTCCTGAGTTATGGCCTGTCCGCGCAGTCCGTTCTTGGGGACGGTGAGCAGACCTAGGTCGGAGCGCTGGATCACCGTCCCGGCCGGGAGGTTGCGCGCGTAGGCGAGTACGTCTATTGTGCCGCCGTGCTTCGCGTAGAAGCGCGCCTTGAGGCCGGCGACCTCTGCGTTCTTGTGCTCGAGATACGTGCGCGTCAGGAATGCGGCCACGAGGCCGATAGCGACGGAGAGGATTAGGACTATTTTCTGTTTCATGGGATTGAGGTGTGTTTGTTTGCTGATATTCTACCACAAAGCGCGGCGGCGGTGAAGGGAGGTGACGCGAGATCCGCCGGAGGGGAGGTCTTCGGCGACTAGGGCCACGACGTCGCTGCCGCGCGTGAGGAGTCGGAACGAGGGTGTGGACACGGGGGTTTCGGACCAGCCGTCTGCGCGGAGTTCGGCGGCGGCGCGTTCGGCGGCTTCGGAGGCCGGAGAGGGATCGTGGCGTACGGAGATGGCGGAGCCGCCGCGTCCGCCACTGTAAATGGCGTCCTGGGGCGGTGCGGGGACACGGCGGAAGAACCATCCGCAGGAGAGGATGGCGGCGGTCAGCACCACGGCGAGTGGGAGTCGTTTCATGGCTCTTCCTCCTCGTATCGCGCGATGCGGGGGATCGTCATGAGCGGCATCACCGCCGTCTCGCAGAGATGGAACTTTGAGACGTTGAAGAAGCGTTTGAACCCTGTGTCGGAGACGTCGACTTCGAAGTTGAGCGTTTCTTCCGCGAGCAGCGCAGGCTCCGACGGGGCGCCGGAGCCGGACATCGCGGCGACGACGGCAGGCGGGGCGCTTCCGGCGGAGTCGCCGCCGGAGGCGCTCTGTGCGTCGCGCCCTGCCTTCGTGCGCACGAGGCTGAGGTTGTGGGTCGCCTCGGGGATGACACGCCCGAAGGCGAGCATGGCGGAGATGATGAGCACGAAGGCGAACAGGCCCACGATGAACTCCAGCATTGCCTGGCCGCTGTCAGTGCGCATGGCGCGTGCCTCCTTTCAGCGGAGAACTGCCGTGGCCGTCGAGGCATTGATCGCTGTTGTCCTTCAGCCAGTCGACTCCCTTGCGGCGGAACGCGGGATCTTTCCATTTGTCCAGAGAGGCGCACCAGCGGCAGCCTTTGACGGTCTCGGAGGTCTCGACATGCATGGGCACGTGCGAGCGGACGTGCTCGATCCATTTTTCGTCCGCTGTGCCCAGACATCCCTCGGATGCGCCGGCGAGGGGGATCAGGCGGACGTCTGTGAAGTCCGGCGTGACGAGCGGGAATATCTCTCCGCCCAGGCGGGTGACGGGTTCTTTCGGGCCGAGGGCGGTTCTCGTACCGAACGGTTTTGCGGCGGCGGTCCAGACTATCGGTCTTTCCGAGACGCCGGGCGTGAGCGGGTCCAGGCCGCCGATGACGCGCGTGGCGGCTGTGGCGCCGAAGACGTTGTATTCGTCCTTCGGGGCGGAGAGGACGGGGATCTGCTCGGGGCCGGACGGGTCCATCTCCGTCCAGGCGCGCCAGCCGGAATAGTCTTCGAGGTCATATGCGTACCAGACTTGGGAGTAGGGGTCGCCGAGGGCGGCGGCGCGGTCGATGGAGTCGTCGGTGACGTTGGAAAGACCGTACGCCTCTGCGATCGCGAGGAGGCTTTCGCGCGAGCGGAAAAGCGGAATGAAGGAGCGGCGGACCATGACGGCGAAGAACTCCGGGTTGTCGCTGTCGATGGGACGGGGCTCTGGAGGTGGCGGCCATGAGGTGAAGTTTGCGAGAAGGGAGTACATGCCGTCGCGGAGGTAGAACCAGCACCAGTCCTCGCCGGCGATGGCCTCGTAGAAGGCGCGGGAGTAGAGGGGGTGGCCGTAGAAGCCGACGGAGAGGTCCAGAAGACGGGCGTTGTCGCATCCGGCGGCCAGCCCCTCGCCTCGTGTCTGGCGGAGCATGGTGGAGTAGTCCTGCCACTTCGTGGGCCAGGGAGAGTTTGGTTGGGATTCGATGTTTACGGCGCGCGCGGCGGCCTCGTCCACGAGCCGCGTGATGCCGCGGTCAATTGGCGCGTTGTTGCGCTTGGCGGCGAGGTCGGCGGCGTGGAGGGCCATTACGGGTCCGGCGAAGGCGATGCGTTCCTGGAGGGCGAGGATGCCGGCGGAGATCTCCTCGGCTCGGCTGGGGTCGTCTGCGTGGCGGCAGACGGCGTCGATGCGTTCGAGGTTGAGCTCTCCGATGAGGTTGAGCGTAATCCCCTGCCATCGGGCGGCGGCGAGCGCGGCGGCGTCGCCGGCGTTGCCGAGGCGGGCCTTGCCGCGCATGGCCAGGAACACGTCCACGTTCACGAGCGCGAGGACCACCAGCGCCAGAAGCATCAGCGCCAGGGCGACCACCACCTGCCCGGAGCGGGCTTTGTGCGCGCGTGATCTCATTTGAGGTAGAAGGGGTAGTGGTTCTCGATCTTGGCCTCGCCGTGGAGGGTTATCTCGGCGGCGGGGTCCTGGGCGGCGGCGCCCGGTGGATTGAATGAGTTGAACACCGGCTGACGTTGCCACACGTGCATCGTGAGTTCGCTGCGTTCGCCCCTGGGTTCGGCGCATGACCATCTAAGGCGTCCGTTCTGCCAGCGTTCAAAATCGAGAATGCCGGGGGTTTCGGGGGGGGACGTCGTCTCGAGGTACGAGCCCATGCGGCTGACGAGTGCGGCGGTGGACGGCGCGGAGTCGTCGTTCATGCGCGTGAGGCATTCGCCGGAGACGGCCATCGCGCCGATGCGGGCCGTCTTGAGGATCATGAAGTCGTTGAAGCCGACGGCGCGGGCGCGGGCGCAGCGCGAGGCGGCGTAGTCTAGCGTGGTGCGGCAGATGAGAAGGCGGGCGTAGTCGAACAAGAAGAAGAAGAGGATGCAGAGGAAGAACAGCACGATGATGGATTCAACCATGGCCTGTCCCCTCCGGCAGACCGTGGACGGCCGCCTCGCAGGCGGGCCAAGTGCACTGCGGAGAAAGTGTCTCGCAGGCGGGCTGGGGGCGTAGCGGAACATAGACCGCCTTGCCGGCGGGATCAGTCCTCGCCGAGCTTTTTCAGCGCGTTCTCGGAGGAAATCTCCTCCGCGGCGTCCTTCGCCTTCTGGCCTTCCTCCTCGGACAGCGCGGCGGTGGCGCCGGCCACCTTCTTTCCGGCGGCGCGGCTGAAGTAGGTGAACACGCCGATGAGCGCGATCGCTATGAGAGCGACGATGATGATGTATTCGACCATCGTCTGGCCCTTTTTGCTCTTTGGTGCCTTCATTGTTCCGTCCTTTCTCATGGATATTCGGCGGAGACGAGCGTGGCCGTCCGTTCGGACGACGAGCGCGCCGCGCGCACGAGGAAGCCGAGCGCGAACACGACGCCGAGCAGCGCGGCGAACACAAGTATGTATTCAAGCGCTGCCTGGCCTTTTTTCGAGCGACGGTTTTCCATGCCGCAATTTTACCAAACCTCGCGCGTGCGCGCAACCCCGGTAATGGGTTGGGCCGCGATTCGTTATCATTTTTTTCGCTTTGCCTGCCACGGAATAATCAGAGTATGGTATAATACCTGCAATCGTTTGCGACACCGGTAAAGGACTAAATCATTCTAAGGCTTGTGCGGTGGATGGGATTTGGGTATCATTGTAGCGTTGTATGCTGTGGTTTGGGGCGTTGCCGCCCGGTCGCGGACTGAAAGATTCACATGATCAAGCAACTAGGAGAAGGAAGAATGACGAGAAAGGCATGTGCCGTTTTGTGTCTTGCGGCGTTCGCTCTGTCGTATTTGCGGGGGGGAACGCCGGCGTCGTTCCGTGAATACCTCGAGTGTGACGGAAATCAATACATCGACACGGACATCAAACCCGATAAGACCACACGCGTTGCGATGAAGTTTTCGTCGAATGACACGACGCACGACAAGATGCTCTTTGGCGTACGGAACAACGGCTATGCGTTTCTTTGCTGGATAGGCACGACCGCCGGTACTAAGTTCACACCCGCGATCGGCTCCTCCGGCAATATCTCGGGTAAAGATGGGAACACCGCCGGAGAAGTTGCGGATTTCGACATGTCGGCAAATGGTCTGTTCGTGAACGGTGCCGAGGTGTTCTCGGCGGCGAATTTCTCGTCGTATGTCAATTCGTCCGTGTCCACCAAAAGCCTTATTGTCTTCGGCATGATGACGGGAGGGAATTTGGAAGCGCGCAAGTTCTATGGAAAATGCTATGGAGTGTCGATATGGCATGGAGGCGAACTAGTCCGCCGTTATGTTCCGTGTGTCGACACTGAAGGAGTTGCGTGCATGTATGAATGCCTGTCCGGTACTTGCGTGTACAGTTCAGGAACGCAGTTCGCGGCGTCTGAAACAGCATCCGAGGAGGGGTTCCGCGTTGTGGACGGCGCTGTGCAGTACCTTGTTTCGGCGCATGGCGTTGAGTCTGTCGTCTCCATTGATGGCGGCACGCCGGCGACGGACGTTCAGAAATGGGTCGCGCGTGGAAGCGAGGTGGCGCTTGTGGCCAATCCGTCATTAGACGGTACATTTTCCTTCTGGGACGGTGACATCTCCTCCTTCACATCAGGTGATGCCACTTCGCCGGCGGTCTCGGCCACAGTGTTGCAGCCAATCTCGTTAAGGGCCGTATCCCGTATGGGGTCGCTTGTGGTGTCGTCGAACACGATACTTCATGAAAGCGTGACGTGTGGTGGCATATGTTTCACGGGCGGCTACACGCTTTCATCCGATGATGGGGTGAAGGTCACCATCCAAGACTATGGATCGGGTATTGAAGTGAAAACTGGATCCGCCTCCATAGCCTGCCCGGTCGATTTTGGCACCACGTCAGATGGCGCCGAGCAGACGATCAAGCTCCCCTCCGGCACCGTGCTTAGTCAGACCGGACGCTGGGGGGGCAAGGCCGATCTCCGCCTCGTGGGTGTCGGCAATTTGCAGCTCAGGGGAGACAACACGTTCGACGGCAACGTGACGCTCACGAACGGACTCGTGGACGTGTATTCGGACAATGCCTTTGGTTCGACGGTCGGCTCGACTTCATACAACTACAACAACAACGGCTGGCACATGATCTTCCACGGAGTCACCACTCCAGAGTCGTTCACCGTGAAGAGCAACGACAAAAGCAGCATCGTGAAATTCGCCTCCGGCACCACCAATGTGTTTCTAGGTCCGATCAAGGGAAGCACGAACGAGCGGTGGACTATGGATGCCAACACCAAGGTCGTGTTCAGCAACACCGTGGACGGGATTGGCTGCTGGTGCTTGGGCATCCCCTCTACCGGCAAAGTGGAGTTCTGGAAGAACACGACGCACGGGAATCTCCTGTATTTCAGCGGGTCGGGGGCGGTTTATTGGCACGCTCCCGCCAAAATGAACGGTAGTGACACTTCCGGTGGGTTTCGCGTGGACGGCAACATCCACTATCTCTGCTGCACGAACGCGACGAGCTACAAGAACGAGGCGGGATGGACGAATCCGGGGAACAACGCCTCGCGGATTGACCTTTGCGGCAACGACCAGCGGGCGAGATGGCTTCAGTCTGGATCCTCGATAACGGTCGTGAAAAGCGACGATGCGGCGACTCTCCACCTCTTGAACGCGACTGCGAGCATCACGAACACATACGCCGGAACCATTCAGGGGAAGGTGAATGTTTCGGTCGAGGGGCCGCGCGGATTGATACTCACCGGGGACCATACCTCTCTTGGATTTTTCGCGATGACGAACAACGCGCGCGTGCAGATCACGAGCGGCGGCTGGGCGGGGACCAATGTGTTCCTCGGCGGCGGCGCGGAGCTGATCGTCGCGGGGACTCCGTTCATACAGGACGCCGTTCTGGACGTCGAGACCGCCTCCGGCACCACGAAGTACATCCTTCCCGAGGGAGTGGTGCAGCAGGTGCGGACGCTCATCGTGGATGGCGAGGAGAGGCCGGCCGGACTATATGTGGCGGAGGAGGGCGCGGTCGTTGACGGAACGCCGGTCGGGTTCATCTCCGGCAGGGGCGCCATCAACGTGCTGGGGTCGGGGCCGGTCGCGTCCGATGGTGTTTGGGACGGCGGTGCGGGCGACTCCGACATCTCGTTCCTCACAGCGGAGAACTGGGAGGGGAACGTCGTGCCGGAGCACGATCTGGGCCTTGTGAACGTCACCTTCGCGACGGGCAGCTCCACGAACTGCGCCGTTCCGGGGGCGATTTCCGTGAATGGCGGCGTGTTCACGGCGGACAGGCATTTCCGTCTTTCCAAGACATCGGCGTCATCAGTGTTCGGTGCGGCCGGAGGCGGTCTTTCATTCCCGGACGCCGCCGCCGGCACGGCGTGGACGAACACGTTCATCGTGCCGTACAGGATCAACGCTGCCCAGACGTGGAACGTGGGCGTGAACAGGACGGTGGTGTTCGACGAGCCTGTGACGTCGGCCGGCGACGGGGCTGTGGTCGTTCAGGGCGGCGGCGAGGTGATGTTCAACGCGGCGAACACGTATGCGGGCGCGTTGCGCCTCGAAGCGGGGACGATGCGCTTCGCGACGCCGGCTGCGTTTGGCGGCGCGGAGGCGTCCTTCACGGTGAATGGGGGTGTGTTGAACGGAGCGACGGCTTGGTTCCCGAAGGGCGAGATATCGGTGCCGATCGCCATGGACCGGCACTCGTTGTACCCGGTGATCGAATTCCCGGAGGGCGAGACGGTCGTCTTGAACGGCGCGTTCAGACTGTCGGGGAACGCAGGAGAGGGAGGGCGCATATATCTGCGCAACGGCAGCGAGCTTGTGTTCGCCGGTGGCGTGAGCGGCCATGGGTATCTGCGCGTCAATAAGCATCCAGCCCAGACGGGGACGGCGCGTATTGTGGTGACCAACACGCCTACGTCTAATCTCGACTATGCCGGCGACACGGCGGGCGTGGTGTTGTACACGCCGCTCACGGAATTTGTGCTGGCGGTCACGAACTGTCTGCCCGGCAGGCTAAATGTGCTCCAGAAGAAGTATCTTACGGTGTCCGGCGGCTGGGCGAGGTGCGCCGTGACGAACGCGCTCAAGTGCGAGGCGACGTTTGGGCCTGTTCTGCGCATGACCCCGTCCTCCGATGGAACGGGTGTGTTCGACCTCGACGGCTACGACCAGGAGGTGTGGCGCGTGGAGGGCGGCTACAACGCGAGCCAGAAGACCGTCGTGAAGAGCGCGAAGCCCGCGGTGCTGTCGGTTGTGGGCAGCATCGGCACCTACGTGACCGACCAGGAGACGAACTGTGGCGCTGACTTCCAGGGGCTTGTGACGCTGCGCCGCGCCGGCGCTGGAACGACCACGCTTAGGGGGATCAGCTCCACTGCGGGTCGGCTCGTGGTGGAATCCGGCAAGGTGGAGTTCGCAGGCGTGGGAGCCATGACGAACCTCTTAGAGGTGGCCGTTTCGGGCGGCGAGCTCGCGATCGACACTGCGGCGAGAATCGGGAAAGGCGCGGACTTCCGCCTCTCGGGCGGCACAGTGAAGATATCCTCCGGCGTGGAGCAGCACTGCAAGTGGCTGTATGTTCCGAAGACGGGCGGCACTTCGCCCTGGCGGCGGAAGGGCTGTGGACGCTACACCTCCGCCACTTGTGAATACATCTCCGGCGACGGAGCGATCGTAGTGGACGGCGACGGCTCTGGGGTGACGATAATCTTCAAGTGAGGCAGGTGGTCAGGTGACGAAGAAGGGAGAGGCGTGGTCTTTGTTCCTCGCGACGCGCCTTGTGGGGATGGCGGCGGACGCGGCGGTGATGGCCGGCGCGTATCTCGCCGCGTTCGCGCTGCGCCTCGACTTCCAGGAGCCACGCTGGGGCTGGACGGCAGTGGCGCATTCGTTCGTGGTGGTGTGGGCGGTTCAGCAGGCGGCGCTCTTTCTGGCCGGGTGCTATCGCCTCACGTGGCGGCGCACCGGCGCGCTGGACGTGCCGCGCTACGTGGCCGCCGTTCTCGTCTCCGCCGTTGTGCTCACGTTGATGCGCTTCTTTCTGCCTTCGCTCGCGCACGCCTACATGCGCCCGCCGTATTCCATAACGCTCATCAACGCTGTGCTGGTGGCTGTGGGCGTCATTGGAATGCGCTGGCTGTGGCGCCTCGCGTGGGATGCGCGGCGTGAAAGGGATCTGCTCATCAACCGCGACGAGACGCGGATGGACGCCGCGGACGTGGTGGCTCTCTTCGCCGGGCGTCGCGTGATGGTTACAGGCGCCGGCGGCTCCATCGGATCGGAGCTCGTGCGCCAGATCGCCCGCTGCGCGCCTGCCGAGCTCCTACTGGTGGAGCGCGGCGAGAACGCGCTCTACGAGATCGACCGCGCCGTGCGCGACCGTTTCCCGGGTGTCAAGGCCGTGCCGGAGATGGTGGACGTGGCGGACGCCGCGCGCATGCGCGCCGTGTTCGCCGCGCACCGCCCCGAGATCGTCCTGCACGCCGCCGCCTACAAGCACGTGCCGATGGTCGAGGCGAATCCGCGCGAGGGGCTGCGCAACAACACGCTCGCAACGCGCCTTCTGGGCGAGATGGCGCTGGAGGCCGGCGTGGAGAGGTTCGTGATGATCTCCACGGACAAGGCCGTGCGCCCCGTCGGCGTGATGGGCATCACCAAGCGAATGGCCGAGATCGCGCTTCTGGGCCTGAACGGCGGCGGGACCCGCTTCTCCGCCGTGCGGTTCGGGAACGTGCTGGGGTCCAGCGGCAGCGTGGTGCCGCTCTTCCGCGAGCAGATTGCGCGGCGCGGGCCGGTGACTGTGACGCATCCGGACATGAAGCGCTACTTCATGACCGTGCAGGAGGCGGTGTCGCTCGTCCTCAAGGCGGCGACTCTCGCCGATCCGGCGATATACGTGCTTGACATGGGAGAGCCCGTCAAGATCGTCGACCTCGCGGAGAAGATGATAACCGAGGCCGGCCTGAGGCCGTATGTGGACGTTCCGATCGTCTTCACCGGCATACGGCCGGGGGAGAAGCTCTTCGAGGAGCTGGACGTGAGCGAGAGGAGCGTCCTCAAGACGGGCTGCGCGCGCATATACGTCTGTCGCGACGACCCGCCGCGCACGTCGGACGAGGTCCTTGCCTTCGCGCGGGAGCTCGCGGACGGAGACGCTTCGGACGAGACGATCCGCCGCCGCCTCAAAGACGAATGGTCGCCGAAGCCCGAAAAGAACGGGCCTTGAGCACCTGCTCTCTCAGACGTGGATGAAGTGGATGGCCGCGGCCATGGCCGCGGCGCTCCATGCGGCGCTCACCACGTCGTCGAACAGCACGCCCGAGGCCGTGTGGATGTTGCGGTCGATATAGCGCGCGCCGGGGAGCTTGATGGCGTCGAACGCGCGGAACACCACAAACGCAGCGAGCAGATGCCAGAGCTCCGTCATGGGAAGGGGGCAGAACACGGGCACGCACAGATAGCCCACGATCTCGTCGAGGACGAAGTGCTTCGGGTCGCTTTCATTCCAGTGCTTCTGCGCCCATGGCGTGAGCAGATAGTGGAGGGCGGAGAAGAACACGGCGCCTGTGAAGCACCACACGCGGATGTGGACAGAAGGATCCCATGCGTAGTGCCACGCGGTGTAGTGCCAGGCAAGGCCCGTCAGCGCGCCGAAGGAGCCCGGCACAATGGGCGAAAGCCCCAGGAAGAAACCGCTTGCGAGGAACAACTTTATGGTGTCGCGAAATTTCACGTTGATAATTATATCAAATTCGGGCTTGAATTTCCGCCGAGAAAAGTGCATAATATTCGGCGCTTCCACCGCAAGGGGGAAGACGAACCTTTTTTCAGAAAGCAGAGGATAAAAATGGGTACAGGCCGTACACTAAGAAAAGAGTCGCACGTTCGTCCGTGCAAGACGCCCGCAGGCAAGAGCCACCGCACGGCGGCGCAGAGGCGCCGTCTGGTCAAGTTCGGAATGCCGGAGGAGGAAGTGAAGCTGATGAGCGCCGAGAACGTGCGCGTTCTCGTGCAGCGCCCCGCCACCGTCAAGAAGATGCTGGCCAAGAAGGCCGAAGCCAAGTGATCGGAAGATGACGCTTGTATCGTGTCCGGTTGACGAGCGGTACGTGAATCCCCTCTTCGAGTTGTTCGACGGAGGGGATTTCGTTTTGTCCTCGTGGCGGGACGTGGAGGCCACGGCCACTGAGCTGCGCATCTACTTCCCCGATCCTGCGGACGCCCCTGCGGCGGCCGCCGCTCTCTCTGACGCCGGAAGGCTCGTCGGACTGGAGCTCAGGCCCGAGGTCTCCGAGATTCCGGACGAAGACTGGAAGTATGCCTACCGCAAGCACTTCAAGACGGAATCGATCTCTCCTCGGCTCGCGGTGGTGCCCGAGTGGGAATACGAGGCATGGAAGGCGTCCCGTCCTGCCGGCTCGGTCCAGAAGGCGCTCGTGCTTGATCCGGGCATGGCGTTCGGCACGGGACAGCACGCGACGACGCGCGCGTGCCTGGAGTATGTAGACGAATTGTCGATCGAGGATCCGGGAAGGGACTTTCTGGACGTCGGCTGCGGCAGCGGGATACTTGCGATCGCCGCCGTGCTGGAGGGGTTCCGCGACGTGTCGGGCTTCGACATTGATCCCGACGCCGTGGCGAACGCGAACGAGAACGCCGCGAGGAACGGTCTTGGGCTGCGTTTCACGCGCGGCGACCTCAGCCGAAGGTCGACGCTGCCGGGCGTGTCGGATGCGGGCGGACGGGTTTTCGGAGTGGTGGCCGCCAATGTGCTGGGGCCGGTGCTTGTGCGGTTCGCGTCTGAGATCGCCTCGCTCGTGGAGCGTGCGCCGTCTTCGAGGCTGATCCTCTCGGGGATTCTGTGCGAGATATATCCCGAGGTTGCGGCGGCCTATGAAGCGCAGGGTTTCCGCGAGGTGTCGTCGAAGACTGTCGGCGAGTGGCGCACGGGGCTCTTCGCGCCAGTAGTGCCTAGTGCTTAGTGTCTAGTGCTTAGTGCCTAGTGCTTAGTGCCTAGTGCCTAGTGCTTAGTGCCTAGTGCTTAGTGCCTAGTGCCTAGTGCTTAGTGCCTAGTGCCTGGTTTCTAGTTTCTGGTTTCTGGTTTCTAGGGGATGGCCTGGTGGAAATTCTGGGGGCATACAGATGCTTTTTGCCGCGCCGGTTCGTCTGAAATATGGTATAATCTGAGCCATGAAGAACCAGATAAATCTTCTCAACCAGCTTCAGGAACTGGTGCTCACGCGCGATGAGCACCATCAGACGGGGGACGGATCGCACACTGATGCGCTCAACGACTCCATCGACGCGCTCACCGAAAAGCTTGAGACGCCGGTCAAGACCCTTTATCAGCGCCTCTACAAGAAGGATCACGTCGTGATGGCGCCGATGACGAACGGCGCGTGCGCGGCCTGCGGCATGAAGCTGCCGATATCCCAGGTGCAGCAGGTGCGTCTGGCGAAGACAATCCAGACGTGCTCCTCGTGCGGGCGCATGCTCTACGACGAGGAGGAGGACGCGCCGCGCTACGTGGGCGAGAAGCCTGCGCGCGGCGAGCCGCGGAAGACCGGCATAAGCAGATTCTCCGCCGAGGAGCTGATGGTGTGCGAGCTGAAGGGCGCGACGGCGGCCGAGGCCATAAGGGAGCTCGCGGATGCGATGGTCTCCAACAGGTTCGTGTCGAACGCCGATGCGCTCGTGACGGCAGCCATGGAGCGCGAGAATGTGCTGTCCACCGCCATGGACAACGGGCTTGCGTTTCCGCATGTGCGCGGCGTGGAGGGGGGAGGGCTCACGCTTGCGCTGGGCACCTCGAAGGCCGGCGTCTCGTTCGGTCCGTCCGACCGCGACAAGGTCCACATCGTGTTCTTCAGCGTGATACCCGTGGCAGTGAGCGCGTTCTATCTGCGGCTCATGGCCGGGCTGATGGAGTCCTTCGGCAAGAAGGAGAACCGCGACGCTCTGCTCGCCGCGAAGAGCTCCTCCGAGCTGTGGAAGACGCTCATAAAGGCGACGCGGCATTCGGTCCGCTGACTGAGGCCCGCATGCAAGTTTTTCGCTTTTCCGCTTCCAAACGGGGCGGAGATGTTCTATAATATTCGCCGTTTACGAAAAAAGAAAGAAAAAGAAAAGAAAAGCAAGGTAGAAAATGAGCGAAAAGAGAAAATACGTCTACTTCTTCGGCGCAGGGCAGACCGAAGGAAATGCGAACATGCGCGAGCTCCTGGGCGGGAAGGGCGCCAACCTGGCGGAGATGGCCGGGCTGGGACTCCCCGTGCCGCAGGGCTTCACGATCACCACCGAGGCGTGCACAAGATACTACGACGACGGCCGGATGATCGCTGACGACATAATGAAACAGGTCTACGAGTACGTGGGCAAGCTCGAGAAGTCGGCAGGCAAGAAGTTCGGCGACGCGAAGAACCCGCTGCTCGTCTCTGTGCGCTCCGGCGCAAGGGCGTCCATGCCGGGCATGATGGACACGATCCTCAACCTCGGCCTCAACGAGACGGTTGTCAACTCCCTCGCGAAGCAGACGAAGAATCCGCGCTGGGCGTGGGACTGCTACCGCCGCTTCATCCAGATGTTCTCCGACGTGGTGATGGAGGTCGGCAAGAAGCACTTCGAGAAGCTCATCGACGAGATGAAGGCCAAGAAGGGCGTCAAGCAGGACCTGGAGCTGACGGCAGCCGACCTCAAGGCGCTCGCCGGCAAGTTCAAGGCCGAGTACAAGAGCGCGATCGGGAGGGAATTCCCGGACGATCCCAAAGAGCAGCTTGTAGAGGCCATCAAGGCCGTGTTCCGCAGCTGGGACAATCCGCGCGCGAACATCTACCGCCGCGACAACGACATCCCCTACAGCTGGGGCACCGCCGTCAACGTGCAGATGATGGCGTTCGGCAACCTCAACAACCAGTCCGGCACGGGCGTCGCGTTCACGCGCGACCCGGCGAGCGGCGAGAAGAAGCTCATGGGCGAGTTCCTGATGAACGCCCAGGGCGAGGACGTGGTGGCCGGCGTGCGCACACCGATGCCGATCGCGAAGATGGCCGAGGTGATGCCCGAGGCGTTCAAGCAGTTCCAGAAGATCTGCGCCACGCTCGAGAAGCACTACCGCGACATGCAGGACATGGAGTTCACGATCGAGAACAAGAAGCTCTACATGCTCCAGACCCGCAACGGCAAGCGCACCGCGCGCGCCGCCCTCAAGATCGCCTGCGACCTCGTGGACGAGGGCATGCGCACCGAGGAGGAGGCCGTGCTGATGATCGACCCCCGCAACCTCGACACGCTCCTCCATCCGCAGTTCGACGCCGTCGCGCTCAAGCGCGCACAGCCCGTCGGCCGCGGCCTCCCGGCCTCCCCCGGCGCGGCGTGCGGCCGCATCGTGTTCAACGCCGCCGATGCGAAGGAGTGGAAGGAACGCGGCGAGAAGGTCGTCTTGGTGCGCCTCGAGACCTCGCCCGAGGACATTGAGGGCATGAAGGCCGCCGAGGGCATCCTCACCGTGCGCGGCGGCATGACGTCCCACGCAGCCGTCGTCGCCCGCGGCATGGGCGAGTGCTGCGTCTCCGGCTGCCAGGAGATCGCGATGGACGAGGAGCACAAGAAGTTCACGCTCGCCGGCAAGGTGTTCAAGGAGGGCGATTGGCTCTCCATCGACGGCGGCACCGGCAACATCTACGACGGCGTGATCCCCACCGTCGACGCCAAGATCGCGGGCGAGTTCGGCCGCATCATGATGTGGGCCGACAAGTTCCGCAAGCTGAAGGTGCGCACGAACGCCGACACGCCCCGGGACGCCAAGAAGGCCCGCGAGCTCGGCGCCGAGGGCATCGGCCTCTGCCGCACGGAGCACATGTTCTTCTCGCAGAGCCGCATTACGCCGTTCCGCGAGATGATCTGCGCCGACACCGTCGAGGAGCGCGAGATCGCCCTCAACAAGATCTTGCCGTTCCAGCAGGACGACTTCGAGCAGCTTTTCGAGGCGCTTGACGGCCAGCCCGTCACGATCCGCTTCCTCGACCCGCCGCTGCACGAGTTCGTGCCGCACACCGAGGACGAGATCGCGCTCCTCGCGAAGACCACCCACAAGCCGATCAGCCGCATCAAGGAGATCATCGACTCGCTCCACGAGTTCAACCCGATGATGGGCCACCGCGGGTGCCGCCTGTGCGTGACCTACCCCGAGATCGCGGTGATGCAGACGAAGGCCGTGATCCGCGCGGCGATCAACGTGCAGAAGCGCCACAAGGGCTGGAACGTGAAGCCGGAGATCATGATTCCGCTCACGGGCGACGTGAAGGAGTTCAAGTTCGTGAAGGACATCGTGGTCCACGTGGCGAACGAGGAGATCCAGTCCGCCGAGATCAAGCTCAACTACGAGGTCGGCACGATGATCGAGGTGCCGCGCGCGGCGCTCGTCGCGGGCGATCTCGCCGAGGAGGCGGAGTTCTTCTGCTTCGGCACGAACGACCTCACGCAGATGACCTTCGGCTTCTCGCGCGACGACGCGGGCAAGTTCCTCGGCTCGTACTACGACAACAAGATCTACGAGAACGATCCTTTCGCCCGCCTCGACCAGACCGGCGTCGGCAAGCTCATGCAGATGGCCGTCTCCGACGGCAAGTCCACCCGCCCGAAGATCCACTGCGGCATCTGCGGCGAGCACGGCGGCGACCCTACCTCGGTCGAGTTCTGCCACAAGATCGGGCTCAACTACGTGAGCTGCTCCCCGTTCCGCGTGCCGATCGCGCGCCTCGCCGCCGCCCAGGCGGCGCTGCGCTGACGGCCCGTGACAACCGGCGCGGGATGTGCTATAATCTCCCGCGTCGGTTCGAGAAAGAAAAACGTCAAACAACAAGAAAAGGAGAAAAATCATGGCCTGGGGTCCTTGGCAGATACTGCTCGTTCTCGCGATAATACTGCTTCTCTTCGGCGGCAAGAAGCTGCCGGAGCTGGCGCACTCCCTCGGAAAGTCCCTCGGAGAGTTCAAGAAGGGCAAGGAAGAGGGCGACAAGGTTCCGGCGAAGAAGTCCGAGCCCGCTCAGGTGGCCGACCAGAGCGTCGGCGCGGCTGAGGTCGTAACGCCCGAAGTCGTGAAATGAACGATGCCCTGCGAGAACGGCTCAAGACCGTTCCGAACCGCCCCGGCTGCTACCTGATGAGGGACTGCCGGGGCGTGATCATCTATGTGGGGAAGGCCAAGAACCTCAGAAGGCGCGTCCTCTCCTACTTCCGCCCCGGCGCAGATCTCGCGCCGAAGGTCCGTTCCATGGTTAACACCGTCGCCGACCTCGAGTTCATGACGGTGAAGAACGACGCGGAGGCGCTTCTCACAGAGGCCTCCCTTATCAAGCGCCACAAGCCGCACTTCAACATCCTCATGCGCGACGACAAGCGGTATCTCGCCCTGCGCGCCGACCCCGACGACCCTCTGCCACGCTTCTCCACATGCCGCATAGTGCGCGAGGACGGCGCCCTCTACTTCGGCCCTTTCCCGTCCGCCCCTGTCGTGCGCGCGGCCAAGGACTTCGTTGAGAAGCGCTGGGGCCTGAGAGGCTGCGCCGCCCTTGCGCCGGACGCCGAGACGCACCGCCACTGCTCCGCCGACGTGATACGACGCTGCTCCGCGCCCTGCCTGGGCAGGATATCGGTGGCCGACTACCGCGCCCGCTTCGACGAGGCCTGCGCCTTTCTTCGCGGCGAGCGGCCGCAGGAGATAGCAGCCGTCGCGGAGGACATGCGCGCCGCGGCCGCGAAGGAGGACTTCGCCAAGGCCGCACGGCTCAGGGACACGATCGCCGCCTTGAAGGAGATGACCAAGGCACATTTCGTCCGAAAGACCCCCGCCATGCGCCGCGAAGACGCCTCAGCCGGCCTCGCCGAGCTCGCCGCCGCGCTCCGCCTCCCCGCCCCGCCGCATGTGATCGAGTGCGTTGACATCTCGAACCTCTTCGGCACGCATTCCGTCGCCTCGATGGTGGTGGCGGTGGACGGCCTTCCGGACCGCCGCCTCTACCGCCACTTCAGAATCGAGACCGTGGAGGGGGCCGACGACCCCCGCTCGATGGCGGAGATCGTCCGCCGCCGCTACGGACCGGAATCCACGCTCGCGGCGAAGTCCCCGCGGGCGGACCTCTTCATCTGCGACGGCGGCATCACCCAGCTGCGCGCCGCGCGCGCCGCATTCGCCGAGATCGGCGTGACGGACATCCCCTCCGTCGGCCTCGCCGAGCGCATGGAGATCCTCGTCACCGACGACGAGCGCGGCGACATCTTCCTTCCCCGCGACTCCCAGGGGCTCTTCGTGGCGACGCGCCTCAGGGACGAGGCCCACCGCTTCGCCATCACATACCACCGCAGTCTGCGCGAACGCGCGATCCGCGAATCGGTGCTGGACGAGGTGCCTGGCATCGGCCCCGCCAAGAAGGTGGCGCTCCTGAGGCGCTTCCGCTCGGTGTATGGAGTGGCGAAGGCGGCTGTTGCCGACATAGCCGCGGCGGCCGGCGTCTCCCCGGAGCTCGCCGCCGCGGTGAAGAAGGCCGCGCAGTCCGCCGCCGGCGAGCGGTCGTAGCCGAAACATCGCCTGATGTCCTAGTTTCTGATCTGGTTTTTGAATTGCCGATGCAATTCAGAAATGTTATAATTTTGTCCAGATTGTCAGGAGAATAGTGCCCTCGGCCGGATGGTCTGCCGGGAGAGGGAAGGCAAGACATTGAAATGATATACCGGTCGTTGTGAGCGGCCGGCTTCTCCACGGGCGAATGCCCGGAGCGAGAGGGTTGCGCGGGGTGCGCAAGCTAACCCGTGCAAGCGTACGCGAATCAGCGTATGACGCTTTACAGGAAACTTCGCCAAAGTTTATAGTTCTAAAGCGGAATACGATGATCGCGCTACGTGGTTAAATCCACGTGGCGTGTTTCATCATTCATGTTTTAGAACGGGCGTTTGGCGATGCCTCCTGTAAGACGTGGATCGATTGAGACACGCCACTCTTCTTTTCCCGCACCGGGGGTGGCCGTGCGAGGCGATGTGTGCGGGAGGAGAAGGATAGATGATGATGAGCTTTTGGGAACGGACGGGGACCTCCGGCCCCCGAACCCCTGTCGGTAGGGCGGGCGCCCCGCGCCCGCCGCTTGGAATGGCGCCCACCGGTAGGGGTACGCGTCCCACGTGCCCGCTACGCCGCGCCGCTGCGATGATTTGCGCTTTCTTTGCCCTTGCCTTCACCGCCCTTGCCGCCGATCCGGCGATCACGGTATCGGCGAAGCAGCGCTATCCCTGGAACGGGCTGGTGGATTTGCAATTCACTATCACGGGCACGAGCGGCACGAAGTACGATACCTCCTTTACAGCGAAGGATTTGGTTGGTGGCACAAACGTCACGATGCGCACCATCCGCAAGTCGAACGGCGTCGCGGCGAACGCGACGAAGGAACCTCTTCTCCCAGGCAATTACAAATGGGTGTGGGATGCTACCGCAGACTTGCCGGAGGACTGGAATTGCGCCCGCATGACGGTGACGGGGAAGGCGGATTACAGCGCATTCTCCTATTCGGTAAAGTTTAACGCCAATGGCGGTACGGGGACGATGTCAAACGAATCGTTCACATACGGAACGGCCAAGGCGTTGACCGCCAATGCATTTACGCGCACGGGCTACACATTTCAGGGCTGGGCCACGAGCGCCAGCGGGGCGAAGGTTTACAACGACAAGCAGTCGGTCTCCAATCTCACCCAAACAAGCGGCGCGGTGGTGAATCTGTATGCGGTGTGGGATCATGAGAAAGTTCAGCTCTGGGCGAATGGGCCATATTGGGCGGCGATGAATATTGGGGCGAGCAAGGCAACGGCCTCTGGTTATTTCTTCTGGTGGGGGGATACAATAGGCTACAAGCGACAGAGTGAAAAATGGGTGGCACGCGATGGGTCTTCGTCGAATTTTTCCTTCATATCGGGGAACGCCCCGACTTATGGCAAATCCATAGATACTCTGAAAAGTCAGGGATGGATTACGACAGATAATGCGTTAGCTCCTGAACATGATGCTGCACATGTGATATGGCGTGGGAATTGGCGTCTGCCTACGATAAATGAAATGAAAAATCTCGACAGCAAATGCACTTGGACATGGATGAGAAAGGATGGCGTTGATGGATACTTGGTTAGCGGTAAAGGTGCCTATGCAAACAATAGCATCTTTCTTCCCTGCGCGGGCTACGCCTATGAGAATTACATCGCAAATGCCGGCGGGAACGGAGGCCACTGGTCGTCAGTTCCAAGTTCGGATAACAATAATTCGATGAGCATTTACTTCAATACTCAGGAACACGGCACAAGCAACTACACCCGTTACTACGGGCGGCCTATTCGTCCAGTCTGTAATCCATGAACAATTTCTGGATGATGTCTTAACCCTGTTGAATTAATGAGGCAGTGGAAATAAGTATAGAAACAGAAAGGAGCGTTGTGATGAGCTTTAAGCAAGAAGGCGGTTCGAAAATTAAAAGACGGCTGTTGACAGTTTCAAACGGGCGTAAGGCGAGAGAGCGCGAAATCCCGCCTGATTATGGATATGGGCCGGTCGTGTCGATTCGAGTTCCTTCATGGACTGATTTCTTTTCGCTTCTGCAAAACATGCAGTATGGAGAGTGGTTCTTTCGTGGACATGAGAATAGTTCATGGAAATTAAGAACAGGCCTTGATCGTGTTAGGGAAGCATGGGCAAAAAGATACAAGAAGAACTATTCACAAGATATGGGGGATGGTATCCTATTGCGCGGTGGATGCGATTTCAGGGCTTATGAGAATAAAAAGCCATATGGACGAGAGTTTGAATTTGCGGGAATCGCGGAGTTTCGTTCGTTAACAAAAGGTAGATTCGATGCGTCTTTTACGAATCTTGACTATCTGGGTGCGATGCAGCATTATGGTTCACGCACTAGGCTGTTGGATTTTACGTTTTCACCGTTTATAGCTACATTCTTTGCATTCGAGAATGAAGAGGTATTTTCAGAGCGTGCGATCTATGCAATAAATGTCAACCGGCTTCGGGGTTTTTCACCTATAATGGGGGCTGTTGAGGAATTCTTAAAACGAGAAGATGGGCGAGACCTTCCAAAATTTGCAGAGGAGAAATTGTTAAACAATTTCGGTGATAGTCACCCAAGTAGTTGGGAAGTATATAGAGCTATTGCCAACATGGATATTGGTAGACTTGATGATGACGCACTTGACCATGATGATATTATTCCAATAGTCCTTGAAGGCGGCAATAACAGATTGATAGCGCAAGACGGGTTGTTTCTTCTTCCGCTGACATTTGACTATTTTGATAATGTCTTGGCGAAGATGCTTGGTGTTTCAACGAAGAAGCTGAATGTGAAATCAACGAGTAAAGACCTTAGTCTTGTTAAAGAGAATGAAATTATTGATTTGAATCGCATTATTCAAGATGTAACTTTGGTCAAGTTCTTGTTTGATACGAAAATGAATGATTCAGCACATCAAATGTTGAGACAAATGAATTTGTCCGATCGTGTCATCTATCCTGATTTGGTAGGTATTGCGCGTAGTATCAATGGTATTCGCGAGGATGCGGTGCGGATGAAACGATAGTGAAGGAGGAACTCAGTATGATGTTTACTTGCTGCAGTAACTGTTACGGTGACTGGTTGCAAGAGGATTATAGACAAGCGTGATTGGTTAGAAGGTAAAATTGAATCTGAAATCAAGTTGGATAAGATGCCAAAGCCATTTTCATTTGCAATGGTAAAGATGTTGTTTGGCGGAAGGGAATGACATCGAGTATTCATAGGACTGTTGACAACGTCAATTTCGTCGTCAAGAAAAATGACTAAAGAAAGGAAACATGAAATGAATAGAGATGATGGTCCATACGTTGGTGACTTGCTGTGGTTTATGTCACTTCGAATGGATGAAAAGGGAGTCGTCAACGTATCAATTGGCGATATAATGCAAGAGTTTCATATTGACTCTTTTGAAGCGAAAGAATTGCTAGAAGATATTACATGGCCGATGGGTATAGGATTCGCAGAAAAGATTGGAGATAATCAATATCGCGTGACGGATTCGGGGATGGTTGAGATAGAATGGTTAAAACGGTTTGTTTCTGTAATGGCGAAAAGAAAAGTTAATCCACGTAACGCCATAAAAATCAGTGTCAAATTACGTGAATGGTTCAAGGGCGTTGATCCCCAAAGCGTTTCTGTGGAGGATGCAAAGTTTATTACTCGGTTGAACTCGAAGAAGCAATGGACCGACGAAGAGATAGAAGTCGCGTTGAGGATATTTCAGAATAACACAAAGGCTGAATTCTGAATAAGGGAAAAATTGTTGAAAGGATTAAAATAGAGGTACCCTTATCGACATGATGTACCCTGCCGTAACCATCCTTGTGCCCAGTCGCACCCCTCGCCGCGCTGCGTTTCGCCGCGTGGCGGGCGGGGTGGCGCGTGGGGTGGCGGGCGCGCGAGGGGAGGCGGAAATGCGGCGGTCGCGGGGCGACCGCCCTACCGGGGCATGGCTACAGCGTTTCCAGCGAACGGGGGTCGAGGAGAAACGGCATGGCGCCTATGAAAACTATCCCATTTTCGTCACGCCAAGGCTTCTCCCGAAGATTGCCGGTGATTACGACCTTTCGGAAATTGTCGTTTACATGTCGAAGGGAGAATGTTTCCTGGGCGCGCTTCTCGGCGTCCGGGATCGCATACGCGGATTGGATGTATATGCGCTCGTCGGCTTTGTTGACGACGAAATCAATCTCGTATTGCCTGATTTCATGCTTGCCGGAAGCTCTGGTTTCGAGCGGGACTACGCCAACGTCAACCGAGTATCCTCGCCTGACAAGTTCGTTGTAGATGACGTTCTCCATGAGATGCGTCGGCTCGTTCTGACGAAAGTTGATGCGGGCGTTGCGAAGCCCAGTGTCTGTCGCGTAGTATTTGCACGGCGATTCAAGATAGCGCCGTCCCTTTACGTCAAACCGTCTGGCCTTTGCGATAAGGAAGGCGTTCTCGAGAAAACCAAGGTGTGCATCGACGGTCTTGTTGCTGGTGGTCATCTTGGCAGCCGTTTTCATCGTGTCTGCGATCTTGTTTGGGTTTGTGAGCCCGCCAATTCCGCTCATGACGACATCAAGAAGAGCTTCAGCGGCTTCGGGATTCTTGATTTTGTTCCGCTCAACGATGTCGCGGATGTAGATTGTCCTGTAAAGATCCGCAAGATAGTTCTTCTTCTCGCCATCGGACTTGAGCAGCGCGCACTTGGGAAGTCCGCCGAAAGTCAGGTATTCATCGAATACGGACTGAGACTCGCTCCCCTTGCGGAGCGGCATGAACTCCGCAAGGGAAAGCGGGGTCACCTGAATGGACTGACCGCGTCCTCGGAAGATTGTGGCGACGTCGGAAATGAGAAGTTTGGAGTTGGAGCCGGTGACATAGACGTCGACACGTCTCATGGTGCGCAGTTCGCTGAGGACGCTGTAGAACGTAATGTATGCGCTTTCGCGGTCGTCGGGGTGGATGTTGCTGAGGTCGATTCCGGGAGGAAGAACCTTCTGGCAATTCTGGATTTCGTCGATGAACACGTAATTCCAGCGCCCGTCCTTTTTTATCCGTTCCTTTATGTACGCGAGAAGGTTGAGCGGATTGTGCAGCGGATAGAAGTCGGTGTTTTCAAGGTCGATCTCAATTATGTGGTCTTTTCGGACGCCGCTTTTGACAAGATGGCTCTTGAAGAGTTTGAAAAGAAGATAACTTTTGCCGCATCGCCGGATTCCGGTGATTATCTTGACGAATTCGTTGTGTTTCGCGTCGGTCAGGCACTTGAGCAGTCTGTCTCGTCTAATTGTCATGCTATCTCCTCTATTTCCAAATTGTTGGATTCGTCCAAGTTTTTGGAAGTGCGCGTATTGTACCATATGCGCACTTTGAAGGCAATGGCTACTTTGAACTTTTGTGCGCCTTCGCAAAAGCTCAAAGGATATTCGGTTGGCGGAGTCGCTGTGTTTCGCCGCGTGGCGGGCGGGGCTTGCGCCGGGAAGGGACGGGGACTCTGGCGTCCCCGAACCCTGCCCATGGATTGGTGGCTACAGCGTTTCCAGCGAACGGGGGGCGAGGAGGAAGTCAACGACATTCAGACGCTTGATGCCATCGTGGTCGAGCGGCGGGTCGTTGTCGAGCGTGAGCAGGAACTTCGGATGGTTGTCGCGGATGGATTTGAGTGGGGCGAGTTCGCGGGCCAGCGTTACCTCGTCGCGCACGGTGTATGCCACCTGGAAGTATCGCGGGATCCCGTTTTCAAGAGTCACGAAATCGACCTCTCCATTGTCGAGAACGCCGACGTATATCTCACGGAAGCGGCGGCGAAGCTCAAGGTACACGATGTTCTCAAGAAGGTGTCCGAAATCTTCGCCCTTCGTTCCGAGAAGCGTGCGGCGGAGGCCCGTATCGGCAATGTAGTACTTTGCCGTCGTCTTGAGATATTGCTTGCCTTTGATGTCGTAGCGGTCAACCCTGTCGAGAAGAAATGTCTGGCAGAGGGCGTCTATGTAGGTGTCCAGCGTCGCGTGCGGCACGGAGAATCCCTCGCTTTTGAATATGCCGACGATCTTGTTCACCGAGAGCAGATTGCCGATGTTGTCAAAGAGGAATCTTACAATGCGCTTGAGAGTTGCGGCGTCTCGATAGCCGTTTCGCGCCATGACGTCTTTGTAGAGGATCGTGTCGAGGATGCCGGAAAGGTAGTCGTGCTGGGAACGGGAACCGTTTTCAAGCTGCGCGGCGAAGGGAAATCCGCCGAAGCGCAGAAAGTCGTTGAACACGGTATGGGGGGGGCGATTGGGGAACAAGGTGAGATATTCGGTGAAGTGCAGGGGTTGGAGTCTTATTTCGACATAGCGTCCTGTGAGGAAGGTCGCCAGTTCGCCAGAGAGGAATTTTGCATTCGAGCCGGTGATGTAAACATCAAGATTCTTGCGGGAGTAGAGACCGTCAACGAGCTTCTCGAATTCGGGAATGTTCTGAACTTCGTCAAGAAAGATGTATGTCTTTCCGACTTGTTTTACATTTGGCTTGATGAATTCCCATGCTTCGCGCCAACTGGCGAAAGAAGCGCAGTCGGGATCCTCAAAGTTTATGGAGATTATCCTGTCTGCGGGTACTCCGTCACTTGCAAGGCGTTCGCGGAACAATTCAAGAAGCGTGGTCTTCCCGCAACGGCGGATGCCGGTCACTACTTTGATGACATCCTTGTCGCGCCAGCTGGAAAGCCAGTCGGCGAACCATTTCCGGCTGATTTTGCTATCGTGCATATAGAAACCTCCGAAGTTGTGCTGAAATTTGTTGGTATGATAGCACTTTTCGGATGTGGAGTCAATGATGATCCTTCTTGTACCTCTCGCCGCGCTGCGTTTCGCCGCATGGTGGGCGGGGCTTTGCCGGGAAGGGACGGGGGCTCTGGCGCCCCCGAACCCCGCCCAAGGATTGGTTATTTCTTGTTCTTGCGCCCCCCGAAACCCCGCCCAAGGATGCTATTTTATTTCTGCGGCGCGGGCGCAGAGGGCGGCGGCGAGATCATTCATGATATTGCAGCGGGCGCGCAGATTCTCGCGGGAATCGGGCGTGCCTTGCGGGAAACCGCTCAAGATCAGCAGGCGGTCGGCGGCAAGCTCGCGCGAATCTTCCGCCGAGGGGTCGTAGCGCGGCGGCAGGGCGAATGGCACGGTCTTTATGAAGCGGGCGAGCGGCTCGGCCTTGAGCTGCCGCAGGAGCTCCTTTTCGCCGTGCGAGATGAAGCCGCTCACAGGCACCAGGCCGCGCCGGGTGCGCGCCATGATTGCGGCGATTTCGGGGGCGTGTTCTTCGGCGGTTTTTCGCATGGTGAGGCGCACATGGTAAAGGAAGGGCGAGCCGAGGAGGGTGAGATTGCCCATGGCATCCCAGCGGCGCGCGGGATCGAGCACGGCATGGCGGATGTTGGCGAAGCGGATGAAGCGATCGGGATGCCGCGCCTTCCAGAGCGCCCGCGCCGGATTGAGCCGGATGTAGCGGCGGATGGCCTTGAGCTGCCGCGCATCGAAGGAAAGCTCGATGTAGCAGCGGCGATTCCAGCGGGGCGCTGCAATCGGGGAAGGGACGGGGGGCTGCGCCCCCCGAACCCCCTGCATGGGGATGGCTCTAGCTGGCTGCGCCCCCCGAACCCCCTGCATGGGGATGGCTCTAGCTGGCTGCGCTCCCCGCCCCCCCTGCGGGGCATGGCTATTATGGGCCGCTGCGCCTTCAAGCCCCTGGTGGGGCAATACGGCCTGATTACCCACGATGAGGTGGCCTTGGTTGCGGCGTGCCATTTCAATGGCTTTGCCGAGGGCAGCGGCGGCCTGCTGGGCGATGGTGGCCGCGGGTGTGGCTTCCTTCTGGGGGTTCGGGGGCAGCGCCCCCGTCCGTTCCCCGCGAAGCGCCCAAAGGATTTCTGTGGCATCCATCAGCCGGTGGCTGGCCCACAGCGGGCTGAAGGCTGGATTTTGCGAATAATCCACGATGAGCAGGAAATGCACATGATCGGGCATGATCACGAAATCGGAAACCGTGGCGCAGGGAAATGCGCCATGCAGGGCGAGCAGCACAGCCTTCACCACTTCGCCGCATGGCAACAGCGCGGGGCGGGATTTTTCATCAACGAGGCGGGAAAGCGCTTCGCGGGGCGGGGGTTCGGGGGTAGCACCCCCGTCCATTCCCCGCTCCAGCGCAAGGGTAATAAAGAAGAACTGCCGGCCTCTATGGAGAAACTGCATTTTCATACGGGCGAAAGTATAGGCGATTTCAGGAGAATGCGCAAGGCGGCATGAAAGGAAATTGGAGGATGATGAGAATGAGAATCGACCACGGACTGCACGGACTCGGCTCGCTAACGCTCGCCGTTATATGGATGCTGGTGTGTGGAGGCGCGGCACTTGCCGCCACAGGCACGAGCGCGGAATTCAAGATTGATTTGAAAGGTATGGGGCCGTGGGATATGCACACGGCGGCGGCGAGCGAGGCAATCGCCTATTCGAGCGCATGGGCAACCAACGCGCTGAGCGGTGCGGCGGCAGTGGTGAAGGTGTATCCCGTGAAGTGCGAAAAGCCGAAGTACATCGCCATCAATCTGAGCGGCGGCAAGGCTGCGTCGCACTACCCGATCGAATACCTCGATGATGTTCCGGATGGCGGCTGGACGGACGAATACAAGACCACGAAGCTGGTGTTGCGCCACATACCCGCTGGATCGTTTATCATGGGTGGCCGCGCCACCGACTACCCCGGCGCCGCGAACACCAACCTTCACATGGTGACGCTCACCAAGGATTTCTACATTGGCGTATTTGAAGTGACCCAGCGCCAGTGGGAACTGGTGATGGGGAATCGGCCGAGTTATTTCACAAACAACCTTTACTATGCGAAACGGCCCATCGAGAGAGTTTCCTATGTGGATATTCGAGGGGCAAACACAGGTCTTGATTGGCCAATTTCAATTGCGTGCGACGTGGACAGTTTCATGGGAAGGCTACGTTCAAAATCACGCTTGGTAACTTGTGACTTGCCAACTGAAGCACAGTGGGAGTATTCTTGTCGCGCTGGAACTACATCAGCATTAAATATAGGGGTTGATTTGTCAGCGCTGACAAATTGCCCCAATGCAACGTCTGTGGCGCGGTATTATGCGAATGGAACCATACACAATGTTACGGATGATAGTTATCGTAATTATGGCGTACATGGAGGAACGGCTCCGGTCGGCACTTATCTGCCGAATGCATGGGGGTTGTATGATATGCATGGAAATGTTTTTGAGGTGTGCATTGACAAACAAGTGTCAGTACCCAGTGGAGATGTAGATCCGGTTGGCAATGGGGATTCGGAGTTACCGTATTGTCAAGTTCGAGGTGGGTCTTGGCAGGAACCAGCTGTTGGGATTATTTCTGGCAACCATAGAGTTCTCAATGGAGTTGGTCATGATATATCGTCACGTATTAATCATGTAGGTTTTCGTCTCTGCCTGCAAGGCGGGGAAATCCCAGAGACGACAGAAGGCATGGAACTGGTGAATGCGGCAGGAACTGGTGATGCTACATGGACACCTACAAAGACCGGTACATACTACCTCACGCATGAGACGCAGACGAACGGCGTGAACGGCGCGGAGCTGCTGGGCGCGTGGTTCACGGTGGGTGGACCAAAGCTCACCTTCACGCCGGATGGTGAACTGACGCCGGGTGTGAGGGTGGCAATCGGCGGCGCGGGCGAAGGGTGGCATGTCTATTACACGCTGGATGGTTCTGCGCCGACGCAGTCCTCTGCGTCGGAATATACGGCCCCGATCACGCTCGATGACTCGACGACGATTAGAGCGATTGCCTTTTCGGATGGCGGGATGGAGAGCGAGGAGTTCTCGGCATCGTTTTCGCTGATGTCTGTTGCGAATGCGGTGGCAAAGCCGCGCTATCCATGGAATGGGAAGGTGGACATTGACTGCGAAGTAAAAGGTGATACGAATCTAGAATATCTGGTTTCCCTAGAAGCCCTAGATCTTGATGGCGGCACGAACCTGCCGGTGCGTACCGTGGTAGGGCGCGCTGCCCCCAGCGCGCCGCAATCGCAAGCCAATGAATTTGATTTCGGCGGTCGCGGGGCGACCGCCCTACCGCCCGGTACCTACCGCTTTACATGGGATGCCGATGCCGACATCGCGGGCGATGGGGATTTCCCGAATGTGGCGGTGAGCGTGAAGGCGGAGGGAAGTGCGACCGTCGGCGCGAAGCGGGTGGTCACGCTTACGGTTGACGGCTACGCTGGGACTGAGGTGCTGACCAACGTGCCGACCCTGGTGCGCCTTTCCACGTCAATCGAAGGATTCAATTACGCCGACTTCGCCGATGCGAACGGCGGCGATTTGATTTTCTGTGACGAGAGTGAGAGCGTGATCTACCCGCACGAGATTGACGAATGGCACGTCGGCGGCGAATCGCTCGTGTGGGTGAAGATGCCGGTGATGACCAATGGCGTGAGCTTCAAGATGGCTTATGGTAACTCACAACTTGCAACTCATAACTCACAACTTTATGAACACGCAGTGTGGAGTGACTACGCCGGCGTGTGGCACATGAATGAGGATTCGGGCACGGCCTACGATTCGACAGCTCGCGGGCTTGATGCGTTGCCGAGTTGTGGAGCGAATGGAACATCGGCAACGATGGCGCAGATGGTTGCTTACGCGAATGGTGCGTGCGGTAGGGCTAGGGTGAATGGATTGGCAAACGGTAAGGCTTACAATAACATGTTGGTGCCTGCGTCTCCAGCGTTTTGCTTTGGTGGGAAATTTACGGTTTCGGGATGGTTCAATGCCAACGGAATGAATGCGGGAGACGATCCTAGGTTGATATCCCAGAAGAATGCCTTTGCGCAAAAAGAGGGATTTGAACTTAACTTTGAGAATTCACTTGATGCGCTTCTTGTAAGAGGACAGACGAACGTTTACTTCATAGCGCAAGTGCCGTCTATCTCTGCAGGGTGGGTTGATATATCCGTTGTTTTTGACTCGACAAACGCCTGGCTCTATGCGAATGGGACTTTCGTCACGAATGGAATTGTCGAGGCGGTTATCGACAATCCGGGTGGCATGTTGGCGTTTGGTGGGAACAATGCCGGTAACACATGGTCGCTCAACGGTCAGTACGACGAAATCCGGCTAAGTGGTGGGGCGCTCTCGGCGGATCGGATCAAGGCCGACTACGATATGATCAAGAATAAGGACTTCCTGATATATTCGGCGGCGGTGAGCGGAAAGGGGGTGGCGGAATGAACAACAAACTATACAGACTAGTTTCGTTAACGCTCGCCATTTTGGGCGTATGCTTTTGCGGCGGTGTGGCGCAGGCGGCGGTTGTAGAGTCCGTTACACCGGCTTTCAGGCTTTCGATCAAGCACGATGGTATTCGGCAAAGCGCTGGCGACGAAACGCTAACCTACTCGAATCTCTGGGATGGCGATACGGGCGCGACGGTGACGATCGGTCAGGACGGCGTGGCGATTGCGGAAGGGTTGACGGGCGAAGATACTTATGACTGGAGCGTGATGTACAATGGCACGTACGTGCTCACGCACACGACCTACACGAATGGCGTCATCGGGAAGGCGGAAACTGCCACCTTTATTGTGGCGGGCAAGGATGTGCCGTTCGCGGATGGCGACGTGACGGTGACTAGCTACTCGAACAAATACGACGGCGCGGCGCATGGGATCACGGTGGCTTCGGATGTCGCGGGGATTGGCTACAAGTATGCATACGGCTCGTTTGGGACAACGAACCCCACCAGCGAGTGGTCAACGGAAGCGCCGACATTGACGGATGTGGGGTCGTTAACGGTTTGGTGCGAGATTTCCGCGCCGGGGTACATCACACAGACAAATTCTGCGACGGTGACGATTACAAAGCGCGAGGTTACGTTGACGAGCGGAAGCGCCTCGAAGGTGTACGACGGCAGTCCTGCCCTGTGCGCCGACATTAATGTCGGTGTCGATGGCTTTGTTGCCGGCGAAGGCGCGACATACAACTTCACCGGTTCGCAGACGGATGCAGGTTCAAGCGAGAACACCTTCACATATACGCTGACTAATGGCACGAAAGCAGGCAACTACACTATCACGACCGCCAACGGCACGCTGATGGTTACCAAGGCCACGAACGCATGGCTGACGGAGCCGTCGATCGCGGGGTGGACGTACGGTGAAGCGGCGAACATGCCGAATCTCGGTTCGGCGAAGTTCGGCAGTGCCACTGTCGCGTATTCGGCCCCGCCGCAGAATGCGGGGAACTACACGGCGACGTTCACGGTGGCGGAGACGGCAAACTACACCGGCCTCGTGAAGATTGTGCCGTTCGCCATCGCCAAGGCGACGTACGACATGTCCGGCGCGCATTGGAGCGCGTCGTCGTTCACGTACGACGGCACGGAGAAATCGGTGGTCGTGGAGGGACTGCCGTCCGGTGTGGGCGTGTCGTCGTACACCGGCAACTTCGGGACCGACGCCGGAGACTACACTGCGCACGCGACGCTCGCCTACGACACGGCGAACTACAACGTGCCTTCGATTGCGGACAACTCCTGGACGATAGCGCGGAAGTCCATCGCGGGCGCGACCGTGACGCTCGGTCCGGCATTGACCTACACGGGCGAAGAGCAGACACAGTCCGTGACGGGCGTGAAGATCGATGGGCAGGACGCCACCCACACCGTGAGCGGCAACAAGGCTACGGACGCCGGAACCTACACTCTGACCGTGACCGGCACGGGCAACTTCACCGGCACCGCGACCGCGACGTGGAAGATATGGCCTGACGGCATAGTCCAGCAGGTGACTCCCTACGATGGCATATACAACGGAGAAGGGCACGGCATAGCCGTCTCCGTGACGAAGCCCACCACTGCGACTGTGAAATACGCCTACGCGGAGCAGGGGCCCTACTCTACGGAGGCGATCCTCTTCACGAACGTGACGGAGACCGCAATCACTGTGTGGTACACGGTGGAAGCGGAGAACTACGTCACCGTGACCAACAGCGGCACGGTGAAGATCTCGCCCAAGACGCTGACGGACGCGATGGTGACGGTGGAGGATGTTGACTACACATACGACGGCACCGCGAAGGAGCCGACCGTCACGGTGTCCGACGGCGATCCGTCGATCATCACAGCGGATGATTACGAAATCTCCTACTCGGCCAACGTGGACGCGGGCGAGGCGACAGTGAACGTGACCGCGAATGGCAACTACACGGGCACGGTGACGAAGCACTTCGACATCGCGAAGGCTGAGGTTGATCCTCCCGCCTCCATTCCAAGCAAGGAGTACACCGGTACGCTGCAGACGGCAGGCGTCGCAGCCACAACGCGCTACACAGTGACTGACGACGGCGGCGTGGACGCTGGCGACTACCCCGTGACGCTGACGCTGACCGACTCCTCCAACTACCGCTGGACCGGCGGCGACTCGAATCCGCTCAGCTTGACGTTCACCATCACCAAGGCCACGAACGCATGGCTGACGGATCCGTCCATCGCGGGCTGGACCTATGGCCAGTCGGCGAGCACGCCGAGCATGGGCTCCGCGAAGTTCGGGTCGGCGACTGTCGCCTACTCGCCGTCGCCGACGCCGCAGAATGCGGGGAGCTACACGGCGACGTTCACGGTGGCGGAGACCGCGAACTACACCGGCCTCGTGAAGATTGTGCCGTTCGAGATCGCGCGGAAGTCCATCGCGGGCGCGACGGTGACGCTCGGCCCGGCGCTCACCTACACGGGCGAAGAGCAGACACAGTCCGTGACGGGCGTGAAGATCGACGGCCTGGACGCCACCTTCACGGTGAGCGGCAACACAGCGACCGACGCGGGAGAGTACACCTTGACCGTGACGGGCACGGGCAACTTCACCGGCAGCACGACCGCGACGTGGAAGATATGGCCTGACGGCATAGTCCAGCAGGTGACGCCACATGACGGCATCTATGACGGCGACGGACACGGCATCACAGTCGAAGTGACGAAGCCCACCACTGCGACTGTGAAATACGCCTACGCGGAGCAGGGGCCGTACTCAACTGATGCGATCCTCTTCACGAACGTGACGGAGACCGCGGTGACTGTGTGGTACACGGTGGAGGCGGAGAACTACGTCACCGTGACCAACAGCGGCACGGTGAAGATCTCGCCCAAGACGCTGGCCGACGCGATGGTGACGGTTGCAGACACCGAATACACATACGACGGTAATGCGAAGGAGCCAACTGTCACGGTGTCCGACGGCGAACCGTCGATCATCACAGCGGATGATTACGAAATCTCATATTCCGGCAACATCAATGCGGGCGAGGCGACAATCACCGTGACCGCGAAGGGCAACTACACGGGCACGGTGACGAAGCACTTCGACATCGCGAAGGCGGAGGTGACGCCGCCCGCCTCCATTCCAAGCAAGGAGTACACCGGTACGCTGCAGACGGCGGGCGTCGCAGCCACAACGCGCTACACAGTGACTGACGACGGCGGCGTGGACGCTGGCGACTACCCCGTGACGCTGACGCTGACCGACTCCTCCAACTACCGCTGGACCGGCGGCGACTCGAATCCGCTCAGCTTGACGTTCACCATCACCAAGGCCACGAACGCATGGCTGACGGATCCGTCCATCGCGGGCTGGACCTATGGCCAGTCGGCGAGCACGCCGAGCATGGGCTCCGCGAAGTTCGGGTCGGCGACTGTCGCCTACTCGCCGTCGCCGACGCCGCAGAATGCGGGGAGCTACACGGCGACGTTCACGGTGGCGGAGACCGCGAACTACACCGGCCTCGTGAAGATTGTGCCGTTCGAGATCGCGCGGAAGTCCATCGCGGGCGCGACGGTGACGCTCGGCCCGGCGCTCACCTACACGGGCGAAGAGCAGACACAGTCCGTGACGGGCGTGAAGATCGACGGCCTGGACGCCACCTTCACGGTGAGCGGCAACACAGCGACCGACGCGGGAGAGTACACCTTGACCGTGACGGGCACGGGCAACTTCACCGGCAGCACGACCGCGACGTGGAAGATATGGCCTGACGGCATAGTCCAGCAGGTGACGCCATATGACGGCATCTATGACGGCGACGGACACGGCATCACAGTCGAAGTGACGAAGCCCACCACTGCGACTGTGAAATACGCCTACGCGGAGCAGGGGCCCTACTCTACGGAGGCGATCCTCTTCACGAACGTGACGGAGACCGCAATCACTGTGTGGTACACGGTGGAAGCGGAGAACTACGTCACCGTGACCAACAGCGGCACGGTGAAGATCTCGCCCAAGACGCTGACCGACGCGATGGTGACGGTTGCGGACGCCGACTACACCTACGACGGCACTGCGAAGGAGCCTACGGTGGCGGTCTCTGACGGCGATCCATCGATCATTGCGGCGACGGACTACGACGTGGCGTACTCCAGCAACATCAATGCGGGCGAGGCGACAATCACCGTGACCGCGAAGGGCAACTACACGGGCACGGTGACGAAGCACTTCGACATCGCGAAGGCGGAGGTGACGCCGCCCGCCTCCATCCCAAGCAAGGAGTACACCGGTACGTTGCAGACGGCGGGCGTCGCTGCCACGGCTC
>Ga0310696_10000666_pt1 | contig 52157 bp, 33 predicted proteins | sample AusTroGonzalo_MG_4_FD_203885 | JGI IMG/M metagenome (GOLD analysis project Ga0310696, IMG submission 203885) | Bovine rumen microbial communities from tropical cattle in Woodstock, Queensland, Australia - Gonzalo_02 (v2) (version 2) | ecosystem: Host-associated > Mammals > Digestive system >...
CTACAAGACCTCGGGTATCTTTCTGCTCATCCTCGCCTTCATCACCCTCAGCGACTGGCTCATCGGCAAGCGGATATATAAGTCAAAAGTCGAAAGTCGAATGCACCCCACTGCGCAGGCTTGTGGGGACCCCGCGCAGTCGAAAGCAGCCAAGCTTTGGCTGATACTTAGTGTAGTGATCGACCTCTCGCTGCTCTTCTACTTCAAGTACGCGTATTTCTTTACGAATATCTTCAACGACCTGTTCGGCACGCAGGTGCAGGTGTTCGATATCTTCGCGTATATAGGCAACGGATTCAGTCACGACGGCCGCTTCCTCGTGGATCGTATCATTCTGCCGGTAGGTATATCGTTCTATATCTTCCAGGTCATATCCTACGCGGCGGATATCTACCGCGGCAAGATCAAGCCCGTGAGCAATCTGCTGGATTTCGGCTTCTACGTCTCGTTCTTCCCGCAACTGGTGGCGGGACCTATTGTCCGGGCTTCGGAGTTCGTGCCGCAACTGTATAAGCCCTTCTTCCTCAGCCGCCGGCAGTTTGGCATAGCGGTGTTCTGGATACTGAACGGCCTACTCAAGAAGATCATCCTCTCCGATTATCTGGCGGTGAACTTCATCGACCGCGTCTTCCAGAGTCCCATGCTCTTCTCGGGCTTCGAGAATTTCTTTGCCCTGCTCACTTATTCGATGCAGGTGTATGCCGACTTCTCGGGCTACACGGATATAGCTATCGGCGTGGCGCTGCTCATGGGATTCTACCTGCCGCAGAACTTCGATTCGCCGTATAAGTCCCGCAACCCGCAGGAGTTCTGGCGTCGCTGGCATCAGTCGCTCTCGCGCTGGCTCAAGGCGTACGTCTATATCCCTCTTGGCGGCAACCGCACGCTGTTCGGCCGTCCGGCAAGCAAACTCCTGTCATCGAACTTCAACTCGTTCCTCACCATGCTCATCGGAGGCTTGTGGCACGGGGCAAGCTGGAACTTCGTCATCTGGGGAGCGCTCAACGGTGTAGGTATGATCGTCAACAAGTGCTGGCGTGCCCTCAGCGAACATCTGCGCTATGTGCTCATGCTGCTTCTGGCTATCGGTATGGTTGTGGCGCGGCAACTCACGCATGGTGTCAACCCGCTCGTGAATATGCTTGAGGTATGGGTACTCATCGTATGGGTCGGCACGTCGATCTGGTATGTGGGCTGGCTATGGGGCATACGCGCCACCAACCGCTTCCTAACTTGGATCGACCATGCTTGGGCGATCCTCCAGACCTTCGTATTCATCTCCTTCACCCGTCTGTTCTTCCGTTCGGCGAGCAACCTCGATCCCGCTACCGCCAACCGCGAAGCCTGGGAGACGGCGAAGCAGATGGTTACGCAGATTGGCTGCGCATGGGATAACTCGATTATCCTGCCCTTCATCCACGAGTACCGGTATGTGGTGATCCTCTTCGTGCTGGGTATGATCATCCACTGGTTGCCCGATCGCTTCAAGCGCCGGTACAGGCTGGCTTTCGCGGCGTTGCCGCTGCCCCTGATGATCCTGGCTGCGGCTGCCGCGGTGATCATAGCTTATCAGTTCATCACCGCCGATATGCAACCCTTCATCTACTTCCAATTCTAACAGTTTAACGATTTAACAATTTAACAACTTAACATGATCATCGGCATCACAGGAGGCATAGGAAGTGGCAAATCCACCGTACTGCGCAGCGTAGCGCGGCGCGGCTATCCGGTGTATGACTGCGATGCCGAGGCCAAGCGGCTCATCGTTGAAGATCCCGAGGTTCGCCTACAGATGCTCGAACTGTTCGGCGAGCAGGTCTATCTCAACGGTGTGTACCAGACGCAACTCGTGTCCTCGCAGGTGTTTGCCGACCCGGGCAAACTGGCACGGCTCAATGCCATTGTCCATCCAGCTGTGGCACGCGACATACGCCGCTGGGAGGAACAGCAAACATCACCCGTCACCCATCACCCATCACCCATCCTTTTTGTCGAGTCGGCGATACTGATCTCCTCGGGCTTGGCGGAGCTGTGCGATGCCGTGGTGCTCATCACAGCGCCCGAAGAGGAACGCATCGAGCGTGTGCTTTTGCGCGCTGCCAAACGACATCAACCGATGGATGCCGATCAGGTGCGCGCACGCATACACGCACAAATAATAGAGGAAGAGAGCCTGCAACACCGTCCCTACGACCTCAAGCTCGTCAACGACGATGCCACACCCATAGCACATATTGTCGAACAACTCATCCGATTCGTAGAGCAATGAAACATACAGCCCTATATATCATTTTGCCGCTCAGCTTGTTGCTCGGTTCGTGTATCATCCGCGAGCAGAAGCAGCGGAGCATACCGCCCATTCGCTGCGAGGTGATGACGGTCGATCCCGTCTCGTCGCTGTGCAGCCGCACCTACCTGGCTACGGTACAGGAGCAGGCACATATACCGCTCAGTCTGCCGTATGGCGGCACGATAACCGAGCTGCGTGTTCAGCCCAATGCCGAAGTCCGCAAGGGTGATCTCTTGCTGCGCGTCGATGATACCGATGCACGCCAGGCTTTGCGCTCGGCAACGGCTGCCCTCAAGCAAGCCAAGGATGCGGTGCGTCGTACCACGCCCCTGCATCAGAAGGGGCTGATCACCGATATACAGATGGTCGAGCTGCAAACCAAACTCGACCAGGCGCAAGCCGCTGTCACAGCCGCACAACAGCAAGTCCGCCAGTGCGAACTCTACGCACCCGAGGATGGCACCATAACCTACAGCAATCTGCATACAGGTCAGCATCTCACGCCCGCCGTTACCGTCATGACCCTGCTCGATATGCGCGGATTCACGGTGGTTATACCTGTGCCGGAGAATGAAGTGGCGCAGTTGCACGTAGGTGATAGCGCACAACTCGCTATTCCCGCCTTGCAGACCGATTCCTTGCGCGCTTGCATCACGCAGATCAACGTGCAGGCGAACGCCCTGACCCACACTTATCCAGTTGAGGCGTTGGTGATCAACCCGCCCGCGAACATGCTGCCCGGCATGGTCGGCACGCTCAGCATCAGTCAGCACGTACATAGCGCTGTGGTTATCCCGCAGCAATGCGTGATGATGCTGCCCGAAGGAACAGCCGTCTGGCTTGCGGATAAGTACGGCCGTGCCGAGCGACGACTTATCACCCTCGGCGAGTACCAGGCCGACGGTGTGCAGGTACTCTCCGGACTCAACCCCGGCGACAAACTTGTCGTCAAGGGCTACCAGAAGCTCTACCACGATGCCCTCCTGGAATACGAATAAAATCTGATCTCTGATTTCTGATTTCTGACTTCTATGCTCACTCGCGACCACATACAAGGCGCTCTGCGCAACCACAGCATCATCTTCTTTCTGTTTGGGGTGATGTCGTTGTTCGGTATATGGGCGTTGCCGCAGATGAGCAAGGACGAGTTCCCCCAGTTTACCATACGCCAGGGGGTAGTGGCGGCTATCTACCCGGGCGCTACGGCCACGGAAGTGGAGCAGCAGCTTACCTGTCCACTCGAGGAGTTCATCAATTCCTACGAAGAGGTGGATAAGCAGATGACCTATTCCTCCACCGAGGATGGGGTAGTGTACTGCTACGTCATGCTCCGCAACTCTGTCAAGCACAAGGACGAGGCGTGGGCGAAGATGCGGGCGGGGCTGAGCCTGCTGAAGAAGACCCGACTGCCCGCAGGCGTGGCGGAGGTGGTGCTCATCGACGATTTTGGCAATACCGCATCTATCCTCCTCTCGGTTACGAGCAGCCAGCGCAGTGTGCCGCAGCTCCAACCCTATGCCGAGCAACTAACCCGCCAGTTGCGCGATATTCCCGAGATGGGCAAGCTCAAGATCCTCGGTGCGCAGCACGAGCAGATATCGGTCACCCTCGACCTGCAGCGCCTGGCTGCTTATGGTATCACACCCGCTGCCTTGCAGGCGCAACTGCTCTTGCAGGGATTGCGTACCGTTGGCGGCAGTACCGATGGCAGCTCTATGCTCATCGATATACCGTACTCCGGTGAGTACGAGATAGCACAGCAGATCATCCGTACCGACCCGCTCACCGGCAGCGTGCTGCGGCTCAGGGATATAGCCACTATCGAGCGCCAACTCCCTCAGCCCGATCAGTTCATCCGCTGCTATGGCTCTCACAGCGCAGCGGTCTCACAGCACAGCGATCTCACATCCCACAGCACAGCGGTCTCACAACTCAGCGCTCTCACTCCTACCGCCTTGCTCATCAGCATGGAGATGGAACCCGGCAACAATATCGTCGCCTTTGGCGAAACGGTACAACGGGTGCTCGACGAGGCTGCCCTGCACTTCCCGCCGGATATACGTCTCACGCGTGTCACCGATCAGCCGAAGGTCGTCGATGATTCCGTGCGTTCGTTCTTGCGCGACATACTCATCTCCATCCTGGTGGTTATTGCCGTCATGCTGCTGCTCTTCCCCTTGCGTACGGCGTTGGTGGCATCTACGGGTGTACCTGTGTGTATCGCTATCTGTCTTGGACTGATGTACCTCACCGGCATCGAACTGAATACGGTCACTCTGGCGGCACTGATCTTCGTGCTGGGTATGATCGTTGATGACTCCGTGATCATCATCGACGGCTACACCAATCTGCTCGACCAAGGCTGGTCGCGATGGTATGCGGCTACGGTCAGCACCAAGCAGCTGTTTGTGCCTATGGCGCTGGCTACCTGCGCCATCTCGGGTATGTTCTTCCCGATGACCAAGATCATCGATGGACCTCTGGGTGAGTTCTTGCAGTTCTTTCCGTTCGCCGTACTCTTCGCCTTGGGTGCCAGCATCTTCTATGCCGCATGGGTTACGCCCTACCTCGCTACGCAGTTTATCCGCAGACGTGGGGAGAAGACCAATGCTTTCGAACGTGCCCAGGAACGGTTCTTCGAGCGGCTGCAACGCGCGTACAAACATCTGCTCACTTTCTGTTTCCGTTATCGCTGGTTCTCGTATGCGATGCTTGTCCTGGCCTTGGGATCAGGTATGTACTTCCTTACGCGCTGCAATCTGCAGCTCTTGCCCAAAGCCGAACGGGAGATGTTTGCCGTGGAGATCCATCTGTCGCAGGACGCAACCGTTGACCAGACTGCCCTGATGGCGGATTCCCTTGCCCGGCTGATTGTCACCGACCCGCGCATCCGTACGGTCACATCGTTTGTCGGCCATTCGTCGCCACGCTTCCATGCTACCTATACGCCTGAGATGCCTGCGCCGAACTATGCGCAGTTCGTTGTCGGGACATCCGACTGCAAGGCTACCGCTCAGCTGCTGCGTGAACTCGCTCCCCGCTACGAGAATTATTTCCCCAACGCCTACGTCCGCTTCAAGCAACTCGACTACCAGGTGGTCAGGAATCCTCTGGAAGTACGCTTGTCCTACGCGCCCTTCGTGCATAGTGGGGATTATGAATCCGACATGCAGCTCTATATCGATTCCGTCAAGGCATTCATGGCTTCTATGCCTTGCCTGACGTGGGTACATTCCGATTACGACAATATGGTCAGCGGCAGCCGTATCACGCTCCGTGGTGATGAGGCATCGCGGCTAGGCGTATCCGAGGCTGCGCTCTCGCTATACCTGGCATCGGTCACCGGGGGCGTGACTCTCACCCGTATCTACGAGCACGGCGACAGCCACCCCACACCTGTCATCCTATATACCAACACGCAGTCACCAACACAACGTCACCAACACGTAGTCAATAACACGCAGTCAATAACGAACATACCTGTCCCCACAGCAACAGGCGAGTGGGTGCCGCTACGCCAGGTAGCCGATATCACTCCCGAATGGCATCACACCCTCATTGAGCACCGCAACGGCGTGCCTACCATCACTATAGGTGCTGATCTGGTCGGCACTACCTCGCAGGTCGTGGCCGAACGAACGGTGCGACAATGGATGGCGGGATTTGCTGCGCGTCACCCGTCTGAAGCTATTCAGGTGCGTTATGGCGGCTTGAGCGAACTCAACGGGCTTATCGTCCCGAAGATACTGTGGAGCATCGTGGCGGCTCTGCTCGTCATGTTCGTGCTCATGCTCTATCATTTCGGCAAGATCCGTCTGGCTATACTCGCTCTCTCTTCTGCCGCGCTCTGCCTGTTCGGAGCTATGCTCGGCTTGTGGCTCTTTGGCTTGGATATATCCATCACCGCTGTGCTGGGTATAGTATCGCTCATCGGTATCATCGTCCGCAATGCGATCATGATGTACGAGTATGCTGAGCACTTGCGCCATACCCGGGCGCTCAATGCCAATGATGCCGCATTCGAGGCAGGACTCCGACGTATGCGTCCCGTCTTCCTCACATCGGCTACCACCGCACTTGGCGTGCTGCCTATGATCATCGCTCACACAAGCCTCTGGATGCCTATGGGAGTTGTCATCTGCTTCGGCACTATCTTCACCCTCCCGCTCACCCTTACTATCCTCCCCGTCCTCTACGCCCGATTCATCCGATGAGGTAAGAGGATGCTTGGCTTGTGATTGGCTTTTGATAGTGACTAAAGTCTAGGATTACCTAATGTTGCTGTAGTGTTGCCCTCATGTTGCCTCTGACAATAATTAACGAATCTCTAAGGAATATATAAGGAATAACTAAAGTTTTTGTTGCTTGTATTATATACTATGTATATAATACTCTTACATATTGGGCGATAGCAGAAGATGAAATGATGAAAAAATGCACTGGCGAAAGTGGCGATATTGGCGATATCGCCAGTATCGCCAATATCGCCATGCAAAAAATTGCATGGCAAAGTTGACTAACTTGACCAACTTGATGTGGAACTTTGCCAACTTTGCCAAGATTGTCATGCAAATTTCTCGGCATCAGAAATTCCGAGCACATAACACTAAAAGGATATTACAAAGTCCAAATACAATTTGGACAGAATGGACGGAGAGAAGCGGGATACTATCCTGCGAAAAGGAAGAAAGGGAAAAGAAACGCGAGGCTGATGACTCGCGCACATAACAAAGAGAATCCTGATACTATCCGGGGCAATAGACGAAGCTAATGAGGGATACCCGCATGACATGCGGGATAATAGACACAACGTTATACGACAATAATTGAGTGGCAGTTTTGGCAGTTTCGTGCTAAATCATTAGTAACAAGCGAGTAAGAAACTGCCACGAAACAGAAGAAACTGCCAAACTGTCAAAACTGCCACTCAAAATTTTGCAATAACAAAAGCGCGAGACTCAGGTTGATGAGTCTCGCGCTGGGTTGCTCGGCGGGATAGCGCTGAGGAGTGAACAGCGGGCGGTTACTTAACTTCTTGGCCTTGGATGGTGTAGGTCTTACCGTCGCGGAGGATGAAGAGTTGGCAGTTGCGGAGCAGTTTTTGCGCTTTTCTTTCGGTGACAATTATTTCCTGCAAAGCGGTAGAAATACTATATGTAGCAGTTACGGTTAGGTCGTCGATTACGTTGCTAAAGTCATTATCCCAGCCTGAAAAGTAGTAGCCCTCGCGTGTAGGATCATCGGGAGCAATGGCACTTGTGCCATAGTGTACTTTATCCGTGCCGAGGATTGTACCGTCATAGTCAACGAAAGTGACAGTATAGAAGTATTCGCCGCGTGTAGTGAACGACTGCTCAGCGCCATAAACTGTCTGTCCATTAACAACGGCGTATGAGCGGTATTTGTATACCGAGCCCTCGTCAAGATCTGTCAGTGTGACTTTCATGCTAATACCAGAAGCCTGAATGGTCTGGTGTTCGCCTATAACGGAGTTATATGCGTTGCCGGATGCGCCCTCAGGAATAACACGGCTTTCTACCCAGTACTCGAAGCCTTGCTCGGTGAAATCAACCGAACCAGCAAGCGCATAGCCTCTGAGTATTGCAGTTGTCTCTGTAACTGCCTGAGCCGTGTAAGTGTACATCACAGGATCAAACTCGACAGTATTGTCGCCTGTGAAGATATACTGCCAATCACCGTAATACTTGTTACCTTCCGACGACTCATAGAAGGCACGGTACTTGTAATATACGTCATCTCTGAGGCCTTTCAGTCGTCCGGCCATCACTCCGTTGGCAACTGGAGCATAGACTTTTGTGCTTGCCATGCCTTCGGGCTGATTGTCGCGTCGCCACTCAAAGCCGCAGTTCACCTCTGCATCAGCCATATTGGTTTCTGCAAGCAGGATAGCTGTGTTACTTGATGCTATTGTTGGCTGCTGGGTCGTAAGCTCCAATGCTGTTGTGGTGAACGATACGCTGATTGTATCCGTTTCGCTGGTATTGGATGTCAATGTAATAGTCTTGTTATACTCAGTTTCCGGCTCTAAACCAATCAACTCCAACGTGTTGCCAGCAAATATTTCGCCGCCCACAACGTTGCATGATTGCAACATTGTATTTTCTACATCAATAGAAATTATACAAGATGTCACACAAGCAACAACTTCCTGCGTGATTGCAGGAGAATGGATAGTCATATCCTTCCATACTTGTGCAGATTTATATCGCGTCTCGCCTCCAAATGGAACGTAAACATCTATACTTTCACTACTTTCAAAAGAATTCGAATAAATGGTCGGTGGTGTGGTTGATTGTTCATAAATTGTTGTCATGTTTGAACATTCATAAAAAGCGTAGTTGGCAATATTGGTAACACTTTGTGGAAGTGTGATGGCGGTCAGATTACTGCAATTATTAAAAGCATATTCTCCGATATTAGTCACGCCTTCGGCAAATGCTACTTTATTTGCACGCTTCATGACAATAAAATAAGAATAGTTTTCCGTAAGTTCTCCGCTACCGCTAATTGAAAGTGCCTTGTTCTCTTCGTCGTATTCCCATGCAAGAGTCAGATCTTTTCCGCATGTGCCTGACTTGTCAATGGCAAACACCGCAGAAAATGTGGTATCTTGGAACAAATGTATTGTACGCGGGTTTTCTATTATGCCATCACTCCATTGTACAAAATGGTAACCGTTGTTAGACACAGCTGTAATAATAGTATCGCTACAAGCATTTGGAGTCTGTACATGTCCTGCTTCCTCTATATTTACTAAACATGTCAATGAATACGGAAAATCCATAGCCTCATATTGGAACCGGTCAGCATATGCTATCCTTGCTGATACATAATCTGAATAAGTTCCGCATGGTATGTAAATTGGACAACTGTTTGGGTCTTCAAAAGCATTATAATCAATACGTGCTGGTATTTCTCCTTTTACATAAATTGAAGTCAAAGCGCTACAGCCAATGAAATTATTTTCTCCAATTATTCTGACACTATTGGGGATGATCACCGAAGTTAAACTGTCGCATTGATAGAAAGCCTGCTTTCCGATGCTTGTGACGCTATCGGGAATAATTAGCACTCCTGTGGCTGCCGTTGAACATGCACATAACTGCGTTTTAGAACTATCACTATATATTAGCCAATCTTCAATAACGCCGTTAATACATCTCGCCCCCCAAGGAGAACCTGTTGCAGTCCCTGAATAAGCTATATTAGGAACATAACCAAAAGCCCAATACCCGATGCTCGTAACGCTATTAGGAATATCTATAGATGTTATATTAAGGCACCCCCCAAAAGCTTGCTCTCCAATACTTGTGACGCTATTGGGGATAATCACAGAGGTCAAACTGTCACAATATCCGAACGCACTATTTCCGATGCTCGTAACGCTATTTGGAATGATTATTTCTCCAGTCGCAGCGGTTAAGCATGCACACAGTTGTGTTTGGGATTCGTCATTATAAACCAGCCAGCCATCAATATAACCGTTTACACATTTCGCGCCCCAAGGTCCCCCCGTGGCGGTTCCTGAATATTCTATGTTGGGAATATAATTGAAAGCCAGACTTCCAATACTTGTGACACTATTGGGAATAATCACCGAAGTTAAATTATGGCAATTGCAGAAAGCTTGACTTCCAATGCTTGTGACGCTATTGGGGATAACCAAAGAGGTTAAGCTATAGCAATTAAGGAAAGCACGGCTTTTGATGTTTGTAACGCTGTTTGGAATATTAACCGAGGCCAAACTGCTGCAATTGCAGAAAATATTATTTCCGATAATTGTGAGGTCGCTTGGAATATTTGCCGAGGTCAAACTGCTGCACCATGCAAAAGCATAATCTCCAATACTTGTGAAGCTGTTGGGAATGTCAATAGAGGTTAAAGCAGTGCAATTATAAAAGGCGTAGGCTCCAATGCTTGTGACACGGTTTCCTAAGGTGATGTTCACAATGTAAGAACGATAATTATACCAAGGGCTGTACCCATATGTTGACCAATTGGCCATTGCTCCAGTTCCGGAAATAATAAGCGTGCTATCTTCCGTGTTAAGAGACCAAGTTAGATTTGATCCATTACCTGTAGCACCGCATGTGCCTGAATAAATTTCCGCACGGGTTAGACCAATACTTGCCACGGCGGCAAGCAAAAATGTAAATAGTTTCCTTTTCATAATTGTATAATTTTTGTTTTCCCCTCTAACGCCTTCGGGGATTGGCATATAAATAGCGTTAGGTTGTTGCATGTATATACAAAAAAGCGGGACTGCAATGTTGCTGTTCCGCTATTCGAGGCTCTGGTATTGCCCAACTTGTAAAACAACAACACTGAGCCCACGCCGTATGTATGTTGTACGCGCAATGCGTGTACGTAAATACACACTGTGAGCATCTTCGTGTCGCAATGTTTTGACAAGTTAATGAAATTTACCAGATTTCGAATAGCCAAAACAAAGCGCGTAAGACGCTTTTTATGTTATGTCTTTCCCGTGTTTAACGTCGTCAGGAGCGACGGCTTGCTTGTTACCTGCAAGTGGGGATGTTGGGTTACTTTATATTTTCTAAGTCAAAATACAATAGTCGTGTAGGTGAGTCTTCGTCCTCTTTTGATAGAGGCTTGAAGCCTTGCTTGTAGTAAAAATCCAATGCATCGGCATACGCATCAACTGTAATAAACCGACATCCGGCTTTGTTGTCTGCTTTGTACGAAGCAATAATCATGTTGATAATCATCTTGCCTATACCTTCGCCACGAAAGCGCTTATCTGTTGCCAAACGGCAAATCTTCAAGGCAGGATAACTCTTGAACATTTTGCCTTGTGCAAAGAACTGCTTGCGGAAGCGGTTGTATGCTGAATTGCTTGGGAAATCCGTCAACGATATACGATCATGAGCAAGGCTGAAATAGCCGATAGTATCATTCGTATTTTTATCTTCAAGCACATAACTGGTAGCCAAACGCACCTTGAAATACAACATAGCGTCATTAAAGATGAAGTCATTGAGATCTTCATCTCCGCAATCGAACTTGGTAACGGTATCGTTTTCGCCAAGACGACGTAGTAATATGTCTTCCTTATTCATCGGTGAACGGATTTAGAACGCACAATTCACGCAACGAGAGCGCAGGAACTCATAATCTTGTAGCATTTGCGACTTTTGCTCAGCAGAGATGGGCTGAGGATTGAGCATCTGCATCTCGAAGCGACGTGCTTCCTCACCAAACAGAATAGGTGTTTCCTTAATCGGTCGTGCCATAATGCTATTATCCAAAATATATAGTTGTTATACTATGATTTTTAAATCGACTGCAAAGATACAAAAAAAATTTGACATTTGCAAGTAAAGGAAGTTTTTTTTGCAAAAAATGTGCAAGTTTTGGGAGAAATGGATGATTATTATCTCACTTCCTGACCTTGGAGCGTGTACGTCTTGTTGTCACGGAGGATCAGGAGCTGACCGTTGCGGATGATCTTCCGGGTTGCAGTTGATTGACAGGGGCTATCATACATGGTCGTGATGTGTGAATACTGAAACAGCGAATCCGTATAGCTGAGCCGGTTGTCCAGCCAGGCATAGATATATGCTTCTTCCGAAGCGAAGTCCAGGTCGATGTTATCCACACCGTTCCATCTTTCTACTTCACGTTGGGCGGCATTGGTTTGCTCGAGCAGTTGAAAATAATCGGTGAAGCGTTGTTTCAAGCTGTCGGCAGCCCATGATGATCTGCGCAGCGAGGCGTATCTGTCCAGCAACTGTGTATGGTACTCAGGCAGGTCGTCTTCAAACCGCTGAAAGAGTTTGCGCGTTTTCCAACATGCAGTGTTGGCCGGCTCCTCGTCGGAGTTATACATGCGCCCAAAGGAGTGATCCATATCCCACGGGGTGATCAGCAACTTGGAAGCCTGATTGATGTCGTAATAGCTGAGATACAGGTTCTTTCCGCAATTGTCGCGTGCTGACAGCAGGGTAGTAAACAGGAAATAATCCATAAATACGGGGATATCATATTTGTCTGCAGCCTGCTCGGCAAACACTTCGGAAGATGCCGTATCGGCAAAAAGCATGGCATCATACAGCGGTGCCCAGGTGATAAGACTGTCTTCGGGGTCAGGATACTCATACTCGTATCTCATCCATGTATCCGAGTTATTGTCATAAGGGGTCAGTTCGCCAAAGAAACTGCCCCTCCAGCTTGACGATTTGTACAATACGCCGTTGATCGTATTGTCTTTTGTCTTTTTCAGCTTGAGCTGCTTACGGTCAATACGCTCCATTAAGCAATAGATTCCTTCGTACGAATCGTTGACATATACTTCCACAAATCGCCCGCGCGAACCATTGCAAACTTTCGGTTTGGCATCAATATAATAAGGTTTGGCCGAGAAATCCAGCCACAGATCCATGGCAACCCTGGTTCGCATGCGTGCCTTGTCTACTGCCATGGCATCCAGGATCCAGTAGTTATCCGATCGCATACCCAGAAAGGTCGTGTCAATCTTTTGCCCGAACTCATCCTTCAACTTGATGGCATACGACTTCTTGGCAAACCGCATAGCAGCGGCTCCGCGATGACGTACCTTGCAGGCTAAAGAAACAGTATCAATACTATCCGTAAACAGGATACTGCCAACGGAAAACGTATCTTTGCTCAGTGCAGTATAGTGCAAGCGGATAATAGGAAGAGTAGGCTCATGACCTAATGAATCCTCCTGACAGCAGACATGCATGGGCAAGAGTAATGCCCATAGGACATATGCAACACGCAGTAATCCGATACTTGTATTACGAGGGTAAGTCATATAACTGTCTGCAGCAGGTTGTTTTCATTTTCGTTAGCGTCCTCTGCTGTTTGATTAGCAGAGGACGCTTTGCGTTACCATCGCGGAGAGTACGATAGGTTAAACTTATTTCACACGCACACCTGTTACGGTGTAGATTGCGCCTTGGCGAACGATATACAGCGTGCCGTCCTGCAGCACCTTGCTCATACCTTGGCTGACTTCAATCTGATCCAGGCCATCCTTATCACCCTGGCCGCCACCCTGGCCACCTTCACCCTGGCCGCCGTCACCCGGAACGACATAGTCGGGATCTTCGTCCCACATGCCCTTATGGTCGCGGATAGATGAACCTGCGGTGGAGTAATTGAACGAGTTACAGAATTGCTCCATGAACTTACCCACATAGGTGTTACCGTCCGCGGCTACAAGTCGGAACTGACCGGTGTAATAGCCGTAGCGATAGCCGCTTTCGGCTTTCTCATCGTCGTATGCCACAAACTGGATACGAACCTCGGCATCGGTAGCCATGATACAACCGGCTTGTGTGCCGTTGGTATTGATATAGCAGCTCTCCAGGTCGATATTGCCGCGCGTGGTGTTATATACGCCGGAGATGGCATTTTCCTTGTTCGAATAAATGAGGAAGTACGGCATCGGCATACCTGTGCCACCTTCTTCGCCGGTAGCGAACATCACCATCCAGCCGAATTTGCCTGCAGGGAACAGGGATACGTACTGATCCAGATAGCCGGCTTCCATACCCCAAACATTCATCGTGATCGCATCATCTGGGATATCGGCTGCCTGAGTCACGAAGCTATTGCCCTCGATGGCGTTGGAGGCCTCGAAATAGTTACCGTTAGCACCGAGGTTAAAGGCCTGCACAGTCCAGGTCCACGTGCCGTCCTTGGGCATAGTGGTCATCTTCGATGTACCGCTGACATTGAGGGTGGTGTAGAACTCCCCGTCGCAGAAGAGGGTGATGACATAGCGGTCGGCCACGGTGGTGACATCCCACGAGAAGGTCACATTATCTCCTCCGGCAACTACGGCTTGCACATTGGTCGGCTCGTAGTTATTGGTACCTACGGTGAAGGAGGTCTGCACCTCTTCGCCCATCGGGTTCTTGTTACGATCCACTACCTGCACGATGGCGGTGTAGGACTTACCTTCGATCACGCTGACGGTCAGCGGACTGGTCGGACGATCATTCGTATTGAAATTATCATATGCTATCGTCTCCCCCGACCAAACACGTACGTACAGATGTTCACCTTGAGCGAACTCGGGATCAACCCATGTGAGGGTTGCGGAGGTTTTGTCGGCAGCAACAGAAACCGCTAAGTTCGTCACCTCTTTCGATACTAAGGTGAACGGAATAGTAGCTAAGCTCTCGCCCATGGAATAGCTTTCGTCGTTTTGCACGAGCGCATAGATTTGCACTTGGTAGTCACCCGGGTTCAGACCCAGAACCGGGGAGGCTGCGGTACCAATATTCTTGACGCTGCTACTCCAGGCAGCACCGCGTTGCATGCCGTCTTCATCGACATTAAGGATCCATTTGGTAGAGCAGTAATATATGCTCTCAGCCGAAACGGTTGCACCGTCCTGATAGGCAAAGCGGTCACACTCTTCGGTCGTAACGGTGATACCTGCTACCAACTGTTGGCTTGTTGCGTTGAACAGACCGATTGCAAAAGCTGAAGCGCTGGTCGAGTACCATGTAAACGAAGCCTCGCAATAACTCAATGCGTAGATAGCAGCATCGGGGACGTCTTCGTCGGCAGGATCCACCTCTCCGGAATGACCGATACCGGCCAGTATAAAGTTATCCAATGACACGCGGCCGAAATCACTGGTACCTCCGGCATAGCGGAAGGCGATGTACTGTACTGCTGCGGGCAGACCATTCAAGGGGAATACGACGCGTTGGTCGGTAATAGTTTGCGCAAACGTGTTTAAGGATACGAAAGTAGAAGCGTCTGCGGGGTTGGTCATATAGCCGATTTCCAACGAACCGTAATTCTCGTCGACCACATTGGTGCGGTAGTCAAACGCCAGTTCGCAGGTGTCCAGTCGGGCATTGAAGAGAGGAAGCGCAAATACCTGAGCGGAAGTGGCGCCACCTCCACGTGCCTGGAGATATTGTTGACCGGTAGGTATCTCATTACCGCTACCGTCATCTTCTTTTTCGGCTACGATAGTTACGGCAGGATTAGCGGAGGAAATGATCCAGCATTCAGGTGCTACATCACCGATTGTCGCGCTACCGGCTGCATCGCGAGTGAAAGTCTCTATCCAAGGCAAGTCCAGTCGGGCACAAGCAGTCTTGAAAGTAACTCTTACGGTTTCGCTTACTTCTGTTGCTGAGCAATAGGAGCGTACGTACAGATAATATTTCTGCTCGTCATACAGACCTGACAGCGCGACTGATTTTTGGCTCGTAAGGGTAGCGTTTGTCCAGTCGGGCTGTTCGCCTTCGAATGCGAGGCAGTACTGATACTGCGAAGCTTCGCCTTCCCATGAAACAATGGCAGTTGACTCCGTTACGGATACCAGTGTAGCTGCAGTAGGTGCAGCGCAGGTTTCGCTGACGGGATCAGTACCGTCATCTGCTATGACCAGAGTGAGTTTCGGCTGTTTGGCCTCACGGGAAGAGCCACTATAGGCGTACTTAATCAGGTAATCCGTATTCCCTGCGGAATAGAAAGAAGACGCAGAATAGGTGCCGCCCCTTGATATTTCCACCTGAATAAGCAGATTACCTCCCTCGTAGGCGTACGGGGTGGTGAAAGTGACAGTCAGTTCGCCATTCGCTACCGACAGAACACCGTCATACACTTGGGTAAGCATGCTTCCTGTCGAAGCGGTAGCCCATACTCCTGAGGCATTCTGGAAGTAGGAGTAATCCGTCTTGGCGAGAGATACTTTGAACTCAGCCCGACCCCAAGATTGATTTTGATTGGCGGAGTAGAATGTCAGTGCCTTGATTTCACTGCCTACAGTGATGCCGTTAAGTTGGTCAGCCAGATAGATGGCTTGCACCTTGTGCCCCTCAGAGTCGGCATTATCGCCATAAATAGGGAAATGGCCTTGTGTGGCATTTCCGCCGTAGTTAATTGTGACTGCCTGATCGGCATACATGTTTGCGCAGAACAATGCTGCTGCGAACAAGAAAAATATTTTCTTCATAAATCCTATAATAAGAAAATGACAATTTGTATTATCGCTTTTCTTTTTTGCTAAATGCACTTTCAAAACATTATGAGTGCCAAGCGTGAAGAAAAGCATACAAAGTTACGAAAAAAATATCGAATTTGCAAATTTTTCCTTAAAAAAGTTGCGGGAAGTGGGAAAAAAGTAAAAGATTACAAAAAAATGCAAAAATCTTGCGCGAATATTTGGAAATTTCAGAAATTTTTCGTACCTTTGCATTCGCGTTCGGCAAACGGATCGCACAGATGTCGCGTGTCGACATAAACGTATAAAACTTACGAACAAATGAATGTACCTTTTTTGAGTTTGCATGATGTGACGGCGATGCATGGCGAACAGATTCGCGAGGCAGCGCGTCGGGTGATAGACAGCGGTTGGTACTTGCAAGGCAAGGAAAACGAGCAGTTTGAGCAGGATTATGCGGCGTATATCGGTTCGCGTTACTGCATCGGTTGCGCCAATGGTTTGGATGCGCTGATCTGGATTTGGCGCGCATATATCGAGCTGGGCGTGATGCAGCCCGGTGACGAGGTGATCGTGCCGGCAAACACGTACATTGCCACGCTGTTAGGTATAACGGAAAACGGCCTGGTGCCCGTGCCCGTGGAGCCGCGCGCAGAGACGCTGGAGATAGACGACACGCAGATAGAAGCCGCCATCACCGAGCGCACGAAGGCGATATGTATCGTGCATCTGTACGGCCGCAACGCCATGACCGACAAGATAGCCGCATTGTGCATGAAGTACAAGCTGAAACTCGTGGAGGACAACGCACAAGCGCACGGCTGCACCTGGCAGGGCAAACGTACCGGCTCGATAGGCGATGCGGCAGGTCACTCGTTCTACCCCGGCAAGAACCTCGGCGCCCTGGGCGACGGCGGTGCGGTGACCACCGATGATGCCGAACTGGCAGCAGCCGTTCGCGCACTGGCGAACTACGGAAGCCAGAAGAAGTACGTATTCAAGTACTGCGGCCGTAACAGCCGCTTGGACGAGATACAGGCCGCCGTGCTGGATGTAAAACTGCGATACCTGGACGAAGATATACGCAAGCGTCAGGAGGTGGCAGCATACTACTACGAGCATTTGAGCAACTCGCTCATAATGTTGCCCGAACGCCTGGAAGATGCGCATAATGTATATCATCTGTTCCCCGTGATGGTTAAGGAGTTAAGGAGTGAAGGAGTAAAGGAGTTGAGGGACAGGCTGTACGATTACCTTGCCGACAAGGGGGTAGGGACGGTGATCCATTATCCCATCGCCCCGCACAAGCAGGAGTGCTATGCCCGCGAGGCGTGGAATATACCGCAGCTCAAGTTGCCCATTACGGAGATGTTGGCTGACAGCGAACTGAGTCTGCCCATCAGCCCGTGCATGAGCCGCGAGCAGGCGGAGTATGTCGTAGCGTGCGTGAATGCCTTCCGGGGATGACACGCATCCTGACATATAAGGATATCGATCGGGCGCAGTGGTCTGCGCTGGTAAACGCAAGCAGTACGGGCACCTGGTTTCAGTCGCCGGAGGCGTACGACTTTCTGGCCGCGCAGCAGAGCGTGATGCAGGCATTCGCCTACGCCCTGAGCGATACCCGGGGCGTGCTGAAAGGAGTATGTGTGGGCTATGTGACCCGCGAGAAGAACGCCTTGCGGCAGCTGCTCACCCGTCGGGCGATCATTCCGGGCGGAGCGTGCCTGGCTGATGACAGCTCGGATGAGCAGGTCACGGCGCTGATGCGCGCGGTGCAGGAGAGGCTGTGCAGGCAAGTAATCTATATCGAGACGCGCAACTTCAACGATTACAGCCGCTGGCGCGTAGCATTTGCGGCGGCGGGCTTTGCTTATCGTCCGCACCTGAACTTCCATGTACAGCCCGATGACTTTGAGCAGCGGCTGAGCGACAACCGCAAGCGGCAGCTGCACAAGATAGAAAGCCAACAACCGCGGTTGGCTATCCGCGAAGCAAGGAACATAGACGAGATCAGCGCGTGGTACGGGATACTAAGCGAACTCTACCGCAGTAAGGTCAAGACACCGCTGTTCCCCGATACATTCTTTCTGAATGCTTATAGGACGCATGTGGCACGGTTCCTGCTCGTAATCTGCGATGATACAATCATTGGCGGCAGTATGCTCGCCGCCGACGAGCGATGCGTATATGAGTGGTACGAGTGCGGACTGAACAGCCGCTACAAGGAGCAATACCCCTCGGTAGCAGCCACCTTGGCAGGCATCCGCTATGCGCAGGAGAATGATTGTACGCGCTACGACATGATGGGCGCCGGCGAGCCGGGCGTGCCGTACGGCGTGAGGGATTTCAAGGCTGAGTTTGGCGGCGAACAAGTGGAGCACGGACGGTTCCTGCACATCACTCACCCGCTGTTGTATCGCTTGGGGGCGTGGGGCGTGAAGGTATTACGCACAGATCGTAGATAAGCCACAGGCCGAAGAACATAGCATAGAATAGGTATTTGAATACATAACCATGCAACACCCCGAACCACTCGGGGTGATTTTTTGTCAGTAGGGCGATAAGGAAGATACGCACTATATTAAACGCGTATGCGCATACCCAACCTACGGGTATATACCACAGTTTATCCTGCCATCTGCCCCGTGCCGCCAGGATGATGATGAGCCAGATGAACGATTGCTTGATACCTGTGCAGCCCCACACGACCGATGTGCCCACACCCGTCTCCGTGAATCGGATGTGGCAGCCGTCGATGAGTGTGACCGTTTGACCGCATCCCTGCAGCAGGCAATAAACGATACCAGCCACATGGTCGCAAAGCATATCAAAGAACCAGGTAAGATCGATGCCAAACCAGGTGACAGGCGTTATGCCGTATTCGTCACCGATAACGGTGAACTTCCAGAAGTAGTTAGCAGCCAGCATGGCAACCACGAACCGGATGATTCCTTCGTAGGGCTTGATATGTTCAGATAGTTGTCTTGGCATAAGGTACGGCATCGATGGGACAGAAGTCGCCATCCAGATACTTGTAGTACGCCGCTTGGGCGATCATCGCAGCATTATCGGTAGTGAACGAGAAAGGCGGTATGAACGCCTGCCAGTGGTAGCGGCGTGCATAATCGAGCAAGGCACCACGCAGTCCGCTGTTCGCACTTACTCCGCCGGCTATGGCCACCTGACTGATTCCTAAATCCTTGGCGGCTTTCTTGAGCTTGCGCATCAATATGTCGATCACGGTCGTTTGCAGGGCAGCGCAGTAATCCTCGCGCAGGTTGGGCACACGTGCTGCCAGTTCGTCGATCGTATCAACATGTTCGGCTGCCATCTGATCGCGCAGGCTATACAGGAACGATGTTTTCAGTCCGCTGAACGAGTAGTCGTAGCCCTGCAGGTTTGGTTTGGCAAGTGGATACTTGCTTGCATCGCCTTGCTGCGCCAGCTTATCCACCCAAGGTCCACCCGGGTAGGGTAGACCGAGCACCTTGGCGCACTTGTCGAACGCTTCGCCCGCAGCATCGTCGATCGTCTGGCCGATGATCTTCATCGTTGGTGATGTTATGTTGGTGACTGCGTGTTGGCTTTCGACTAACACAATCTGGCTGTTGCCTCCGCTGACGAGCAGGCATAGGAAGGGGAAGTCTGGGTGACGGAACTCGATGCCTTGCAGCTTGGGATTGGCGGCAATCATCTCGGGTGCGGGGTGCACGAAGTGTGCCATCACGTGCCCCTGCAGATGGTTGACTTCGATGAGCGGAATATTGAGGCTGAGCGCCAAGCCTTTGGCAAACGACGTGCCTACCAGCAGACTGCCCAGCAGTCCTGGTCCGCGGGTAAAAGCGATGGCACTCAATTCTTCCTTCCTTACCCCGGCACGCTTGAGCGCGGCATCCACCACCGGCACGATGTTCTGCTGGTGCGCACGGCTCGCCAACTCGGGCACAACGCCCCCGAACTCCTCGTGAACCGACTGCGAGGCAGTGACATTACTCAGCAGCAAACCGTCGCGGATAACAGCTGCCGAAGTATCGTCGCAACTCGACTCTATCGATAATATATTTACCATTTTCTCCTTTACCATTTAGGCATCTATTTGGCAATTTAGTCAATTTTTATGAAAAATCGTGCAAATTTACAACAAATATTTGGAAATTCCAAAAAAAAGTTGTATATTTGTACACTTTTTGCGAATTGAAAGTTGAAAATTGTAAGTTGAAAGAAAAATACAATGTATATTTATATATTTTTGGTTTGGCTGGCCTCGCTTTTCGGCAACAAGAAAGCGCGTGATTTGTTCCGCGGTCAGTGGCGTGCAACGGATGAGTTGCGTACGCGTTTGCCTCACAAGACGGGCAAGCAGCGCCGCGTGTGGATCCATGTGGCATCGGTCGGGGAGTTTGAGCAAGCCCGCCCGATCATCGAGCGCCTGCGCAGCGAGCATCCTCAGGTGGAGATTGTGCTGACGTTCTTCTCGCCATCGGGCTACAACCTGCGCAAGGACTACGATCAGGTGAATGCCGTGACGTATCTGCCGTTTGCTACGCGGCGTAATGCACGGATGTTTTTGGACGTTGTGAAGCCCGATATGGCTATCTTTGTGAAGTACGAGTTCTGGCCGGCGTACCTGCGCGAGCTCAGCAAACGCAAGATCAAGACCTATAGCATATCGGCTATCTTCCGTCCCAAGCAGGCGTTCTTCCGCTGGTGGGGCAAGCCGTACAGGAACATTTTGAAATATTTTTCGGCAATCTACGTGCAGGACGAACGTTCGGCACAGTTATTGCAACAGTACGGAATTGAACATGTGGAGGTAGCCGGCGATACGCGTTTCGATCGCGTGCATATGATCGCTCAGCAAGCCAAGGATATACCCCAGGTGGAGCGCTTCGCGGCAAGCAGCGACAAGGTGATCATCGCCGGCAGTACATGGCCGAAGGACGAAGAGCTGCTGGCACGGTATGTGGCCGAGCATAGCGATGTGCGTCTGGTGCTTGCACCGCACGAGATACACGAGGCGCATCTGCATCAGATCTTCCAGCAGTTCGAGGGGCGTCATGTGCGGCTCACGCAAGCCACGGTGAATAATGTGGATGCCGTGCGTGTGCTGGTGGTGGATACGATGGGGATGCTTTCGTCCATCTACCGCTACGGTCACGTGGCGTATATAGGCGGCGGATTCGGCGTAGGCATACACAACACGATAGAGGCGGCGGTGTTCGGGATTCCCGTACTATTCGGTCCGAATTACCGGAACTTCCGCGAAGCCTGCGCGCTGATAGACAATGGCGGAGGATTCCCTGTACGGAACTACGAGGAGTTCGCAGCCGCAATGGACAAAGCCCTGGAGGAACATGAGTCCCTGGGCAAGAATGCAAGTGATTACGTTGTATCTGAGTTAGGTGCAACGGACAAAATTTATAAGAAACTATTCGGCTAAAGCTGATTGCTGATAGCTGATAACTGAAAGCTAAAACAATGGCACAAAAACCCGCAATACCCAAAGGAACGCGTGACTTCTCGCAATTGGAGATGGCACGACGTAACTATATTTTCAACACGATCCGTGAAGTGTTCGGCAAGTACGGCTTTGCGCAGATCGAAACGCCCGCCATGGAGCTGATGTCCACCTTGATGGGCAAGTACGGCGAGGAAGGCGACAAACTGCTGTTCCGCATACAGAACTCCGGCGAAAAAGCCAACGAAGCCCCCGAGAAAGGCTTGCGTTACGATCTGACTGTACCGTTTGCACGCTACGTGGTGCAACACCGCGATACGATTCAGTTCCCCTTCAAGCGTTACCAGATACAACCCGTATGGCGCGCCGATCGGCCGCAGAAAGGTCGCTACCGTGAGTTCTATCAGTGTGACGTGGACGTAGTGGGCACGAACAGCCTGCTCGCCGAGGTCGAACTGATTCAGATCGTGGAAGAGGTGTATCGCCGTCTGGGCATTCGCGTCAGTCTGCACCTGAACAACCGCAAGATCCTTGCCGGCATTGCCGAGGTGATCGGTGCACCGGATATGATGATTGATATCACCGTAGCCATCGACAAGCTGGACAAGATAGGCGTAGAGGCTGTGAATGCCGAACTGGTAGAGCGTGGATTGAGCAACGAGGCAGTTGCAGCTTTGCAGCCCATTCTGAACCTCAGCGGCTCGAATAATGAGAAACTAAGCCAACTACGTACGATACTTGCCGGCAGCGAAGTAGGATTGAAAGGAGTTGATGAACTGGAGGAAGTGTTCAACCTGCTGTCAGCCGTTGATTGTCCGTTAACCATTGAACTTGACCTCTGTCTTGCGCGCGGCTTGAATTACTATACCGGTGCGATCTTCGAGGTGAAAGCTTTGGATGTACAGATGGGATCGATCACAGGCGGTGGTCGCTACGACAACCTGACAGGTATCTTCGGAATGCCGGACGTGTCGGGTGTAGGCATATCGTTCGGCGCAGACCGTATATACGATGTACTGACCGAACTCAACCTCTACCCCGAAGAGTTGCAATCGGCTACCCAACTGCTGTTCGCCTGCTTCGGCGAGGAAGAGTTGAAGTTCGCCATGCAGGCTGCTACGGCGCTGCGTGCTCGCGAATTGCGCGTGGAGGTTTATCCCGAAGCCGTGAAGATGAAACGGCAGATGGCGTATGCCGATGCCAAACATATACCGTACGTGGCTATCATCGGTAGTAACGAACTACAGGAAAAGAAAGTGATGCTCAAGAACATGCTCTCTGGCGAACAGAGTCTGGTTAGCGTGGATGAGATCCAATTATAACAAACAATCAACAACATTTCAATATTCATGAAAAAGATATTTCTTTCTCTTGTCGTGATGACAATCAGTCTGGCATCGTTCGCGGTGCCGGCACGTCGTGGGTTCCACGACTTCCAGCAACCTGATGGCACAACCATCTCTCTAACTCTCGCCGGTGACGAGTTCTGCCACTGGTACGAATCTGCCGACGGTACGGTATACAAGCAGAACGCCGATGGCATGTTTGTTCGTTCGGAGGCAACCAATGCGGATATGAGGCTACTGCGCAAATCGGCACCCAAGAAGCAAGCGCGCCGCGCCAAGAAGGATGTAGGTACTGAGCCGTATCCCGCTCCGCGTGGATTGCTTATTCTGGCAAACTTCTCGGATGTGTCGTTCAGAGCAGCGAACACTCCGGCTGTGATGGACTCCCTAATTACTGCAGTTAATTGCCAAGTAAACAACGGTTACGGTTCTGCAGCACAGTACTTTAAGGATCAGTCGAACGGACAATATCAGCCAGTGTTTGACGTATTTGGCCCTGTAACACTTAGCCACAATCAGAAGTATTATGGACAGAATGTTAGTCCAAATGATGAAGATTCTGAAGATAAATATGCAACTGATGCTGTAATAGAAGCATGTATTCTTGCCAACCAGCAGTACTCGAATCTGAACTTTGCTGACTACGACTGGAATAATGACGGTTATGTGGACTTCGTATATGTTATCTACGCCGGCAAAGGAGCTGCAGATGGTGGCGGATTGAATACTATCTGGCCGCATAACTACAGTGTTCAGGCGGTTCTCTACTATAATGAGCGTAACCACCAGTATAACTGTTATTCCGTATATACCAAGAACGATACGAAGTTGGATGGCAAGTATCTTGATAACTATGCTATGTCGCAGGAGATTGACGGTCAAACAGGCAACCGTGCCGGTAACGGTACGTTCTGCCATGAGTTTGGGCACGTTATAGGTCTTCCTGACTTCTACGACACAGACTATGGAAATAATTACGAAAACCAACTGACCCCTAACGAGTGGGACGTTATGGATGGTGGCGCATATAACGGTGGCGGTCATTGCCCCCCCAATTACAGCGCTTGGGAGAAATACTTCATGGGTTGGATTGAGCCTGAAAACTTGGGCTCGACAGGTGCCAACCTGACCTTGTATCCGAATGGCTCAGCACAGCATAATGTATATCAGATCAACGCTTCCGGTACTCTGCAAACTGCTACCACCAACGGACTGAACTACTACATTGAGAATCGTCAGAAAGCAGGCTGGGATGCTTGTCTGCCTGCAGCAGGTATGTTGATCTGGAAGGTAGATTTCAATGCCACCTATTGGGAAAATAACGAGCCTAATTTGACAGAGCACGGTAATCCTCATTATACCTTGATTATACCTAACGGAACAAGAATAGGTGATAGCTATGGTGCTAAAAATGTTTGGCCGTACAATAGCAATAATTCCTGGAGCGGTGTAAGCGGCAAACCGCTGCTGAACATCGCCAAGAGCGGAAATCTGATCACGCTCACTTACATCGAGGAACCGGCTGTGGTTATTGATCCGTTTGAACTCACCTGGATGGTAGGCAGCACAGCGTTTACAACCACTATGTCAACGACCGCCGGTACGGTTGTTCTGCCTACCGACGAGCCTGAGTCATGCGATCCGAGCAAGGTTTTTGTAGGCTGGACACGTACAGCTAACTATACGAGCGCCACGACTGCTCCGACCTTCGTGAAAGCAGGCGACGCAGCCGAGGAAGGTGATATCTTCTATGCCGTGTTTGCTACGGAAACACAAAGCGCTGTTGTTCCACAAACTACTACCTATACGTTCACTTCCAAGAATTGGGCAGACGCGACAAACTCCTGGAGATGCGATAGTGAGGCTAATCAATATACCAATAATCAAGGTGTGCAAGTTACTTCGGCAAAAACCGGAGCAGGAGCTACATGCAAGCAGTCGTTCAGCAATGTAAGCAAGGTCGTTGCAAACTATTGCACCAATGCATCCAAGGGTGTGGGTAGTATTACTATCAAGATAGGCAATTCGGAGCTTACAAAAGATGTAACTAAAGAAGGTGGTACAAGCTTGCGTGACTTGCAGTTTGACTTCAATCCTGCAGCTTCCGGTGTTGCTTCGTTTGAGGTGACTTGCTCAACTAACTCGATTTATATCAATTCGTTGACATTCACAACCGGTGGCAGTGGTACCTCGTACAGCAATTACACGACTATTTGTGCGGGCACGGGTACAAGCATCGTGAATGCGAATAATTACCCCGCAGCCGTTAAGGCTATCCGCAACGGACAAGTGGTGATCATTCGCGGCAACGAAGTATATAACCTGCTGGGTGTACAACAATAAAATATAACAATTTAACAGCATAACGCTTTAACAGTTTAACAGCTTATGACAACCTCCGAAGCATACGATCTCGTACTTGCGCAGTGCAGAAATATCTATATCAAGAAGATGAAGGACTACGGCCCATCGTGGCGCATCATGCGTCCGCAGACAGTGAACGACCAGCTCTTCATCAAGGCCAAACGTATCCGCACCCTGGAGATGACAGGTGTCAACCTTGTGGGCGAAGATATAGCCGGCGAGATGCGGGCGATTGTGAACTATTCGGTGATGGGTATCATCCAACTGCGGCACGGCTTTGCGGACAATGTGGATATGTCGGCACAGGAAGCTACCGAGTTGTATGACAAGTATGTGGCTGAGGCTAAAGCGTTAATGCTGCGCAAGAATCATGATTACGGCGAAGCGTGGAGGGATATGTTGCCCTCCTCGCTCGTCGATATCATCCTCACGAAGATCAACCGCAACAAGCAGATTGCTTCCAACGACAACAAGACCTTGATTTCCGAAGGTGCCGACGGCAATTACTTCGATATGCTTAACTACGCTGTATTTTACTTAATCCTTACTACCAATGAATAAGAAAATTGCACATATCTTAGGCTCTGTATCCCGCACGCTGCTTGCCTTGACGTTCCTGTTCTCGGGCTTCGTGAAGGCCATTGACCCGCTGGGCACAGTGTATAAGATTGAGGATTACCTCACCGCTTTTGGTGGGTTCTTCACTTCGTTGCTCCCTCTGGCCACCTTGGCAGCTGTGCTGCTTATACTGACCGAATGGACGCTGGGTGTGATGATGCTCTGCAACATCCGCACGCAGCTGACTGCTTGGCTCTCGCTCGCGTTCTATGCGGTGATGACCCCGCTCACGCTCTACATCGCCCTGACGAACCCTATATCCGACTGCGGCTGTTTCGGCGATGCGCTGGTCATCAGCAACTGGCAGACCTTCTGGAAGAACGTGGTGCTCACCGCCCTGGTCATCGCCCTGCTGTGCACTAAACGGCATATACCGCAGACCTTCGTATGGTGGGCGGAACTTGGTATCGTGGTGATAGCTATGGCATTGGCAGGCGGATTGATGCTTTACACCCACTACCATCTGCCCCTCATAGACTTCCGACCCTACAAGATCGGCAACAACATCCCCGAACTGATGGAGATTCCCGACGATGCCCCGCACGACGTATATGAGGTTACGCTCTACTACGAGAAGGATGGCGAAGTGCAGGCATTCACTATGCAGGATTACCCGCGTGGCGACAGCACATGGCGCTTCGTGGATCAGGAGTCACGACTCGTGCAGAAAGGATATGAGCCGCTTATCCATGACTTCGAACTGGTTAACTACGAGGGCGAAGACATTACCTACGACATACTGGATATGGAGCACGTGACGCTCATCGTGATGTACAACCTGCAGAAGGCCGACCTGAGCCAACTGCCGAAGGTGGCTGAGCTGTGCAAGAGCTGTCAAGAAGAGGAGCAGCCCGTATATATCCTCACCTCCGCTACCGAAGAGCAGATAGATGAGTTCATTGAAGGTAACGACCTCGATCTGGAGCGCGAACTCTTCCTGACGGCTGACGGAATTATGCTCAAGACCATCGTTCGTGCCAACCCGGGTGTGTTCGTAGTCAACAACGGAACAATCATCGATAAGTATAATATACGCAATCGTCAATAAATACAATCGTCAATCTATCAATCATAAATAAAAATGAAATGCCTCATTATAGGCTCGGGGCCTGCCGGCTACACAGCTGCCATCTACGCCTCGCGTGCCAACTTACAACCTGTACTGATCGAAGGTCCGCAACTGGGCGGACAACTGACTATAACCACCGAAGTGGAGAACTTCCCCGGTTATCCCGATGGTGTTGAACCCTTCCAAATGATGGATGACCTGCGTCGCCAAGCCGAACGTTTCGGCACGCAGTTTGTGTCAGCTATCGTGGAAAAAGTGGATTTCTCCTGTTCGCCGAAGAAAGTCTGGACGGACGACAATGCGCTTTACGAAGCAGATACCGTAATCATCGCCACGGGCGCATCCGCCAAGTGGTTGGGCATACCCAGCGAGAAGGAGTATCGAGGTCGTGGCGTGAGTGCTTGCGCTACCTGCGACGGCTTCTTCTACCGCGGCAAGACGGTGGCTGTAGTCGGCGGAGGCGATACTGCCTGCGAGGAGGCGATCTATCTGGCCAACCTGTGCAAGAAGGTGTACATGATTGTTCGCAAGCCCTATTTCCGCGCCGCAGATATCATGCAACAGCGCGTGTTCAACAATGAGAAGATTGAAGTGCTGTTTGAGCATAACACCCTGAAGCTCACGGGCGAGCAGAAGGTACAGGGCGCGGATCTGATTTATAAGAAAGGATTGCCGGAAGAGGAGATCCGCCATATAGCTATCGATGGATTCTTCCTGGCTATAGGTCACCAACCCAATACCAAGCTGTTTGCCGATTACCTGGAGTTGGATGCCGAGGGCTATATCAAGGTGGATGGCGACAGTCCGCGCACAAATGTGCCGGGTGTGTTTGCTGCAGGTGATTGTGCCGACCCGCACTATCGTCAAGCCGTGGTAGCTGCCGCTGCAGGCTGCAAAGCCGCCATTGAAGCCGACCGATATCTGAAAGGGTAAACGTTTGCCGGCTAATAATCGGTTTGTATGCCGGAGATTCTTCTTCATTATATATGGGAGCATTGTCTGTGGGCAGGATTTGCCCAGCAGACTACTGACGGTCAGCCTGTGGAGATCATCTCGGTAGGCGAGCATAACCGTGATGCCGGAGCGGATTACAGCCATGCGCGGATTCGTATAGGCGACCGTGAGTGGGTAGGAAACGTGGAGATCCATATTCATGCCGGCGACTGGTACAAGCACAAGCATCATCTGGATCGGGCTTACGATCATGTGATCCTGCACGTGGTGCGCGATGCCGACAAGCAGGTATTCAACTCGCAGGGCGAATGTATCCCGCAATGTGTGCTGCAATACCCCGATGACAAAGATTACCTGACCGGTCTGCTGGCTGATGCCATGCGCATGGATAGTGCCGAGGGGAGGATAGGGTGCGCGCAGCAACTACTGGATGACCCGCTGTTACTCACCGAAGGTTGGCGAAGACTGCTGCTGCGCAAGCGTATGGACTGCAAGCGCGCATCGATCGGCAGGCTGCTGGAGATCACACAAGGCAGTTGGGAACATGCATTCTATATATCCTTGGCGCGCAATTTCGGTTTTCATACCAACAGCGTTCCCTTCGAAGAACTGGCTATTGCCACCCCTCTATCCGCCATCCGCAAGCATCGCGACAACCTTTTCCAACTCACGGCAATGCTTCTCGGGCAATCAGGCCTGCCCATTCGCGATGCGAAGATGGCTGCCGAATATGATTTCCTTAGCAAGAAGTTCAACTTAACGCCCATCGAGGGCAGTATGTGGAAACTGGGACGCATTCGTCCGCAGAACAGTCCAGAACGGCGTATCAGGCAGTTTGCCAACCTGTTGCACCGCTCCGAGTTCCTGTTTAGCAAGGTGATTGAGATGCAGCAGATGGATGATCTGGTCGCTCTGTTTGAGCAGGAAGGGATGAGCCGGGCGTCGATAGATATACTGCTCATCAATACGGTTATTCCTTATAGATATGCGTACGCGTGCGTATGTGATAGCAGCCATGAGCAGCCGTTCGCCGAACCGATGGCTATGCTGCAGCAACTGGCTGCCGAAGATAATACCGTTACGCGGCAATGGAAGATGTTAGGTCAAACGGTGCACAATGCCGCAGACTCACAAGCTTTGCTTCACTTGTACCAGAACTACTGCCAGCATCACGAGTGCGTGAACTGTGAAGTGGGTTATCGTATATTCTTTGAGAATCATTCCGTCCTGAAACAATAAGTGCAGACGGAAAGAAAAGGGTAGGTTTCCAGTTATTTATTTGTTTGTTTGCTGCAAGGCATTGACCAACATGCCGCATGCAGCCAGTATGTCTTCACCGCGTGAGCGGCGGATCGTACATGTTATGCCGTGCGCCGACAGGTAATCACGGAAAGCAATCATCCGGCTTTCGTCGCTGGCAGGGAAAAGCTGATTACTGCCATCCGGCGACTCATGGAAGCGGATCAGATTGACGCGGCAGGGTAGGTTGCTCAGCAGTCGAAGCAGCTGCTTGGCGTGAGGTATATCGTCGTTCATACCGCCCCAACAGATGTATTCGAACGACAAGCGTCGTTGATGCGTCCAGTCGTACTGACGAACCAGATCCAGCACCTGCTGAATTGGTGTCAGCCGCTCGGCTGGCATGATTGCCGCACGCTCAGCCGGAAAAGCATTGTGCAGCGATATAGCCAGATGGCAATCCGTCTCATCCAGGAATCGTTGCAGAGCTGATTTCTCTCGATCGGCAGAGCCGTGCTGATTTCTCTCCAACACTCCTACCGTAGAAACCGTGATGCGCTTGCCGCTCCAGCCTAATCCCCACTCGGCGGTGAGTACGTTGAGCGCACGCAGCACGTTATCGATATTATCCATCGGTTCACCTTCCCCCATCAGCACCAGGTTCGTCAAGTCGGGGAAGTACAGTATTTGTGCCAGTATATCCGCGGCCGACAGATTGCCGTGGAACCCCAACGTACCGGTCATACAGAACCGGCAACCCATCTTACAGCCCGCCTGTGTGCTTACGCACAGCGTGGTGCGGTCATCTTCAGGCAGATAGACGCACTCTATATAGCGACCGCTGTCGCTGTTAGACCGCTGCGCTGTTGGATCGCTATCGCTGTTAGATCGCTTCGCTGTTAGATTGACAGGGAAGAGATACTTGCGTGTGCCGTCCACGGAAATGGCCTGGGCAGTAGGCTCCAGCCGACCGATGCAATACTTCTGTTGCAAGGCTTGCCGCGCCTTGAGCGAGATGTTCGTCATCTGCTCGAACCCGGTAGCCCGATGGCGGTAGATCCACTCACAGAGCTGCTTGCCCACGAAGCGGGGTAACCCCGCCTCGCAGGCAATCTGCTGCAGTTCTGTTAATGTCTTACCTAATAAAGGCTCCATGATCTTGTGGCAGCCAAGATTGGCTGCCGGCATGCTTAATTCCGCTCCAGCGGCAGGATGATAGCGGTAAGAGGCTTAACCGTGATGCGCTTGTTGAGGTCGAAGTCCTGACCCGACACAACATCTTTGCCTTGCTTCTGATAGTTCATCAGCACCTCATGGTATTGAGCCACAGGCATCTGACGCTCTTCGTTGCTGGCGTTGATATATACGAGCACAGCCTCTTTATCCGTATAACGCACGTATGCGTAGGTGTTGTCGCGGCTCAGGAAATGCATCAACTTGCCCTCGTGGATAGCTTTGCAGTTACGACGCCAGTTGAATACCCTCGCATAGTAATTGTACAGGTCTTCCTGTTCGGGCTCCAGTTTGGATGCCGTGCCTTTGAACCAAGGATGATTCACGCGCAGCGCACCGTGGTTGCCTATATCCTCTGGATTGAGGGAGATCAGTCCGTACTCCTCACCATAGGTCAGTTGCGGTATACCGCGCATGGTAGCCAGCAGCGCTACAATAAGTTTGTTGCGCTCGTAACTCTTGTCGAGCAACATGTCGCGAACACGCGGGGTGTCGTGATTGCTGTCGAAGATGAGCAGGTTGTCAGGATGTGCATACAGGAAATCCTCAGCCACTACCTCGTAGCACTTGAGCATTCCATTGCCCCAGCCTTCGCCGTTGCTGCTCAGTGCAGCGATCATAGCTTCCTGCAGGGGGAAGTCCATCACGCACGGCAGGTTGGAGTTGTAGCCGTCCGGGTTACGGGCATCTGCTTGCCAGTAAGCAACCTGCGAGGTCGGACGCGTCCAGCACTCGCCTACGATATTGATGCCGGGGTACTCGTCGCGCACGGCTTTAGTCCACTTGGAGATTGGCACTTTCTCGTTGTACGGGTAGGTATCTACGCGCAGACCATCCAGATCCATCGCCTCAATCCACCAGATAGCCCATTGCTGGAAGTACTTGAGCACGTCAGGGTTATCGAGATTCATATCGGGCATCGAGGTGTCGAACCAACCGCTGTTCATACCGAGGAAGTCAGCCTCAGCGGCGTGCGGGTCGGCTGCTGTCGAGAACTGCCAGTTGGAGCGTGTGAACTCGGGATATTGGTGAATCCAGTCGTAGTACGGCAGATCTTTCATCCACCAGTGCGCCGAACCGCAATGGTTGGGCACGATATCCATGATCATCTTCAGCCCCTTGTTGTGAGCGGCGTTCACGAGATCGCGGTACAGATCGTTGCTGCCGTAACGCGGGTCGATATGATAGTAATCCGCGCAAGCATAGCCGTGGTAGGATTGTGTCGGCTCGTTATCCAGCAGCAGCGGCGTGCACCAGATAGCCGTAGCGCCCAGCGCCTTGATGGCATCCAGATGATCGATGATACCCTTGATATCACCACCGTGACGACCGAACCACTCCTCGTAGGCAGGTTTCTCGGCTGTATCCTCTGTCTCGTCGTTGAGCAGATCGCCATTGGCAAAACGGTCAGGCATAATCAGGTAGATGACATCAGCCGGCGAGTAGCTCTTGTCGGCACGCGGCTCAGGGCGACGTTGCTCAATCACATAGTTGATGTAGCTGGATTTCTTGTCCTTGGTGAGCGTGATGCGGTAGGTGCCAGCTTCGTTCACCTGCAAGTCAACGAACAGATAGTTCGGCGACTCAGCGTTGTGCTTACTCTTGACGGTCAGACCCAGGCACTGACCTTTCATCACTTTGCCCGCCACGATTTGCTGGATGGTTACATCGGCATCAGCCAGATCCTCACCGTGCAGCATAAGTGTCAACGGCATTTTCATTCCTGTGAACCAACTCAACGGTTCAGCGCGCTCAATACGCGGCTTGGCTTGCAGCATGCATGCCAGGAGCAGGCACATAGCCACACTCGTTACGCGAAAGATGTTCTTCATAATTAATTATTTTATTTGGTTATATTGTTTTCTTATCCTGTACGCTCATCATTTCAAATCCAACTCATCGATGCGGATATGTTTGAGCGTATTGTGTTCATCCTTGATTTGCATATACCGTTTCCAGAACGCTTGCATCTCGGGTGTTGCCCCTCGCAGGAACTCTTCAGTGCCCTGCTTGTCAATCCTTTCGATAGCCATTCCCACGGTTATCTGATGGGTATCCAATGCAGGTTGGTAAGTCTTGTCTTCCTTTTGCTCCACATATACGGTGCGCAGCAGCCCGACATCCACCAGCCGGTTCAGCAGTTGGCTGACCAAGCGTATGGGCAGGTTGTTCTCGTGTGCCAATTCCGTAGCCATGTACGGCAATTCATCGTGCTCAAAGCGGTAGATAATACGATGCAGCAAGTACAAAGTTAGAAAATCCTTGTAGCGACGCGACATAGTCTCTACATCTTTCTCATACTCAAACTGCTCGTTGTTCTGGATGGCGAAACTCAGTTCGGCACCGATCAGTATGAGCAGACAAGTCCATTGCAGCCAGATCATGATGATTGGTATAGCGGCAAACGCACCATATACGATGCTCGTACGGCTGAGGAACATGATCACGTACATCGACAACATCTGCAGCAATTGGAACAACGTGCCCATGATTATTGCCGGGTAGATGGCACTGCGGAAATGCACTTTCGTGTTCGGGATAGCCATGTACATCCACAGGAAGATGCCCCACACAATCACGAACTGCAATACGCGAACCATAGTGCCGTGGTAGTTACTGAGTTGACTGAACGCAGCCGTTGACTCAATCGTGGAGTGAACGATCAGGCTCATACCTGAAGTTGCGACAACCAGCACCGGTACGAGAAACAATACAGCAATGTACGTAGTCAGTTGGCGCACGATGGAACGTGACTGCTTGACATTCCATATGGTGTTGAATGTCTGCTCCACACTCCTGAAGAAACTGTACACCGCCCAGATCAGAATCAGCAAACCGATGCCGATGAACGCTCCGCCTTGAGCCGTTTCCAGATAGCGGTCAACCATGGCCATCACCGAGGGCACAAGATTCGTCTCGCCCAACATGGACTTCTGCAACTGAACCTCGATCATCTCGGAGAAGCCGAATCCTTTGGCTACCGCCAGGATCATCGCCAGAATAGGAACAATGGCAAATACCAGATTGTAGGTCAGCGCATTGGCGGTCATATTCAACTGCTTGGAGTTGAATCCGCGAATGACGAGTATGAGCGTCTTCAGCAGACCGAAACCTACGCGTTTGGTGCGCTTTGACTGCTTCAGCTCGAGTGAAGTCCTGCGCCACAAATCGTACTGAATGAATTGCTTTATATCCTGCCAACTAACCATTAACAATCTAACACTTTAACAGTTTAACAAATTAACAGTTTAACAATTTAACTCTTTATCCTAAAAAACGCGTTAAGCCGTTCCGTAAGCGGGGTTCTGTTTTAGCCTATCATTAATCTTGAGTACATGTTACCATGCACTTCTATCGCTTCCTACCCTCCGACTCGCGCGAGCAACGCTCAAACATCGGTTTACATGGAATTGCAGCCCGCAGTGTACTCGTTTCACCCGCGTTCGACAACTTGCGTTGCTGAAGGCGACTCGTCTCTGTAGCAGTGACCGAACATTTCTGCCCGACGGCCGTTAACCGCTGCGGTGCTCTGTGCTGCCCCGACTTTCCTCTACCTTTACGGTAGCGATAAGCCGAACAACTTTCGCGTATATATGTTTGCGCCTACAAAGTTACAACTTTTTTTTCAATTATGCAAGTTTTTTCGGCAAATTCTTCCGAAAATCTTCAACTTGCACCTAAGAATGCCTGCTTTGAGGTGCTTTCTTCCTGTTTTTAGTCCGGGAACTCCATCAAGTATGCCTTGATGAAGGCATCTATATCGCCATCCATCACGGCATTCACGTTGCTGGTCTGATAGTTCGTGCGATGATCCTTTACGCGGCGGTCATCGAATACGTACGAACGGATCTGACTTCCCCATTCAATCTTCTTCTTGCCGGCTTCCACCTTGGCTTGAGCCTGGCGCCGTTTCTCGAGTTCCAGTTCATAGAGTTGCGAACGCAGGTGCCGCAAGGCATTTTCGCGGTTCTTGGGCTGATCGCGCGTCTCGGTGTTCTCTATCACAATCTCGTCAGGTTGGCCGGTCAGCGGGTTCACGAACTTGTAGTGCAGGCGCACGCCGGACTCAACCTTGTTCACGTTCTGTCCGCCGGCGCCCGAACTGCGGAAGGTATCCCAGCTCAGTCCTGCGGGATCAACGGTTATCTCGATGCTGTCGTCAATCAGTGGCACAACGAACACCGATGCAAACGAGGTCATGCGTTTGCCTTGGGCGTTGTACGGACTGACGCGAACCAGACGATGCACGCCGTTTTCGCTCTTCAGGTAACCGTACGCCATGTCGCCTTCGATGTTGAATGTCACGGTCTTGATGCCCGCCTCATCACCTTCCTGCAGGTTGGCTATCGTCACCTTGTAGTCATGCTTCTCGCAGTAGCGTTGGTACATACGCATCAGTTGCTCCGCCCAGTCTTGAGCTTCCGTGCCGCCTGCGCCGCTCACTATCTTCAGCACTGCCGGCATAGCATCCTCCTCGTGCGAGAGCATGTTCTTCATCTCCAGGTCTTCTACCTCTTTTATCGCGTGCGCGTAGGCGGCATCCACCTCTTCCTCGCTCACCAGTTCCTCCTTGTAATAGTCGAAGGCGAGTTCGAGTTCGGCTGTTGCGGCACGCACTCCTTCATAGCCGTCAATCCATCGGCGCAGACTTTTCACTTTCTTCATCTGTGCTTCGGCAGCCTTGGCATCCTCCCAGAATCCCGGAGCTTGCGTATGCAGCTCTTCCTCCTCGAGCTGGATGCGTTTCTCGTCGATAGCCAGATAAGATTTCAGCTTATCTGCCCGTTGTTGTACATCTTTGAGTTGTTCTATTGTTATCATAATAAATATTTTTAGTCGAAAGACCGTGCTTCGCACTCAAAGAAAAAAGATAAAAGCCTAATTACTCTTTTAGCGTAGCGGTCTTTTTTCTTTGAGCGTTAGCGGTCTTTATGAGTCATTATGTCAATAATCACGTCATCCGTCTGGCACATGCCGTCATGACCGATGCGCGTGAGGTTGTGTATTGTTCGGTCGATATCATCCTCCACGATGCCTTCCGTCGATTCGGCAAACGAGTGATGCATCGCCATCGAGGCTGACAGTACCGCCGTAGCCACGCCGCTCGTCACCTTCAGTGCACAGGCAGGCTTGGCTCCATCGCAGATCATGCCGGAGATGTTTGCAATCATGTTCTTGATGGCAAAGGTCACCTCGTCGTATTGTCCCCCCATCAGGTAGGTAAGTCCTGCCGCTGAACCTGTAGCTGCCACCACGCAACCGCACAGTGCCGACAATCTGCCCAGCGACTGCTTGATATATACAACCGTCAGGTTGCTCAGCGTCAGTGCCCGCAGCGTCTGCTCCTCGTCCATGTTATGCTCCAGGGCGTACAGATAGACCGGGATAGAGCAGCTTATACCTTGGTTGCCGCTGCCGGAGTTGCTCATCACGGGCACCATGGCACCGCTCATGCGGGCATCGCATGCACCGCATGTGTAACATAGTATCTTTGTGAACAGGGTATCGCCGAAGATATTTGACATCTGTGTGTGTGGGCTGTTCGTCAGGTGCTGGTTGCTCACCGTGTGCAGCAAGCGTCCGAGACCATGACCGTAACTGCCCATAAACGACTTCTCGGCAGCTGCCATGTTCATCTTCGCTCCCTCCATTAGGAACTGCACATCATCGAGCTTCACGTCCATTGCATAATCATACACTTCACGAAGGGAAGTGACTGCGTGTTGCTGATTACATGTTGGTGACTGCGTGTTGGTGACTTCGTGTTCTGTGAAGTTTGTGTGGCTGCCCTGGATGGTCGATTCGGCAGTCTTGTCATCCTTGCTAACTGCCACATGTACATATAGCATGTCAGGCGCATCCTGTGCGATCTTGATCTCAGGCGGCACGCGTTGCAGGTACGCTTTGGCGTAGGCTACAGCCTCCGGTGTGGTGTCGCGCAGCACTTCCAGTTCATACTCGCTCTTGCCGATAGTTGCACCCAGGGCGATAGCTATAGGCAGTCCGTTCATCTCCGTGCCGGGGATACCTACGCCCATGGCGTTCTTGTAGATGTTCTTGCTTACCTCTACCGTGATGGCATCCGGCTCGCAGCCCAGTTGCTCCTTAGCACGCGCTACGCACAGCGCCACGCACATCGGTTCGGTACAACCGATAGCAGGAATAACCTCCTGGTGCAGTAATGTGAGTATTTCTGTGGTCTTCATCGACGAAAATGTATTTTTAGGCGAATGAATGTATATAGTTTTGCCCACCATGGCGCGTTTGTTTGGCGCATAGCGGCGAAAAGTATCTGCTGTGCCTGTTTGTTCACCTGCGAGGTGGTTGACTTGTCGTTCAGGCGGTATTTGTAGCCTGTGTATGGAATCAGCGTGTGCGTCAGGTGTTTCCCCCAAAGCTCCAGAGAGAAAATCACATCTTCGTAAATCATCCCTTCCGGAAACCGTAAGTCGGCTATGGCACTGCTTCTGTACAGCCGCATGCAGGGCGATGTAAACTGGTAGAAGTGATGAGGTGTCTTTTGCTCAATTACCGTCCCGTCGTTGCTGAATCGCCTGTAGCCGCATTGCACTACCTCGTGCGTGCCGGCTTCGGCAAGCAACGTACTCACATAATCCTTGTCCAACTTGTCATCCGCATCTACGAACGCAATGTATTTGCCCGTCGCGTGCTGCATGCCGATGTTCCGCGCAGCCGACTGCCCGGCGTGCGCTTGCGTGAGCATCAGTACTTGCCGCTGCGCGTTGGCTCCGTAGTTGCCGGCAAACAGGCGCATAATTGATAAGCTGTTGTCCGTACTGCCGTCATCTACCAGGATGATCTGCAGTGGGGCAGGGGTATCTTGTCCTATCAGCGAGTTGACACATTCTGTCAGGTACTCACCGGCATTATATATGGGTACGATGATCGATACTTGCGGTGCTACTGCCTGCTGAATCAGTTGCGCAAACTGTTCTGCCTGATATTGGCGCGTGAAGCGTTGTTTCTGTTCCTTGTTGACTGCTTGCCGCGTGTAGCCGTTCTTCTGCCACTCGCGGTACTTGTCGAGTACAAACGACTTGACCTGCTCGGTGGTTGTGGCGGCAACGCCTGCATTCGTCTCGCGGATAACCGCTGCCAGACACTCCTCGTCGCTGCGCACGCAGAGCACGGGTTTCTCTATGCCCAATGCCTCGTAGAACTTCGTGGTCATCATACCGTGCACGTTCTGCTCGGAAGCGAGGTTGGTAAGCACGAGTAGAATACTGCTCCTGCGGTATAATGCCAGCACCTCGCTCTGCGGGATATACCCGTTGATTTCTGCGTTGACTCCGTAATGTTCCGCGAGGCTGCGCAGCAGCTGTTGTCCTTCGGGGTTGGAGTGTATAACCAGTTTGTATGGCAGGTCTTTGAGTTCAGCAAGCGCCTCAAACAGCATACGGGCATCCTGCAGCGGCTCGCCGAAGAACTTGCCGCAATAGCTCAGGATAAACTCATCCGTGCGTACGTCCTGCGGCGTGTAGGTGTCGGCATCGTAACCGTTATAGATTAGTTGCGTGTTCGGGTTAATCTGCCTGATGAACTCCACATGCCATGGCGACACGCTTGTCACGCAGCTTGCTTGGCGTAGTTGCTCGTTCCTGCGACGGATATTGATGCGCTGATAGGGCGCTACAAAGATCCTCAGCCGGCGGCTTTGGTGGGCGAGGTAGTTAACCTGATTGCCCGGTGCCTGTTCGGCGAGGTCGCGTATATCGGTAATCACAGGTATATGATGCCTTTTGCCGAAGTCGATAGCTGCCCGTAGCGGACAAGTATGGAAAGTCGTGCACAACACAACATCGAAATGCTCCTTGCCAAACTGCTGCTCCACCATCAGCGAGTAGCGCCTGTTCTTCCAGTCAGTCAGCAGCGACCATGCGTTGCTCAGTGCCCAATGTATCTTGCTGCCGCGGTAGATATGCAACTCGTGAATAGGGTAGTCGTGTGCAAACGGCAGATCAGCTATATGCTCCACAACCACGGTGATCGGATAACCTTGTGCGTACAGCCACTCGCACAACGACCGCAATCGCGGGTTGTACGACGGCACGCCAAAGCCATCGGCCAGCAGCAGTATGTGGGGCTTGGTGCTCATCGGATCATCTGCAATACTTCGGGATACAACTCGCGGTGATAACTGCCTACATCCATCGAGGTGTTGTGCCATAGCAGACACAGATCACCGTTGTGCATGCGCACCTTATCGATCAGTTGCTGACACAGGTAGGCTGCTTCCTCGTGCTCCAGATGCATGTAGTTTTCGCTACTGAGTGTCACGTCCATGATGACGAGCGGATGCAGTACCAGTTCTGTCAGTTGCATCTTCTCGGGATCGATCCACAGCACGGAGCGTGTGGTCTGCAAGCGGAATCCTGCGCGATCCGGGAATCCCATCGTAAAGTCGTCGGTCACCCCTAAACTGATCAGTTGACGCATGGTAGCTATGGAGCAGTTCAGATAGTGGGAGCGGTGAATAGCCAGCTCGTTTGTTCTGGATGTGCGGCGCTCGATGCTGCCGGGACCGTAGTACGAACTATGCCAACCCAATGTCACCCGGTTCCACTCCAGGAACTTGCGCAAGCGGCGTGCGTCGGGACTATGATGGTTGTACTGCGGGTAGTCGTAGCCCTTGCCGTACGAGTGCTTGATGAAGAATATATTCTCTGCCAACGGCACTTTTCTATCCTGCTCAATCAACCACGGGAAGGTATATGCGGGATCGTTGTGGATGTCACGCCATGATGCCAGCACCTGTCGCCACTCACCGCGCCATATGCCCCCCAGCGCACCGCGCAGGTGACGGTAATGGGCAATGGTGTCGATGTCGTGCGTCAGGTAGATATGTGCAAACCCGGCATGCGGCAGTTCCAAGCCCATGGCTTTGATCAGCAGACGTGCATACTCATCCAGCACGGGCATCACCAGCCTGTTGCGCTTGCCTAAGATAGAGTAGGCTGCCAGAAACCGACCGTGCTCATCCCTCTTGTCGTTAATCAGCTCTTCGGCACGCGATATAAAGAAGAACGCGTTGTAGATCAGGTCGGTGCGGATGACGTACGTGGTTGAGTCAGGCGCCTCGTCCGCCGACCAGTTCTCCAGCAGCGGAGCCGACAGATCCGGCAACACGATGTCTTTGCCCAAGTGTCCGTTGGGTACGATAACCAGTTTGTACTTCGGCCACTCGCGTTCGTCAGCCGTGTAGCCGATCTTCTGCGCCTCGTCGGCATTGCCGTACAAGAGCCAGGTCTTGATATAATTGATAATTTCGTCCATATTCTTTTTTCTTTGAGCGCAGCGGTCTATTGTATCTCCGCGAGTTGCTCGCTTAGAATCTCCCACTCATACATACGTTGCTCGAGCGAGCGCTTCAGCCGATTGTACTTCTCGAAGTTCTCGGGCGATTGCCCTGCTACCTCGGCCAGTATCTGCTCGATGTCGAGTATCTGTTGCTCCAGGCGGCTTATATCCTCTTCCGCCTGACTGACTGCTTTCTGTGCTTTCCTGAGTTCAGCCGCTTTGGCTTTCTGTGCCGCATAATCCGCTGCGCCTGTGCTTTGAGCTGTAGGCGGTCTTTGAGCATCTGAGGTCTTTTGTCTTTGAGTGTCAGCGGTCTGTCCCAGCGCCAAATCAATCGCCTTAGCCGCATCATATCTGATATCTGATTTCTGATCTCTGATATCTGATTTCTTATACCTCAGCCAATCGTATATGCCGCCCAGGTGCTCGCGTACCTTGCCACCGCCGAACTCATACACCTTGCTCACGATGCCATCGAGGAAATCGCGGTCATGACTGACAAGTATCACCGTACCGTCGAAGGCCTGCAGCGCTTCCTTGAGTACATCTTTGCTGCGCATATCCAGGTGGTTCGTTGGCTCGTCAAGGATGAGCAGGTTGACGGGTTCCAGCAGAAGCCGGATCATCGCCAGACGGCTGCGCTCGCCTCCCGACAGCACTTTCACGCGTTTGTCTATCGCCTCGCCGCCGAACATGAATGCACCCAATATATCTTTTATGCGCGTGCGTATGTCGCCTACTGCCACACGGTCGATGGTGTCGAACACGGTCAGTTCGCCGTCCAGCAGTGAGGCCTGGTTCTGTGCAAAGTACCCGATTTTTACGTTGTGACCGATCTTCAGTGTGCCCGAATAGTCCGTCAGCTCGTTCATGATACAGCGAACGAGTGTGGTCTTGCCTTCACCGTTCTTGCCCACGAATGCCACTTTCTCGCCGCGACGGATGGTGAAGGTCACATGATCGAACACCACATGATCTCCGAAGGCTTTGCGCACATCGTCCGCAATAACGGGAAAATCTCCGCTCCTGGGTGCCGGCGGGAACTTCATCCTTAGCCGGCTATTATCCTCCAGATCGACCTCCAGGCGCTCCAACTTGTTCAACTGCTTGATACGGCTCTGCACCTGCACACTCTTCGTGGCTTTGTAGCGGAAGCGCTCGATGAACTCCTCGGTATCCTTGATCATCTTCTGCTGGTTCTCGTAGGCGCGAACCTGCTGCTCGTGCCGCTCCTGCCTGAGAGTGACGAACTGCGAATACGGCACGTTGTAATCGTAGATCTTCCCCAGCGAAATCTCTATCGTTCGGTTCGTCACATTATCGATGAACGCGCGGTCGTGACTGACGATGATAGCTGCGCACGGAGCGGATTGCAGCCACTCCTCGAGCCATTGTATGGATTCGATATCCAGGTGGTTCGTCGGCTCGTCGAGCAACAACAACTCAGGCTGCTTGAGCAGGATCTTTGCCAGCTCGATACGCATACGCCAGCCGCCGCTGAACTCGCTGCAAGGGCGGTCGAAATCCGTGCGTTCAAAGCCCAAACCCATCAGCACGCGTTCCATCTGTCCCACACTCTTCGGGTCTTGCTTGTCGCGAACCGTATCTACCTCTTCCCGCAGCGTTGTGCCCTCGTTGTGCATCATCTGCTGCGGCAGGTAGCCGATGGTCATATCCGCATCGCGGGTGATATGCCCGCTTGTGGGTGTTTCTTCGCCTGCAATAAGGCGGAGCAGGGTAGTCTTGCCCGCACCGTTCTTACCCACCAAGGCTATACGATCCCGCTTGTTCACCAGGAACGTGATCCCCGCCAATATCGGCTTGGAACTATACTCCTTGACAATATTTTCAACACTTAGAGCCAATTCTTCAATGCTTTACCTGTGTAACTTTGTTCGCACGCCATGACCTGTTCCGGTGTGCCTTCCGCCACGATCCTTCCGCCTTGTGAGCCTCCTTCCGGACCAAGATCGATCACATGGTCGGCTGCCATGATCAGGGTGGGGTTGTGCTCTATCACCACCACTGTATGTCCCTTGCTGATCAGTCGCTCCAGGGCGTTGAGCAGCACGAGTACGTCTTGATGATGCAATCCGGTGGTCGGCTCATCAAAGATGAACATCGTCGGCTTGCTGTCCTCCTGCGCCAGGTACGAGGCGAGTTTCACGCGCTGACTCTCGCCGCCCGACAAGGTGCTGCTCGATTGTCCGAGTTTCACGTACCCTATACCTACATCCTGCAGCGGTTTGAGCAGTTTGACTACTTTCCGGCAGCCGTGCTCTGTGAAAAAGTCGATGGCTTCGTCGACGGTCATATCGAGTATGTCGTGTATGTTCTTGCCGCCGAAGGTCACCTCCAGTATCTCCTGCTTGTAGCGCATGCCATGGCAGTGCTCGCACTCGATCACTATATCCGCCATGAACTGCATCTCGATGGTTATCGTACCTTCGCCCTGGCACTGCTCGCAGCGCCCGCCCGGTGTGTTGAACGAGAAGTGCGCCGGTGTGTAACCCATCTGCTTCGACAGTTGCTGGTCGGCAAACACGCGGCGGATCTCGTCAAAGGCTTTCATATAGGTCACGGGGTTGGAGCGCGAAGACTTGCTCAGCGGATTCTGGTCAACGAACTCCGCATCTTTCAGTAGATGCATGCTTCCTTTCAGACTTCCGTAATCACCCGTATGCTCGGCGTATATACCGCCGTAATGTTTCTTCAGGGCAGGGTAGAGCACCTTGCTCACCAGCGACGACTTGCCACTGCCGCTCACACCTGTGATCACGGTCAGCACGCCGAGCGGGAACTTGACATTCAGGTTCTGCAGATTGTTCTCGGCTGCGCCGATCACCTCGATATAGTTGCTCCACGGACGCCGTTCGGGCGGTATAACCGACGGAAACTCCTGCAGCCTGGGTTTGCCCACGTAGGTCACTTCGCCGCCGTGGCTGCCGGCTTTCGGACCAATTTCAATCATATAGTCCGCTGCCATCATGATATCTTCGTCATGCTCCACCACTACGATCGTGTTGCCCAGGTCGCGTAGTTCGTGCAGCACATGTATCAGGCGCTCGGTGTCGCGGGCGTGCAGACCGATCGACGGTTCATCCAATACATAAAGCGAACCCACCAGGCTGCTGCCTAATGATTTAGCAAGATTGATGCGCTGACTCTCGCCGCCCGACAGGGTCGATGCCATACGGTTGAGCGTCAAGTAACTCAGCCCCACATCTTCCATGAACTGCAGCCGGCTCTTGATCTCTATGATCAGCTCTTGCATTCCTGCCAGATGTTTGTCGCCATCCTTACATTGTTGCTCCAAGGTCACTACCCATTTCATTACCTCACTCACCGGCATTGCAGCTACATCAGTGATGCGCTTGCCGCCTACCCATATGTACGACGCTTCTTTCCTCAGTCGCATGCCGTGACAGTCGGGGCAAGTGGTCTTTCCCCTGTACCGAGCCAGCATCACGCGGTACTGTATCTTCGAGAACTGGTCTTTCTCCAGCATGTGGAAAAAGTCGTTGAGTCCGTGGAAATATTCGTTGCCTGTCCAGATCAGATGTTTCTGCTCGGGAGTCAGGGCATAGAACGGTGTATGGATAGGGAAGTCAAACTCTGCAGCATGGTATATCAGCTCATCTTTCCATGCACTCATCTTCTCTCCACGCCAGCAGGCTATAGCTCCCTCGTATATGCTCTTCGACTTGTCGGGTACTACCAGATCGGCATCGATGCCGATGATGTTTCCGAAACCGTTGCACGCGGGGCACGCACCGAGCGGGTTGTTGAAGTTGAACAGGTGCTCTGTGGGTTCTACGAACTGTATGCCATCCGCCTCAAACCGTTCCGAGAACTTCACCATCTGAATTCTGATATCTGATATCTGATCTCTGACTTCTGACTTCTGATCTCTGACTTCTGATTTCTCAATTCGCAGCACACACTCGCCTTTGCCCTCATAGAACGCTGTTTGCACCGAGTCCGCAAAGCGGTTTTCCGTAGCTTTTTCTCCGTCGGCTACGATGCGGTCAACGAGCAGATACACGTTGCTGAGATCTTCTGTCAGTTCTTCGTTCAGACTGTTGCTTAGTCGCAGTATATCCGCGCTGCCGTCTTCCTGTACATGCAGCAAGCGGGAGTAACCCTCGCTGATCCATGCTTTGGCGCGTGTCTGTATATCCTCCTCTTCCCCGCTCACCGGTGCCAGCAGCATGACGCGCGTGCCGTTCGGCTGTTCGCGCAATGTTTGCAGCACATCGGCTACGGTGTGGCGTTTTACCTCCAAGCCGCTCACGGGCGATAGTGTCACGCCGGCGCGGGCAAAGAGCAACTTCAGGTAGTCGTATATCTCCGTCACGGTGCCCACGGTCGATCGCGGATTCCGCGAACTCACTTTCTGCTCTATAGCTATGGCAGGAGGTATACCGTCTATTGTATCTACGTCGGGTTTCTGCATCCTGCCCAGGAACTGCCGCGTGTAGGCACTCAGGCTCTCCACGTACCGTCTTTGTCCTTCGGCATACAGCGTATCGAACGCCAGCGACGACTTGCCGCTACCGCTCACGCCTGTGACAACCACCATTTGATTGCGAGGTATATCCACACTCACGTTCTTCAGGTTGTTCGTCCGCGCCCCCTCAATATGTATTACGCCTTTGTCCACAATAATCCTTTGAAGTTGTTGTTTGTTGTTGGCGGTTGTTGACTTACAAATATTTCGTAATAGATTTTAATAGTCTTTAATTGTTGACTTGTAAGTACTTTTTGCTTAGTCGTTCGAGCAAAGCTTTCGTTTGCGGATTATTCACGTCCCTAAGCTCTGCGGGCAGTTTGGGTATACGCAACTCCATCCCCGGCAGCACATAATCGGCAGCATTCAACTTATCTCTGTTCGCTTCGTATATGAACACCCACAACTCTTTTTCTCCGTAATGTTTCTTTGCCACCCACGCCAGTCGGCTGTCTTGTCCCACTATCTCCGTAGCCTGCCACTCTGTGAACTTCCTCTCCGCATCGTTGTAGTAGTTCGGCTTTGTTGGTGTCCGAGTTTCCGCTTGTTCCGTATTTTCCGTACTCGATACCTTTTCCGCTTCAGCGGAGAAGTCTGCCGTTTTCTTCGGCACAACCGTTGATTGCTCCGGCTTATTCACGCGTTGTTCGAGATTAGAGCGCATGTTTTCTGCCCAATGTATGATCGAATGCCGGAGCACAAAGAACGCAATAACCAACAGCATAGCGAACACGCCGATGGTTATCAGTCCTGTCAGCCAAGGATTGAAAGGCTTCTTCGTTTCCCCGTTCTCTTTCTTCTCTTCCTCTTTTACATCATGTTGCGGCTGTTCTGTGCTTGCAGGTTCTATAGTAGGTTCGTTTTCCGGTTCCTTTCCCTCACCGTTGTCGGATAGTCCCGCTTGGCGACATGTCTCCACCCCATTTATGGGGGGCTGGGGGGGAGTCGTCCGGTGGGAGCTATCCGACAAAGAATTCTCCGGCAACGAACTCTCCGCTAACGAGTTATCCCCGCTGATCGCTGATATCTCGCTCAGTATATCCTTGATCTCCTCGGCTTGCTCACCGAGTTTCTTGATCGGGTCGATGGGTTCTTCCGTTTGTTTGGCGGCTTTGGCACGTGCCGCGCCTTGCGTGAACACCACTTTCTTGTAGCCCTCTATTGTTATCCGCTCGCCGGTTGTTACATTCACACTCTCACGTGCAGGCATATCTTGCAGTTTGAACGTACCCAAACCGCTGATCGTTACGTTTCCGTCAGCTTTCAGTCCTTCCTGTATACTCTCCGTCAAGGCATTGAGGAAGTCATCTGCAACTTTCTCACTTACTCTGCCGCGTGCACTCAGCGCACGACGCAGACTTACCATCGTCAAATGTTCTGCCATAATTACTTGGATTTTTCGTTGACAACTTGCTTCAGCCGTGCATTAGCCTTGAATGTCCACACCTGCTTGGCGGGAATCTCGGTCTTCTTGCCGTTTCTGGGGTTCGTGATTGTTCGTGCCTGATGATCACGTACCTCCAGCGACCCGAAATGTTGGATCTTCACATCCCCGCCCTCATTGAGTGTTTCGGCAATGATCTGCGCGGTTGCCTCCAGCAACTTCTCTGTTGCCTGTTTTGTGAGTGCCGCTTTCTGCGACACCGATTGTATAAGTTCCTTGTTTGTCATATCTCTCCGTATAAATCGACTCCTTCAAAGCCGGTTATTTTTATATCATAAAATTCTCCAACCTGAATCTGATTTCTGATTTCTGATTTCTGATTTCTAATCAGCACTTCCCCGTCTACCTCCGGCGAATCTGCTTGCGTCCGGCCTACCATATACTCGCCTTCCTCGCGGTCGATGATCACGCGTTGCACGGTGCCTACCTTCTGCTCATTCAGTTCGGCAGCTATCTGCTCCTGTATCAGCATCAGTTCGTCGAGCCGCTGTTGCTTCACCTCGTCGGGTATATCGTCCTTGTAATGTTTGTTGGCGTATGTCCCTTCTTCGTCGGAGTAGGCGAATGCGCCCATTCGGTCGAATCGTTGTTTTTGCACCCACGCCTTGAGTGCCTCAAAGTCTTCGTCCGTTTCTCCCGGATGCCCCACGAGCAGCGTGGTACGCAGTGTTATACCCGGCACTTCGCGGCGTATGCGGTCAAGCAGTTCGTCTTGTTCCGCGGCGGTTATATGCCTGCGCATCAGGCTGAGCATATGATCCGTGCAATGTTGCAATGCGATATCCATGTATTTGCATACATTCTTGTGCTTAGCCATCACGGGCAGTATATCGTACGGGAAGTCGGCAGGGTAGGCATAGTGCAGCCTGATCCACTGCACCCCCTCTATCTCTGCCATCTTATCAATGAGTTCCGCCAACCGATGTTCTGATTTCTGATTTCTGACATCTGACTTCAGGTCAAGCCCGTAAGATGACAGATCTTGCGCAATCACATTGAACTCTTTCACGCCCTGCGTTACCAGCCAGCGCACCTCGTCCAGTATCTCGTCCATCGGCCGTGACTGATGTCTGCCGGTTATCAATGGTATCGCGCAATACGAGCAGAACCGGTTGCACCCCTCGGATATCTTCACGTACGTATAGTGCCTTGGCGTCGTTATCGTCCGCTCATATACGGCACATTTCTGATTTCTGATTTCTGATTTCTGATCTCTCAAAAGCTCCACGAGTGCATCGTAATCAAACTTCCCGTACCAGCCATCCACCTCGGGTATCTCGCTTACCAGCTCTTCCATGTAGCGCTGACTCAAGCAACCCATGACGTACAGTTGCCTGAGCTGCCGGTGTTTCTTCCGCTCAGCCATCTCCAGTATCATGTTGATGCTCTCTTCCTTGGCATCACCGATGAATCCGCAGGTGTTGATGATCGCTATCTCGCCTTTCGGTTGCGGTGCATCATGCACACACGTGTACCCTTGCAACTCCAATCGTCGCATCACGCGTTCCGCATCCACCAGGTTCTTCGAGCATCCTAATGTGATTATATCTATCTCGCCTTTATGCATCTTTCTTATTTAATATTTGCTCTTTAACAAGCGCAGCTCAATAACATTTACAGAAAAAGCCTACAAAGATAAGAAAAAAAAATGACATTTGCAAATTTTTCTACACTTTTTCTTTAACTTTGTTAATTTTTGATAATTTTGGGTCATTTTTGACTAATCAAATCCTTCGTAATAGTTGGTAATTGTCTTTAATTGTTGACGAAAAAAATCCTCATTTTGTATTCTCCACCTTCCACTTTCCAAAATCCCACTCGACTCGCTGACCGAAACACTTGACTTAAATTTGCATATTTCACATTTTTTTTGTATCTTTGTATCGGTTTTCGTAATCGGCATAGTGCCCGCCTCTCCGCAGCACCCGCCAGTGTTCATTGAAAGCAATCGCACACAGTCCCCCGTCAGGGCAAACATTAGTGCGAGACTACCTTTTCCTAGGGTTTACTTTTCCGAATACCTAAACCGCCCAACCTTAAAAAATAATCTATAGAATACATGCATTTACATAAGCAATGAATTTGATTCTACAATGTTTTTTAGGTTTATTTCTGATGTTGTCTGTTACTCGAAGAGTTGTGGCTTAGGTGGATAAGGCTATCGTCAAGCTCGCTTGAAAGAGAGATTTATACAACTAAGACGCAAGTCCGGAACGGACAACAGACAACAGCAGGGTTTATGTTTGTTTTTGTTTAATTTTGTACACTATAATGGTTGTTCAAGACCTAAATATTCATCCGCTTTTGCGGCTGGTTATCACCCGAATCATAGATAATGGTTTGGGCGAGATCATTATGTCTCCCGACGGTCATTTCTTCTTCCAACCAGACTACGATAAGTTCGAATGCATCCATGGTGCAATGGAGTTCCCCGAGGAAAGAGAGAAATACGGCATGCACGTCACCATCCGCCATCGCCGCACCAACGTCAAGACCACCAAGTACGAGGGATATCCCCCGTACATAATCTACCTTCAGCCTATCATCCGTAAGACCGCCGAAACCATGACCGATGCCGAGCGCCGCAACATCGAGATCCACACCGAGGCCACCGACCGCGCGCATGCCATCATGGCCAACCCCGAGCAACGCGCTCAGTATCAGCAGCTTCATACCGCTCATATCCGCGAGCACGAGCTTCATCCCAACCGCCCGCCACAGGGCTACAAGAAGTTCTATCCGAACCTCTTCGGTTTCCTCGTTGCTACCCTTCACGCCCAACTCGCCGCTCAAGCCGCTGCTCGCGAGTCTCTCTCGCGAATAGCAGCGCCTACCGAGGCTGCCGCTCAGCAGCCCGCCCAAGCAGCCTCTCCCGCCGAGATTCCCGCTCCCCAAGAGTGTTCTGTGCTCGCCATTTTTAATGGCGAGTATAAGTCTGGCATCAGGCTCTTTGTCCCCCGCATTCGTCTCCCGTCTGCCGCATAGCCCCCATATTTCCGTGCTTTCCGTGTTCGTTAATAGATCCATTGTGATTTGTTTATGTTTATATCTGCCGGTGTTTGTTACTCCTATGAATATTTTTGGCATTTTTTTTAATATTTTTTGTAAGGCGACACGGGCGATTTAGTCATAAATCGGCCGCAATGAATGATGATGAGTAGTCGAACGAAAGTTTACTTGCGGGCGGCTACTTAGCAGCATTCATAGGGGCAGTTATCAAACTGCCTGTCGCCTTAATTTTTGATTTACAAAAAATCCATTGTAATAGATTTTAATTGTCTTTAATTGTTGACTTAATAAGTCCTCCATAACAATTTTTGGCTAATTTTTGATAATTTTTGACTTAATCACAAAATTTCTCCCCAAAAATTTGCAAATATCAAAAATTTTTTGTATCTTTGCAGCCGATTTTTAAATGGAATTTATTATGCAAATAGCAATCAATCCGACATTATACGGCTCGGCGCAGACTTACGCCGAGAAGAGAGGTCTTGATCTTTCTGCTATAATCGAGAAGTTTCTTGAGCGACTGATTAGTTCTCAAGAGACTACAACGGAACAAGATGTACCCGATGTTGTGCTTAGTCTTCTTGGAGCCGGAGAACAAGTCGCCAAGGAGGATATTAACGGTCGCGATGCGTATTACCATTATCTTGAGGAGAAATACCAATGACGCGCCTTTTTCTTGACACGAATATTGTCATTGACTTGTTGGATAAACGCGAACCGTTCTACAAAGATGCCGTTCGCTTATTCACAATGGCATACAACAAACAGATAGAACTGGTTGTCGCACCGATTACTTATACCACGGCGTCTTACCTATTACGTCATCATGGCTCGGAAGGAGTACGCAATCTGTTGGCTAATTTCAGGCAGTTGTCACGTGTAGCTACAACCGACGAACGTGTTATTGATGATTCCATCGCATCCCTATTTGCAGATTTCGAAGATGCAGTGCAATATTATACAGCACTTAAGGTCAATGCGGATATAATCATTACCCGCAATGTGAATGATTTTGCATTAGCAAAACTACCTGTCATGACCGCAGCGGAATATTTGGCATCGATTAAATAACCTCCCCGCTTGCCTAATCAGCGGAGAGTTAAGGCAATTTGCCGAAAGCACACTGCCCTCAACAGTGCATAAAATGAGGAAAGACATAACATTCGCGTTTGCGATTTATTGGACATTTCGGAATGTAGGAAGTTTTGAAAATATACCAATAATAAGTCAGCAAACGCCCATCGTAAGTATGGGCGTGACTTATCGGTATAAAGGCAATTCCTACAGCCTCGAAATGGATAAGAAGCGCCCATTTTGTTGCACAAGCAACACGAAATGTGGATAACAACCGGCTAATACTAACATATAAATATATACAACAATGAAAAAACATGTACTTCTTTTGCTTGCCTTGTTTGCAAGCGTTTCGTTGCTCCATGCGTCCATTGTAACCGGCACATGTGGCGACAATCTTACCTGGTCGTACAACACCGAATCCCACGCACTCGTCATTGAGGGTAGCGGAGCGATGTATAATTATGGAGGATATAATGAAGATGAACGTCCATGGGAAACCGTGGCAAGTTCCATAACCTCACTTTCCCTTCCCGATGGTTTAACATCAATCGGTCGTAATGCTTTCATTGGTTGTGGCAGTTTGACCCATATTGATATTCCTAATAGCGTTACAAGTATTGGGAATTTGGCTTTTCAAGGTTGCTACAATTTGGTCACTGCATATATAGGCAATGGCGTCACAAGCATCGGATATTATGCGTTCCGGTACTGCCAAAATTTGACTTCTATTGATATCCCCAACAGTGTCACAAGCATTGGCGGAGGGGCTTTCGCATATTGCTATGGTTTGACCTCTATTGAAATTCCCAATGGTGTTACAAACATTGAAGAAGCTGCTTTCATGCGTTGTGACAATTTGACCTCTGTAATCATAGGCAACAGCGTCATAAGTATTGAATCGGAATCTTTCTCAGGTTGCAGCAGTTTGACCTCCGTGACTATCCCGAGCAGCGTCACGAGCATTGGAGAGTGGGCTTTCCCATACTGCATCGACATAACGATGAAATCTACAACACCTCCTACTATTATGTCCAATTCATTCAACTCTTCTGCTCTCATACATGTACCTTGCAATAGCGTTAGCACGTATCAGGCGGCAACTGTATGGCAGTTTTTGAATATCGTAGGTAGTATGGATTACGATTTCCATCTTTCGGCTACGAATGGCGGTAGTACTCAGATAACCAATAGCGTTTGCCAGGCCAACACGGTTGTTGTTGAAGCTATGCCGAACGAAGGTTACCGATTCACGGGGTGGAGTGATGGTAATACCGATAACCCTCGTACAATTGTGCTCACGGAAGATAAAGATATTACAGCCCAATTTAAAATAATTACGTATTCGGTTAATCTGACAGGAGTTGATTATGGTACCATTATTGTCCCGGATTTGATTAGTGATAATCTACCTTATGACGGATCTATTGTCTGGGGCGACTTTTGGGGCGATTTATCAGGTGAAGTGCCTGCTAATTCCGAAATTAGTTTTGATGCTGTACTACATCAAAATTGTACCGACTTCATCAGTTGGAGCGATGGCATAACAGACTCACATCGGTGGTTTAATCTTACTCATGATACCACGATATATGCAATATATTCTGATGTCGAAACATATCAGGTTAGCATAACAGCCGGTGAGCATGGCTATTTGAATAACGAGTTTGTCGGTACTCGCACCTCGTGTGATGATAATATTTATGTGAGAGCCTATGCTGATGACAATTGTCATTTCGTTGGTTGGAGTGATGGTGGCAATTATGATGAAGAATATGATTACGGAGTTGATCGTGTCTACTATTATAGGTATATTAACATTGTCAGCGACACAACAATTACTGCCTTATTCGCAGAGGATGTTTACTATCAAGTGAACTTGTCAGGTGTAACTTCGGGATATATCTCCGGTTATGGCGAATTCAACGGCAATTGGTCGGGAAGTTTGCGCGATAACACATATATCGAAATCAACGGTCATCACGAAGGCTGTGGCGCATTCGAAAGTTGGAGTGATGGCGTGACTGATTCTTACCGAGAGTTATATGTTACTCAAGACACAACCATCTCAGCCATCATTTCCGGCGTGGAGACTTACCAAGTCAGCATTACTGCCGGTGAGCATGGTTATTTGAATAACGAGTTTGTCGGCACACGCACCTCATGTGATGGTGAGATTTATGTAAGAGCCTACGCAGACGATAGTTGCCACTTTGTGGGCTGGAGTGATGGAGGCGACTATAGTGT
>Ga0310696_10000667_pt1 | contig 52105 bp, 42 predicted proteins | sample AusTroGonzalo_MG_4_FD_203885 | JGI IMG/M metagenome (GOLD analysis project Ga0310696, IMG submission 203885) | Bovine rumen microbial communities from tropical cattle in Woodstock, Queensland, Australia - Gonzalo_02 (v2) (version 2) | ecosystem: Host-associated > Mammals > Digestive system >...
AGCTGCTTCAGCAGCAGCCTGAGAAATGGTTGCGGTTGGCGAATTTTTCAGAGCCCGTGTAGGGCTGCCGGCATTATCGCCTTGAAGGCGTGGTGCATACCACCGGCTAAGCCGGTGGTTTTGATTTGTCCCGCTCCCGCGGCGGAAAACCCGCATCCCGGGGATTTCGGCTTCGTCCCCGACTCCCGCCGGGGTACCGGCTGGTCTTCACCGGTCAGGCGGAGATGATGAACGAGGGAGCGGCGGATTTCATCATGGTGCTCATTACGGCGGTTTTTCTGACATTTCTGGTGATCGCCGCGATCATGGAGTCTCTGTGGCGTCCGTTCCTCGTCATGTTCACCATTCCCCTCGGCTTCGTGGGGTTCTTTTCGATGCTCCACCTGACGGGGACGCCGCTTTCCATGGTCGGCATGTTGGGGGCGATCATGATGATCGGCATCGTGGTCAACAACGCGATATTGATCATGGACGAGACCAGCGCCTTGCAGAAGACGGGGATGAAGTCGCACGAAGCGATGCTTCAGGCTTCGCAGAAGAAGTTCCGGCCGATACTCATGACCTCGATCGCGAGCGTGATCGGAATGCTGCCGATGGCGTTCGGACGGGGGATCGGCTACGAGATCCGTTCCAGCTGCGGCATCGGCGTGGTCGGCGGACTGTTGTTCGCCATGTTCCTGACGCTGTATTTCATCCCCGCGCTGTTCTACGTGACGCACAAGGACAAGTGAAGCAATATTGAAGGCGGTCAGACTCGCTCCGTCGCCGCGAACGCCTCGAGGAGCTTGTCATAGGTCATCGGCTTGAGCAGGATGCCGGTGAAGAGCCGGGTTCGGTCGTCGCCGTTGAATTCCGTGTCGGCCGTCAACGCGAAGCAGGGAAGCGCGGCGAAACGGGGATCGTCGCGGAGCTTTTCGATCAACTCGAACCCGTTTATTTCCGGCATCCAGAGATCCGAGAGGACGAAGTCGTACGGCTCGTCGGAGCCCGCCGCCGAATCGAGTTTTGCCAGCGCCTCCGCGCCGTCGACGGCATGATCTATCGCGGCGATGCCCGCTCTCTTCAGAAAGGCGGTCAGGACCGCCCGGTTGACCGGAGAATCGTCGACGACAAGTACGCGTTTCGGCAGTTTTTCCGCGCCGGTGACGACTTCGGGTTCGGACTCCGCCCGCGTCTTTACCTCCGTGGCGACCACGCCGGGAATGCTGATCCTGAACGTCGCGCCCTGGCCCAGTTCGCTCTCGACGGCCAGTTCGCCGCCCATCACTTCGACCAGACTTTTGCAGATGGAAAGCCCCAATCCGGTGCCGCCCCCACGATCCGTCGAGTGGCTCGGATCCTGCACCTGGACGAACGGATCGAGGATGCGCGTCAGCATGTCGGGCGGGATGCCGCACCCGGTGTCGGAGACGGAGACCTCCAAGTTCGTGTCGGCGTACCAGGCGGCGACTTCCACCGATCCCTCGGAAGTGAACTTGATCGCGTTCCCGACCAGATTGAAGAGTATCTGACGGAAACGGTGCTCGTCCAGCAGTACCGTCGGCACGTCGTCAGTGCGGTTGACGAGCTCGATCCCTTTCCCCTCGGCGGCCAGCCGGAATGAGGCGAACACCTCGTCCGTCAATCGGCTCAAGCGCACCGGCTCCGGCTGGAGCGTCATTTTCCCCGAGTCCATCTTCGCCAGATCGAGGACGTCGTTCACGAGCTGCAGCAGCGTCGTGCCGCTGGCGCGGATGGATTTGAGCGCTTCGTCCCGCTCCGCCGGACTCTCGATCCCGTACTGGAGCAGTTCGGCATAGCCGAGGATCGCGTTGAGCGGGGTGCGGATGTCGTGGCTGACGATGCTGAAGAACATGCTTCGGGACTTCTCGGCGGCGCGGGCGCGTTCCAACGCCCTCTCCAGCTTGGCCAGATGCCTCGCCGTCTGTTCGTCCTCGATGACGAAGATGTGGAAGAAGCAGTTGCCGATGAGGCATCCGAGCGCGGTGAACGGCGTGAGCGGCCAGATGACCTGAAGCGCGAGCGCCTCCACCATGACGATGCAGAACAGCAGCACCATCGTGCTTCGCCTGCGTTCGGAATCCCGGCTGTCGATGACCTTCGCCATCACGAAAACGGCCGTCAGCAAAACGAGGAAGATCAGAAGATAAAAGGCCACGTCGCGCATGAATCCGGTCTGATAACTGCCTTGGGCGTCGATGTAGTAGAAGCACTTGTTGAAGGGATTTGCGGCCAGCCCCGCGACATTGATGGCCATGAGTAAGTACCCGAATCCGTAGAGCGTCCGCTTCGCCCCTTTGCCGAGTTCAAGGTAGGAGACCACGAAGCGTGCCCACATGAAGACGAAAGCGACGAGCGAGAGGAAGAAGAACACCGTTTCGACGTAAAGGACATTCGTCCAGCCGAGTCCCGCGAAGATGCCCCATGCGGCGTCGGAGATGTAATAGGCGAGGACGCCGAACAGGAAGCCGCGGTAGCGCGTAAAGCGCGAGGCGATCACCCTGCGGCCGGTGAGCAGACCGAAGTTTATGATCAGATGAAGCGTTATCGCGACGATGGAGAATACGGAATATGTGTATCCCTGCATGCGGCTTCCCCCAAATTTTCCGTCCTGCGGCTAAACATCAATTATTTAATATAACGTCACAACCGGGTATTTGTCAAGTATTTCGCTTCGAAGTCGGCGCTTCGGACGGATATAGGGAAGTCATAAGGGGCCCCGGCCGGTCACGGCCGCCTGCCGGCGGGGAAGCGTTTCAGCACCGGCTCGACGAAGTCGGCGCCGACCGGCAGCTTGACCAGATTGCGGTGCTCCGGGACGCTTTCGGCGCCGGTACCGGAGGCGAAGACCACGCCGCCGCGCTCCATGAACTTTGCGAGCTGTTCCCGGTTGTACTTGCCGCCCAAGTGCTTTTTGCAGACTCCGGTCGCGTCGTGGACGACGACCAGCGCGTCCAGATGACGGAGTTCGCCCAGATCGAATTCGTGCGAGGTCACGATCCGCACGTCCACGTCCGGGTGGCGGTCCAGCGCGAGCATGGCCTTTGTCCGGTCGGCGTCGGGAAATCCCGAGGCCCAGAAGCCGACTCGGATCGGCCGCGGATTGGTCTTGGGCAGATCGAAGATGGGTTCGACTCCGGTCACCGCGCGGAAACACCCCGCCACGATCGGATAAGTGCTCTCCCAGTATTCGGGGTGGAAGCCGGTGGCGATCACCTTGCCCTTGCCGAACTTGCCGAAGATCACCGCCGCTTCGCCGAAGAAGTTGCCCTCGGGCTTGTTGAACGAGCTCACGGTATTTTTGTAAACGGCGAGGACCTCGCCGCTGCCGCCGTCGATCTCCTTGCCCGGGACCGGGATCGGACCGCCGGAGTAGCGGACCTTGTACCGCCCCGGTGCGATGCCGAGGATCTTCGCTCCGGCTTCCGGAAAATCGACCAAAATTATCGCCGTCGCGCCGCCGGATTTGGGCTTGCGGGAGAAGGGGAGCAGTTTCAAACGCTTGGGATCGTTGAGCACGCACGCCAGCCCGGCGCAACTTCCGACGTACGATCCGCCGGAGCGCACGAATTCGCGCACCTTTTCGGCGCCTTCCTCGCGGAGCGACTTGTACTGCCGCGGACTGTAGCCGCCCGGCATCACCAGAACATCCATGCCGTCGAGTTTTCCCGCGCGGACGTCTTTGCCGGTGACGCCGTACAGTTCGAGCTGCGGCGAGTGGGAAATCAGCCGTATCCAGTGAAAAACGCCGTTTCCGGCGCTGCCCGAGTCGAGATAGAGCGCGACCTTGAGCCGCTTCGCCGACCGTTCCGCGTCCGGTCGCGCAAGGTCGTCCGCCGCGACGGACGCCGCGAAAATCACCGGCGCCAAAGCGACCGAAAGGGCCGCCGCGATGCGCCCCAATCCTCGAATGAACCCCATGACCACACCCCCGATATTGCCCGTTGAAAATCCCCGTAAACCTTTACTATATCACCCCCGCCCGGATTTTCAAATCTAACCCGCATGCCGCCAGCATCTCAATCCGCCGCCACTTTACTGCGGCGCGCCGAGACAGCGTATCGACTTGGAATTCATCGGCGCCGCATGGCAATGTCGGTTCAGCGGGGATTGCGCGACGCTGAATCCTGCAGTTTTATTGAATTATTCAATTTTTTCTTGAAAATCTAAAAAAACGATGCTACATTTATGGATTGATGGCATCCACGCAGTAAAGAGATATATCTTGGAGATAAGGTCATGAGATTCAATTATAATAAGTTCTGGTACAAGATGATCGACTTGGGCATCAACAAGTCGCAGTTGCGCGAACGAGCCGGCGTGAGTACAAATGTGATTGCGAAAATGGGGAAATCCGAACCCGTCCCGATGGAGGCGCTGGCCAAAATCTGTAATGTCCTGGAATGCTCGATCGGGGATATCGTTGTTGAGGATGGTGAGGAGAAAAATAAATGAACATTGACGTGATTTATCAAAAGTCAAGTGAGTTTATGCAGGAAGTTGATGATGCGTCTGTCGACTTGGTCGTCACATCACCTCCGTACAATATCGGCATCCAATACGGCAATAAGACCTCTCACGGCAAAGCACTGCAGAGCAAGGGTATCAAATATGCGGACAATCTTCCGGAAGATGAATACCGGGAGTTGTTGAAAACCGTGTTTTCAGAGTGTCAGCGAATCTTGAAACCTACGGGCTCCATTTGGATAAATATCAAGAACCGTTACGACGGAAATGTGATTTTGACACCGTTTTGGCTGGAACGGTTTTTCGATAATATGTTTCTTAAGAATTTGATAGTATGGAATTTCGATTGGGGCGGTTCCACCAACAGACGATTTGCGCCGAGATATGAGTTCATATTTTGGTATACCAAAAGCAGTAAGAATTACAAATTCAACTTGGATGCCGTAAAGATTCCGGCGGTTAATTTCAGGCCGGACAGATATAAGTCTCAAATGAAAAATCCCAGCGACGTGTGGAAAATCCCGATGATTTCTGGGAATTTCCTTGAAAGGACAGGACATCCGGCTCAATATCCGGAAAGATTGATAGAGCGCGTGATCCTTGCCGGAACGGATAGGGGTGATATCGTTTTGGATCCGTTCATGGGCAGCGGAACAACTGCCGTCGTGGCAAAAAAATTAGGTCGGCACTATCTCGGTTACGAAATAGAACCGGAGTACATCGAAATGGCGAACCATCGAATAGCGAATTGTCAGGACGGTGCAAAATGATCAGGGGCGATAAAATATATATCGACTTCGGCGACAGTCGCGAGTTGTTGAAAAAAGTAGAAACGGGGACGGTCGCATTGGTCGTGACTTCGCCTCCGTACAATATCGGCAAACCGTACGGGAAGTATACTGATAAAATCGAATTGGATGATTGGAAACATTTGATTAAGGATATTACGGCAGAAGTATTCCGGGTGCTGAAAGACGATGGAAGCTTCTTCCTCAACTTGTCTCCGATTCCATACGGTGCTCAAAAAGAAATTCTGCCCTTGCCGTTTATAGGTTATGAAATCATGAAGAATGCGGGATTCCATTTGCGGAACATGATAACATGGACATTCAATAATATGCAAAACTGCACTAACCGATTGTCCGGAAGATATGAAAACATAATTTGGGGTGTGAAAAATCTTGACGACTATGTATTCAATCTCGATGCAGTCCGAGTGCCGTACATTACCAAAAACGATAAAAGGCTCGTCGGCGGCAAAGGGAGAAACCCAACGGACGTTTGGTATTTCAACAGAGTCAATAATATGACAAAGCAATCGCTGGGCCTGACGCATCCGACGATCTACCCGTTGGAAATGATCGAGCGTATTGTAAGAATGTCATCGAACGAGGACGATTACGTTCTCGATCCGTTCCTCGGGAGTGGAACTACGGCAGTTGCGGCATTGCGTCTTAATCGCAGGGCAATAGGATTTGAATTGGATCAAAATTACGAAGTCGAAATAATAAAACGCCTGCGATCGGAAGCGGCACAGCTGATGTTTAACTTTTGAATTGCTGCAAATGCCTGTACAAATGCTCGAGTGATGTATTCAATATGCTCGGACTTGCATCCTTGAATTGCGGAAAGCTTGAAAAATCGGCAATGATCTCGCAGAGAAGCCGATGCTGCAGCACCGCATGGGCGTTCATTATTTGTTTGGAAAAATAAAAAGCCTCTTCATCGCTTCTCTTGGCGGCATACAGTGATTTGACGGCATGTATATCGGGAACTTTTTTACATGCCGCGCACCCGCACAAAGGGCAGTCGTCGGCTATGTCGCACAGTTTGACATAATCCATACGTCCCGCCCGCAAAGTTCGATCGGCATTATAACCGCCGACAAACATTTTGCTGAAACTCACGGTCTGTCCATTGACAACCGACGGTGTGTTCGGATGGAAAACATATTCGGTTGACAAGTCATTCCCGTCGCCGACTCTTCTCGCCGGAGTTGCCGCGTCGAAACTTGTGGCCCCGAAGAAGTAGTTGAGAGTTATATTGGGGTATCCACCGCAACCCAATGCGTGGATCGGGCGATCACCGACCAGAGAATGGACGATTTTTATGGCCTTGGCCGCCACGAAAGCATTTCTCAGCTTGCCGAATCCTTTGCGTTTAAAATTGAAATCATCAGACCAAGACGCATCGACGGATTTGTAACTCGCTATGCCTCCCAGAGCAAAGCCCCAAAATTCGTATCCGTGTTTACGCTCCAATTCAAGCGTGAATTTAGTATAGTTCGCATATTCGATAGGCGTTTTCCCGTGAATCGTCGCCATAACACAGGGGAAGAAATCCTTTTTCGACTTTATATATTTAACAGTTTCCTCAAGCAGCATCTTGTTGACGGCGTCTTTGTCGAGACTTTCATAAAAGGAGATCAGTTTTTCATTGTGCGTCTCGCCGTCTCGAAATGAATATTTGCCGCCCAAATCGAAGCCGATTACAATATCGAATCTGGTCCTGTCTGCATAATCATAGTATTTATACATTTGGCTCAGCAGACATGGAAAAAAAGCCTTGGTATCATAATTTACCTTTTCCGCCGTATATTTGACGATATTCGCGGCACCGGAATCGAGCAGAAGAACTTTCGAGTTGAAATCATAGGGATTGATCGGATATTTCGAATATATATTATTCTTCGATCCGATAAGATCTTCTCTTATATGATTCAAGACGTCCCCGAAAGTTGCGAAAGATGAAATATCGTCAAAGTAAGGACTTTGAAACAAATGATCTATATCGTTGCTTACATAATAATAATTAAACAAGGCAGGTGTGTTTTCGGTAATATCGGCATAGACGATTTCACGAGATTTGTCACCTGCACCGCCTCCAAAATTGAGAACTTGGAAAAAAGAAGGAACCGGCAACCGTTTATCATGGATTTGCAGGTTTTTCATGGTTGTTCCTCATTTTCATGATGGTTGAAACAAATTCGTCGAACGAACCCATATGAAGCAGCGGCGAATAAATTTTCTTCAAATAAATGGATTGCGGGGCTTTGGCTTCATCGCCTTCCCGTTCTTTTCTTTCGAAAATGGAATCCGGGTTATACAAATAATCTTTGACTTGCTCCGATGTTTCATAAAAAATTCCCTTCAAACAGGGATAATCAATCCAGTGGAGATAGAAAACAGGCCGGTCGATATCCGAATCGATGATTTCTATTTGCTTGATTATCTTTTTATAATCGAGCGTGGCGCTCCCCTCGTAGCAGTATCTATTTATTTTTTGTATCGCGCTGATGAACGGAGAAGAATGATACTTTACCTCGAAATACGCTATTATTCCCCGGTCTTTCCCTAGTATCATACAATCGGGATACTTCTTGTTCTGCGTATCGCCATGTGCCGCGAGAATACCGAATCTCGATTTCCAAAAATCAATCAAGATATCTTCTAACGCTTTTCCAAACATAACATCATATATCACGATGCTCTTGTTTCTTTGAGCTCTGTGAAAAGAGCCGCATTGTTTGCAGCAGTCCGCCAATTCGGGTATTGCCCCCTTTAATTCTTTGACGGTTTTGAAATCGGCATAGGAATTTTCCGCATACATCGCCTTATAACAGTCGGCGTTGAATTTAGACCAGGAAAATGCGTTGCCGAACAGTCCTTTGTTTTTGATATAATCCTCAACGCGAGGTCTGGCGAAAGACACCAGATCCTCGAAATATTCGGTTTTTGACAAATCAGGAAACAAAAGTTGTTCATGAGGATTCTGCATTTGTTTTTTCCTGCCGTTGATTGTTCTTTCCTCGCCTTGCAATCTCGGTTGATCGGAACATTCCCGGCGAGCAGGGTTATACACTCAAGATGCCTTGAGCCCGAGCATCGCCTGTTGCTCTCAGCATCACAATAATATACTGTCCTGCCTCCCGATTTTTCAAGTCGCCGGCGTCATTTTTTGCGAGGCTGCCAGCGTTTTCTTTGGGGCAGAGCTTCTGTTCGGGTAAGATGCTCCGGGAATGAGGGGCGAAGGCAGCACTGTTGTAAAGACCGTCAAATAGGGAGGGGGATGGGCAAACAACGAAAACTTTGTGCCGCAGATCGGGATTTTCTCTGATCAAAACATCAACCTCGCTCGCGCAAGCGAGAGAGCTTCATAGCGGAATGAAGTGGTGCTGCTTCATATTGCGGAGCGTGAGCGTAGCAATGCTTCATCGTCAGGCGGAGCGGAGATGTGGTAGATGAAGCGCTTTTGGGCTTGCACGCCTCCGGCGTGTCAAGCGCCCAAAAGCATGAAGCACGGCTTCGCCGTATGAAACGGCGCTTACGCGCCATGAAGCGAAGCCTGACGGCTTCATTCACCATTTTTGCCTTTTTCCGAAAAAGGCAAAAATGGTGGAGCAGTCGGCACTTAAACATAACGCTCATCGTCGCCCTCGCCGTCAATAAGTACTACAGAAAAAAGAGCCGAGGAACGGAGAATCCCTCTCCACCGCCGCTAATGTGAGACTCGGCGGCGCGATTAATGGCATCCTGCTGATGGGATGCGGTAAGCGCGCGAATATCTCGCAGAGATTGTATTCAATACGCAAATGCGGTAAGCGCGAAAGTTGAAAAAATCACTTAAAGCCGCGCTTCGGAACGGATTACCGCGTCTGTCCGGAGTTCGGACTAGGGAAAGCCCGTCCGGTTAATTTTCTGAAGCGCCGTTTAGCCGCAATAGACGGTTTCGGTTCCCGATCTGCCCAATCCTGCAGGATTGATCCGTGCTGTTGGTCATCGTAACCCCATATCCCAGCATCAAGCCATGAATTCAGGACGTCCAGTGGTTCAAGGTTCTCTATTTCAAATCTATTTTCCGCAAAACGCCGCAACGGGCCGTCCGTGGTCGAGAGAACGACATCATCGGGATTATTTATAGTGAAAACGGAAAGCTCCGGAAGAACTTGAGCCAAGACAATCACAGAACGATCCTCTTGGCTCAAATTATATGATCCTTCGTCAGGATCAATATGTTCCAATTGCATTTTAACGGCAAGTTTCGCATTCTCATAACTCGGCGCGTGAGTCACACTACCCAGCGGAACCACTTGTATTTTGTTACGAAATTCGTTTCGCCAAGGATAATCTCTCGCAAATCTGGCCGTTTGGAAAATTTCATCCCGGATTTCTTGTGTTGTGCAACATCCAAATTTCGGATCCGTAAGCATCTCTGGATTCAGGCGCAGCAGCATCAGCAATGAACATGTATCAGCAACAATAATCATGGATGCCGCCCCGCATCTTCCGTAGCACTCGCAATATTTCCTTTCCGTCACTGCCGCATGGCAAATTGAAAATCCGAGCAATGAAACGGACAGTCATATTATCCAACTGCGGAAGCAGAAAACACATGAAGAAAAGAGTGGAAAACATCTGATAGTTTTCACAGACTTTTTCCGGCGTCGCATCAGACGGGATCAATACATCCCTCATCCTCGGAATCATTTTCTGATATTGAGCGTTAATCTCTCGTATTTTATCCTTTGATCCCAACAGCCAATTAACAGTCATATGTCTGCGCTCAAACGACTTATATAATCCGAGCAAAGAGAATTTTTTCAGTTTCGGGAGCAAAAACGCAAACTGCTCATCCGCATTCTGCACGCCATTCAAGCCATGCTGCACTTCGTTCAGATAAATCTGCGGAAATTGCGCCGCATCCGCAACCCTGTCGCAAAAATCGTCCTCTTCTTCCGAGCAGGTGTTGTTGCGGCGCACCGCGTGACAAATCTCGTGGAGAAGAATGAAGACCAAATCGGTGACATGCGCATTGATGTCAACAAAAATTACGGAAATGCTGTTGACGGGGTAGTGAAAAGCATATGTATCCCTCAAAATTTCAGGAAACTCTCTAAAAACGATACATATATTCAAACTGTTCGCAAGTTTGAACACATCGCCGTAACCGACCGGAGCGTTTTCCGAAACTTCCGCCAGACGGCGAAATTCCGAAGCGAGGCGCATATAATCATCGGTCGGCAAATCGCAGACCTGCTGAAAAACCGGAGCATTGTCGGTTCTTATGACTCCCTGATATTCTTCCGCAAGTTCTCTTGCCGCCCGCATTTTTTCGGGAGAATTTGTGGCATTGTGTATAGGCATGAACTGCGGGTTCATGCAAACATCGTCTTCGAAAAAAGCGGCAACGGACATCTTCAATTCCCGGGCGATCTGCATCAGAGATTTCCCGTTCGGAATTTTATCGCTATTGACCCACGCGCTGTAAGCTTGCCGCGTCACGCCGATTTTCGCACAGAATTCATCCTGCGTGCCGTATCTCTTCTCGACGACGTCCTTTAATTTTTTTCCAAGCCATTTCATGATAAAACTCCCGCGCCTCTATTTTTAATATACACGTTTTGCCGTGAATGTCAAATTTTTTTTACGCCCGTGCATACATGCGAGGTTTGACACCCCCAAAAAACAGTCGAGGTGGCATTTATGGTCTAAAGATAGTGTTACGACTCAAAGGACGACTTGCGGCGCGACGTCATGGACTACGTGGACTTTTTCAACAATATGCGCCCGCATCAGAAACTCGGCATGTTAACGTCGTGCGCAGTAGAGCAAGAGTTTTTAGAAAAAAATTAAGGGCCCTTGGAATTCCAGTCGGAATTGTCCAAAAAACCCTTGGCGAATCAAATGGTGGAGGTGGCGGGAGTCGAACCCGCGTGTCGACACGGTACAGAACCGATCACTACATGCTTATTTTGTCATTGAATTTGCTTATCGTCCAGTCGGTTCCCCGGCAAACAAGAGAGCCTTTCGGACTATCCGGTCTGAAATCTCGCCCGAACCCGGCCGGAAAAGGTTCGAGGCCAGCACCATGAATGACACCGCTTGCCGTCTATTGTGCCTCGACGGGGCGATGTGGCGGGAGATTAAGCCGCCAGAGCAAACTCTTCGTTCGCAGTTGTTGTTTTAACCGATGATTAACGAGGCCAACGGTCATCCTCGGCATGCAACCGATCCCACCCCGGGCCGGTCGAATCCGGAACACCCCCAGATGTGTGGTTTGCGAGTTCATAAAATAACGTGTTTTCCGTCTTTTTCAACCGCCGGGAAGCGTTTTTTTGACAAAAAAACGGGAAACGCGATCTTCGTGGGGGGCCGATCAATCGCGGCGGGATATGTCCGAGCACTCCGTCTGCGCGATGTCGGTTTCCCACGCTTCGGGGTGTTCGTACTTGAGTTCCAGGTTCGTGAAGATAACGTCCCGCACCTGTTTCAGTTCGAAGGCGCCGCGGGTTTCCTCGATCATGCAGAATTTCCGGGTGTTTTCCGGGATCCGCAGTTCGCCGTCCACATGCAGGGCGATGTCGGTGAAGCGGATGCCGCTTATTTCCCCGACGCCGTTGCCCCGCAGCGCCGACGGATGCCGGACATGGCCGTCCACGTTTTCGAAGACGATATTGCGGATGGATTTACCGCACTGGCGCTCCCTGACGAATTTGTAATCCAGCCGCAGAAACGCGAACTGCTCCACGTCCACGTGGAAGTTGCGGAACGCGAGATCGCGTATGTCCACTCCCTCGCTTTTGTCGGAGTACTTGGAGTTGATGTGGATCGCCATGTGGCTGTCGTAACAGCTTATGCCGTTGAACTGGCAGTGCCTTATCTCGCCGCTGCCGACGCCGATCCTGATCGCGTGGGCGTAGTGACTGCGGAAGATGCAGTTCGAGACCGTCACCCACTCGCACGGGCGGGGCTCCTTCAGTTTGGCGGAGCATCCCCGCAGCGTGAAGGCGTCGTCACCGGCGCTGATGTCGCAGTCCGATACCACGACTCGGGCGCAGCAGTCGAGGTCGATGCCGTCGTTTTCCGGTATGTAGGGGGAGTTGCGGATCCTGAGCCCCCGGATGTGAACGTCGGTGCAGCCGAGCAGGTAACAACTCCACCCGGTGGCGTCTTCGAGGTCGAGGTCGCAGAGCCGGACGTTCCGGCATTCGCAGAGGAAGATCATCTGCGCCGGGTGCCACTCGGCGCGCTTCCACTGCGGCCCGCCCATGAAGGTGTGTATGATGGTGTGGTCCCGGAAGATGTTGCGGCCGTTGCCGTCGATGCGCCCGCCGCGGATGAAGACATTCTGCTGTTCCAGCGCGATAATGAGGTGCTGGCCGCTTTTGCCGCAGGCGCCGCTGTTGGCGTCCTGCGGACAGAAGTCCTTGCGGTTGTAGTCGGCGGGATCGGTGCTGGCGACGAGGGTTGCGTCCGGGGCGAGTTCCAGCCCGCCGTTGCTGCGCAAAAACAGGCTTCCCGTGCGGTAGATGCCGCGGGGAAAGTAGACCGCGCCTCCGGCGTCGATCGCCCTCTGGATGGCGGCGGTGTCGTTCGCGATGCCGTCGCCGACGGCTCCGAAATCTTTGACGTCGTTCATCTTTTTCCGTACCGCAAAGAAATAAATGGTGCAGGCGGGCGGCAAAGCCGCCGCCCGCGCCTTCGTTTTTCTCTTGCCCGGCTTAAAGCCGGTCAGCAGCCGGCGAGCGCCTGATCGAAATCCGCGATGATGTCGTCGACGTTCTCGATGCCGACCGAGACGCGGATGAGGTCCGGCGAGACTCCCGCGGCGATCTGCTCCGCTTCGGAGAGCTGACGGTGCGTCATACTCGCCGGATGCAGTACGCCGGTGCGCACGTCCGCCACGTGAACGACGATCGCGGCGAGTTTCAGGTGGTTCATCACCCACTCGCCCGCCTTGGCGCCGCCCTTGACGCCGAAGGTCAGCACGCCGGAACACCCCTTGAGGTATTTGTGCGCGGTCGCGTACTCGGGATCATCCTTGAGTCCGGGATAGCGCACCCAGCCGACCTTGGGATGCCTGGCGAGATGCTCGGCGAGCTTCTGCGCGTTGGCGCTGTGGCGTTCCATGCGCAGTGCCAGCGTCTCGCAGCCGACCATGCTCAAAAATGCGTTCATCGGCATCATCGGGATGCCGTAGTCGCGCACCAGCTGCACGCGGAGCTTGACCGAAAACGGCGCCGCCGCGAAGTCCCGGGTGTAGATGAGGCCGTGGTAGCTCACGTCCGGTTCGGTGAAGCCGGGGAACTTGCCGCTTTTCGTCCAGTCGAAGCCGCCCTTTTCGACCACGATGCCGCCGACGCTGGTAGCGTGGCCGTCGATGTACTTGGTGGTCGAGTGAGTCACGATGTCGGCGCCGAAGTCGAACGGACGGCAGAGCACCGGCGTCGGGAAGGTGTTGTCGACGACGAGCGGTATGTCCTGCGCGTGCGCGGCGGCGGCGAAGACCTCGAAGTCCGGTACGATCAGCGACGGATTGCCGAGCGACTCCACGAAGATCGCCTTGGTGTTGGGGCGGAGCGCGGCGTCGATCTCGGCCCGCGTCGCCTTGGTCGAGACGTAGGTGACCTCGATCCCGGTCCGCTTGAGCGTGTTGGTGAAGAGCGACACCGTGCCGCCGTAGAGCCCCGCCGAAGCGAGGATGTGGTCGCCGGCGCCGGCCAGGTTCATCAGCGCGGAGGCGTTGGCGGCCTGCCCGGAGTTGACCGCCACGGCGGCGACTCCGCCCTCTAGCGCGGCGATCTTCCTTTCGAAAGCGGCGACGGTCGGGTTGGCGAGCCGAGTGTAGAAGAAGCCCTCGCGTTTGAGGTCGAAGAGGTCGGCCACGCTCTGGGCGTCGTCGTACTTGTAAGTGGTGCTCTGGGCGATCGGCACGATGCGCGGATCGCCGTTGCCGGGTTCGTATCCCGCCTGAACGGCGAGCGTCTCGAGTTTCCAGTTCTTATCCATTTTGAGAGGTCCTTTCCGGATTTGTCGGTTGCGTTTTCTATAAAATAGTCCCGAAACCCGGCAAATACAACGCCGCAAAGTTTGCACCGGAAAGGTTTTCGGTGTAAATTATATATCCGACAATGATTTGATGGAAACAAATGTCGACATAGAGGCGTTTTTATGGAACTGGTGAATGGCGGAATCCGCAGTGCGATGGGCAACAGTTCGTGGATCCGGCGGATGTTCGAGGCCGGTCTGGAACTCAAGAAGCGGTACGGGGCCGACAAGGTGTACGACTTCAGTCTGGGCAATCCCGACCTGCCGCCGCCGCCCGAGGTGAAGCAGGCGCTCGCCGCCGTCGCGGAGCACGCCGACGAGCCCTTTTCGATCGGCTACATGCCGAACGCCGGATTTCCCGATGTCCGCGAGGCGGTCGCGAAACGCGTTTCCGCCGAGCAGGGGGTGAGCATCCCGGGCGCCAACGTCGTGATGACCTGCGGCGCGGCGGGCGGTCTGAACGTCTTTTTCCGCGCGGTGCTCGAGCCGGGCGACGAGGTGATCGTGCCGACGCCGTACTTCGTCGAGTACGACTTCTACGCCGGGAACTACGGCGGCAAGCTGGTCAAGGCTCCGTCGAAGGAGCTGACCTTCGAATTGGACATCGCCGCCTTCGAGCGCGCCTTTTCGCCGCGCACCCGCGCCGTGATCGTCAACTCGCCCAACAACCCCACGGGGCGCATCTACACCCGGCGCGAGCTGGAAGATCTGGCGGAGCTGATCCGCGCCATGGAAAAGAAGTACGACCGGGCGATCTACCTCATCAGCGACGAGCCGTACCGCTTTTTGAACTTCGCCGGCAGCGAACTCACGCCCGTGATGGGGCTTTTCCCGCACGCGGTGGTGATCGGTTCGTACAGCAAGAATCTGTCGCTCGCGGGCGAACGGCTCGGCTACATCGCGGTCGATTCCGGCATCCCCGGCACGGAGCAGCTGATGGCGGCGCTGACGATGTGCAACCGCATCCTCGGCTTCGTCAACGCTCCGGCGCTGGGGCAGAAGATACTCAAGCAATGCATCGACGCCGAGGTCGATCCCGGTATTTACCGCGAACGCCGCGACGCGATGGCGAAGGTGCTTTCGGATGCCGGCATCGAGTTCACGATGCCGCAGGGGGCGTTCTACTTCTTCCCGAAGTCCCCGACGCCTGACGAAGGAGTCTTCATCGACGCGCTGCTCAAGGAGCGGGTGCTGGCGGTGCCGGGGAGAGGTTTCGGCCGTCCGGGATATTTCCGGGCGGCGTTCTGCGTGGACAAAAAGGTGATCGAAGGCGCGGCGGCCGGATTCAAGGCGGCGGTCGCGGCGGTCGCCGGAAAACGCTGAAATTCGGTTTTAACGGAACGGGCATGACATCATGTGGCAGTCGATCGGAAACTTTCTCGGCAAATATTTGAATCTGCTGATCTATCCGCCCGCCGCGGCGATGATCTCCGCGGTCATCACGCTGTGGTGCATCCGCCTGCTGCCCAGATTCGGCATGGTGGACGTGCCGCGCGGACGGCACGAGCACGCCAAGCCGACGCCGCTCGGCGGCGGCATCGCCATCGTGATCGGGTTCTTCGTCGTCGCCACCGTGTTCGCGCTGGAGAGCCGCGGCATGTATCCGGAAGTTCTGCCGATGCTTTTGAGCTTCGCTTTTCCGGCGGTGGTGATCGTTGCGACCGGATTGCTGGACGACCGCTACGAATTGTCCTCGTGGGTAAAGCTCTTCGCGCAGATCATCGCCGGCGTGCTGGTGTACTACCTCGGCGGCGGATTTAAAATCATATTGGATTTCAAACTGCCGTGGTTCGTCGATCTGCCGCTCACGGTGTGCTGGGTGATCGGCATCATCAACGCTTTCAATCTGATCGACGGGCTGGACGGTCTGGCCGCCGGGCTGGCGTGCGTGGCTTCGGTCACGCTGACGGTGTGGGGCATAGCCCTGACCGGAAATCCCGGCACCGCCGCGATCTCGATGATCTTCTGCGGCGCCTGTCTCGGGTTTCTGATCTTCAACTTTTCGCCCGCCAAGATATTCATGGGCGATACCGGCAGCATGTTTTTGGGGCTGTTCTTCGCCTTTTTGTGCTGCCAATACACTTCGCGCGCCGTGACCATCTCTTCGCTGCTGGTGCCGCTGCTGGCCATCGGAGTGCCGATCTTCGATGTTTTTCTGGCGATCTGGCGGCGGCTGATCCGCCGCATCGGCAATCCTGACGCCGGCGGCATAATGGAGGGCGACCACGACCATCTGCACCACCGCCTGCTGAAAAGGACCGGCAGTCAGAGCAAGACCGCGCTGCTGCTTTATCTGCTTATGGCGCTGATCGGATTGGGCACGGTCTGCGCGGTGCTGCTCAAGATCAAAGAAATCTTTTCCGGCGCGATCTATATCGTGCTGCTGCTGGGCATCTTTCTGGCGATCCGTCTGGCGGACATCGAATTTCTGGACAGCTTCGGTTTCATCGCCAAGGGCGTCAAACGTCCCAGCCGGCGGCTGCTGCTGGTGATCGTGCATCCGCTGATCGACTATTTCCTGATCTCGGTGTCCTACATCATTTCCTACGGCTGGTTCTTCAGCGGGGACAAGGGCTTTTCCGCGACCTACGGATATCTGATTTTCTGCATGCCGCTGATGCTGATACTGTACGTTTCCGGGATCTACCGGACTTATTGGCTGCGGGCGGGGATTAACAGCTACCACACCTATTTCAAGATGCTGATCCTGGGCGGGATCTGCGAACTGGCGGTGATCTACATCCTCGAACATCACTTCCAGTGCGTGTTCGTGGTCGGCGAGAGGTGGCGGCTTTACGGCGGTTATGTGTTCTTCTTCATGCTGGTCACGATACTGGTCGGCATGGAGCGTTTTATGGTGCGCTATCTGGAAAGCTTCGGTCTGCGCTCGCTGTACCTGCGGGTGCGGGAGGAGGAGGTCGACGAACGCGAACAGCATCTGGTGCTGGTGGGCGGCGGCGTGGCGTGCCGTTTGTTCGTGCTGAATCTTTTCTGCCGCAACAATATGAGTCTTCCGCTGGTCGTGAGCGGCATCGTCGACGACGATCCGGCGCTCCGGCGGTTGAACGTCTACGGCTTTCCGGTGCTGGGCACCACGGAAATGTTGGATGAGCTGTACCGGAAGGAGCCGTTCGACATGCTGGTGATAACCACGCCGCTTTCGGAAGCGGCGCTGGCCCGGGTGCGCGAGTTCGCCCAGAAAAACCCGGTGCGGCTCGGCGTTTTCTATCCGGAAACGCACTCGTGCACGCCCGACGAGCTGGCGAAGGAAATGGAACGCCTGACGCCGCCGTCGAAGAGCGACGGGCAGCTCTGATCTTCAATCTTCGCTTACTCTTCCGGCGACGGATCGTCGTCCGCGATCCCGGCGTCTTTGACCGCCGCGGAGAAGTGTTTCATCGCCGCGCTCAGGGCATTCCCGGAAAATCCTCTTGCCGCCAGAAAACGCAGCGCCTTGGCGCGGCGCTTGCGGGAGTCCTTTTCGCGTAAGAGCGCGGGCAGTTTGCCTTCGATGGCGCGGCACGCCGCTTCAGGTTCCTGTTCTTCCAGCCGGTCGAGCGCGGCAGCGGCGGTTTCGGCGTCGATCCCTTTCTGCCGCAGTTTGCAGCGAATGGCGCGCGCCCCGTGTCCGCGTTCCATCCACAGATTGGAGCAGTCTTCGGCGAACAACCGGTCGTCCAGATAGCGGCGCTTTTCGCACTCCGCCACGGCCCGGTCGACTTCACCCGGCGGGAATCCGGCGCGCAGGAGCTTCTGCCGCAGTTCGCTGCTCGTGTGAGCGCGGACGGAGAGCAGGCGCATCGCCCGTTCCATGGCGGATGGTGGGCGGCGCGGCGGCATGTCAGTCGAGCTCCAGCACTTTTCGGACGATGTCCTCGCCGGCCATGAAGCCGAGGTCCCCGCGCCGGGCGGCGCGCTCGCTGAAGCGAGTGACTTTGTCCGGGGCGAACGAGGTCCCGCACATCGCCACCGGCACCGGCGTCGTGGTGTGCTTGCGCAAGTGTATCGGCACCGGGTGATCCGGCAGTACCGCGAAGTTCATTCCGGATTTCCCCTTGAGCGCGTCCAGCACCGGTGCGACGATCTTGGCGTCGAAGTCCTCGATCGCGCGGAGCTTGAGGTTCAGATCGCCGATGTGCGAGCACTCGTCGATGGCCTCCAGATGCAGATAGACGAGATCGAAGTCGCGGATCGCCTCTACCGCGGCGGCGGCCTTGCCCGCGTAGTTGGTGTCTAGGAAGCCGGTGGCGCCGGGAACGTCGATGACCGTCATGCCCGTGCATTTGGCGATCCCCTTGATCACGTCCACCGCGCTGATGATCGCGCCGCGCCGGCCGGAGTATTGTTCGCTGAACTTGCGGAGTGCCGGACGGCGTCCGGGACTCCACGGCCAGATGCGGTTGGCCGGGACCTCGACACCGGCGTTGAGCGGGTGGGCGGCGAGGAAACGGGCGGCTTCCTCTTCGAGGTCGATGAGGAACTTCACCGTCTCCGCCGCTTCCGGCGAGGCGTCGGCAGGCGAGAGGCGGAGCTGGGCGATGTGCATATCCTGCGACGAATCGGGCTTGAAATACTTCACCCGGTCGGAAAAACGGCGGCCGTGGAGTACGAGAAGATTGCGGTAGCTCACTCCGGCGTGGAAGGTGACTTCGCTGCTGCCGAAGCGCTCCTGCAGCGCCGCGATAAGTTGGTGACTGCGTTCGTCCGGGATGTGCCCGGCGGAGAAGTCCTTGAGCACCCCGTCGTCGGAAACGTTGACGAGATTGCACCGCCACGCCACGTCGTCCGGCCCGAGTACGATATCCTGACTGACCGCCTCGATGGGGCCGCGCCCCGGGTAGTTGCGCTCCGGGTGGAGTCCGAGCACCGACATGTTGGCGACGTCGCTGCTGGTCGGCAGTCCGACCGGAAGCGTCAGAAAAGTTCCGCTGCACCCCGCGGCGGCGATCGAGTCCATCGCCGGGGTGCGGGCGTATTCGAGCGGGGTGAGGTTGCCGAGCTCCTCCAACGGCGAGTCTGCCATGCCGTCGGCCAGAAAAATTATTGCCTTGGTGTTCATATGCCTGTCGTAAAAAAGATGCGTATCTGATCGAAAAAAAACCGGATCACGGGGAGGGGGGAGCCGGTCACGATTCCAATGCGGTCACTGCCTGCTCCGGGGTGACGCCGGCGACGCGGACTTTCTTGTCGCGTCCCGAAGCCCCGGAAACAAGTGTGACCTTGCTAGTCGGTATCTTGAGCTGTTCGGCGAGGAATTCCCGCAGCGCCGAATTCGCCTTGCCGTCGACCGGGGGCGCCTGAACGGCGATCTTCACCGAGTTGCCGAACATGCCGCAGGTCGCGGAACGCTTTGCGCCGGGCTGGATGTGCAGGGCGATGACGGTCGCGTCGCCGTCGCGCTTAAATGCTGTCGGATCGAGTTTCATCGTCGGTGGTCGGAGCGATAGTTACCGCATCCGCCGCATCGGCCGACGTTTCTCCGTCCGAAGCGGGCGGCGGCGGGTTGAGTCCCAAAAGCGTGTTGATCTCGCCAATGTCGAGGGTTTCGCGTTCCAGAAGCGCTTCCGCGAGCTTGTCCAGTTCGTCGCGGTGCTGCTTGAGGCATTCCCGGGCGGCGGCGAGCGCGGTTTCGATCAGCCGGCGCACCTCGAGGTCGATCTCGCGGGCGGTCTCCGGAGCCAGCTGCTCCGGCGTCGGTCCGTCGATCCGCAGATGCGGGTGGATGCTGAAGTCGCCGACCTTGATCGGACCGATCTTGTCGGACATGCCGTAGATGCAGACCATGTGCTTGGCGATGTCGGTGAGATGCCGGATGTCGGCGGCGGCGCCGGTGGTGATGTCGCCGAAGACCAGCTCTTCGGCGGCGCGCCCGCCCATGGTCATCGCCATTTCGGCTTCGAGCTCGCTCCGGCTCTTGGTGTAGACGTCCTCCTTGGGCATGGTGAAGGTGGCGCCGAGGTACGCCTGGCCGCGCGGGATTATCGTCACCTTGTGGACAGGAGTGCAGTGTTCGTTGTGGAGCGCGATGAGCGCATGCCCGGCTTCGTGCCACGCCGTGAGCCGGCGTTCGCGGTCGTTGATCTTGCGGCTGCGGCGCTCGCTGCCGTAGCTGACCTTGTCGCGCGCCTCCTCAAGTTCGGACTGCGACACGGTCTCGCGGTTGCGGCGCGCGGCGAGCAGCGCGGCTTCGTTGCACAGATTGGCGAGATCGGCGCCGCTGAATCCCGGGGTGGTGCGGGCGATCACGTCGAGGTCGATGTCGGCGTCGACTCTGATGTTCCTGATGTGGACGTCGAGTATTTTGCGGCGTCCGTTGATATCCGGCAGATCCATCACCACCCGGCGGTCGAAGCGGCCGGGGCGCAGCAGCGCCGGATCCAGCACGTCCGGGCGGTTGGTCGCCGCCAGCACGATGACGCCGGCGCGGCTTTCCAGCCCGTCCATTTCGACCAGCATGGCGTTGAGCGTCTGCTCGCGTTCGTCGTGGCCGCCGCCCCAGCCGGAGAAGCGGGAGCGCCCGACCGCGTCGATCTCGTCGATGAATATTAGGCAGGGCGTGTGCTTGCGCGCCTGTTCGAACATGTCTCTGACTCGGCTGGCGCCGACGCCGACGAACATTTCCACGAAATCCGAGCCGCTGATCGAGAAGAACGGCACTCCGGCCTCGCAGGCGACCGCCTTGGCCATGAGCGTCTTGCCGGTTCCCGGTTCGCCGACGAGCAGACACCCCTTGGGGATCTTGCCGCCGACCAGCTGGAAGCGGATGGGATCCTTGAGATATTCGACGAGTTCGGCGATCTCCTCCTTCGCCTCGTCGGCTCCGGCGATGTCGTCGAATTTGACGTTAAGCTCTTCCGGCGGGATCATTCGCGCCTTGCTCTTGCCGAAGTCCATCGCGTTGCGGCCGGACATGCGCATCTGCCGCATGGATATGAAGTAGATTAGTCCGCCGATCAGCAGCACCGGCACGATGCCCACCCAGAATATATGCCAGAAGCCGGCGTTGTTGGACTTCACCTCGACGGTGGTGATCCGCTTGTCGTTGAGCTTCTTCTTGAGGAGCTCGGCGAGCGGCTCGGAATAGATGACCTTGGTGCGGTAATCCAGCGATTTTTCGCCGTTCGCCGGAGTGTATTTGCCTTCGATGTCGTAGATGCTTTCGGTGTCGTTGACGATGACCGCCGAATTGACGCGCCCGTTGCCGAGCAGTTCTTCGAATTCGGACTGCTTCAACGTCTTGACATCCCGCGGCGCATAGTTCTTGAACAGCAGCAGCCCGCCGATGAGCAGAGACACGATCAGCCATACCAGAGCCGCCCGGGAGGTCCCGGGAGGCGCCTGACGCCGGTTCCTGTCGTTCGAGGGCGGCGGCGGATTGTTCGATTTTTTATCCTGATTCGCCATTTGTTCCTTCGCGCTGCGGCACTTGACGGCACCGCATCCGCTTCGCGTCGTGATTTTTTATGCCGACGACGGCATTTTTATACCATAGCACGCGGGCGATGGAATTTCCACCGCCCGCATGTAAAATAGTTCGATTTTTTGTTTCCGGCGCAGGGATTAATTGGAGCCCTGGAAGAGCTGGTACAGCAGGTAGATCAGACATCCCGCCATCAGCACGCCCGCCGCGGCTACGATGGTGACCATGATCCGGTGGGTGAATTCCCGCTTCTTTTCCTCTTTTTCCGCCAGCGGGTTGAGGTTGGAAAGCGACGGTACGGTGCTGATGCCGCTGTCGAGCGAAAGATCCAGCGTCACCGTCGGCTGGAAGGTGGTCACGCCTTCGGAATCGCTGTCGCCGTCGAAGAGCACCTCGACCGCGCCGAAGAGGATCAGATCGGAGTTTTTGAGCTCCTGCTCGGTGATCGGCACGTTGTTGACCTTGGTTCCGTTGGTGCTTTCGTTGTCGCGCAGGATGTAGACGACCTTGCCGTCGCGCTGACTGCGGATGATGTCGGCGTGATGGCCGCTCAACGTGGCATCCTTGATGCAGATGTCCATCGTGTCGCGCCGGCCGATGCTCATGGCGTCGCGGTTGATCTCGAAGGTCTTGCCGCGCAGCTTTTCGTACAGAACTTTGAATTTCGGGTTGCTCATGTCGGGGTGGTTCCGTTTTTATATGTTATATTATACTTATCTGCAATCCGCTCCGCTTGGCGGTCTGACGGCAACAACATCCACAGACGATTTAAATATAGCAGTGTGTCAACGATTTTTCAAATGCCGTAAATCATTTTGGCGTATTTGCGCCGCCGCCGTTCAGGCGCGGAAGACCGTCCGCCCGCCGGTGACGGTCATGGCGATGCCGGTCGCGGGGAGCCGCGGCGCGGCGAAGTCGGCGGCGGAGTCGATGGCGTCCGGATCGAAGAGCACGAGATCGGCGGCGTTCCCCGGCGCGACGGTCCCCCGGTCGGTCAGTCCGAACACCCGCGCCGGCAGTCCCGTCGCCCGGCCCACCGCGTCGCCGACGGAGCCGGAGTCGTCGAGCCGCCGGCGGATGAATTTGGCGATCGCCCCGAACGACCGCGGGTGGGATGTGCCGAGCGAACCGTCGGCGGGAAGCGCGTTGCCGTCGCTGCCCGGCATGCAGTAATCGAGCGCCATGATCCGCTTCAAATTGTCTTCGCTCATCCCCCGGAACGCTCCGCACGCCGAGGCGGCGTCGGCGGCGATGATCTCCACCACCGTGCGCGCGGCGTCGTTTCCGAGCTCCGACAGCGCGCTTCCGCATTTGTCCTTCCACTCGGGGGCGGCGGAAGCGGCGAGCCGCACCCGACGCCAGTAATCCGCCGGACGGCTCCGCCGCAATTCGTCGGCGAGCCGGACGCGCGTTTCCGGATCGCGCAGTCGCTTCTGAATTTCCGCGTCGCCGAGGTCGTCCCACGGCGGCGGCAGTATCACGCTCAACTGCGTCATGGATTCGAGGTACGGATAGCGGTCGACCGTCACGTCGATGCCGCTTCTGCGGGCGTCTTCGATCAGCCGGAGCGCGGCGGAAAGTTTGCTCCAGTTGTCCTTTCCGGCCGTCTTGAAGTGGCTGATCTGGACCTTTTTCACGCCGGCAAGCCGGGCGTATTCGAAGGTCTCGGTGAGCGATTCCAGCAGTCGGTCGCCTTCGCTCCGCAAGTGGGTGGTGAAGACGCCGCCGCGGGCGGCGAGCACCCGGAGCAGCCGTACGAGTTCGTCCCGTCCGGCGAACTTGCCCGGCACATAGAGCAGTCCGGCCGACAGCCCGGGCGCTCCGTCGGCGAGCGCCCGGTCGAGCAGTTTTTCCATCATGGCGAGCTGTGCCTCGTCGAGGTCGTCCTTTTCGTATCCGGCGACCGCCGCGCGCAGCGTGTTGTGCCCGCAGAGGCAGGCGAGGCGCATGGCGGGGCGCCGGGAGCGCAGGTGCGCCATGTAGGATGCGAGGTCCGTCCATTCCAGAGGCCGCCCGTAGTTGGCGTAGAGCTGTTCAAGGTGTTCGCGGTTGAGACGGGTGAGCGGAAACGCCGACAATCCGCAGTTTCCGGCGATCTCGGTGGTGACGCCTTGAGTGATCTTGCTCTCGGCTCCGGGGGCGGCGATCAGCGACAGGTCGCTGTGGCCGTGGGCGTCGATGAATCCCGGCGCGAGTATCATCCCCCGTCCGTCGACGGTCTCCAAGGCGGGAAGTCCGGCGATCTTTTCCCGCTCCACGGCGGCGATGAAGGCGCCGTCGGCGAGCACCGTGGCGCGGAACGGTTCCTTGCCCGTGCCGTCGGCTACCCAGACGTTTTCGAAACGCATCATGGCGGGGCGCTCACTTCGCGTTGGAGCTGAGAAGTTTGTACACCCGGAAGAATTCGCTCAGGCTCCACGCCTGCGCCGGACACCCGCCGGGAACGTGGGGCGCGTCGCCGTCGACCACTTCCGACGGCTGGAACGGCACTCCGGAGTTGAACTGCGCCGACATCGACTCCAACAGCGACAGCGCGCGGAGCCGCACCGCTTCGCCCCCGGCGAGGTACAGCGCTTCGCAGTACGCCGGGAACGGCCAGCACCAGCCGGTGCCGTTGTGGTAGGCGACTTTGCGCGAAGTATCCTCCGGGCCTTCGTAGCGGCCGCGGTAGGGGTGCGACGGATCGTTGAGAAGCTTTCCGTTGAGTTCGATCGGCAGTTCGAAGTGAACTTTGCGGTCGGCGAGGGTGCGGATGGCGCCGGGGACAAGCAGTTCGCCGCAGGCGTCGATGATGGAGTCCCGCAGCCGGTGGGTGGTGACCGCCCCCAGCGTGACGGCGAAAAGCTGGTTGGGGCGCAGATGGTCGTCGGGGACCGCCTTTGCCGCCGGGGTGCGGCTGTCGGCGTGGAGACAGTCGGAGCAGAACCCCAGATCTTCGGGGAAGAAAAACTTGGCGATCGACTGCCGGACGCGTTCGGCCTCCCGGTCGCGGCCGAGGAACTTGAGCGCGGCGAACCACAGCGACTGGATCTCGATCGGATATCCGGCGCGCGGAGTCCCGGCGGGGTGGGCGGTGTCCATCCACGAAAAGTGCGCGGGGCTGTATACGAGCAGACTTTCGGGATCGGCGGCGATGCCGTTGGGCGTCCCGGCGAGGTAGTTGTCGACGATCGACTCCAGCACCTGGCGCAGCGTTCTGCCGCCGCAGGATATGTCCAGCAAACTCCGGTCGCCCGCCGCTTCGGCGCAGTCGCGGGCGGCGACGGCGAGATACAGCGGAGCGTCCGAAGTGTCGCGGTTGCCGGTGTCGCTGCCGTTGATCATGTTGGGGATGGTGCCGCGCTCTTCGAATCCGGCGAACTGCCGGATGATCTCGACGCACTCCCGGCGGAAACCGCATTTCACCAGTCCGCGCAGGGCGATGAGCGTGTCGCGTCCCCAGTCCAGAAACCACGGATAACCGGCGATGACGGTGCGTTTGCCGTCGCGTTTGACGACGTAGTGGCGCAGCGACGCGTCGATGAAATCCTCGGGGCGCCGGAGCACGGCGGGCGAGAACTCCGGAAAAGCCTTTTTGTCCGGCGCTCGGTCCAGCGAGGCGGTCAGTGTGGCGCTCTCGCCGCCGCACATGGTGAATTCGAAGTATCCGGGGCTGTAAAGATCGGTCTTGTCCTCCAGTCCGTAGCGGCGTTCGAAGGGCAGATCGACCATATAGCTCCATTCGTCCTGACGCTTGAACGCTCCGCGCGAGAGCGCGAAGTTCACCGGCGTCCCGTAGGGGGCGAAGCTGAACCCCCTTTCGCCCGTGCCGACGGTCGACGGGAAGAGTTTTTCCGGGCCGGAATAGGCTTTGGTGAGCTGGTGGTTGCTCCGCCATTCCAGATCGGGGCGTAGGATCAGCTTCGCCGGGGTGGCGGCGTCGAGCTCGCCTGCTTCGTCATGGTCGACCGGGCGCGAGAAGGTCATCCGCACGGCATTGGCGTCCGGCGCGAAGGCGAGGTCGAGTTGGAGCGTGGCGCGGCCGCCCTGTCCGGTCGGCAGCTTGAATGTCCAGCGGGCGGTGTTGTCGGGGTTGCTGGCGAAGCTCACGGCCACGTCGCGGTTGATATCCTGCGAAAAGTCGTTGACGACCATCCAGGCGCGGCAGCGGTTGAATATCACCGTGCGGTCGACGGGGTGATCGGGGTGCAGATTCGCGGCGAGAAGCGCGTTGTACTTGCTGTACAGTGTCCCCCATGCCGCTGTGACCAGCATATAGCCGCCGGTGGAGTTGGTCCCGAAAGCGGAAAGTCCGGGCGACAGGGTGGTCTGCGAAAAATCGGCCTTGCCGGCTTCCGGCAGCAAGAGCAGCGAACCCTCGGTATGCTCCGCCTTGTCGCTCTCCGGGTTGAATACGACCAGATTCACGTGCAGGCGGCGGCCATCGTGCAGTTCCGCCGGAAACGGCGGGATGCAGGCGAAGTATCCCCGCCCGCCCGGGAGCGATTTGGCGTTGGCGATCCGCTTCTTGCCGTCCGAGACCGCGAATACGAACGGCGCTTCGCCCTCGACGAGCAGTGTGTCGCGCGGGGGGATCATCACCACCCGCCGCGTATCGGAGGGCACCCGCCAGAGGGTGACGGGGGCGGGATAGATGCCCGTGACGTCGGATATGAACTCTTTGGGCGAACTCCGCAGCAGCTCCGGGACGGCCTTGGCGGCGCGGTCGGGCGGCAGATAGGCGGCGGCGAGTTTGAACGCCAGCTCCGCTAGCCGCCGCCGTTCGCGGCGCGGAGGTATGAGGGGCAGCGTCTCGGGGATGCGGTAATCGTCGAAGGCGACGCATTTGGCCTCTCCGGGGGCGAGGCGGCAGGAGAACATGTCGCCCTCCGCGGCGAACTCGCACGGCGTTTCCGAAAGCAGGTCGAAGCCGGTTTTCGCCGTCTCCTTTCTGCTCCAGTGGACCGTGTCGGCGTTTTGGCAGTCGAGGTTTATCAGCGCCAGCAGCGTCGTCCCGTCTTCGGCGGTGCGCCTGGCGGCGAGGACGTTGCCGGAGCCGCGCTGAATCAGTTCGATCTTCGCCGAGATGTCGAATGCCGGGTGGTCGGCGAGCAGACGTCCGTATTTGGCGATGATCCCGTTCAGATTGGGCGTTGCGCCGTAGTTCAGTGCTCCGTTGCCGTGGACGTCGATCTTTTCGGTCGCGAAGTATTCGGCGCCGTTGGCGAATCCGAACGCGCCGCCGTCGCTGAGGAGCGCCGATACCGCGAACCGGTTGGCGGCGTAAGTTTTGCCCTTTTCCGCGAGGCGCGGGTTGTCGTGAGTTTCGGCGAAGTTGGCGAGCGTGCCGCAGCTGGAGCTGACTTTCCGCGCGTAGGGATAGTAGCGTTCGATCTCGTCGCGCGTGTAGCACTGGAAGAGCTCGGAGTACGCCCAGTCCAGATCGGTGTCGCGGAGCAGTCCTTCCTGCACCTGGGGCGAGCCGCCCAGACCTTCCAGCAGAAATACGGTGTTGGGGAATTCGTCGCGCACCTGCGAAACGATGTGCTCCCACGCGAGTACGGGGAGCATGTATCCCGCGTCGCAGCGGAATCCGTCGACGCCGCGGCGGCACCAGAAGAGAAAGACCTTCGCCATCAGCTCCCGCAACGCGGGAACGTTGTAGTCGAGCTGACAGAGGTCCGCCCAGACGACTCCCCAGGCCCCCGGACTTTCGAAGGTGCCGTCGTCGCGGCGGCGGAAGTAGTCGGGGTGTTCCAGCTGAAGTTTGGAGGCCCATCCGGTGTGGTTGACGGGCAGGTCGAGGAAGATCCTGCCGGCCCTTCGGTGCACGGCGTCGACCAGCTCGCAGAACTGCTCCATCGGCGTGGCCTTGGTGTCGAACTCCGCAAGCGCCGGATCGACGCTGAAGTAGTCGGTGACGGCGAAGGGGCTGCCGTAGCGCCCCATGCGTCCGTACTGCGTCGGGACCGGGTGTATCGGCAGCAGCTGCAATATGTTGCATCCGAGTTCGCCGAAGATGTGGTCGAGATGCTTTATCAGGTCGCGGAAGGTCCCCGAGGGCGGGATCACGGTGTAATTTTTCTTGTCCAGCGCTTCGAGTCCGGCGGCGTCGGGTTCGGAGTGCGCCTTTTCGCACCCCTTGCCGTGCTGGCGGACGAAGGCGCAGTAGATGCCGTTGCCGGCGGCGCACTCCGCGCCGACGCATTTGATGCGGAAATTTTCCCCCTCCGGCCAGCGGACGGGGGAGCCGTCGTCGGGGATGTAACAGCATTTCGCCTCGAAGCAGCCCGTTTCGACGAGAGGCAGCCGCAAAGTGAAGGTCCCGTCCTTGCGGCGGTGCATCTCCAGATCGCGCCAGTCCAGTCCGGCGGCGGCGCGCCAGGTGCGGCTTTTTTTCAGCAGTTCGGCGCGGCGGATCGCGGCGCCGCCCAGATTGGTGCGGAGCACCGCCCGCCCCGGCGGCAATCCGGTCGCGTCGGGAAAAAGCGTGAACTCCACGAGCTCGCCGGTCGTGAAGATGCACCGTTCCGGGGATATGAATTGACGCATGATACGAAAAACTCTTTTTTGATGCCGACATTCTTTGGCGAATCAAGTTGAATATACACGCGCGCACCGGAAAAATCCATATGCCGCGCGACATTTTTTCGCGTGACGGCGCGGCAAAGGTTGAAAAGTCGCGTTCCGGGAGTTATTTTTAACTCCGTATGGTCGTTCTACGGAGGCATGCGGTCACATGGCGGAAAAAGGCACGCTCGGAAAATTGCGGATATTGCTCTCGCCCGCGGACAAGTGGCGCCTCGTCGGGATCGTTGCGCTGATGGTCTTCATGGCGGCGCAGGAGATCGCCGGTCTGGGGCTGCTGATGCCGCTCGTGGCGCTTTTCACCAAACCGGAGCTCTTGGAGCAGAACGCCATACTGCGTTTCATCAGCCATTGGCAGATCTTTGCCGGTAGGCGGGGAGCGCTGCTGGTCTGCATCTGCGGGGCGACGGTGCTGCTCTACGTCTTCAAGACGCTGATGTCGATGCTGGTCATCCGCCTGCAGAGCCGTTTCATCGTCCGCCAGCAGAAGACGCTCTGCGACCGGATCTACCGCAAGGTGATGAACGCCCCCTTCGAATTCCACCTCCGGCACGGTTCCGGCGAACTCGTGACCATGATGTCACGTTCGGTCGAACTCGGCGCGGAGCTGTTGTTCCCGCTGATGCTGCTCGCCACCGATCTCGTGATGGTGTCGGCGCTGAGCTTGGTGCTCGTGATCCTGATGCCGGGGGTGACGCTGAGCTGCGTGGCGGTGTTTCTGGTGCTCGGTGCGGCGGTCTACTATCCGCTGCGCTCGCTGAACGTCCGCGTCGGCGCCCGTCAGGCGGAGGGCGAATTGGAAAGCCGCCGCCGGATGCTTGCCGGTTTTTTCGGCGCCAAGAGTGCCAAGGCGATGCACCGCGAAAAGTACTTCACCGACTCGTATGCCGACGCGTTGGATTCGTGGCTGCCGCAGCGGGCGAGGCTCTTCGCGCTGGGGCAGCTCCCGCGCCTGAGCATGGAGCTGATCGCCATCGTCACGGCGCTCGGAGTCTTTGCCGCGATGGCGCTGGCCGGAGTTCCGGACGGCACGCTGCTGTTGTCCTTCAGTCTGCTGATCGCGGCGCTGTCGCGCCTGCTCCCGGCGTTCAGCCGCATCCACTACAATCTGGTGCGGGTGCTGCAGAACCGCTACGCCTTCGATTCGGTGATGGCCTACCTCGACCTCGACGGGGAAAAGCTGGAAACGGGAGCTCCGCCGCTGTCGCTGAAAGACCGCATCGAATTCCGCCATGTCCGTTTCACCTATCCGGAGCGGAGCGAGGCGGTGATAAAAGATTTCGACCTTACGATCCCGGTCCGTTCCAGCGTGGCGCTGACCGGCGTCACGGGCGGCGGCAAAAGCACGCTGGCGGATATTTTGCTCGGACTGCTCAAACCGCAGTCGGGCGGAGTTTTTTCCGACGGGCGCAACATAGAGGAAAACCTCGCTTCGTGGCGCCGCCGGGCGGGGTTCGTGCCGCAGCACATATACCTTCTGGACGACACCATAAGCGCCAACGTGGTCTTCGGATATCCGGGCAAACCGGATGCGGCGAAGGTGGCGGCGGCGTTGGAGGCGGCACAGCTCACGGAGTTCGTCGCCTCTTTGCCGGAGGGCGTCGATACGGTGACCGGCGAAAACGGCGTCCGACTTTCCGGCGGCCAGCGGCAGCGTCTGGGGGTGGCGCGGGCGCTCTACGGGGATCCGGAACTGCTCGTCATGGACGAGGCCACGAGCGCGCTCGACGACGACACCGAACGGGCGCTCGTTTCGGCGTTGGACGAACTGCGGGGAAAACTCACCATCGTGACCATCGCCCACCGGTTGAGCACGGTCGAAAAGTGCGATTTCAGGATCTGCGTCGGGCCGAAGGAGGATCGACCGTGATCTTCATGAGTTCGCTTTCGACCTGCTGACGGTACTTTTCGATCTCCTCCGAGCCGATGTGCGGCGGTATCGCGATCGGCGAACCGATGACCAGCTTTATCAGCGAAAAGGGCTTCGGTATCTGGAACCCGTCCCAGCTGCGGATGCTCCAGCAGCGCGAATAGTTGATCGAGATCGGCACCACCTCGGAACCGGTCACGCTCGCCAGATGGATCGGCCCCGCCTTCATCCGGTAGCGCGGTCCGCGCGGCCCGTCGGGGGTGAAGATGATGCATTTACCCTCGTCGCGGATACTGCTGATCGCGCCGAGCTGGGCGATGGCTCCGCGTTTGGAAGAGGATCCCCGCAGACACTTGACGCCGTACTGTTTCGCGAAATCCGCGATGTACTGCCCGTCGCGCGAGGAGCTCACCACCGGTCTGGCGCAGGGGCGGAGCCGCCTCGGGAACACCATCGGAAAGCACATCAGCCGGTTGTGCCACATCACGACGATGAAGCCTTTGGGATCGCGGCAGAGATCCAGCGGATCGATGAGTTCGAAGCGGTAAAAGAGGATAAACAACAGCTCCAGCAGTCGTGCCGGCACCCAGTATATCCAGTCCGGCAGTTTCTTTATCTGACGGAATTTCTCTTTGAGGCTCATGAGTTGACGACTCCGTGTTTTTTGCACAACGCCCCGAGCGTACAGCCGCCGCACTCCGGCTTGCGGGCGTGGCAGACCTCCCGCCCGTGTTGGATCAACAGATGCGAAAAGTTGCACCACTTTTCGGGGGCGATCTTCGCGCACGCGGTGCGCTCGATGCGTTCCGGATCGCCGTCGTTCACGGCGCCGATGCGGTTGAGCAGACGGTTGACGTGGGTGTCGACCGGGAATCCGGGGGTGCCGAAGACGTTGCCGAGCAGTACGTTGGCGCTTTTGCGCCCGATGCCGGGGAGTTTCGTCAGCTCCTCCATGGTGCGCGGCACTTCTCCATGAAACTCTTCGACGATCATTTTTGCCGCGGCATGCAGGTTGCGGCTTTTGGCGGCGAAAAGGCCGCAGGTGCGGATCATTTCGGCGATCTCGTCGACCGACAGCTTCGCCATGCTTTCCGCATCCGGGGCGGCGGCGAAAAGCGCCTCCGTCACCTGATTGACGCGTTCGTCGCGGCACTGCGCCGACAGCATCACCGCCGCCAGCAGCTGAAACGGCGACTCGTGACGCAGCGGACAGCTGCATTCGCCGTAGACGGCATAGAGCCGGTCGTATATCTCGTTCCACTGTCTTTTGTTCACTTGAGCTCACCCGCGATCTTGAGGAAGTTCGAGAGCAGCGTCAGCCCGGGGCGCTGGCTCTTTTCGGGGTGGAACTGGGCGGCGAAACAGCGGCCCCGCCCCAGCATGGCGGCGAAGGGGTGCCCGTAAACGCACGACGCGATGCACTCCGGAGCGTCGGCGGAAACGAAGTACGAGTGGACGAAGTAGCAGTACTCCTCGTCCGCCAGCCCTTTCGCAACCGGCGAACCGGCTGCGAACTCCACGGCGTTCCACCCCATGTGCGGCACCTTGAGTCCGTCGAGACGGAATTTTTTCACCGTTCCGGGGAAGATGCCCAGACCGCGCACGCCGGGGGATTCCTCGCTCGATTCGAGTAGCATCTGCATGCCGAGGCAGATGCCGAGAAAGGCTTTGCCGGAGGCGACGAATTTCGGCAGCACCGCGTCGAAACCCTTGGCGCGCAACGCTTCCATGCCGTCGCCGAAACTCCCCACGCCGGGCAGGATGCAGCCGTCGAAACGCTCCAGTTCGGCGGCGTTTTCCACCACTTCGCACCCGGCGCCCAGAAACTCCAGCGCCTTGGCGACCGAGCCGAGGTTGCCCATGTTGTAATCGATCAGCGCGATACTCACAGTCGATGAAATCCGCGTCGGAAACCGCCCGCGGCGGCGGATATTTAAAAGATTTGTTCATAAAATAGCACGACAAGTCGGTTTTCGCCATTGGCAATTATCCGAGTGTCGTGTTATTTTATTGAAAGAAGAGTCTTCAACCTTAAAAAATACAAAAAAGGCGGGATTACCAAATGGAACATCTGAATGTGCCTCCGGCGGAACATGTGAAAGTGCTTGACGGGCAGGGGTGGGTAGGACTGATCGACTGCCTCGGCACCGAGACCACCATCGTCAATGCGGCGCGGGTATCCTTCGGCAAGCTCAAAAGCGAGATGGACGAGCGCGACGTGGTGCTGCTCAACTACCTGATCGAAAACCGCCACACCAGCCCGCTGGAGCACATCGTCTTCACCTTCAGCGTGCACTGCCCGCTTTTCGTGCGCGGCCAGTGGCATCGCCACCGCACCTGGAGCTACAACGAGATCTCGCGGCGCTACACCGAGATCGACATGGAGTTCTACACCCCCGCCAAGCTGCGCCGCCAGTCGACCAACAACCGGCAGGCCTCCTTCGAGGATCCGGACTTCGACGACAAGGTGCTCCGCGAAGAGATCGCCGCGCACAACCGCAAGTCGCTTGAGCTTTACGAACATCTGCTCGCTTCCGGCGTCTGCCGCGAACAGGCCCGCGGGGTGCTGCCGCAGAACATGATGGTGACCTTCTGGGGAACGGTCGATCTGGCCAATCTGCTGCACTTCCTCGATCTGCGCGACAGCGACCATGCCCAGGTCGAGATCCGCGAATACGCGAAGGCGATCAAAAAGCTCATCAAGCCGCGCATCCCGCACGTCGCGGAGTACTTCGCTTCGAAGGGGCAGGAGTGGTGAGACTCGCCGTTTCGATGGGCGACTCCGCCGGAGTCGGTCCGGAGCTGTGCGTCCGGGCGGCGCTGGCGCCGGAGTTTTCCGGGGTGCAGTTCCGCTTTTACGGCGCGCAGAGCGTGCTGGACGAGGCGTTCCGGCGCTGGGGGGAGGGGAGAACCGCTCCGCCGGTCGCTTTCGACGCCGGGCTAAAGTTCGGTGACGTCCCCGTCGGCGCCGCCGACGCGCGGTGCGGCAAGGCGGCTTACGACGCCCTCACTGCCGCCGTGGAAGACGTGAAATGCGGCGACTGCGCGGCGCTCGTCACGGCGCCCATGAACAAATATTCCGTGAATTTGGCCGGGATACCCTTTACCGGACACACCGAGCGGATTGCCGAACTGTGCGGAGTTTCCGACTTCGCGATGCTCCAATCGACGGGGGGCTTGCGGGTGATCTTCGCCACGACGCACATCCCGATCGCCGAAGTGTCGAAACAGCTGACGAAAGAGCGCATCGTGCTCGTGTCTAAACTTCTCGCCGACGCGATAAGGGAAGAGGGGATCGCCTCGCCGAAGCTCGCGGCGGCGGCGCTGAACCCCCATGCGGGCGAAAACGGCTGCATGGGGCACGAGGAAAACGATACCGTCATCCCGGCGCTGGAGGAACTGCGCGCGGCGGGCGTCGCCATCGACGGGCCGTACCCGCCGGACGTGATGTTCATCGAACGCATCCGGAGCCGTTACGACGGTCTCGTGGCGATGTACCACGATCAGGGGCACATCCCGGTGAAGATGCTCGCATTCGACAGCTGCGTCAATTCGACGCTCGGCATACCGGTCATCCGCACCAGTCCCGACCACGGGACGGCCTTCGACATCGCGTGGCGGGGCGGGGCGGATACGGGGAGCTTCTTCGCCGCGGTGCGTCTGGCCCTGCGCCGCGCCGCCAACCGCGGGGGCGCGAAATGAAAGCGGATCTTCACAACAAAGTTGCAGTGCTGACCGGAGCCGGGGGCGGAATCGGCCGCGCAACGGCGGAAAAGCTCGCGCAGCTGGGCATGAAGCTCGTGCTCCTCGGCGGCAAAAATCCGGAAAAACTGGAAGAGACGCGGAAACTTGCGAAAAAGCACTCCGCGGCGGTCGCGATACCGGGGAACTTGACCGATCTCGATTTTCTCGCCTCCGGCGCGGAGCAGGCGGTCAAGGCGTTCGGCGGCGTCGACGTGCTCGTCAACAACGCGGGAGTCGCGCAGAACGCCGGCATCGAAACGATCACGCCGGAGGAGTTCGACCGGATCATGGCGATCAACTTTCGCGCGCCGTTCTTTCTCACGCAGAAACTTCTGCCGCACCTGAAGCGCTCGTCGGCCGCGACGATCATCAATATCTGCTCGGTGGTCGCCCACGCTGGGTATCCGATGCAGAGCGTCTACACGGCGTCGAAACACGCGATGCTCGGTTTCACGAAGAGCTTGGCGCGGGAGTATTACAAAGACGGCATCCGGGTGCACGCGATCTCGCCGGGCGGAGTTTACACCGACATGGTGAAAATCTCGCGCCCCGACCTGACTTCCGACGGCATGATCATGCCGGAAGAGATCGCCGATCTGGTCTGCTTCTTCCTCGAAAACCGCGGCAACGCGGTCGTGGACGAGATCATCGTCCATCGTCTCGCCAAAGAGCCGTTTCTGGTGTGACGGGCGGCTCCGGCAAATAAGAAGCGGCAGCACTCGGCTGCCGCTTTTTTGTGTCGCGCTTGCGGTTTTATCGGCTCGTCATGCCAAGGTCGAGTACAGATGGTAACCGCCGGTGCCGGTGGTCACCGATTCGATCTTCAGGTATTTCACCTCGTCGGCGATGGCGGCGAAGTACCGTTCGTTCTTGTCTGGATTGTCGCTGGCCAGGATCTGGAACGACGAAGCGCTCTTGTAGTTGTCGGGTTTGCATTCGATCAGCTTCTTGTTGCTGTCGTAGAAACTCGCCTTGATCTGGCCGCGTTCCATCACGATGCGCAGGTCTTCGATCCCCTCCAGATCGTAGTAGTCGACCTTGTCGAACGAGTCGTTCACTCCGGTGAGGATGTGCTTCGGAACCTCCGTGGCGTTTTCCCACTTGTTGTTGGTCCTGTCCATGTAGCAGCACACCGACAAGGTCTTGGTCTTCGAGACGTTGCCCGCCTTGTCGATGCCGCGGAACTCGATGATCGAGTTGCTCTTCACGGTCAGCGCCTTGGTGTAGTCCTTCCACTCCCCGCCGTTGACGGAGTACTGTTTCTTGGCGGAATCCGTCGAGAACTTCGCCGTCACTTTGACGCTGCCGCCGCCGACGTCGCGCGCCTTGGAACTGTCGACCGTGACCGTCGGCGTGGAGGGGGGCGTCTTGTCGATATTGGAGACCTTGATGCTCGTCACCTTCGAGATATTCCCCGCCGCGTCGAGCCCGCGGAAGTAGTAGGCGCCGTTTTTACCCGCCGAGACCGCGCCGGTATAGCCCTTCCACGTTTTGTTGTCGGTGGAATAGTGCTGCCTGATGCTGTCGGCGGAGAAGGTCGCCGTAAGGGTGACGTTCTTGTTGGTCGTCTTGGTGGTGCTCGCCTTGACCGTCGGCGCCTTGGGCGCGGTCTTGTCGATGTTGGAGACCTTGATACTCGCGACTTCGGAGACGTTGCCGACCGCGTCGATCGCGCGGAAGTAGTAGGTGGCATTCTTGCCGACCGAAAGCGCCTTCGAGTACGTCTTCCAGTTCTTTTTGTCGGTCGAGTACTGCTTTTTGGAGCTGTCCGAACTGAAACTTGCCGTGAGCGTTATGTTTTTGTTGGTCGGTCTGTTGCTGTTGCTCGACCTGACCGTCGGCGTCTTGGGCGGCGTCTTGTCGATGTTGGCGACTCTGAAGATCTTGAGCTTCGAGGCGTTGCCCGCCACGTCGATGCCGCGGAAGTAGTAGATGCCGTTCTTGGTGACCGTGATCGCTCCGGTGTAGTCGCTCCAGGTCTTGTTGTCGGTCGAATACTGCTTCTTCCAACTGTCGTTTGAGAACTTGGCGGTGAGCGTGACGTTCGTGTTGGTCGGAACGGTTTTGCTCGCCTTGACCGTCGGCGCATTGGGCGCGGTCTTGTCGATGTTGTCGACCTTGAAGCTCGTCACCTTCGAGACGTTGCCCGCCTTGTCGATGCCGCGGAAGTACCAGGTGCCGTTCTTTTCCGCCGTTATCTCGCCGGAAAACGTCTTCCACGTTTTGTTGTCGGTCGAGTACTGTTTCGTTACGGTGTCGATGGAGAAGTTCGCCGTGAGGGTGACGTTCTGGTTGGTCCACTTCCCGATGTTCGCCCTGACCGTAGGCGCGGTGGGCGCGGTCTTGTCGATGTTCGTGAGCTTCAAGGTGGTTTCGGAAATGTTGCCGACCGCGTCGGTGGCGCGGAAGTACCAGGTGCCGTTCTTGGAGGTGCTGAACGCGGAAGTGTAGTTCTTCCAGGTCTTGTTGTCGGTCGAATACTGCTTTTTCGCACTGTCCTTGGAGAACGTCACGGTGATGGTGACGTCCTTGTTGGTCGGCTTGTCGGTGCTCAGTTTCACCTCCGGCGCCGTGGGCGGCTTCTTGTCGATGTTGCTGACGGTATAAGTCATGATATTGGATTCGTTCCCCGCGCCGTCGATGGCGCGGAAAAGATACATCCTGTTTTGGGAGACGCTGATCGGATCGGTGTATTCGAACCAGGTCACGGCGTCGATCGAATACTGCTTTTGCGCGGTATCATCCGAGAAGGTCGCCGTAAGGGTGACGTCCTTATTCGTCTGCGCGGTGATATTCGCCTTGATTGTCGGCGCCGGCGGCGGCGTGGTGTCGCTGGAAGTGACAGTCAGCGTCAGTACGCCTTCGGTTCTGGAGAGATCGTAGGTGTAATCTCCCCAGGTGCACGTGCCGTCGACGGTTATCGCGCCGATCTCGGCTCCGGCCGTCGATTTCATCGTGAGCGTCCCGAAGAAGTTGCCGGAGTTCTCCGTGAGCGTGTAATCTCCGACACGCTGCACCGCGGAAACGGTGATCGTGAAATCCGGTGTCCCGTAGATATTGTCCATATTGTCGATCAGCGCCTCGCTCCCGGGGGCGACGGTCGAAAGGTCGAAGTCGACGACGCCGCCCGCTTCGGCGTATATACCGGACTGTCCATCGCTGTCCGATCCCATGGTGCTGCTGATGGTGATGGGGCCGGTGACTTTGCCGCCGGCGAAAACGTGTACCATACCGCCCGCGTTCAAATCGACGCCGTTGAGCGTGCCGCCCTGGGAGACGTGTACAACTCCGCCGGAGCTGTTGGCCGTGCTCTTTCCGTTCACGGCGACTCCGGTCGCCGTGCCGTTCTGGGAAATGTATAATCTGCCGTCACCGTTCACGGTGACTCCTCTCGCGATGCCGCCGTCATTTACGTACATTCGGCAGTTGGTTTTCAGGACCGTGTCGTCAGCCGTGCCGCCGGAAACGTATACGTAGCCGGATTTGTCGGTGATGGTCTCGGTTGCCGATCCGCCCTTCGAAACATGCAGTGAGGCCAATTTGCCCAGTACGGTGCCGTTCACCGTTGCGCCGGTGGAAACGTGAAGAGCGGCGGACACGGTGGTGTGGTTCATCGTGCCGCCGTTGCGGAGATGCACGGTGTAGTATATCGAGGCATATTCCGTCAGTCCGCCGTTGCCGACTGTCAGCCCGTCCTTACTTCTCAAGATCGCGGAGGTGGCCACGCCGCCGTCGGAAACGATCAGCGAGGCGCCGTTGCTTATGACGATGGAGCTCGCCATGCCGCCCTTGGATACGAGCATCGTGGTGCCGGATTCCAAGATCGTGTCGCTCGCCCGCCCGCCGTTGACAAGGACATATCCCTTGTCGTTAACACTGATGTGACACGCCGTGCCGCCCTGGGAAATGTTCAATTTGGCGCCGCCCGAGAGCGTGACGGAGTCCACTTGGCCGCCGCCGGAGACGTGCAGATTGGTCAAGTCGTACATGGCGACGGTGTTCATCGTTCCGTTGTTGTAAACGCTCACCAGACCGCCGTAGATCGAGGTGTTGTCCGCCCGTCCGCCGTCGCGCACCTGCAGATTGCCGGTGCTGCTCACGGTGGTGGCGTTTGCCGTGCCGCCCTTGGAAACGACCATGGATCCGTTGCCGTTTATTACCGTGTTTTCGGCCGAGGCGTTGTTGAATACGGTCATGATGCCGCCGGCCTTCAAGGTCGTGACGCTCGCCAGACCGCCGTCGATGAAGATGCTGCCATTGGCGTTCAAGGTGGTGCGGCTCGCCACGCCGCCGTTTTTGACGTAAAGTTTGGCGTTGGCCATCATCGTGATGGAGTCCAGCAAACCGCCGACGTTGTACAAGGTTCCGGCTTTTTCCACCGTGGTGAATTCCATCGTGCCGCCGGCGTAAACGCTGGCCAGACCGTTGCTGTAGATCGAGGTGAAACTGGCCCGCGCGCCGTTGCTCACGAACAGGTATCCGCTGCTGTACACCTCGGAGTAGAACGCCTTGCCGCCGTCGGAAACGTGCACCGTGCCGCCGCTGCTGATCTTGGGCTTGGTCGCCGTGCCGCCTTTGGAAACGTACAGAACGCCAGTTTTTTTTATCGTGGCAGAGAGCACTTCACCGCCGTCGTAGACTCGTGTCACGGAACCGTTGGCAATGGTCAAGTTGGATTTTCTGGTATTTCCGGTAACATTCGTGGTGGCCATAAAACGCCTCTTCCCTTATGGTTTTATTTTTATCCGATCTTGATTTTACAGACTCGATATATCAAAACAGCATTCCCTGTTCGAAGGATTTTTTCGGTTTCTGCGGCTTTTCCGGAGCCGACGGCGCGGGCGCTGCGGCGGCGGAAAAGAGCGGCAGCGCATCGTCCTCCGCGGTTTTCGCGGGGGAGGGGGGCGGCGTCGGCAGATCGCGCAGGATCCGGTTGAACTCGAAACGGCGGCACAGTTCCGCGATCTTCGCGTAATCCGGCGCCTTGCGGGCGAGCGTCGCCGGTGCCGTCAGCGCCTCCGGGAGTTCGCAGCGCAGCCGCACGAGCTGCAGATTTTTCCGCAGCAGTTCGTTTTGACCGTCCAGTTTTTTGCGGTATTTTTCAAGAGTGATCTTTTCCGGATCGTCGATCCACGTTTCGATCGCGCCGCAGGAGTTGAGCAGTTCCGCCGCGCCCTTGGGACCGATCCCCGGCACGCCGGGGATGTTGTCCGAACTGTCGCCGACGATGGCGAGATAGTCCGGGATGAGTTCGGGCGGAACACCGAACTTTTCTTTCACTTCCGCTTCGCCGCGCTCGACGAAGGCCCCCGTGTTGCCGTGCCCCGGCGAGACGAGTTTTATCCTCGCGTCGACGAGCTGCGAAAGGTCCTTGTCCGAACTTACGATCCGGACGTCGCCCGACGTTTCCGCACGGGCGAAGGCTCCGGCGAGGTCGTCCGCCTCGTAGTCCGGGTGCGATATGAGCGGCCAGCCGAACGCCTCCGCCATCTGTTTTATCCACGGCATCTGAGTCTTGAGTTCGTCAGGCATCGGCGGGCGGTTCGCCTTGTATTCGGCGTTGACCTTCAATCGGAATTCGACCTTGCCGCAGTCGAAGAGCATCGCTCCGCGTTCGGAAGGGTACTTCTTCGCGAGGTCGAGCAGCAGCCGGGTGAATACGAAGAGCGCGTTGACCGGCTCGCCCTTCGAGTTGGTGAGGCGGCGGATCGCGAAAAACGAACGGAATATCTGACTGTAAGCGTCGATCAGGACCAGCATTGACACACACTCCGGAAACTGCTCAACAAATATACATCCTTAACATGCCACGCCATTTGGCGAATGTCAACATCCGCCACGGCAAAATGCGGAAAAAATACCGGACAGCCGTTCGGTCCGCGGAACGAGTGTTTACAAAGCGGGCGGCGAATGGTATATTATATCAGCTTTTTTTCAAAGAAAGGACGTCATGGTCAATCTGATCGTCAAGATATTTCCGCTGGCGGCGGTGCTGATCTCGATATTCGCCTGCCGGTGGCCGCAGCTGCTGACGCCGGGCAAGGCGCTGGTCGAGCCGCTGCTGGGCGTCATCATGCTCGGCATGGGGACGACGCTCTCGGTCAAGGATTTCCGTTCGGCGGCGAAGCGTCCGCAGGCTGTATTGATCGGGATGGCGCTGCAATTCGCGCTCATGCCGCTGCTGGCGTTCGTCATCGGCCACGCGCTCCGGCTGCCGAAGGATCAGTTCGTCGGACTCGTGATGGTCGGCACGGTCGCTGGCGGCACGGCATCGAACGTGATAACCTACCTCGCGGGCGGCGACGTGGCGCTTTCCATAACCATGACCGCGTGCTCGACCGCGGCGGGGATCTTTCTCACGCCGCTCTTGTCGTCGCTGTACTTGGGGCAGACGGTGCGAGTCCCGGCGTGGGCGATGTTCAGGAGCATCATGTACGTGGTCGCGCTGCCGGTGTGTCTGGGGCTGGTGATAAACCGCCTCTGCCGCGGTCGTTCCGGGGTGCTCGACAAGATTTGTCCGATCGTGTCGGTGGTCGTGATCGTGCTCGTGATCGGCATCGTGGTCTCGTTGAACGCCGGCAAACTCTCCGAGTGCGGCCCGCTGGTCGTCGCGGCGGTGATACTGCACAACCTTTCGGGGATGGCGGCGGGATACGGATGTGCGCGGCTGCTCCGGTGCGACGGCAGAACTTCGGCCACCATCGCGATCGAGGTGGGGATGCAGAATTCCGGTCTGGCGGCGGCGCTGGCGCTGAAGTTCTTCGGCGGCGCCTCGGCGCTGCCGGGGGCGCTCTTCAGCATCTGGCACAACCTTTCCGGAGCCGTCTTCGCGACGGCGGTGCGTCACTTTTCGGGGCGTCGGGGCGAAAACAACAGTTCCGCCAAGTAGCGGACTTTCGACCGCCAATTTCCCGCGTAGATCTTCTTCAAGGTGTGCAGATCCGCCGCCGCGTCGGCGGTCGCCGGTCCCGACGGCGGTTCCGGATCTTCCGGGAGTTCGCCGAACGGGAGAGCGCAGAGAGTTCCCGACACCTCGTGCGTGCCGCTGCCGCCGATGTTGCTCACGAGATTCGCGTTCGGCCCCACCGCCAGCGCGCCGCGTTTGGCGAGCGCGTAATGCCATTGCACATCCCAGGTGTCGAAATAAGGCGACCTGCGGTATGTCTTTTCCATCATCCGCAGCAGCACCCATTTCAAATACCGCGTTCCCGGCAGATTTGCGGCGAGTTTTCCCGAAGCGCGCAGTTCCGGATAGTCGCGCATCTCCGCGTCGTAGTGCCGCCACGCGCGTTTCCACGTCGCCCAGCCCCAGATGTGCGGGATGGCCGAAAAGAAGCCGTCGGCGTTTCCGCGCCGCACGCCGTTCTGAAAGTTCACGCCGGAAACGTGCATCACCATTTCGTCGTCGCGGAAGCGTTCGAGCATGGTCGCGGCGAAGCGGAAAAAGCCGGGGCAGGGGAGACAGTCGTCTTCCAGTATCACCCCCTCGTCGACCTGCGAAAAGTACCAGTCCAGCGCCGAACTCACCGCGTCGCGACAGCCGAGATTGCGTTCCAGAAAACGGGTTTTGACCTCGCACGGCCAGTCGCATTTGAGCGCTTCTTCGCGGGCGAGGCGGCACCGTTCCGCTTCTCCCGGTCGGTCGGTCCGTGCCCCGTCCGCCGCGACGAAGAGCCTTTCCGGGCGGTAGGCGCGGATGGCGTCGAACACCCGCCGCGTCGTATCCGGGCGGTTGAAGACGAGAAAAAGCACCGGCAGTTTGTTCATTTCGTCAACCGATTCGGTATATCACCCGGTACCACGGCGAGGACCAGCGCACCCGCCCGTCGGCGGAGCGTTTGGCGACCGGTTTGCAACGCACGTAAAAGACCTCTTCGCCGCCGAAGCGTACCGGAGTGCGCAAACGGCGCTTGAAAGGCCACAACCGGCGGCAGATTCCGGATGCGTAACGCGGCAGTTCGCTTCGGAACCAGCGGTCCCTCCGGTTGCGCCGGAACTCAGCCATGCCGTCTTTGCCGCCGGATACTGTTTCCGACCTGCCGTCGCCGCGCCGGACTTCGACGACGCGGAACACCGTTGCTTCCGGCATCACGGCGTAATAATCGGGACGGGGGTTGTTGTCGCCCATCGTGACGAGTTCTCCGCCCGGCTTTCGCGCGATCGCCCGATGCACCGTCACGCCGCCGCGCGGCGTGTCGAAAGCGATGATGTCGCCGAGCTCCGCCTGCGCCGCAACGATCTTTTCCACATGCAGAAGATCGCCCGGGACGAACACCCGGAGCATGCTTTCGCCGCGGTAGATGCGCCAGTCGTCATCCGGCGGCGCCGCCGGGCGGATCTCCGGCGTCGAAAAATCACTCATCGGCGACGAAGCCCTTGTCCTTCAGCGCGGCGATGAACTCCTTGACGTCGTCGGCGGCGCTTTCGGGCAGGGGCGCGTCGCAGGCTTCGGCGAGCTTGGCGAGCACCGCCGCTTCGTCGGAACATCCCCCGGCGAGGGCCTTCCAGATCACCTTGCCGGTCGCATTGAGCGAAAAGATGTCGCCGTTGTCGGGGTTGAACAATATGGCGCTGTTGTCGAATTCTTCGCGGAAAACCGCCGACGGATTGACTTTTATCATAAGAAATTTCTCCCTTTGCGCCGGATCGCGCATATCGGCGCGGCGGTGTGCCGTACCCGGTAAATAATCTAACGCTTTCGCGGCGGAAATGCAAGCGCAACATCTTGAAAAAAGGCGTTTGCGGAGATATTTTAAATGAATGATTTTCCATAAGGAAAAACCCATAACAACACACATATCGGGAGAACAAGTATGAACTTCACCCACGAAGTCGAGCAGATGACCTGCGTCGCCAAGGGGCCGAAGCACGGGCCCGCGCCGATCCCGCAGGAGGGCGCCTGGACCAAGGCCAAAGAGATCAAGGACATTTCCGGTCTGACGCACGGCGTCGGCTGGTGCGCTCCGCAGCAGGGCGCGTGCAAGCTCACGCTGAACGTCAAGGACGGCATCATTCAGGAAGCGCTGGTCGAGACCATCGGCTGCTCCGGCATGACGCACTCGGCGGCGATGGCGGCGGAGATATTGCCCGGCAAGACCTTGCTCGAAGCGCTCAACACCGACCTCGTCTGCGACGCGATCAACACCGCGATGCGCGAACTCTTTCTGCAGATCGTCTACGGCCGTACCCAGACGGCGTTCTCCGAGGGCGGGCTGCCGATCGGCGCCGGACTCGAGGATCTCAAGCAGCTGCGTTCCATCACCGGCACGATGTACAGCACGGCCGAGAAGGGCGTGCGTTATCTGGAAATGGCCGAAGGCTACGTCACCGGTCTCGCCCTCGACGACGAGAACAAGGTGATCGGCTACCAGTTCGTCAACCTCGGCAAGATGATGGAGTTCGTCAACAAGACTCCGGCCGAGGAACTGGAAAAGATGTCCGTCAAGGACTTCGTGGCGAAGTTCCAGAAGAGCTACGGCCGCTTCGGCGACGCCGCCAAGGTCATCAACCCGCGTCAGGCGTAAGGAGAAGTCATCATGGCACTTTTCGAAAGCTATGAGCGCAGAATCGCGCAGATCAACAAGTTTTTGAACGACAACGGCATCTCGTCCATCGAAGAGGCCGAGAAGATCACCAAGGGCAAGGGCCTCGACATCTATCAGCGCGTCCGCGACATCCAGCCCATCTGCTTCGAGAACGCCTGCTGGGCGTACCTCGTCGGCGCGGCGGTCGCGATCAAGAGAAATCAGACGGTGGCGAGCGAGATCGCCAAGACGCTGGGCGAAGGTCTGCAGAGCTTCTGCATTCCCGGTTCGGTCGCCGACGACCGCAAGGTCGGCATCGGCCACGGGAACCTCGCGAGCATGCTGCTTTCCGAGGACACCAAGTGCTTCGCTTTCTGCGCCGGCCACGAGTCCTTCGCGGCGGCCGAGGGCGCGATCGGTCTGGCCAAGTCGGCCAACAAGGTCCGCAAGAACAAGCTGCGCGTGATCCTGAACGGCCTCGGCAAGGACGCCGCCCAGATCATCGCCCGCATCAACGGCTTCACCGGCGTCGAGACCGAGTTCGACTATGCGACCGGCAAGGTCAGGATCCTCTCCGAGACCAAATTCGGTTCTAATCCCGACCGTCTGGCGGTGCGCTGCTACGGCGCCGACGACGTCCGCGAGGGCGTGGCGATCATGTGGCTCGAAGACGTCGACATCGCCATCACCGGCAACAGCACCAACCCGACTCGCTTCCAGCACCCCGTGATGGGCACCTACAAGAAGGAGCGCATCGAAAAGGGAAAAAAATTCTTCTCGGTCGCGTCGGGCGGCGGCACCGGCCGCACGCTGCACCCGGACAACATGGCGGCGGGCCCTGCCAGCTACGGCATGACCGACACCATGGGCCGCATGCACTCCGACGCGCAGTTCGCGGGTTCCTCGTCGGTCCCGGCGCATGTCGAGATGATGGGGCTCATCGGCATGGGCAACAACCCGATGGTCGGCGCGTCGGTGGACGTGGCGGTCGCGGTCGCCCAGGCGATGCAGAAGTAATTTACCGCATATCGGCACACGAAAACTCCGCGGTCGGGATCTCCCGGCCGCGGAGTTTTTATCTTTGAAATCGAAACCGAATTATCTCGGGCTCCGGCGCGGATTGAATATCGCGAGAGTCGCAGGGATCAGCGTCAGCATGACGATCCCGGCGGTCAGGAACACTCCGCGGGTGCCGAAGCGGGTGACGACGAATCCCGCCGCTCCGGCGCCGCAGAGGTTGCCCAGCACCCTTATGCTGCCGTTCCACCCGAGCACGACACCGCGGTGTTCCGGCGGGGTGATCTTCGAAAGCTGCGAAAGCACCACGGGCTCGATGCCTCCGGCGGCGAAGAAGCACAGGAAGCGGCAGAGCGCGAGCACCCACAGCGATTGGGCCTGCGACTGGCAGAGCATCGATGCTCCGGCGAAGGCCAGCGCGGGGACGGCGAGCTTCCACGGCGGCAGACGGTCGCTCAACGCGCCGAAGAACAGTCCGGAAAGAATGCCTCCCGCCGCCGCCAGCGCGCTGATGTAGCTCGTATAGAGTTCGGCGTTCTTCTCGCCGCCGATGATCTCGACCAGCATCGGCAGAAACGGCGTATCCATCTGCCGCGCCGTCGCCAGCAGGCAGACCAGCGCCATCAGCGATACGATGGCCGCATTGAACACCCCGCGCATGCGGATCGGATGCTGCGCCGCCTCCGGTACGGCCTCCCGGCGCCGCGGCGGAACGAAGTTTTCCCGGGCGAAGAGCAGCGTGATGAGACCGCATGCCAACAGCATCGCTCCGCAGATTATGAAGGCCGCCCGATAGCTGAAGAAATGTACGACCAATCCGCCGCCCAGAAGTCCGAATACCGTACCAGACCACAGCGCGGTGCTCAAGGTCCCGAGGGCGAAGCCGTGTTTGTCCTCCGGGGTGGTCGTCACCACCAGCGCCTGCGACGCGCTGATCGTGCCGGAGAAAAGATTGACGAACGCCCGGACGGCGATCAGCCATCCCACCGTGGGGGCGACCACCATCAGCGGGATGGTGACGCCGTTCAGGAAATACGCGCGCAGCAGCATGATCTTGCGGCCGAACCGGTCGCCGAGCGCGCCCCAGATCGGGTTGGAGACGCAGAAGGTCATCATCCCGAAAAACTGGAACAGCGAGACGTAGAAACCGCGCTGGGCCTCGTCGTCGAGGTTGAAGCGGTAACGCATGTAAAGCGGGATGAACGGCAGCGCGAACGACATCGCGCAGTGCGCGAGGATCTGACTGAGCCAGATCACGAAGAGGTTCAGCTTCCAGTTGATCGGCTTTGAAGCGGCAGCGGAGTTTGTCATAAACGGATGTCGATAAAAAATATCCCGCAAGGCAGCGGGTTCGTTTCGTGTTTTGCTATAAGATACCGCCGCGGCTCCGCATTTGCAAGCGCGAGCGCGCGCCGGAAGAAAACGCCCCGGATGCCGCTGCGGCATCCGGGGCGATGTCTTACGTTGCCGTCCAACTTAACTGCGGAGGTAGCCGAGCGCCTGCTGGATCGCCTTGTCGGCGGGCTTGTTGTCGCCTTCGTACTCGATGTTGATGTAGCCCGTGTAACCGAGCTTTTCGAGTTCGCGCAAGGTCGCGCGGCTGTCCACCGTGCCTTCGCCGATCAGCGCGGGAACGTAGAAGCGGCCGTCGCGCATCTCCTTCGGCTTTTCGGTGGGCTGGTCGTAGCGGAACCAGTCCTTGAAGTGGACGTGAATGACGTCCTTGAAGCAGCGGCGCAGCGACTCGATCTGATCTTCGCCGGAGTCGGCGTTGCCGTTGTCGAAGGTGAGCTTGAGCTCCGGCACTTCCGCCTTGAGTTCGTAGAAGTCGTCCGCCGTGACGACCGGACTGATCTTCCCCGGGAAGTTTTCGACCGACAGGGCAAGATTCCGCTCCTTGGCGAGCGGAGCGACCTGCTTGAGGATGCCGGCCCAGATCTTGCGATTGCCTTTGTCGTCCAGATCCTTGTCGAGCGGCATGGGGGGGATCATCACCAGCGGCGCGCCCAAAGCCACCGCGTTGTCGAGATTCCGCGCCGCCGCGCTCGCCACGTCTTCCAGATCCGCCTTGCGGAGGAAGAAGGTATGCGCCACGATCGGCAGGTTCGCGTCTTCGCAGAGCTTTTTGAGTTCGCGCGGATCGCGGTCGTAAGTCGACACCCAGTCGATGCCGTCCATGCCCAGCTCCACGGCGACGCGGACGCAGTCCTCGGGCGTGTAGCATTTCTGACGCATCATGGAGTAAGTCATCATCGAGAATTTCATGATCTCACCTCTACTTTATTTCTTCCAGCATTTTCAAAGTTTCTTCCACCAGCTGCTGACCGCCGGCGGCGGATACGTTGTTGCAGTACGGCGAAGCGCTGTATCCCTTGTTGGCGATCGCCCGTTCGGTCGCGAGATAGGCGCAGATGCCGGCCTTGTCGGCGACGAGCTGGACGATAAAGGTCTGCTCGAATGGGCTCCGCGCCTGGATCCGGTGCATGTAGTCGATGAAAAGCTCGAACGGATTGCTCGCAAAGGCGGCGCCGCCGACTTTCACCGTGTGGACCGTCACTTCGAGTTCGCGGTTGTCGTTCTGCGTTTCGTACGACTCCTTGACGCGCAGGCAGCGGGCGCGGGCCGACGCGAGGATGCTGTTGGCCTTGAAGTCCGCCCACTTGTCACCCGTCCGCTGCCACTCTTTCTGCATCAGTTTGTCGTAGTTGGAGCACTCCTCCTTGTAGATGTCCTCGGGGAACATCCGGCGTTCGAGCTTGACCTTGCGGACCTGATGCCTGAGTTCGGGAGCGCTCTGCTTGTCGCGCGCCGCCCACTCCAGCACCTCGTCGAAGGCGGCGCAGATGCGCTCGGAGATGTCCTCCGCCCGGAGCATGTCGAGCAGGTCGCTTTCGCGGCGCTTGTCGGCTTCGGCCTGATTGGGATAGGGCAGGGGATTGGCGCAAAGATACGCGTACTTTTCGGGATACTTGAGCTTGTAGCGGCGCAGTTCGGCGGCATTGTAGTGCAGCTGGCGCGGCGACAGGTCGCCGCCCGCTCCGCACTGACCGACGATGCCGATGTCGCCGTATTTGGCGCGGAGCTTTTCGCGGACCGGATTCCAGAATCCGGCGTGGAGCAGCCACGCTTGCTCGTTGGTCTGCGCGGGGCAGGGAACGTTGATGAGCGCGCCGGTGAGCTTGCCCTGCATGTCGAAGGTGTACATCAGATTGATGAACGAATCGGTGCCCGCCTCGTAGTGGCTGAACATCTTGTCGTTGGTGTTGCCGTACATCTTGCCGTGCCCGTCGACCGAGATGCCGGGGCGGGCCGCCACGTCGGGGCGCTTGCTCAGGTCGTCGAGGTAGATCACGCGGCGGCTGTGGCCGACGGTGGCAAAACCGTAACCGTAGGCGATCTGCCCGGGCACTTTGGTTTTCCACGCCTCGGCGATGGCCTCGGCGATGCGGGTGGACAGGAACTCCAGCGCCTCGTCCTTGGCCATCCACTCGATTTCGCAGGGATAGGATTTATCCGCGGCGTTGGGGCCGGCGTGGGTGTGAGTCGAGCTGAATATCACCTTGTCGCCCGGGACCTCCGGAGCGATCTCCTTCAACTTCTCGAGCACGATGTCGAGAATGGAGTAGCGGAACGACACCATGTCGGCGGTGACGAAAATCACGCCGTCCTCGCCGTTGTCGATGGCGAGCGCGTTGACGGTGACGGGGTTGAGTTCGCCGAGCGACACGCGCATGTGGAACTGCCCGGGGATGGCGATGGCCTTGCCGGGATTGATGGAGCGGCGGCCCCAGCCGATTTTGATCTGGTTGCTCATGTCATTGACCTTGTCTTATGCGGATCGACCGCGAAATGCTTTTGCTTTTACGAATCAAACGGCCGGAGGCGGACCAACGCCCGCCGCCGACCGGATGATATTTTGCTTATCGCATCTTTGCGACAGTCGTTACTTGGCCTGCGCCGCCTTCTGCGCCTTGCGCTCGGCGAGGATCGCCTGGATGCGCGGGACGTCGATCCGGTCGAAGCTGTTGAAGACCTTGCGGATGCCGTTCGCGACCTGCTCGGCGATGTCCAGCCCGTTCGGGGCGCGGAGCGTCTGCACGATCGAGATGTGCTTGCGGCTGTACTTGAGCGCGTTCGGGAACTGGTCGAGCGAGTAGTCCACGCCCTCGTCGGCGCCGGGGATGCTCCACGGATAGCCGTGGCCGTAGGCGTTCTTAGCCGCGAAGACGGTCATCTCGGGCAGGATGAAGCGCTGCCATACCGACGCCTTGATGCCCTCGTCGCGGAGCGCCGCCGCGACCGCGTCGCGGAAGTCGACCTGCTGCTGGGGATCGGTGATGCCCATCTTGTCGAAGTCGATCCGCAAATTGAAGTTGTACCAGTTGTGAGTCGCCCACTCCGGCTCGTAGGGCAGCAGGAGGTTCGGAGTCCCGACCAGATTCTTGAGCAGGTACTCGCCGTTGGCGCGGAGCGTGTCGAAGTAGAACTGATACTTCGAGAGCTGGGCGCGGCCGTAGGCGGCGGTGATCTCGTTGTTGCGGTACATCCAGCCGAGCGCGTAGGCGTGATAGTCGCGGCTCTGCTCGGGGCGGGCGGTCTCGCCGAAGCTCCACAGCTTGGCGGCCTTGCTGTAGATCTCCTCGTTGTCGGTCACGAACATTCCGCCCTCGCCGCAGCAGAGGCACTTGTTCTGGTTGAAGCTGAAGGCGGCGCAGTCGCCGAGCTTGCCGGCGCGGCGGCCCTTGTACAGCGCGCCGTGAGCCTGGCAGGCGTCCTCGATGATCTTGAGGTTATGCTTCTTGGCGATGGCGACGATCTTGTCCATGTCGTCGCAGAGGCCGTGCAGCTGGACCACGATGATCGCCTTGGTGCGCGGAGTGATCGCAGCTTCGATCTTGTCCGGATCCATCAGGAAGGTCTCGGGGTTGATGTCGACGAAGATCGGAATCGCGTCGTGGTGCAGGATGCAGGTGGCGCTGGAGCTCCAGCTGTACGCGGTGACGAGGACATGGTCGCCCGCGCCGATGCCGCAGCCGACGATGCACATGTGAAGCGCCGCCGTGCCGGAGTTGGTGAAGAGCGCGTAGTCGTTGCCGTTCCACTCGCGGAACTCCTTCTCGAACGCCAGATTGTGGACGCCGCGCGCCTGATTGGGCTGATGAAGCGCGTCGAGGATCAACTTCTCGTCAATGTCGTTGATCGGGGGCCAGTTCACCACCTTGGAGGTATCCACCGACTTGGGACCGCCAAAAATCGCCAGTTGTTCAGCCATTTTCACACCATGCCTTTATGTTGGTTGTTGTTCGGACGTCTGCCGCCCGAAATAATGCTCTGCGTATATTATACCTTGTTTTTTTGTCGATGGCAATGTTAAAAAGTATGATTTTTTTGATAATAATGTGAATTTTCGTGAACTTTCGGTTTAAAAGCGTCCCGAGGAGGGGTATTTTAACCGCGGACAACCGTTACCGAGAGGCAAGATGGAAAAGTGTTGGAACAATCCGCCGCGGGTGATCGAATTCCGGGTGCGCGACTACGAGAACATCTGGGCGGAGCAGCCGCATCTGGCCAACCACATCGAACTAATGTACGTGCTGGAGGGCAAATTCACGCTGGTGCTTTCCAACGATCTGCGGTTTCCGGCGGTGGCGGGGGACTTTCTGCTCGTGCCGCAGTTCGCGAAGCACCGTGACGTCTTCGAGCCCTCGCGCGGACTGCGGGTACTGCTCATCCACTTCGATTGGGAGGGCGCCGAGGAGTTCTTCAAGCTCGTCAACAACCGCACGCTTTGCGATCTCGACTTCGCCGCCCGGGCGGAGGCGATGCGGCGCATCGACTTCATGTACGACCAGTGGACGCGCGACGACCTCGGCAAACTCAACGCCGGGATCCAGCTGCATGCCCTTCTGATGCTCTTTTACACCTCGATGGTGCGCTCCGCGGGCAAAAGCGCCACGATCCAGAAACGGATGCGCCCCGACGTGATGCGCCAGGTCAAGTTCTATCTGACGCAGAACTACTCGTCGCCGATCACGCTGGAACAGCTGGCGCGGCGCTTCGAGATCAGCACGGCGAACCTGTCGCGCCTCTTCCGCCGCGAATTCGGCATCGGCTTCAACCGCTATCTCACCACGCTGCGCCTCGAAGCGGCGATGGCGCTTTTGAACAGTACGACCATACCGATATCCGAAGTGGCGCTGCGCTGCGGCTTCAACGACAGCAGCTATTTCATCCGCATCTTTCGCGAACACTTCGGCGCGACGCCCAAGAACTACCGCCTCGGCGTGTAGCGGACAGGAGAGGGGAGAAAACTTTTTGTGAGTTCTCCCCTCGCGCTCCCCTCTTTACAAAATACTTCAAATACGCGCGGAATATTTGATTATAGATTCGGTCGGCGGTTTATTTTCCATTGCCGATTTCGGAGCATGAAAAAACCGGAGCGGATCGTCGATCCGTTCCGGTTTTCGGATTGCGTTCAAGCAGTGATTACTTCTGCTCTTCCGCCTTCGGGGCTTCCTCGGCCTTCTTCTCTTCGGCTTTCGGAGCCTTTTCGGCCTTCGGGGCCTTCTCCGCCTTCGGAGCCTTTTCGGCCTTTTCAGCCTTGGGCTCGGCCTTCTTGGCGGCGGGCTTGGCGGCCGCCTTCTTGGCGGGGGCCTTCTTCTCGGGGGCGCCGGCTTCGACCAGCATGATGATGCACATCTCGGCGGCGTCGCCGCGGCGCTGTGCGAGCTTCAGGATGCGGGTGTAGCCGCCGACGCGCTCGGCATAGCCGGGAGCGATCTCGTCGAAGAGCTTCTTGGTGATGAATTTGTCGCGCAGGCGCGAAACCGCGATGCGGCGACGGTGAAGATCGTTCTTCTTGGCGATGGTGATGAGCTTTTCCGCGAAGCGGCGGAGTTCCTTGGCCTTGACCAGCGTGGTCTCGATCTTGCCGTGCTCGAACAGACTGGTCGCCATATTCGCGAGCATCGCCCGGCGGTGGGAGCCGGAGCGGCCGATTTTGAAAGTGTCTACTCTGTGACGCATGATTACTTATTCTCCTCTTCCTCGGCTCTGACGCGCGCGGATTCGACTTCCAGCGCGGCCATCAGGCGGTCGCTGAGGTTCATACCCAGTTCCAACCCGAGTTTTTCAACTTTTTCCTTGATCTCATCCAGCGATTTCTTACCGAAGTTGCGGTACTTGAGCATCCGGCTTTCGGTCTTGGTGCAAAGCTCGCTGATCAGCTTGATATTGGCGCTGTTGAGGCAGTTCATCGCCCGGACCGAGAGGTCGAGCGTTTCCACGTCGTGCGACAGGAGCTTGAAGAGCTTCATCTCTTCCTCGCTCAGCACCACGTCCTTCTTGACGACCTGCGAACCCATGAACGGCTGCAGGTGGTCGCGCAGGATGCGCGCGGCCTCTTCCAGCGCGTTGCGCGGGGAGATGCGTCCGTCGGTCCAGATCTCGAGTTCGAGACTGTCCATTTCGGTCTCCTCGCCGACGCGCGCCGCGCCGACCTGATAGTTGACGCGGGTGACCGGGGTGAAGAGGCAGTCGACCGGGATGACGCCGATTTCGCGCGGTTCGGTATGCTTTTCGGCGGGCAGGTAGCCGCGGCCGTAAGAGACTTCGATCTCGGCGCGGAAAGGCAGGGACTTATCGAGCGTGCAGATCAGCTGGTCGGGAT
>Ga0310696_10000668_pt1 | contig 52101 bp, 32 predicted proteins | sample AusTroGonzalo_MG_4_FD_203885 | JGI IMG/M metagenome (GOLD analysis project Ga0310696, IMG submission 203885) | Bovine rumen microbial communities from tropical cattle in Woodstock, Queensland, Australia - Gonzalo_02 (v2) (version 2) | ecosystem: Host-associated > Mammals > Digestive system >...
CAGATTCATAGAAGTCTTTCAGAACTGATAGCTTGAAATCATCACTGAAACGACGATGTTGTTTTACTTTTGTTTCGCTCATGATCCTAATTTGTTAAATCATGTGCACCTTTTCTGTATTAAGTCACATCTTGCCCCTCACATATATATGTCTCCGCGTGTCCCACCAGTGGGACACGGCAGTCTCACTAATGGGATGCGACTGTCCCACCTGTGGGACAAGACCCTCTCTATAGGGTTGAGTTAATTTGCACTAAAGAGCTACTTCACCACAACTCGGCGTCCGCCGCGCACATAAATGCCGCGTGTAGGCTGCTGGCGTGAGTCAATGCGTCGTCCGCTGAGGTCATAGAGCTCATCGCCATTGGCTTCGCTCTCTGCACCCTCATCAGGCAAACCCTTGATGTATGTCGTCACGCCCCATTCATCTGTGAATGCCGATTGCACCTTCACTCCAGCAGAGCCTGAAGGTGGGGTGATATAAGCGGAGAAGGCGTTCAGCTTCGCCGTGCTGCCTCCCTTTTTCAGCGCGCCGGCGCCGTTCACGACTCCATACAGTCCGCTCATGCTCATTCCTGGAGTGAAGTTAGAGGTCATCGACCAGTCGGAGAAGATACCAGCGGCACCGACATTATCTCCGTAGCCCGCCGTAGCCGTCACCGTCGTTTCCTCAGCCTCCTCAACCTCTACATTTGTCCATGTCGGATTCGTCACCGTAGCGCCGAGGTGCAGGACGTAAGGCTGGTTGGCCGTGATGCTACCACCCGACACTTTGTTGAAATGCAACGTATATCCATCCGCCTGACTGTACGTCACTGTCTCCAGCTGTGCCACCCAGTCGTCCGCATTCGCTGAGCGTCCTGTCAGGGCCACAACGCTGGTGGAGAAGGGTAGGGCGATGGAGTAGTAGCCGACGGCAGAGAAGTCACGGTTGAAGAACACCTTGCTGTAGGTACCCTCTGCGTAAGACGGGGTAGTAGTGGGTGTCAGCGCCAGAAAGTCATCGGGCCAGAATACTTCTATAGTATAGGTTTGTGTCTTAGCGATATAGTCATCATTGCCGGCCTGAGCCAATGTGAGGGTTGTGGAGCCGACCTGCAGACCTGTAATAGTAATGGTCTCGCCATCGCGCACAACGTTGATGACATCATCGTCGCCATTGGTGATGGTGAAGTCTTCACCGCTGCTTACGTTGGCAACGGTGATGGTTGCCGTACTGAGGTAAGCAATACGTCTTGTCGTACCTGTGAAGTTGTCGTCGGGTGTGAAACTTGGTGTCATCTTGCTGAATACCGAGAACTGACGGGAGATGGTTGCTGGCAGGTACTTGTAGTTACCGGCCTGGGTGGCGGTGATGGTAACGTTCGCTCCAGTGGCGACGGCTGTGAGTACGCCCGTTGAGGCATCTACGGTGATGGAAGCCGTGTTGTTGGAGGAATACGTAACAGGAGTCAGGCCCACGCTGGAGGTGGCCGTATTATCAGTGAGCGTTTGTCCTTGCATGATCGTGGTCTCCAAGTCGGGATTATCCCATGTCAGCGTTTGTGTGAGTTTGGAGATCTGGACTTCGAAATGTGCGCTCGCTGCTACGTACATATAGGTCTCGGGCTGGGTGATAGTTACGGTGACCGTACCAGCGTTGAGTGCGGTCAGTGTCTTTGTTTCAGCATCGAAGGAGAGGAGTCCGCCCTCGCGGTTCTGCGACTCGTTGGTGTATTCCACTCCAGAGAATGTTGCTGTGAGTCCAGCCTTGCTATCATCATTAGTCAGCTGTACTGTGGCCGTTCCATCGACATCGAGTTCTGTTTTGCTGAGGGCAATGCTGATGTTATTGGCAAGTTTCGTGACCGTGAAGTCGTAGGCTTGGCTTGTGGCGTGGTATTTGAGTGTTTTTTTCTGATAGATGGTCAGACGGGCTGTACCAGCGTTCAGACCTGTGATGGTATTCGTCGCCGGGTTATAGCTGATGACTCCTTCGCCGTTGTTGACACTCGATGTTTGGGTGTGGCTGATGCTGTAGTAGAAGTCATCGTCGCTGCTGGCCGAAGGCTGAGCTGTGGTTGTGCCAGAGAAGGCAAAGGCATTGCTAATAGTTCCGCCTACGGTCGTTGCTGTGGCGGTGTTCGAGCCGCGGGAGATTGTGGTGTCGTACTTGCGCGATGAGGCTGTCAGGGTTATCTTCTGCGAGTGGAACAGGTCGCCAATAGTGATGTCCGCCGACTCTTCGCCAAGGTCGTTGGGGTCGGGCGTATAAGTGACGGTGAACGTCTGAGTGCCGTCCACGCCGCAAATGTAAGACGTATTGTTGTTAGTACTGTTGTCTATGGCAGTCTTGTTGACGGGTACACTGACAGACGAGATGCTTGTCACGAAGTTGGGGTTGTTGGAACTGATGTTGATATTGCCGCCATTGGAACTGCTATAGTTGACGGTGAAGGTGGCTGTCTTGGTCTGGTCGGTGTAGGCCTCTCCGAGGGCCGTTTTGTCGGACGATGCTTCGACGTAGGTCTTGCGTGTGACGCGCACATCCTTGATATATTTGACCAGCGTACCACCACTGGGGAAACGGAAACGGATGTAGCGGGCCGTCTCGGGTATCGAGCATGAGAAGAAATCGTCCTTGTAATCAGGGTCAAGGCTTGTGTTGTTTTGGCATTCTGTCCAGCTCTGGTTGTCAGCCGACCATTCCACATATAGATTGTAGTAAATGGTCAATGCGGTTCCCCTACAAGCCCTGTAATAAACCGTTTCGCCAGGACTTGAAAATTGGTAGGTGTGAGCCACGCCAGAGCCTGTGCCGTGGGAATATTCCTTTTCTTCGTAGAGCACATAGGCAACGCCCTCATCGGTGTTATTCACGCGTACCGTGAATTGGGCATAGCCAGCCTCATACTTATACGTCTCGGCCTGAGTAATTTCGTATATATCCGTACCAGCCGTACTGCCCGAGGTTATCGTGCCAGCTGAATACGAGGTAAATGTTCCACTGACATGGGTAACAATGGGAGACGTATCGCTATTGGTGCTACTATAAGCCAGCGATGCAGTTTTATTATACTTCATCGTTGTATTCGTCGCAGTACCCCCGTTCAGGTTGGTGATTGTGATGGTGTTATGTATCTTGCTCACCGTAATCGTGTAGGTTTCACTTTCATAACCTGTGTATTGCGTTGTGGCGGGCTGCGAGAAGGTTATCTTTGCCGTACCGGCATTGAGTGCGGTGATAACACCATTAGCGTAGGTGATGACGTCTGAACCGTTGTTCACCGACGAGGACTGTTTTGTTTCTGAAATGGTACCGATGATGGCGTCAGGGTTGTTCTGGCCGGTGATGGCGAGGGTTATAGTGCCGCCAACATCTGCCGCCTGTGTGGGCAGAGAGACGGAGAGGGTGTTGCCGACCTTTGTGACGGTGACGTTCACGTCAATTGTCTTGGCCTCGTGGTCAGCCGTAGCAGCCTGAGTAAAGGTGATGACAGTAGAGCCTTCGCCATGAGCGATGATTTTATTGTTCTCGGCATCGTAGGTGGCAATACCCCCTACGCTGTAGGATACTTGGGTATTATTGTTTCCTGTGTTTGTCACTACGCCAGTCCATTCTTCGCCCACTTTCATTTCCTTTGACTCGGCATCAATGGCGAAGGTGTTGGGGTAGCGGCTAACGGTAATGGTGTAGGTGGCCGTGTTGCCGTTAAGTATGGTGCTCCCCTCCTGCGAGAGTGTCAGTTCGGTGGTTCCTGCCACGTTGCCATGGACAGTCAAGGTATTGCTTTCGCGTGACCAGCTGATGATACCTGTCGGGTTAGCTAAAATGGTGAAGGTAGCATCGGTGGCGATATTAGTCAGTTCAATGGTAGTGCTTGTTCCAACCTTTATATCAGTACTCAATGGCTTATTATTCCCTTCCCACCATGATGGCGTAAAGGATGCCTGCATTTTCTCGGCAATCGTAAAGTCACGTGTGATACTGGTTGCTGCGTTATATTTATAATTACCTGCCTGACTTACAGTAATCGTTGCTGTACCTTCCGAAACCGCAGTTAACAAACCGGTACTGGAATCAACATCAAGAACATCTGAGTTACTAGAAGAATATACTACAGGCAGATCGCTTGAGGCGTGCGCTGTATTCGTGTTCAATGTTTGACCTGCGATAAGGCTAAGGTCTGTGATATTATTGTTCCAACTTATTGTTTGGTCGTATTTGGTAACGGTAAAAGTCTTTGATATGGAGGATGCCGCATGATATTCATCATTGCCAACTTGGCTAACGGTTATTGTCGCGGTTCCAGGTGCAATGGCCTTCATATTACCACTATCATCAACGGTCACCACAGCAGAGTTACTTGACGTATATGTGACTGCGAGTTCACTCGAAGCTGTTGCTGCTACACTTTGTTCATCATCTACTTTCAGATTTGTGCTTATTGCACTTTCGTTGTTCCAAGTGATAGCTTGGTTGGACTTAAAATATGCGTATAATTCAAGTTCTTCCGTTGATCCTATCTCATTATTAATTAATTGTTTCTGGTAGGTTGTAGATGTTGATACTAATGATGTGTGAGCGGCATCTGAGTACCATCCCTCAAATGTACAGTTCTCGTCAGGATTTGCTGTAAAAGTTGCTGTTGTTGATGCTGATTCATCATCAATAGCACCAACAATTTTACTATCCTCTACAGAAGCACTGACAGAACCATGATTATAAATCTTATGTGGTGTAACCGCAAATCTGAAGACGGGATAAACTTTATATGTTTTTGTTGCTGTACATTGATAATAAGTGTCGTTCGTAGAACCTGTAGTTACAGTAACAGTAGCTTCTCCTGGCCCAACTGCAGTTAATGTAGTTCCACTTATAGAAAGAATAGATGAATTTGAAGAGGTACAAGTTACAGAACGTGTTGAAGTTGCAGAAGCCAAATTAGTAATTGTACTTCCCATCTCAAGACTCTCAGAACCGTTAATTGTTATAGCATCGAAATTTTTAATCTTTTTCAATGCATTAGCAATATCAGTTGTGGTTGTCGCAGCTTCCAATGCAGTTTCTGCCGCGCTGATATCAGAAGCAGCAATATTTGCAGGATTGTTTTTTTCACTATTGGTTTTGGCAGTAGTGATGGTGGTAAGTGCATTCGCGTAAGCGGTTTTCATATCAGCTGCTGTCGACAGCCAATTGTTTATTGATGATGTAGCACTTCTTATGGAGGAACTTTTATCCGTTGAACTAAGCCAACTGCTATAATTTAGGTAATCTGTTGTTGAATTAAGGTAACTAGTTACTTGATTATAAAATGTATTAGGAAGATTGGAAGATGAATATGTTGTAGTAACCGTAGTATTAGCAGTTTCATATGACTCTATCGCAAGGTGGTTATTGTATTGTATCTGGTTGATAAAATACCATTGATAATAATTACTCGAAGATCCCGCTACATACTTTACTCTGAGTTTACTATTTGATACAAATAAGAAGTATTGTTGTATTCCACTTACCTGACTTCTTATTTGAAATTTGCCACCTGATATGTTAAATTTTACTTCGGTATTACCACTAGCTGAAGTCACATTAGTTTTAGCATCGTAGTCACCGCTACTATGATCAAAATAAATAAATTTATTGTCAGAACTTACAAGGCTGTAGTGATCTGTTTTAATCCAATTTCCCGTTTGAACATTCTTATACGTCCAATACGTTGCAGTAGCCGCAGATGTTACAGCTGTAGAGCCTGAGCCACCAGACTTTGCAAAGACATTGTTATCTACATTATAAAGATAAAAAGATGTATTCAAAGACGGGGCTGATGACCAGTTGTTTATCCAATCAATTCCCCACACCTCCCCGCTCCACGCGAGGGCGCAGATTATAATAATAAGGTATTTATGTAGTAGCTTTTGCTTCATTATTAAATTTAATCGAATGTTCCGTCGTAGTCGTCTTCATTTATAATGGGGATGACTTCGCCGCTGACGGAGTTGGCGGTGAGGGTGATGACGCTGTGGCGACCAGCAGCTACGGTGATGGTGCCTCTGGCGCCGCGGATGTCGGTGACTTGGCTGCCGGACTTCGCGTCGGCAGTGATGGAGTAGGAGAGGGTGCTGTTGGCTGGGATGTCGAAGTAGGTGGCTGTCGGCAGTCCATAAGTGGACTGACCGGAGGTGGCTGCTGCTGCGGTGGCAGCATCAGTGATGGTGACGCTGCGGGTGCCGTCGGTGATGGTGATGCGTGGCTGCTCGTACTTCGCAGAGAAGGTGTTGTCGAGTGCCACGGTGACCTTAGCGTTTGTCGGGGTGCCGAGGTCAATGCTGGTGGTGGCGATGCCACCTTGTGTGATGGTGAATGATGCGGAGGTGCCGCTGTATGCGGGCGTTCCAGCGCCGTTGGTGGGCGACGAGATGGTGGCCTTCGTGGTGGCGGTGAGTGTGTAGGTGCCTGCCTCGAAGATGGCGGCGAAACGATGATGTCCTTCACCATCAACGCCGTCGTTGTTGAAGGTGATGGGCAGATTGTTGATGGATTCGCCGTTGGTGGTCTGTCCCGTAAGGGTGAAATCCAGCGATGAGATGTCCGTGAGCTGTGTGCTGCGCGTCTCGATATATACCTCTGGATCAGAGGATAGTGACAGCACGATACGCCCCTTGCTCTCCACCTCAGCCGTAGAGGGGCTGGGGCGGAGGTCATCCTGTTGCTGGCAGCTGACGAGGGTCAGCATTGCCAGCGTCAGGACGGGCATTATGAAACGTATGTGTGACATCGCTAGATCTGTGAGGGACATTCAAATATTAGTTGTTCGTCTCGTTACCCGTTGCGGCATCGAACTCGATAGAAGCCTCAGTACCAGTCGTGAACGAATCATTGTAAGTAATAGTAACATTGATAGTACCATTACTGTTAGACTTAATAGTCAACGTGTTCACGGTTGCAGCTCCACCCAAAGTCAGAGTCTTCTCTGCAGTTGTCTTGGTGATACCATTAATGGTATAATTAATGGTGTACTTCAGTTGGTCTCCAGCTTCAAAGAATGCTTCTTTAGTCAGAGTTCCTTCTGAATCCTTGAATGTAACAGTACGTGAATTTTTAACTACGACTTCATTAATTGTACCAGAGAAACCAGATGTGTTCAGCTTGAATTTTGCATTTTTAGCTGTGCCGCAAGCTAAGGTGAGACTTGTCGTCTGGCCTGCTGATACAGTAATACCTGTCTCTGTTTTTTCATAATATGCATCTCCCCAACCGTCTTTTGCGGTATTGGCGGCAGACAGATTGGCATAGTTGGAAACTGTAACAGAGTAGGTTCCTTGTGCAAAAGGTTGTGTGGCCAATTTTGTACCGATTGCTTCATTATACACATCGGTAGTTCCGTTGTTTACTTTTGCATACCACGTAGAGATGTTTGTGACAGGTTGTACGTCACGTGTAACCATAGCGTCATCGTTAGAGACGTTAAGGCTGATAAAACCACAGCCCTCAGCAGACATTAATTCCTCTTCATTCGAGCAGGAATTGAAACTAAACATGGCTGTTGCAGCCACTGCGATCACGAAATACTTTTTCATAACTTTAATTTTTTAAGGGATTATTCTAATAATATTTCAGTTTCTTTTGGTTCGAAATAGTCGTTTATGGTGATGGCGATTCCTATCTGTCCCGTCGGGTCTTCGGCATTGAGCTTGACGTTGAGTCGGGTTATTTTGCCGGTTTGCAGGGTGAGGGTGCGAGTGAGGCGGGCTGTGCCGTCCCAACCGGCGGAGGCGGAGATGATGACGGGTAAGGTGTGGGTGTCGGTTGCGGCATCCGTGTTGTAATAGGCAATGGTGGTTGCGGCATTGGCGGCATTGAACTTCAGGGATCGAAGGTCGTCGGTGGTGACGGCGTATTCGGTGAAGTAATCGGTGAAACTCTTGTCGAAGACGACGCAGAGACCGGCATTCGCCATAACGCAGGGCACGGTGACGTGCGTGGTTTTGTCCTTTTCAATAGTGAAGTTTTCGGAATCTCCTGCATAGCGCCGGGCGCCCCATCCGTTGTTGTTGCTTTCTGCCTCCTCAGCAGTAATATCTTCAGCCATCACGATATACCCTTCGCCGAGTGGCTGTGTGCGGTCGGCAGGGGTGATGGTGTTGTAGGCTTTATGGCTCCATACGGTTTCCCCGTCCTGCGTCAGAGTGACGTAGAACCCTGCGGCCTCGTCATCTGTGAGCTGGTGTGCAGCACGGGTAACAATCTCTGCCGATAGTCCGTCGGTAGCCAGACCAAAGTCGAATGTACCGCGCGCTGTTGCGGGCAGTTCGGTCTCGGCGGTGCAGGCGGCCAGAAGCAGGGCTGCAAGAAGAGGAATGATATGGAGAAGTCTGTATCTCATTTATCTGTATTGGACTTTGACAGAGGTGATGCGGGCATAACCGCTAAGTTCCGTGCGTGCGCCAACAGAGAACTGAAGGTAATTGGTGCTACCGCTGAACTGACTGTTGATGGATAAGCTGATGTTGGCTGCTGTTGTACTCTTCTCAGGACTGGTTTGTTCCCAGACACTGCTTCCTCCGACGTACATTTTCAGAGTCTCGCGGTAATATATAGGCCACACCTGCCTGGTATGCAATGTTCCTGCTGCGGAAACCGTGGTGTTAATGTTCGCTGGCAAATAGAAGGATGGCGATTTAATGGTGGGATCTGCCGTTGTGGTACCCCCTTCGCCCAAAGCTACATTACCGCTGTTCCAGTCAATCTTTCCACCTCCTTGTACTTGCGACCATGCGTGGTCGCCGGAGTTTTTCGGGGGAGTTGCTGTATAGGGCAGACCAGTAATCTGTACAGTCTTGCTTGCAGCCTCCTTCGTGACACCGTCGAAGGTGAGAGAGGCCGTGAGTGTATAGGCTTTCCAGTCTGTGACGGTGACATCGTTGAAGACAAAGATGCCGTTGGATTTGGATTTCAAGGCCGTAGAGAAACCTGTCTGACCCGTCGTGAAGGTATAGTTGTTATTACCGAGGATGGCATTGGAGATACCTGTAACTGTCAGCGTTGGAGCATAAATCACATTGTTGGCACACTTGTTGGCCTCAGAAACGCTCTTCGTCACGCCGTCTCCAATATAATAAGAATAAGAGGTGTAGGTGCTGAAACTGACGCTGAACCGTGGGCTCTCGGTGATGGAAAGCGGGATGGTGGCGGTCTGAGTGGTGCCGTTACTTCGGTCGAAGGTGTAGCTGATGGTGTAGTTGCCTTTGGGGAGGTATGGCCAGGAAGCATCTGTCTCTGTAGAGGTGAGGTCGCCTATGCCGGAGAGGGTGCGGACAACTGTGTTGGTGGCGTTCTTGATGGTAGCTGTCCAGTTGCCTCCTTCAATAGGTGCTCCGGTGATTTGTACCTTGGTACCTTGAAGGATATCGTTGGAGTAGATGTGTTCTGCACTGACCGAAGGGGTGTTGATGAGGTCGATGGCACCGATGGAGTAGATGTGCCCAGCCTTACCCGCAAGTGTAGTGGGGGAGGTCAGGGTGTAGTTCTTGCTGTCGCAGGCGAAGGTAAGGGTGAAGCCGCTCATTTGTCCAGGAGCTGCTGCGATGTAATACGTTCCAGCGTTGAATGAACTGCTATTCTTCGGTGGAAGTATGGTGATTACCTTACTCTCAGTGGATCCGATAGTCGTTGTGGGAACGTCACCGCTGTAGTTGATATCGAGTTTGCCGGCAATGGGCGTAGTAGCTGTGAGCTGGATACTGCTAATCTTGCCGGCAGCGTATGCGGGAACACTGAAGCGCAGCAGTTGGCAGGTATTATAGAAGGTGACCAGCGAGGGACTGCCGTCGAGGTTGCGTTCGCCCTTTGCCACTGAGATGTTCAGCGCTGAGGCTATGTTGTCTGCTACAGCATATTGTGTAGAGGGAAGTGTGGCAGAGAGAGCAGAGGTGGAAGCGGCAGACTCGGCGGCGAGATCATAGGGATAGATAGCTGCGAAGCTCGGCTTGCGGGGCGTCACCTTACCAGAGAACTTTGTGCGTCCGTCGGCTCCGATTTCTGCGGTGAAACTGTGTTTGTTGGCTGTGAAATCATAGACGGCGATGATATCCGATGCTTCCCAGTTGACAATGGTACCGTCGTTGCCGAGTACAGCACGTGTCTCAATAGCGGTAGCATCGGGGGTGAAGGCTTCGTGTGAAGCGATGATCTCCGTGGAACCATCCTCTACGGTGATATCGTCGTCGGTGAAGTTGGCGGTATCATCCACATACATCACGGTCTCATCGAGAGTGATGACGAAATCAAAGTCGCTACGTTCATAGTTGAGGGTGATACGACTGACCTTAGACTTGCTGAGTTCCAGGGTTCCAGACTTCTCAATGGTCTTGGGCCCAACAGCCTTGATGGTGTAACTGATGGTGTGATGCCCTTCCTCATCGAGGTTGAAGTAGGCCGTTTTTCCTTCGGTGACGACTCCGTCGACTTTCTTTCCGGCAGTGGTCGCATCGAAGACGATGGTGCGGTCTCCATCAATGATGGTGATGTCGTAGGAGGTGGTGAAGTATTCTGCTACGCTCTCGTCAAAGACGACATCGAAACCTGCATTGGCCACGGAGCAGCCAACACTGACGTCGGTGGTCTGACCTGCCTTGATGGCGAAGGAGGCGGAGAGCCCAGCAAAACGCTTGCAGCCCCAGCCCTCATCGAAGGTTATGGCTGTTTCCTCGGAGACGCTTTCTGCAAAAACCTTGTAGCCATAGCCTGCAGGGAGACTGGTGTTGACATCTTTCAGCTTTGTGGTCTGACGAACGATATCGGATCCTTTGTAGATGGTAACGAGGAAGTTATCGGCCTCTTCTTTGGTAATGACGGTGGAGGTGGAGCGGGTTGCCTTTTCTCCTGTCAAGGTCAGGGTGAAGGTGCCGAGGCTGTCGGTTTCTTCAATCGTGGGTTCCAAAGGTGTGGGGGTATCGAGGTCGTTGGCGGAGCAGGCGGCTAACAACAAGACTATGGAGGCTGTTCCCCAGCTACATAAGTAGCTCAGGAAACCTTTCTTTATTATGGAGAGGATGCACTTCATAGGGTGATGTTGTTATCGTCGGTGTCCATATCATCGCTGATGATGATGACAACGCCGCCACTGTTGGCGTCCGAATCGTAGTTGTAGTGAATGGTGAAACACTTGCCTATTTCCACATCGGTGTATTCGATAGCGGAATGGGAGTGGGGAGTGTTGTCGTTGTTGGTGGCGCTGAGAGCGTAGGTGAAACCATTGTCGGCCACATCGAAGAAAGCTTTCTCACCTTCCTTGATGGTGGTGGTGCGAGAACCGCTGGTGAGGGTGAAGGTGTAGGACTTGAAGAGGTCGTTGAAGAGTTCCGGCAACTGCAGGGATACGGCGTAGTTCGTGGCGGGTACCTGCATGGAGAGATAGACGGTCTCGTCCTGACCAATGGTGAACGTGGTGTCCTTGCGATAGCAGGCGCTGCCCCGACCTTCGTTGTCTGTTTTCCAGCTGTCTTGATTCTCAGTATAAGTCACGAGACGGAAGGTGCCGGGTTCAAGGACAATCTTTGCAGGTACACTGCCGGCTGCAAACTGACAGGCAACGCCGTCACCATTGATATAGGGCGTTCCGTCGGGGCGGTAGATGGCTACTGCGAGATCGCTCTCAATGGCACGCGTTTGCAGACGAGGACGTCCGGCAAGCTGCAAGTCCAACTCCAACACGGCTTGGCCGCGTGGCTCTGACTGCTCTTGCTGGCAGGAGGTCGTCAGCAGGGCGATACACATTATTATATATAGTAGCCGTTTCATTGCTTAATGGTTGGCATATTTGAGGCAAAAGAGATATAATTTAGAACGTGTTTGAGCAGCACCATAACTATTACTACATGTAATGGTCGTTAGATATTGGTTGTCCTCGTGAAAAACACCAGTGCTGCCTTTATGATCGACATCGTTATGATTGATTCCCTTTTCCTGAATAGATAATATAGTCTGGGTGCCGACAACGATTGAGAACGTTGTCCCCCCCGTTGCCGGATGCAACATGACACTATAGTCGGCACAGAAATATGTTCCCATGGGAATGCATACAGCAGAAGTTGTTGTGATGCTTTGGCTTCCAGTGGAATTCAGTCCAAACTGAACATCTGTGCCTGACCATGTAACACCGCTGGATATGGCCCATTCGTCTTGTTTTTCAAAATCAATAGAGTATGGAAGACCCGTGATGATGAATTCTTTCTGTGTCGTGGCTGTCGCTCCGTCGAAGGCGGCATCAACTCGGAGAATATGGGCATCAATCTGAGCTTTTTGATTCGCCATATCACTTATCTTGAGACTATTCTTGCCAGCACTGACGTTGGTCTTAGTACCATCATAGGTGTAGGAGAAGGAGTAAGAATACTTGTTGTTCTTCAGCAACGACTCGCTGACGCTAAGGCGGATGGCAGGCTTGTAGATTGTGTGGCCGTCTAATTCGTTTGCAGCATCAATTTCTCCCTCAAGGTATTTGGAGTAAGAAGTATAGCCGTCGGCTTTGACGCTGATGGTTGGAGCGCTAATGGTGAATCCGCGCTGACTCGCTTCTTTTGCGTTGCCGTCAGAACCGACGATGGAGTAGGTGGCTTTATAGTTGCCTTGGGGAAGGTAGGGCCAGGTATCATCGGTGTAAAGTGAGGAGAGGGCACCTGTGCCTTCAACGGTGCGAACTACGGTGCCTGCAGCATTGGTGACCACGGCTTTCCAACTCATACCTGGATAAGAGTTGGAAAAGGTGAGGTCGGTACCAGTGAGAACTCCGCTTTCGTAATGATGCTTTGCCTCGACCTTAGGCACGGGCAACCATGAAAGAGGTATGGTCTCTTCGAGTGTGGCAGTCTGTAGTTCCACCTTGGCGATATCCACCACGAGTGCGCTCTCAGGATCAGGCAGGGAGAGTGTGACGATGTAATGTTCTGCGGCCTTGACGGTTGAGGGGAAACTGGAACTTTGGAGTTCGCAGGTTACCTCGCGGTCATTCTGAGCACGCAGCTTACCCCAGAAACTGAGGGTGGCTTGTGAGCCTGCGGCTACGTAAATGCTGGAAGAGGTGTTGTCTTTGTTTAGGTCGATAAAGTGGTCGCCGACGTGTACGCGCAGAGCGTAGTCGCTGTAGAATTTATCGAATCGGGCTATGTTCTCTTCGGTGTCACCGAATTGAACAGATACCAGAGAATTGGCCACTTTAACAGGGACACTGACGGGCGTAGGCTCTGTCGTAGAAACGACAGTGGCAGTGACAGTGCCTGAATAGTAAGGTGAATCATAGTCAAGGATGGCATTCAAACCATAAGAGCATGTGATGGAGTAGTCATCGGGAGCGGCAGTAATTTTTTCGGAAGTGTAGGGGCCGTCGTAGATGGTAACACCATTGCTCATACGCACTATGGTAACATGGAAGTCTGCAATGGGCGGCGTCGGCAACTCGGCAGGCGTACTACGAGTCTCAGATATCTCGGTGGAGATTCCTGGAATGGAAAGCTGGATGCCTCCGCCTGTCTGCTCATTCCATTCATCATTGTCAGAGCAGCCTCCGATGACGAAGGACACTGCTGCAACAATGAGGAAACTTATTATGGTGCGTATAGTCTTCAAATGTAGAATTCTGTATTAATAAATCAGTTGTATATTGTCGATTTTTAACAACGACTCTTCTCCACCAGTGAAATAGTCGCCATATTTTGAACTGGACGCCACGACAATGACGGTAGTCGGAGTGCGATCATTGAGATATCGGATGTCCAGTGTTCTCTTAGTCCATGTGGTGACGTTGTCCCCGCAGGTCATCTGGGCGTAACCAATCAGATGTGAGTTCTTGAAGTCCATCAGGTGAAGTTCGGAAGCGCGTGTACGAATGAGGTATGGACACAGAGTGCCTTCGTAACGTTCCGGTTCCCAATCACCTAATGCGATATAGACGCTGCATGAGTCGGGCTGGCCTTTCAGTCTCTCGTAGAGTGAGCGTGTGATATACTTTCCCCAAGCCTCCTTCCAATCTCCACCAGTACGGTTGATGGTGGATGTCTTGTATTGGAACTCGAGTTCCATTTGGACGGGTCGCGATGTGAAAGGACGTCCGAAACTGAGTATGCCATCTGTGCCATCAGTATCTAAATACTCGCCAGTGAAGATGTTGCCAGCAGCGAATTTGATGACAATATACCTTGATTGGAGATTGGCATAGCGTCGCCCGTCCTCATCAACATAGGTGCTGTTGCTGGAGCCTACGGTGGTGGCTCCATGGTTACCCGTATCCCAATAGCATTTGTTTCCAGTATCCCATGGAAGATACAAAGCATTGCGTCCCTCTCCCTCAATGTGCCATTCATCAAAGTTGCTGTTTTCCAACTGTTCGCCTTCGAAGTAGAAAGGTTCGCCCTCAAGGGTCTTGCCGTCGAATGTGACTCGATAGAGGTATTTGATGAAAGAATGAAGATCCTTTAATTCCACTTGGTAGGTCGTGGATGTGGGATATTTTACGTCTGAGGCAGAGACTGTAGTCCAATCAGCATCATTCTCTGCGCGGTATTCCACAACAGGAACAACACCGTTGGGACGCATTCCGCTGATAATGGAAGCGCCTTTATTGGAAGTGGAAGAACTGATAGTTGGCTCCACTTTCTCATCTGTCTGGTAAACATAGACTTTCCAAGTAGTGGAGGCCGCAAGGTTCCAAGCGTTGCGTACTTCATACGTTTGCGACATTGTGAAATCTATAAACTCCTTCTGAGTAGGGTCGGGAGTCACGGTGCCATGTGTCCCTCCCAGGTTGAGTTTATGGACTTTAATCCGAGCAAGGTCTGTGTTTTTGGACACATAGAGAACTGCGGTATGAGTGTTGGCATCTATGACAGCATCACCCACCTGTCCTTCGACTTCCACTTCACGATTAATAACCTGAGTAACATAGACGGTCCATTCATAGTCCTGCCAAGTGCGAAGGGTGATCGGCAGCTCTTCGGAACAGTCAATATAAAACTGGTTTGCGCGTTGGATTACGGGTAATCCATTGGTGGGGAAGGTGTCTGACTTGCGGCGGATGATGCTATCTATGATGACAGTCGCATCGTTGGTAACTTCCAGATTAGTCACCTTCAGGTTGGTGATATCCACCATGTCGTTGACATAAACTTCAATGGTGCGGTCTGATTTATCGATAATGGCGGTGCCATCGTCTTCTCCTTGTTCATCGCACATCCCTTCCACCTCAAAGACTGTAATCTCTGTCTCAACGATGGGGTAGGGGATGTCGTCCTTTATAGCACAACTGGAAAGGACTATAGGGAGGGAAATAATAAATGATAAATGATAAATAATATATAATAAGGTGTCACGCCACGGGGTGCGGTGGTGTGATGTCCTTGTTATAATATTATTGTATCGAGAACTCATTATTATTTATTATTTATCATTTATTATTTGTTATTTGTCAGATACTTAGAGGTAAAAAGTCATGCCGAGGTTAATGGCTAAGAGGTTTATTTTGAAGTTGGCACCACCAGATCGGCTCTTGCCCGTTTCGACTTGATTGGTCTTCTGATCTTTCCATTTGTACTGCAGACCCATTACGCTCACAGAACATTCCACTGCCATGAAGTCCGTTGCGAAGGCTGTGAGTCCTGGGCAGAAGCCGATGCCGATACTATTGACATGTTCCATGGTACCTTCATAATTGGCACCTGAACCTGTACTGTTCTTGCCAGTGGAGTGACCATAAGTCAGGTCTATCTCGCTGAAGAAACCGAAGACTTTGCTCTTTCCTAACGGCATGTAAGTGCGCATAAAGATGCTGGTGTCGTAGTTGTGCTCGAGATAGTAGAGATCGGAGAGACTGATATTGAAGTCCTCACCGAGGTTCAGGTCGAACTGTCCGAGATTAAAATAATAGCGGGAGTAGTTAAAGCGTGCGCCAAGGCAGATATTCTTGGCCACGAAATATCCGAAGTAGGGACTGATGGAGAAGGTGTGACCTTCGATGTCGATATTCTTCAGAACAAGGTAGTTAAGATTGTCGCTGTCCCATTCGTTGAAGCCGACGGAACCGCCAAACATCCATTGCCCCTTTGGCACGAAGGTCGCATTCAAATCTTCGCGAGGAACTCGCTCGATATGCCGTCCTTTTTTCTCCTGACGCTCGAGATAGCGTTCGTAGAGGGGCGAAACGCCTGCAGCTTTACCAGAAGGAATGGCCCTTGGGGAGATGGTGCTGTCGGGAATACCGAAAGCGCGGCGTATGCCGTCCTGTACCGCACGGGCTATTTCTTCATCGGAGAGTTTTCCGCGCTGAGCGCTGTCCACACGTACTACGATATGCATATCGACATCCATAGCCGAATTACGCAATGAATCCACCGTTGTGGTATCGGTGGGTGTCGTCTGCGCCACCAAAGTCGTGGCGAGAGCAAGGCTGAGGACTGTCAGAATGAGTCTGCAGAAACTATGTGTCATTCGTTTGTTTTAGAGTTCTATAATCTGGAAATAGGTTTCCAGTGGCTTTTTGAAACTCTGCCCCCGCCCGTGTTGACGGGGGCAGAGTAAATATTATTAATAAGGTGTAGGCTTATTGCTGAACAGGGGAGTCACCGTAGACTAATTCGAAGTCGTCGAGGTACATTACAGAACTGTCGGAACCATAGAAGTAGTCACCGTATTTACAGGTTGCACCCATCACAAGAATATACTTTGGCTTTGTTGTCATGCTGTGGTATTCAAGCGGGATGTTGAATTCTACCCATTGATTATTATCGCTGGTGTTATATTCTGCAACACCGTATGCAACGACACGCTTGTCAGTCTGCCAGTTCGGGAAGGTACTCATGTTACTGTTGTCTACATGGAGTTTTTCTGTAAGCAGAGCCACACGGATGATACCAATATCGTTGGATCCACTAGCGGGTGCACCTACGCCAGAAGGCTGTGAACCACGATTAATTTTACCGGGAAGGTAGCACTTAAATCCATGAAGAGCTGTAGGACGACCGGTGAAAGGTACGCCCCAATAGAGGTCAGCCGAAGTACCGTCTACTTCACCGAATTGTCCAGTGTAGATACTACCAGCAGCCAACTTGATGACAGCATAAGCAGCAGCAAGTTTGGCTGACTTGCTTCCACCATGTACAAATGAGGTCTCTGGGAAAGTGACAACATAATTGAAACTTGCAGAACCAGGGTTCGATGAATCCCAATACTTGGTGCTGGCGTCTTTGTTCGGGCTGGAGTAGTTACCTACTTGGTACCATTCTTCGAAGCCGCCGTTGTATAGAGCGGGCTGGGCTTCTGTGGTGAACTCTACCTCCTTGCTGAAAACCTCATCATCGCCGTTGACATCGTAGGCCAAGCGATAGATATAGTCCGTTTCAGGAGTGAGACCTGTAATCTTGTAACTAACATTGTCACCACTAATGGTAAGCGCGCTGTTGGCTACATCAGTCCATACTGCTGCATCTGCAGCTTTATATTGCAAGGAGAGTTTCGTAGCATCGAAGTCGCTCTTCTTGCTGGTGACGGCACCTTCGATGAGTGTCATGGTACTCCATGCATTAGCAGCATACGCGGCAACGCTGGTGCCACTGGTGCGTGGAACCTCGAAGGTATAGGTATATGTGCGTGTGGACGGATCAACCTTAACCGTTACGTTACCTTGGTTACCGCTGGCGGCAACTGTATAGTTGATGATATAGTGGTCACGAGCTTGCACATCTTTGATTTCATCCATGCGGCTGTGTCCTTCTCCTGTCTTGCTGAATACAGAGAGTGTGGCGGTCAGGTTGCCGACGGGGAAGTAAGCAGAACCTTTGTTGGAGCCCATTGTAAAGGCCTGTGCGCTGATACCAGCAATGCCAGATTCAATGGTTGACGTGGCACGCGCGAAACTCGTCTGGAATTCTTCCGAGAAGTTCACGGATACCTTCACATTGGCCAGCGTGCAGGTAATCTTAGCCGTGCTAAGAGTGCGGCTCTTAACTGTAACTTCGGTCTCACCATAATAATAAGGTGTGTTGAAGCCAGAACCATTGCCGTCCCAGTTATAAGAGTGAGCAACAACAGTGTACTTACCTGGCACAAGGGTTATCTGTGCGCCATTAAGCTCTGTATCGTTTTCGAAATCATTCGTCTCTGCAACGATTGTGCCGGCTTCGTTTTTTACTTCGACACGAAGCTTCTTAGCATCATAGTCCGCTGGAGCACCGGCACGGGTGTTTTCCTTCGTCGTGGTGTTGGTCTCAATGCCGAGCTTGAGGTAACCAACCTCATTGCTCGCCAACTCGTCCGAGTTGCTGGTGCAGGATACAACAGCAAACATCAGGGCAAGGACGGATAGAATGGAAGTTATCTTTTTCATAATCTTCTAAAGTCTAAAGCATTACTATTGTTTCTTGTTAACAGTGACGACAACCGTGCCGCTCTTCTCATTGCCCTTTAAATCAATGGCTGTAAGGTGGAACTGGTGAACGCCAGTCATAACATCTAACAAGGTGAAGAAATTGCCGATGGGGAAGTCGTATGAGGTGTCTCCTTCTGCGGGAACGCTAAGGTCTTTGCCAAGGCTGCTGAAGAATGCAACTAAGTCTGTGTTTCCAACAACCTCAACGCCTGCATTTACGAAATCAAGTCCATATCCTGAACCAACGGCCTCTAAGGAAGCTACCATTGCAGGATTGTCTGATTCTGCCGTTACCATAAGGCTCTTGAGACCTTCTGTAGCGCCGATGTGTGTGTCTCCGAGAGAAGTGTCCAAGGTAGCACCTTCGCCCTTAGTGAAAGTAATGGGGGCAGGAAGACCTAATTCAATGGCATTGTCATCACCAGGTTCCGTTCCAGGATCCTCGCCGTCGTCTGGCTTCAGTGGACCGTTATCTACGAACTGGATGATAGCGGGAACCTCCTCAGCATCGAGGCCGAAGATACTTGCCGTGATAGTGATGTTGACAAGACCCGAGGTGGCATCAGTCGGAGTTACGTTAACTACTACGGCATCACCGCCGCCGAAGTTCATGCTCTCACCATCGTAAGTTTCGGTGGCTTCGAGTTTGGTAAGGGTGTTGGTGGCTGTGACACTACTGCCGTCAGCCTTCTTACCTTTGAAACCGACGTTGATTTTCTCGACATTATCGCTTAGCACCCAATACTTTGTGGGAGGAGCGCTCCCTTCTTCATTGGTAAAACTGATGGCGTTTTCAGTGCCGTCATCGAAGGTGATGGTCCACTCTGTAAAGAGGTCGAGGAAATCCTGGCTGAAGTTGACAGAGATACTGGTGTTGGCCATCTTACATGTGATGGTTGACTGTGTGGTGCCATTCTTGATAATCTCGGAAGTTTCGCGCCCAATATAATAAGGAGCGTCCATAATGCGTTCCATAATACCAGGCGTGTGTGCTTCGAGTACGTATGTTCCAACGGGTAGGAGGATAGGAGTTGGCATAGTGCTGGACGACTCATAGCTTTCCACTTTGGTTATTCCGTCGGCCTCATAAATAGTCACAGGGAAGTTGGTGACAGTGTAGACGTCAGCACGGGTCTTCATAGGCTGCAGCGTTTCCACTCCGAGTTCGAGACGACCCATATCCTGAGTTTGTCCCTTCTGGAGATCTTCGCTCACGCAGCTGGCCATGGCCATTGCGGCTGCACATCCAAGTAAAATCTTATGTAGTTTCATAGTCTGTTACTTTTTGGTGTTTCGTGATTCGCGTTACTTAGTCCATGTGACAGGCACTTCGATGGTGACGGGCTTGTCGTTGGTACCTTCGTCTATGGTGATGGAAATAGTTATGCCACCGTCGGTAGATGGGGTGTAGTTGCCCTTGACGGTGAGTTTCTTAGTCTTGTTACGTTCAAGCTTGAAACTTCCCGTAGCTGTAGCCTCTGTAACTTTTTCTCCATCCTGACTGGCGGCATATTCAGCCTTGGTGGTGAGATGGATGGTGTAAGACACGCTCTCACCATCTTCCTTCACGGCAAAATACCAAGGTTCTGTGTCATTTTTGCCCCAATAGGCGACTTTCTTAGCATTGCTGAGTTGCTCTGTAGTGAAATCCACACTATAATTATCACAATAGGTGGTGATAGAAGAATCGAAAGCAACGATCACCTTTCCAGCAGTCGGAGTGCAATTGACATTTGTGGAAGCAGGGTTTGAGCTCTGGTTGGAGGATTGGATCGTCACCGTACTAGAACCTGTTGCAAGGAATGTCTCCCTTGAAGCAGCTTCTTCTGTACCATAGCTTGCCGTGATGTCATAGGAACCAAGTTCCAATTCCAACGGCAGACGAGTCTTTAAAGTGGCAAATGTGCCGGAGAACTTGGAGTTGCCTTTCTTGTCCGTAATCTCGACCTGATAGTTGTCAAAGTTCTGATATGAACTTTCATCAACGGCACGTGTCGTGGTTACGAATTCTACTCCCGACGCTAAGTTCAACGTCAGCAGACCCTTTTCGTTGGCGACTTCCTTCGGCTCGTAGGGATTATCGAAGGATGAGCAGGAAGAGAGGAGTCCTGCAAGACCCAACGAAAGGCACATGAAAATTGTGTTCTTTTTCATTCTTGTCATTCGTTTTTGGTTATTAATAGTTTTGTTTCTCTTTCCGATTTATTGAATGGTATTTTAGAAATCCGCGGCAAAGGTACGGCGAAAATTCGGTAGCGCGCACGTATATCGGTAGTATTTGAAAGAAAATATCGGTATTTGGGCCCGTATACCGAAATTTTATCTCACGCGCGTATATAAAATAAGGTATATTTCGTACCTTTGCACCCGAAAATAAAAAAGACGATACTTGATATGCAAAAATCATCATTCTTCTTCCGCTGGGCACTTTTGTTGCTTCTGGGACTGATGTTCGTGCTTCATGCTGGGGCTCAAACGCCGGTTCCGACCATGAATCCGACAGCCACCTTCACGTATCTGGGTGCAACCAATCCGGAGCCCGAGGAGGCTGAAAGCTATGCGGGTTCGGCGCCAGTCAAAGCGGAGTTCAAGGCGAATCCGTCTGATTTAGGCGGATATTCGGCTCGTTACGAATGGAAGATCACGGACCAGGAGGAGCCGGAGACACCGATTGTTCACCGTTTTGACGAAGATCTCGAATACACATTTGAACGTAGCGGCACGTTCGTGGTGGAGGTGTCTGCTACCTTCGTACAAGGAACCGATACTATCATATATCCCGAACAAGGGGAGCAGGGCGTGAGGTTCATGGTCACCATACTGGAATCGAAGTTGGAGATGCCCAATGGCTTCTCACCCAATGGAGATGGTACGAATGATACCTATCGGGCAAAGGACACTCACCAGAGTATTGTCAGTTTCCGGGCCACCATCTTCAACCGCTGGGGACAGAAGTTGTATAGCTGGAATGATGTCAACGGGGAGTGGGATGGTAGAGTGAACGGCCGCGTAGTTAAAGATGGTGTTTACTATGTGAACGTCGTAGCTCGCGGTGCCGATGGTCATGAATACAGGATACGTAAGGATGTCAATGTGATGACTCGCCTCGTACAGGATAGCGGCGAAGGCACTACGACAGAGGGAGGGGAATGAGCCTGGAAGGTAAGATTGAGGTGCTGGGTGCTCGCGTCCATAATCTGAAGAATGTGGATGTGACGATACCGCGGGGTAGCCTGACGGTTATCACTGGACTTTCGGGCTCAGGTAAGAGTTCGCTGGCCTTCGATACTTTATATGCGGAAGGGCAGCGACGTTACATTGAGACCTTCTCAGCATATGCCCGCAACTTTCTCGGAGGAATGGAGCGGCCCGATGTGGATAAGATTTCGGGACTCTCACCCGTCATAAGCATTGACCAGAAGACGACGAACAAGAATCCTCGTTCCACAGTGGGTACGACAACGGAAGTATATGATTTCCTACGCCTGTTGTATGCCCGCGCTGGCGATGCCTTCTCCTGGCGCACTGGTGAGGAGATGGTGAAATATACCGAGGAGCAGATTGTGGACCTCCTATATAATGATTACGCTGGACGTCGCGTGTTGCTTTTGGCGCCGCTGGTGCGCAACCGTAAGGGGCATTACCGTGAACTCTTCGATAGCGTGCGTCGCAAAGGATTCCTGAGAGTGCGGGTGGACGGAGAGATGTTGGAGGTGCAGCCGGGTATGAAGCTCGACCGCTATGTGAATCACTCTATTGAAGTAGTGGTGGACAGGGTGGTTTTGGAGGCAAATCCAGGGAAAACTGATTCCACCAACCGACTCAGAAAGAGTGTGGAGCTCTGCCTGAAGATGGGAGAGGGACTGATGATGGTGCTGGATGCGGATGGGGGCGAACCTCGTCACTATTCTCGCCGTCTGATGTGCCCGACCACAGGAATGAGTTATGCCGACCCCGCTCCGCATAATTTCTCATTCAACTCTCCGCAGGGCTGGTGCCCGCGTTGCAAGGGATTAGGTTACGTAAACCTTATTGATGTTCAGAAAGTAATTCCCGACCGATCGCTTTCTGTTCGCGATGGAGGAATCGCCCCGTTGGGAAAGTACAAGAATCAGATGATATTCTGGCAGATGCAGGCATTGTTGGAGCGTTATGACAGCACCCTTGATACGCCGTTGTCCCAAGTACCAGAGGAAGCCATTGACGAAATCTTGAATGGCTGCCCTGAACGCCTGCGTATATCAGCCTCTATTACCCATACGACCAATGACTATTACATCGATTACGATGGACTGACGAAATATATTCAGTTGTTGCAGGATTCCGAGTCGAGTGCTACGGCACAGAAGTGGGCAGAACAGTTCTCACGTACCGCCATTTGTCCAGAATGTCATGGACAGCGGCTGAACCGCGAAGCTTTGCATTTCCGCATAGGTGGTAAGAACATTGCAGAACTGGCGAATATGGATATCAAGGATTTGCTGGATTTTATCATTGCTATCTCGGAACCCTCTGATAAATCGGATTCTATGCCCCGCCTCTCGGCACGACAGCGCCAGATCGCTCCAGAAATTCTGAAAGAGATTCGTGCGCGTTTGCAGTTCCTGGTGGATGTGGGGTTGGATTATCTCTCGCTCTCGCGTTCCAGCCAAAGCCTGTCTGGAGGTGAGAGCCAGCGTATTCGGTTGGCTACACAGATTGGTTCCAAGCTGGTAAACGTCCTTTATATTCTCGACGAACCCTCTATCGGTTTGCACCAGCGTGACAACCGCAGGCTCATCCACTCTCTGAAGGAGTTACGAGATACAGGTAACACGGTGATTGTAGTGGAACACGATGAGGAGATGATGCGCGAGTCTGATTATATCATTGATATGGGTCCCCTTGCTGGAAGAAAGGGTGGGGAAGTGATGTTTCAGGGGAGCTATGAGGAGTTGGTGGGAAGAGAAAATGATGGGAGTAATGGGGCTCTTGGGACTGCTGACTCTATTGCGTCGCTGACTGCGAAGTATTTGAGGGGCGAAATGAAGATTGAAGTGCCTGTAGAACGCAGGACTGGTAATGGAACGTTTCTCGAAATCAAGGGAGCACGGGGAAATAATCTGAAGGATGTGGAGGTAAGGCTGCCGCTTGGTACATTCATCTGTGTTACTGGGGTTTCAGGCTCAGGAAAGAGCACCCTTATTAACGATACCCTGCAACCCATCTTGTCACAGCATTTCTATCGTTCCTTACGCGACCCGCTGGCTTATGACTCTGTCAGTGGATTAGAACATTTGGATAAGGTGGTAAGTGTGGACCAGAGTCCTATTGGCCGCACACCTCGCTCGAACCCAGCAACTTACACGGGTGTTTTTTCTGATATCCGTGACCTCTTTGTCTCTTTGCCCGAGGCAAAGATTCGAGGCTATAAACCAGGCCGTTTCTCTTTTAATGTGAAGGGCGGTCGCTGTGAGGCTTGTGGCGGTAATGGCTATAAGACTATAGAAATGAACTTCTTGCCAGATGTAATGGTGCCGTGCGAGGAATGTCGCGGCAAGCGATACAACCGCGAGACTCTTGAAGTGCGTTTCAAGGGAAAAAGCATAGCTGACGTTCTGGACATGACTATCAATCAGGCGGTGGAGTTCTTCGAAAACCAACCGACGATACTTCAGAAGATACGCACCTTGCAGGACGTGGGCTTAGGTTATATCAAATTAGGTCAGAGTTCTACAACATTGTCGGGAGGTGAGAGCCAACGCGTGAAGCTGGCAACAGAGTTGGCCAAACGCGACACGGGTCGCACCTTTTATATCCTTGATGAACCCACTACGGGATTGCATTTCGAGGATATCCGCGTCCTGCTTGGGGTGTTGCAGCGTTTGGTTGACAAGGGAAACACGGTACTCGTTATCGAACACAATCTGGATGTCATAAAGTCAGCAGATTATCTGGTGGATTTGGGTCCTGAGGGCGGCAGAGGTGGAGGTCGCATCCTTTCGACAGGTACTCCCGAACAAGTAGCCAAATCAAATGAGGGCTACACCCCTAAGTTCCTTCGTGAGTTATTTAAAGACATCAAAAAAGGATGAACAATGGTCACTTCCTCTCTACCCCCTTCGTACGGATGAGATCGAAGAGGTAAGTGGCCTTGATGACGATGGCTCCGTTGGCCGAGCGCCCAAAGGGATCGCGCTTGGAGTTGTGGAAAATGTCTGATAACCCATAGTAGTAACGTCCTTCGATGAGAAAATGTCCAGCTCTTTTTGCGGAGATTTCCAGTCCCGCTCCTGCTGTTATGCCATATTCGAAGGTATTCTCTACTTTCTTTCCATACTGCTGCGTGACATTGTTTGGACGGGGTGTGCCAGCCCAGGGATCGCTGTAGTGTTCTTTCTCTCCTATATAGAATCCCACTTGCGGTCCTACGAGGAAGAAGAACTGTGCACCCTTCACTTCGTGTCCCCAGCCTAATCGGGCTAATACGGGAATCTGTAAATAATAGATGTCGCGGTAGTAGGTATCTGTACTATATGCCGGATCGATGTCCTCTTTCCATCCGAGATTGGTGTAGTTCACTTCGGCTTGAAGGGCGCAGATAGCTGCAAGGTACTTCTCACAGGTGTAGCGCAAGGTCAAACCGAAGGTGGTGCCGCCTTTATAGGATTTCTTGATGGTGGGGTTGAAGCTGACGCGGTTAAGGGCATAGCCTCCGTTGATGCCTAACGCAAGGTCACCACGGTGGTCACCCACCTGCGCAGAGACCAGCAGGGGCAACAGGGCGAAGAGGAATGTCAGAAGTGGACGTCTCATCTGTCGCGGGTGATAAGGTCTATGGTCTGGAAAGTGGTGTAGTGGACAAGTTCCACGAAAGTGTTCACGAAACCATCCTTTTCGCCTTGCTGTTGGAACCAATAGGGATTCTGATAGGGCAGGGCGGGCACGCGTTCATGACGCTCTTCAAGATTGTCGCCGAAGATTGCAAGGCCACGAAGGAAGTAGTAACCAAGGTCGAAACCAACCTGAGCGTAGCGCGGGAATGTGTTTTGTGGAGGACGCTGGAACCAACGGACAAAGCGTGAATCGAACTCATGGGCGCGCGGTGAGAGCGGGTTGCGATAGAAGGTCGTATAGACGTAAGTGTCGAAGGTATAGAAGTCCTGTAGGAGCTGTTGGGTGTAGGTCTGCCAAGCAGGATAACCGAACAGCGACAGCTGTATTTCTGGATGTTGGCGGTGATAGTCACGCAGTCGTGGCAGGATGATGTTCAGCGCTTTTATGCTGCTGCCGTCAAGGATAAGGATATTCTTCCGTTCGGGGTTAATGGCCGCCTCGAAAGCCATATCATCGCCCGCGGCTGGAAGTTGGCGAACATACGTTCCCTGTTCGGCAACAGCATCTTTCACCGCCTGAATGAAGGTGCGTCCTTCTTCGTTGGGCTCTTCAGTGCCGACAGCGATGAGGTTTGCATTCGGGAATTGGGTCTTGATGTACCATGCGGCTTCGCGTTGTACAACGGAGCGCGGTGCTGCGGCCATATAGTATAACGGATGACCCGTGAGTTGGGTGTCTTCCGTGGCGAAGGGTACTACGAGTCGCATTCCGCGCAGGTCGCAGTAGTCGGCCAGCGCAGTCAGTTGTGCCATATCGAGTGGGCCGAACACCACGTCGCAGTTCTCAAGCGGACGTTTCAAGAGAAGTTGGTCCATATCGTTGGCAGTACTTCCGGAATGCACAGCGGTAATTTCTACGGAGAGTCCTTCGTGACGCATGCTGTCTACAGCAAGTAGCAGTCCCTGATAGAACTCCACCATTTTGGCTCCTCGTGCTGATTTTTCCTTTAACGGTAATACGACTCCTACCCGCACCTGACTCTTTCCCGTCTGCTGAGCAGCAGCGGGAATTCCGGCCAAAGTGGGAAACAATATCATTGTAGCACACAGGAAACTATAAAAATGATGCCTGTTCATATCGTAAACTTCGTTTTCTGGCCGCGAAGATACGCATAATTCTTGGTAGTTGGACCATTTCTGCAAAAATAAGTAGCCTTGAGAGAGGAAAAAAAGACATTTTTTGCATTTCTTTCCATAGTTTTTTGTATATTTGCCGCCGTAAACAAACATTTTACCTGATATTCATACTTACAAAAGCACTATGCAAGAAGATTCTTTCGGCCCCAAGCCCGGTAACACCTCTTTATATAATACGCGTGAGCAACAGCGTGAGCGGCAACGTGAACAAGAGAGTGAACAGCGAGAGCATGTACAGGTGCAGTATCGTCCGCTATTCGGAGGCACCATGAGTTGTCCCAACTGTGGCGAAGAAGTGCGGGCGACATACGAGATATGCCCTCACTGCGGATTCCCTCTTCACACTGGAACCTGCACTTATTGTGGTGCTCCAATGGATGCCGATGATATGTTTTGTGGCGAGTGTGGCGGTTCACGAAAGGGCATCACCTGTCCCGAGTGTGGAACCCTGAACTTCCGTTCGTTCTGCCGCAACTGCAACGCCCCGCTCGACGAGTTGGCGCAGCAGGAAATGGAGAAAGCCAAGAATGATCCCATCTTTGGTCGGATGTTGACGCTGGCCAAGCGAATGGCGGAACTGGAAGAACAGATGGAGGCCGTTGCAATGGGTACATATCAGCCCGAAGGTGAGGCGGAAGAAGAGGAGGAAGAGCGAGTAGCAGATTTTACCCAGGTAGCAGAGCTGACAGAAGAGGAGAAAGCACTCGTTGAGCAGTACAAACAGATGATGGAACAGATGGGAATGGCCTTGGTGGAGCCTCCCAAGCCTGAGGCACCGAAGGCTGAAGCTCCCAAACCAGCAGCTCCCAAGAAGCGTGCCAAGCTTGAAGCGCCAGACCTCTCGGCATTGCAGGAAGAATATCGACAGGGATTGCAGGAAATGTCAGACCTGATGAGTCAGCTTATTCCAGATCCAGGAACAACACCTCAGATTCAGCGTAACTATTATTCTGCACGAAAGCTGCCCGTATTCCGTACGGAAGTGGTTCATGAACCGGCCGAATGGGTATGTAATTTCTGCGGATGTCATCATCGTCAGCCCAGTGAATGTGCAGAACCACAACTTGGAGGAACCTGGGTTTACAACTCCTACACTGTTACGACAAAGACCTATGAATATCAATAAATGATTTCCCTTCTATTGAAAACTTTAATAACAAATATTTCACACCATGAGCGACAGCAATAATAACAATGGTACCATCCGACCCGATTCTGGTGGCTTCGGAAACAACAATTCAAGTAATAATAACGATAACTCCGGCGGCACGATCCGTCCCGGCAGCGGCGGTGCTCCCGCAGGCAACTCCGGCGGCACGATTCGTCCCGGCAGCGGCGGTGCTCCCGCAGGCAACTCCGGCGGCACGATTCGTCCCGGCAGCGGCGGTGCTCCCACAGGCAACTCCGGCGGCACGATTCGTCCCGGCAGCGGCGGTGCTCCCGCAGGCAACTCCGGCGGCACGATCCGTCCTGGCGGTGGCAGTGCTCCCGCAGGCAACTCCGGCGGCACGATCCGTCCTGGTGGCGGTGCTCCCGCAGGCAACTCCGGCGGCACGATTCGTCCTGGTGGTGGCGGTACTCCTGCAGGCAACTCCGACGGTACCCTGCGTCCAAGTGGTAACACCTCTTTCGCTACTGGTGAGGGAAAGTCCATACATCATGAAAACAACGGTGCCACTAAGGGCGTGGCTGACGCTGCAGGTGCAGGTGCCAGTATTGCTCAAGCCGATAGTAAGGCTGTAGCCGATGTTGTCCGTACTTATGAGGATTCCTATGTCCTCAACGGCATCCGCTACAAAGTTGTCAAGGTTATCAGTGAAGGAACAGGCGAGGCTATCGTGCTTCTCGTGGAGAATGCCGGCAATCAATATGTTCTGAAACTCTACTACGAAGGCATCAGTCCCAACCATGCAATTTTGGACAAGGTCAAGAGCGTTCGTGCTATGAATTTACTGGTAGCCACTGTGGATCATGGCGTCTGGTGCAAGGCTGACAATAAGAATGGTAAGGACGTAACAGATGCAGACCGCAACACACGCCGCGACTTTGAACTCATGCTTTATTATCCCTATGGTTCTCTTGAAAAGTTGGATATCAAGGGTAATGAAAAGCTCCTTTGTGAGTTCTTTGCGAAGATGGCAATGGCAATCAACCTTTGCCACACTAAAGGTTTCCTCCATCGCGATGTCAAGCCGGGCAACTTCCTCTTTACGGATAAAGATCAGCATTCAGTAGTTCTTGGCGATTTCGGTATTGCTGTTGAATTAGGTCCCAACGGCGTAGCCACAACCAATCAGGCTCGCACGAAGGTATATGCCGCTCCTGAGAGTTATATCTCCACGGAAGGAGAGGTGGATATTACAGCCAAGAGTGACTTCTATTCTCTGGGTATGACCCTTATCTGCCTCTGGATGGGTGAAGAACAATTTGCTAAACAGGTGGCCCAGAGCGAACGCGCGCTGGCCAAGATGAAGACCTACGGCAAGTTGCCCTATCCTACGGGCATGAGCGAGCACACTCTCAGCCTCATTATGGCTTTGACGGCTCCAGATCCTGCATCGCGTCCGGACTTTGAGCTAATCAAGGAATGGATTAGTGGCAAAGATCCCTTCCTCGGCTTCCTTGGAAAGAAACAACAGCAGGAAGAGAAGGAACGTGGTTTCGAAGTTCTCTTCAATGGCTCCAAGAACCTCGTGGCTCACTCGCTCGAAGAATTGGCTAAATTTATGATGGCCGACCCAGAACTGGGTATCAAGTACCTCTATAATGGTCGTGTAAGAAAATGGACAGAGGAGGCAGGCCTACCCGAAGTGGGAGCTGACATCGAAATCCTCACAGAGAAGAAATATCCTAAGGACCAGCAGGCAGGACTCTATGCAGCTTGTCTGACATTGGACCCCGAAATGCCGTATATCGACGTACAGGACCAGAGCCTGCGTACGTCTACAGACATTGCTGATTCATTACTACGGAACTTCGATACCTACAAGAAACGCCTCGCCAACGGCAACGATGAACTCTATATCTATATGTCGATGTCCGGACAGGAGGTCTTGGCAAAGAAAGCCGCCATGGAGTTCAAGAACTCAGATGTCAGCGAGAACGAAGCCCTGCGTCGACTCATTTATCAGCTCGATCCCTCGCGCCCGTTCATTATTATAGATGAGGCCGGCAAGAAGCATTACTGCAATACCCCTGACGACATCATCCGCCTCTCGAACGAAGTTAATTTTGATAAGGAGAGTATGAGGGCGCTGTATGACGATGCGTTCTATAATTGGCTCGGCGCTCGTAACAAGGGACTACTCGCTAAGGTGAAGAAGGCCGTGGGTGAGTTGCCTTCGAACAGCACCATCCGTTTCGTCACAGTGCTGTACAACCTGAACCCGAAGGTCAGTTACTACATGGAGCTCGACCCGTCATCTTCGGACTATATCTTCACAATCACTCAGCTGGCAGAACTCTTCAACCATAAACTTGACGAATACCAGCACGAGCCTCAGGACAGTTCACGATGGACACGAGCTGATGATATGTTGACCGACATCAACAATATTGACGACACTCTGCTCTACGCATACCTCAAGTCTAAGGACGGCCGCTATGACCAGTGGATCGACTGGATTCGCCACTGCACCAATGTCAAGACTAAGGAGAATCTGCAAAAGGCGGGTCCTTATAACTGGAGACTTGGAACCTACAAGGCCATCCGTGGTATGGGTGTAGATCCGTACTATCGTTTCCCGAAGTCAAACAGGAAGATTACTGATCCCTCAGAACTTAGTTCCATACCTTCTGACGAGATTCGCGATGAAATGCAGAATGGCATGTTGGCCGACTGGTTGGCTGTCTTCTATCAGGAAGACCCCAATATCCGTTATGACCAACTGCCCAAGTTCAGCTTTGAGAAGAAATGTGAGGAGTATACACTCAAACTGGGAGAACTTGACAGCGGCAACCAGAAGTATCAAGACTTCACGGATGCTCAGGATCAGGTGTTGGATATGGCCAAACAGCTAAAAGGCACTCGTGCACAGCTTATAAGCTTGCGTGCTATTGTTGCCGTATTCTGCTTCCTGCCCATTGCCGGCCTCATAATTATGCTGCTCATCAATGGCCTGCCGTGGACAGAAAACCCAATGCCGGGCTGGAGTTCTGGCGCTATGACATGGATGACGCTAATCTTTGGTGTATTTGTTTGCTTCACGGGTGATGTTTTCGATGATGGCTGTATTACAGGCCTTATAGCCGGGGCCATCGGAGGCTTCATATGTGCACTGATAGTCTACTATGCACTCTATTTGGCATTGGCGTTCATCATGCCTTTCGCGAACTATATCATCATAGCCTTGTTATTACTACTGGCGTGGTTTATATACAATTCCTGTTATCGCAAGCCCTCTCTGAATATCAGTCAGAACAAGGGTCTCTTCAGCCCGGGATTCGAGGAGACGGTACTCGAACCTCTGGACTATGCCTACAACAGTAGTGATAAAGACTTTGACTCCAGTATCCTTGATACCAGCAAGGATTATCTCAATACGCTGAAGGATGGCCGTAAGTCACTCTTCATGAGAGCAATCCCGACGAGCATTGTAACGGCTTTGTTGCTCTTCTTCTTTATTCAGTTCACTTACGGTGGAGGCAGCTTCGGCTTCGGCAAGGAGGAAGACCATATAGAACAGTATCAGAAGTTTATGGGACAATGGAACGGAACCTTTGATGGACGAGCTGCTACCATTGATGTCTATGGCTTCGACAGCAATGGTGGACTCTCTGCCGTCATCCACGTGAAGTACCGCAGCCTCCTGCAGGAAATGATTGATGGCAATGTGAACCTCGAGACTCATGAGATATTCTTCGATGATAAGGTGACCAATGAACGCCTTGATGGTACTTATAATGGAACGGTTGATGACACCTCCGACCTTATGACGATGTCTGGTACCTACACCAATAAGAAGTCTGGCAAGCAAGTCGCCTTCGAATTCCAGAAGCAGAAGGATGCTCAGGAGAACGCACCTGGTACAAAAGAGGTCGTGGATCGCTATATCCAGCAACAGGAGAAAGCCGCTTCTGCAGGTTCCTCCAGTCGTTCCAGCCGTTCCAGTCGCTCCAGTTCTTCCAATTCCTCGAGTGCAGCTCGTGAATCCAGTTCATCGAGTCCCTCGAGTGATGCCACGACAGTGAGCGAGGAGCCAGCTCCTACCAGTGAACCTGCAGTAGAACAAACAGAAACCAGTGGTGGCGGAGGATACACACTCGAAGAAGTGAATCCTGAAGACGTACCCGTAGATATTGAATAATCCTATGAATTGTAAGAACTGTAACAGACCCAACCGTGAGACGGCGCGTTTCTGCAAGTGGTGCGGAACGCCCATGGAAGTGGCGACTAACAATATCCTGCCCGAAATTATCGGACACAACCATGTCAAAGACAAACTGGCAGAGATTATTGCCCTCCAGCAAGTGCTCGTCAAACGTGCTAACGCCAGTGGCGTTAAGAGCCATTTCAACAACGACACCATCATCATCGGCCCGACAGGTACGGGTAAGAAGACATTGGTGGAGGCTATGGCGAAGGTCTTCTTTGCCAATGGCATCATCCGTCAGGCACAGCCCCTTATCGTAGATGCTGTGGAGTACCGATCCTTCTGTGAGGATCTCGTGAAGAACCTCCAGCAAGCCACGGGAGGCATACTCTGCATTTATGATGTCCATAAACTCGTTTCGGGCAAAGATGCCAATACGGTCAGCAGTCTCGATGTCATCCTCAATGCCAAGAAGAGCATGAACCTCGACTTCATCCTCATTCTGGCAGGTTGTCCTTCGGACTTCAAGGATTACCTCGATGCCAATGTGAACGTCAAGAATCAGTTTGCCAACTACTTCCAGCTGGAAGACTACGGTTTGGCAGACCTCTTACGTATTGCCGAACTGATGTTGCATGGGGCTTGGGGACTCAAGATTACCCCCGATGCCCTCGGCAAATTGGAGCGTGTGCTGAAGAAGAAATTGCGCGACGGCGACGAGGAGGTCCGCGGTAACGGTCATTACCTCGAACGACTGGCACAGCAGATCGCCCAGAATACCTACAAACGCGATGACCAGAAGGTGGAACCCGATGATATCCCTGGTGAGGAATATGTTCAGAAGACCACAGAGGAAGTGTTGGCCAGCCTCGATAAGTACGTAGGTATTGATGAGATCCGCGAAACCATTCAAAATCTGGTGAATAGTATTAAGGAGGAACGCGAGAATGGTCTTGAGTATGAGCTCAAAGACCACTACCTCTTCCTCGGAAATCCGGGAACCGGCAAGACTACCATCGCCCGCATCTTTGCCGATATCTTCTGTTCGCTGGAACTGTTGCCGATGGGACAGATCGTTGAGGTCTCCCGTGCGGAGTTGGTCTCCCAGTGGGTGGGTGAGACTCCAAGGGAAGTCAAGCGTTATGTGGAGAAGGCTATGGGCGGTATCCTCTTTGTCGATGAGGCATATACGCTCATTAAAGATGAGCGCGACGATGTCGGTAAGGAGGCCGTGGACACGCTCCTGAAACTGATGGAGGACGAACGCGGCAAGTTCGTGTGCATTGCTGCGGGCTATACCGACGACATGCGTCGCTTTGTGGATTCCAACCCAGGCTTGAGCTCGCGTTTCAACGTCACAGTAAACTTCCGGGACTACAAGCCCGCTGAGTTGGAGGAAATCTTCCGCCGCATGATAGCTGGCGGAAAGACATCCTACACCCTCACTCCCGATGCCGACGAACACCTCTCTATATTCTTCAAGATGATGTATAATATGCGGCAGAAGGACTTCGCCAATGCCCGCTCAGTACGTAATGTCTATGAGGAAGCCAAGAAACGTCATAACAGCCGACTGCAACAGGAACGGGCTGAAGGAAAGGATATTACATCCGAAAAGACCGTTCTTTCCAGACAAGACATAGAGGGCGAGGATGCAAACCGTCAGCAGACCCTCGATGAAGTGTTGGAGGAACTTGATGCCCTCATTGGTATGAACAGCGTCAAGGATACAGTTCGCAAGATGGCAAGACGCGTAGAGATGGATAAGATGCGAATGGAACGCGGACTCATAGATCCAAAGAATGCTGCCAACCACATTGTCCTTACGGGAAATCCTGGAACGGGAAAGACCACCGTTGCTCAGATGCTTGGAAAGATATTCAAGGCCATCGGGCTCCTGCCCACAGACAAGGTGATCGAGAAGGAAGCCAAGAACCTCAAGAGTAGTTATATGAACGACACCGGAAAGGAAGTGGACAAAGCTTGCGACGAAGCTATGGGCGGAGTGCTCTTCATTGATGAGGCCTACATGCTCATGAAGATTGATGATGGCGGCAACAACGACCAGACAGGAGAGGAGGCTGTTGGAGCTCTCATGACCCGCATGGTTAAGGACGCCGGTAAGTTCATCGTCGTCATGGCAGGCTACCGCAAGGAGATGGATGAGTTCATCGACCGCGCCAACCCCGGTTTCCGTCGCCGTTTCAAGACCTTTATCCACATTGAAGACTACTCAGCGTCGGAACTCGTGGACATCTTCAAGATGCAAGTCAAGCGCAGTCGTATGAGGATAACCGAGCAGGCCGAGAAACTGCTCACGAAGATGGTCACGGACATGGTGAATGCTAAGAGCGAGAACTTCGGCAACGCCGGTGAGATGACCAACTTGCTCGAAAAGGTGAAAGACCTGCAGAGTGAACGCCTGAATGAGGAGGCGATAGAAGGTGTTGAGCATACCGATGAGCAACTTGTGACTATCGAGGCCTGTGATATACCCTATTCCTGCCCTGAGCCGCCAGATCCCGACGAGGTGCTTGCAAAGCTTGACGATCTCATCGGTTTACAGAGTGTTAAACAGGAAATTCGCGAACTGGCCAACACCCTCAATGCCAATATTCTGCGCGCACAGCGTCAGGGCGTAGAGGCAAAGATACAGCTTGACCACTATCTCTTCCTTGGCAATCCGGGTACAGGTAAGACAACCGTGGCCCAGATGATGGCCGACATCTTCTATGCCCTCGGTATGCTGCCCACGAATAAACTCGTGGAGGTCACCCGCAAGGATTTGGTCATGGGCTTTTCTGGTCAGACCGCCAAGAATGTCGGCCGCGTGGTGAAGAGCGCCATAGGGGGCGTCCTCTTCATCGATGAAGCCTACTCGCTGAAGAACTCAGAACATGATGACTTCGGACAGGAGGCCATCGACACCCTGCTGCCCATGTTGCTGACTTATAAAAATAAGTTTATCTGTATTGCTGCGGGCTATACCCGTGAGATGAAACAGTGGCTGGCCACCAACAGCGGTCTCACCAGCCGCTTCACAGAAACCATAGAGTTCCCGGACTATCAGCCTGATGAACTGGCTGACATCTTCCTCATGAAGGCACGCAAGGAGAAGTTTGTTCTGGAACCACAGGCGGAACAAATTATGCGCCAGCATTTCACGGATATCTTCAACCATCGCTCCAGCAACTTCGGCAACGCCCGCGTCGTGGGCAATTACTTCAATAAGGTGAAGAAACGCCAGTCCTCACGCATCACTAAAATGGATGTTCTTGCTCCTGACTTCGATGATGCTATGCTGTCTACGCTCATTGTGGACGATATGAATGTCGATGATTAACATTAAACTCTTATTATTCCAACAAATCTCATAGCATACTTCTATGAACTACATAAGATGTCCCAAATGCCAGGCCGAGATAGAGGCCGATAGTTACTTCTGCGACCAATGTGGTGCGGAACTCTTCGTATGTCCTAAGTGCGGAACCTACGGCAAGGGTAAACGCTGCACGCGCTGTGGCGAGCCTCTGGTATCAGCTAAGGATCTCGGCGCGGGAACAGCGGCTGCAGCTCCAGCACAACCTGCTGGTCAGCAGCCTGTTCAGCCCTCGGCTCAACCCGCTTCTCAGCCTGTTGCGTCCCAACCCGCTCCCCAGCCGTTTGTATCGTCAGCTCCTTCTTCGGCCAAGCCGCTGAACAACTCCATCACGTCTGACATCGACCGGGTGCTTGGCGGTGCGCAACCCGCGGCACCTTCGCAGCCAGCTGCTGGTGCCACTGTTCGTCCAGGCTCACCTCAACCTGCAGCTCAGCCTGCAGCCCAGCGTCAGGTGCCTGGCCATCTTGTATGTCAAAATCCCCAGTTGCGCCTATATATCGACAATGTGGTCATTGGTCGCCGTGAGGGAGGCTACGTCAGTGTCTTTGCTTCCTTCGGAATGGTGTCGGGGCGCCATGCAGAGATCAGCCGCACATCATCGGGAGGTTGGCAGGTCACCGACCTTGGTTCCACTAATGGTACTCGCGTGAACGGTACGCCTTTGGTGCCTAATGTGCCTACACCCTTCTGGGTGGGCGACACCGTCAGCTTTGCCAATATCGACTTCCAGGCTGTGCCTTAAAGGCGGAGTCTATCTTATTCTGTCTTAATCTTTTGTCCTATGAATATCGAAATGAAATGCCGCCTCATTACGGATGTAGGCTGTGTGCGAACCAATAACGAGGACATGATACTCCTCAACGGCGAATACTATCGCGACCAGGAAGCTGAGCAGAGCTTCACCCTCTCGGGCGATGCACGCTTCATCACCCTCGTGGCCGATGGTATGGGTGGCACCAATGGTGGTGAGTTTGCCAGCGAACTGGCTTTACAGTACTTCGATCAGTTCCTTTCGCGGGTGCCTGAGGGCTACGGTGAGGCGGAATTCCGTGACCTCATCAATCGTTGGGCAAAGCAGACGCATCAGGGTATTGTTAGTCGAGGGGTCGACAAACCTGAGTACAGCGATATGGGCACCACGCTCACAGGCCTCTTTGGCTACGGCGGACGCATATACCTTATTAATATAGGTGACAGCCGTACCTATCGCTATCGTAGTGGCATCCTCAAACAAATGTCACGAGACCACTCCATGCAGGAGAAGTACCACGATTATTCTCTTCCCAGCAATATGATTTACAATTGCTTGGGAGGAGGTTCTCCAGTGGAGGAGGTCTTTGCCGACCTCACTGATATCACAGATCAGGTAATGGACGACGACCGTTACATAGTCTGCAGCGACGGTTTGAGCGATATGGTGGCTGACGATGATATCGAAGCCATCATCAACCGGACCCTTAGTCCTAAGACCACCTCAACAGACACCGTCCGGGAACTCGTGGAGGCCGCAAAAAAAGCGGGCGGAAAGGATAACATCAGTATCCTTCTCGTCCACTTTATATCTGTGGGGTAGGGGATTATCTCAGCCTGTCGAGAGAACGTACCAGAGCCTCGTCTTTCAGAATGGCGCGGAAGGCAAGGAATGCAAAGATACAGGCTACGGCAGGGAATCCAGCCCACGGTTCTGGGTGGAATTCAGCATGATACTTTTCGCTTAACAGGAACCAGAAGGCGGCATAGATGCAGTACCATCCTACCATCAAGATGCAGCCTAACATTGCTACGCGGCTCTGAACGAGACGGGTGCGATAGATGAAGATGTCGAGAATCAAACCCGTAGATGTCAGCAGCAACAAGGCGAATAGTGCCCAAGGGGTGAATGTATGGGTTCCTTCGGCTACTTCTGCCAACACCGGCTCGGAGTTGCCCACACCATTGAAGGTGGGCTGTCCGACGGTCTCGTGATAAGGCACATGCACCCACAGGTTATACACTGTGCCGATGATTTCGCCTTCGCTGTCCACCAGTCGTCCGATGGGCAAACTCATGCAAGCCACGCACAGTACTGCGGCTGCCAATAGATATAGCGTCTGAATCCGTTGTATCATGGCCTTTCAACAATCAACCTGCTAACGAGTTAACGTGTTAGAACTCCTCCTCATCCATCGAATCCTTGGCAGGATTGCGATAGTAGATCTTTCCGTCGCGGAATTCCTGAGTAGCGATGAGGCTGGGCTTCGGCAGTTTCTCGTAGAAACGGCTGATTTCAATCTGCTCGCGGTTCTCAAAGACCTCGTCCAAATTGTCGTTCGATGAAGCGAACTCCTGCAGTTTTTTAGAGAGTTCAGTCTTGATATCGACGCTGATCTGGTTGGCTCGCTTGGCGATAATCGTCACGCTCTCATAAATGTTGCCCGTATCCTCACACAGTTCAAGGATGTTCTGGGTGACCGTAGTGGTCGGTGCGTTTGTCTTCTTGTAATCCATATATTTTGTATTTCAACTTTTCAATTATTCAATTTTCAATCACTCATCCTCCAACGGTTGTCCCTTCAGTGCTTTCTGGCTCTTTGCCAGATATGTCTGTGCCTCTTTGAGATAGGAGGATTCTGGGAATTCGTTGGCGAATCCGTAGTATTCGTCCACGGTCTGGCGGAAACGTTCCAGGCGCTTGGTCTCCACACTCTGGCGGGCGAGGTGATAGCGCGAACGCAGGATGAGCATCATGAACTCTTCGCGACGTTCAGGCTGAGCATAGGGGTAGTCGCGCAGGGCATTCTCCGAGGTGACGATGCAAGCCTCGTAGTTCGAACCGCCGCTGAGGCAGTTGATCATATAGCCGCCGAGGTCGTAGTACAGTCTGGCAGTCAGCAACTCCTTCTCCACCAGGTGGTCTTGCAGCTTCTGAATCATATCCTGCGTCTGGGCCTTCAGACGGGTGTAGGGATAGACATCCAGGAAACTCTGCAACTCTGCGATAGCCTGTGTCGTTACAGACTGGTCCAGGCGTGGATCGGGGACGCTTTCGTAGAGTGCCCGGCCCGAATAGTAGCGTGACTCCTCCACATAAATGCCCTGAGGGAAACTCTGGTAATATCTCTTGAAGGCAGCAGAAGCTGTTTCCAGGTCACCGCTCATATAGGCACTCATGGCCATCATATACAGACATTCTTCGGCATAGCCCGTACCCTTCATTGCCACAATCAGGCTGCTGAAGAGATCTTGGGCGTGGCTATACTGTCCTTTGACGTAGCAGGATTTAGCCACTTCGTATTTGTATTCCGCATCGCCGTGCTTGAAAGCGGTGTTGAACTCCCCACATCCGGTGAGGAGAATCGAGCCCAAGGCGAGCAGAAGGATGGATATCTGTTTCATCATTGCGCGATAAGTGGCCGCAAAAGTACTGCTTTCTTACGAAATATCCAAACCAAAAGCACCTTTTTCCTTAAAAATATCGCGCGCAGGTACATTTCTTATCATTTTTTGGCTCTATTCCTTGGTCGTTTCAACACTTTTTTATAGTTTTGCACAACTTATGCCAAACTTTCAGCTCATATCCAAGTACGAACCAACGGGCGACCAACCCGAGGCCATCGAGCAACTGACGCAGGGCATCGAAGATGGTGTGCCGGCGCAGACGCTATTGGGCGTTACTGGCTCCGGCAAAACATTCACGATTGCGAATGTCATAAAAAATGTCAATAAGCCTACGCTCATTCTCTCGCACAACAAGACGCTTGCCGCTCAGCTGTATGGCGAGATGAAGAGCTTCTTTCCGAACAATGCCGTAGAATACTACGTCAGCTACTATGACTACTATCAGCCCGAGGCCTATATTCCTTCGACAGATACTTACATAGAGAAGGATCTTGCCATCAACGACGAAATCGATAAGTTGCGTCTGGCAGCGACGTCGGCTCTGTTGTCAGGCCGCCGGGATGTCGTTGTCGTCAGCAGCGTCTCGTGTATTTATGGTATGGGTAATCCTGCTGCTTTCTATCAGAATGTCATCGAGTTGTCAAAGGGGAAGATCCTCGACCGCAACCAGTTGCTGCGTCGCTTGAACGACTCGCTCTACACTCGCAACGACGTCAGCCTCGGGCGTGGCGAGTATCGTGTCAAGGGCGACACGGTCGACATCTTCCTCGCTTATTCCGATAACCTTTTGCGCATCACCTTCTGGGATGACGAAATCGACGCCATAGAAGAAATCGATGCGCTGTCAGGCACCCGTCTGGGAGAGTTCCAGGACTACAAGATCTATCCTGCAAACCTCTTTATGACGACCAAGGAACAGACGCTGACTGCAATTCGTCAGATTGAGGACGACCTTGCCGAGCATGTCAAGTATTTTGAAGAGATTGGGAAAACGCTCGAAGCCAAGCGCCTCTATGAACGAGTCACCTATGATATGGAGATGATTCGCGAGCTCGGCCATTGCTCGGGCATCGAGAACTACAGCCGCTACTTCGACGGGCGACCGGCTGGCACCCGCCCCTTCTGTTTGCTGGATTTCTTCCCGGAGGATTTCCTGCTCGTTATCGACGAGAGCCACGTCAGTGTGCCGCAGATTTCAGCGATGTATGGTGGCGACCGTGCGCGCAAGACGAACCTGGTGCAGTACGGCTTCCGGTTGCCTGCTGCTTTGGACAACCGTCCCTTGAAGTTCGAAGAATTCCAGGCACTTACACATCAGGTCATCTATGTCAGCGCCACCCCTGCCGACTATGAACTGGAGCAGTCCGAGGGCATCATCGTCGAACAGGTTATCCGTCCGACAGGACTGCTGGACCCCGTCATCGAGGTACGTCCGTCGATGAACCAGGTCGATGACCTCATGGAGGAGATACAACAGCGCATAGAGGCTGACGAACGTACACTCGTCACCACCCTCACCAAGCGAATGGCTGAGGAACTGGCGGAGTATCTGCTGAACAACGGCATAAAAACCAACTACATACACAGTGATATCGATACATTGGAGCGAGTGCAGATTATGGACGCCTTGCGCGCGGGCACGTACGATGTATTAGTAGGTGTCAACCTGCTGCGTGAAGGACTGGACCTGCCCGAGGTGTCGCTCGTTGCCATACTCGATGCCGACAAGGAGGGATTCCTCCGTTCGCATCGCTCGCTGACGCAGACCGTAGGCCGCGCGGCACGAAACGTTCACGGCAAAGCTATCATGTATGCCGACACCATCACGCCGTCCATGCAACAGACCATCGATGAGACCAACCGCCGTCGCGAAAAGCAGCTGCACTACAACGAACTCCACGATATCACGCCCACTCAGATCCGTAAGGACCGCACGATGAACGACCTCCTCTCTGCCGGTCAGGAGCAGCAGGCCGCTCGTGACCATCGTGCGTATATAGAGCCCGAACCTCCAGTCCTTATGGTAGCAGAGGCCGAGGCAGAGTATCTGACCCGGGACGATATGCGCAAGGCTGTCGAGAAGCTGCGCAAGCAAATGCAGGAATCCGCCAAACGCCTCGACTTTATTACTGCTGCCCAGTTGCGCGACCAGATGCTGCAGCTTATGGCGAAGCTCGACGAGACACCTTCGTGACAGCGGAATTCCCATTTTGGGCGATTCAAAACCACTTTTTTTATAGTCAAAGTAAAAAAAGTTGCAAAAACATTTGGCAGTTTCGGAAAAAGGACGTACCTTTGCACCCGCTTTCGAGAAAGAAACACCGCAAGAGCGATTGCAACAGGTGAATCTCGAGAGGGCGCTTAGCTCAGCTGGTTTAGAGCATCTGCCTTACAAGCAGAGGGTCGGCGGTTCGAATCCGTCAGCGCCCACATGATGGCTCCGTAGCTCAACTGAATAGAGCATCTGACTACGGATCAGAAGGTTGTGGGTTTGAATCCCGCCGGAGTCACTTCTTTGAAACATTGTTTTCTGGGCGGATACCAGAGTGGCCAAATGGGGCAGACTGTAAATCTGCTGGTTGTTACCTTCGGTGGTTCGAATCCATCTCCGCCCACTCATGCAATTTCAAAGGAATTGCGGCAATAGCTCAGTTGGTAGAGCACGACCTTGCCAAGGTCGGGGTCGCGAGTTCGAGTCTCGTTTGCCGCTCACAGTCACAATCCGATGAATCGTGAAATCGAAAATTGTGAAATCGTAAAATCTCTTGGTGCGTTAGTTCAGTCTGGTTAGAATACATGCCTGTCACGCATGGGGTCACGGGTTCGAGCCCCGTACGCACCGCCACCCCTAAGCAATAGATTGAGAATCGTTCAATCGTGAAGTTGTGAAATTGTAAAATCGTCCAATTGTCAAATCATTTGGTGCGTTAGTTCAGTCTGGTTAGAATACATGCCTGTCACGCATGGGGTCACGAGTTCGAGCCTCGTACGCACCGCAAGAATTATAAGAAGCCTCTCCCCATCGAGAGGCTTTTTTGATAAAGAACCGAACAGTATATGAATATGTGTGGACGACTTCTCCTTGCATTTGCCCTGTTGCTGTCACTGCCCGTTTCTGCGGTGGCGGCAGGCAAGACGGCTGAGCAGTCGTCATGCCCCATGGTCAGGATTGAGGCAGAACGCTTGCCGGATCTGAATGTAGCGCGAGGTTGCCATGCGTTCTTCGTCGCTGACGGAGAGATTGTCGTGGCAGGCGGACACACCGACGGCTTCGTGCCTACGAAAACCGCTGAGTACTACTCCGATGGCGAGTGGCATCTCATGGACATGGTCTATACCGCCGACTTCTCCCTCTGTCAGGTGCTCTCTTCCGGCGAGGTCCTGCTGGCAGGAGGCATGGCGGAAAACCTGGGCATCGGACAGCAATGGACTATGCAGACCTACGACCCCGCCACGCATTCTTTTTCCGGCTTTGGCTGCCTCGACAAGAAGCGTTCATGGCCGTCGAGTGGGGTAGTGGACAGAGGACATGTGATCATTACCGGCAACTGGTATGCCAGCGATGCTATCGGATGTTACCGAGGAGGCTGGGCGGTAGATTCCGTGAAGCCAGTGACGCAACAGCGCGCGAATCCATTTATCGTGCGTACCGCGCCAGACAACGCTATCATCTTCGGATGGCTCAACCCAAGGGGCGTCCCATACGATTCCATCTGGGCCGATCGCTTACGTGGCGAACCTTTCCGCGTTCCGCTTCTGGACGAATGGAGGCAGCTGTGGGCCGTAGGCACCGACCACCGTATGGCCGATTGTTGTGTCGGCGACACCGCTGCAGGCGACTTCACCTACCTGCTGCCTGTGCAGAACAAGGCCGGCGAGGTGGCGATTATGAAGATTTGTGGCGAGGATTTCTCGCTGCTGCCCACTGCGCAGCCCGTACCTACACAGGGGATTAATGGCGTCATTCATTATTTCGATTGCGTTGTGGCGGACAGCCGACAGCAATGTGCCTATCTTGCGGGTTTGGATGTGAAACATGTGCTCTATGTCCTGCGTATCGACAAACCCGCTTCTGGATGGAATGTCGGCGAAGCGCAACTGACCCTGTTCTACACCGATCCGTTGCCCGAACCCATACAGTGCGTCCCTGTGCTGACTGATGATGGTGATCTGGTGTTTGCCGGCGGTGCCGTTGTGGCAAGTGATACGGCGTTTCACACCGACAACTTCAATCCCAACAAAGCTGCCTACATCCTGCGAATGGGCAGTCCAGCTGCCCCGGCAACTGCCGGCACCTTCTGGTGGTGGATTGTCGGAGCTCTGCTGCTGTGCCTCGGCGCCTTTGGCGGCTATTGGGCTTATAGGTCCTATGTCTCCCATTTGCCCCATTTGCCCCATTTGCCTCATGAGTCCCATGAGCCCCATGAGACCAATGACTCCCCCGAGCCCCATTCGCCCTCCTCAGAAAACATTGAACTGATAGCCCGCATACGTGCCTTGATGGAAGAGCAGCAGCTGTTCCTCAGCAGCGAGCTGAAGATCAGCGAGGTGGCCGACGCGCTGGGGGTCTCGCGCACGGCTGTCACCAATAGCATCCGCTCAGCCTGTGGCTGCACCTTCCCCAACTTTGTCAACGCCTACCGTGTGGACTACGTGAAGCAGCTGATGTTGACGAATCCTGATGCCAAGATCAGCAGTCTCTACCTCGAGGCTGGTTTCGCCAACGAAACCTCCTTCTTCCGTACCTTCAAGGAAATCTCAGGTATGACTCCTACTGAGTGGCGCACAGCAAACCAAAAATAAAAACTTTTTCTCGAAAATCCCCCGCATCCACCGATTCACCCCTTCTGTTTGCTATCTGTGCATTGCAAAGTTGGGGCAACAATCGGTGGATGCGGGGGATTTTTGAAGAAAAAAAATAATTTGATGGGGGAGGAGCAGGCCTCTTCAACGGTAGGACGTATCGTCTTCCGCCGTAGGACGTATCGTCTTCCGCCGTAGGACGTATGGTCTTTCACTACAGGACGTATGGTCTTCCGCGACAGGGCGTGACGGCTTTTATGTATATACATCTCGGCCTCCACGTATATACATCTCGGCCTCCACGTATATACGTCCCGGCCTCCACGTATATACGTCTCGTTCCTCCCGTGCAGTCCTTGCGCGAGGTAAGTATAGTCTCTTCGCGCAGTAACTATACTTCCAGCGCGAAGAGACTATAGTTACTTCACACACGGGGGTGCTGTTCATTATTTGGGGGATAATTCATGGAGAACCGAGCGAAAAATGACATAAATCAACTTACAAAAACATTTTTTGTTAGTCATTTTGCATTTTTGTTAGTCCCTGTTCGCACCCTTTTCCCTATCTTTGCCTCCAAATAAATCAATTTATAACCCCAAAACATCTTTTATTATGAGAAAAATCTACAAACAATTGCTCATAGCACTGCTGGCAATGTTCCCAGTGGGAGCGTGGGCACAAGAACCAACAACCTTCACCCAAGGTGACTTCACTTACACGGTGACAGATGAATCGAACCATAAGGTTTCCATAGCTAAAGCTGCGGAGGTATCTCTCACCGGCGCACTGGTCATCCCGACGAGCGTGACCTACGAGGCTGTAACCTATGCTGTGACTGCAGTTGGAGAAAGCGGTTTTAATGGAACAGGTATCACCAGCGTCACGATTCCAGTTTCTGTGATGACCATTGGAAATGCTGCATTCCTAAACTGCGGTAGCTTGTCCAGCATCACCATTGAGGACAGCGAGACGCCATTGACCATGCCAGGATCATGGTATGAACGTCCTTTCTGGAATCCAGCTTCTACCATTTACATTGGCCGTAACCTGACACTGACTGGAGGAGAGGATAATCCTCTCCTTTATGAGGCCACCAGTGTGGAGTTTGGCCCGAAAGTAACAACCATTAACCCTGCGTTGTTCTATACGAACACCAAACTTGAAAGCATTACTATCGGCAGTGGCGTGACCACTATCGGTGACAATGCTTTCTATTCTTGTGGTGGCGCAGAAGAGGTTTCTGAAACTGTGGTGACGATGGGCAGCAACGTGACGAGCATCGGCATAAATGCTTTTCGTGATTGCCCTAAATTAAAATCCATTGCCCTGCCTTCAACACTGACAACCATTGGTAATGAGGCATTCCGTAACACTGGTTTAACCAGCATCTCCATTCCTGCCTCTGTGATGACCATTGGAAATGCTGCATTCCAAAACTGCGGTAGCTTGTCCAGCATCACCATTAAGGACAGCGAGACGCCATTGACCATGCCAGGATCATGGTATGAACGTCCTTTCTGGAATCCAGCCACCACCATCTACATTGGCCGTAACCTGACACTGACTGATGAGGATAATCCTCTCCTTTATGAGGCCACCAGTGTGGAGTTTGGCCCGAAAGTGACCACCATTAATCCTTCGTTGTTCTATACGAACACCAATCTTGAAAGCATTACTATCGGCAGTGGCGTGATCACTATCGGTGAGTCGGCTTTCTATCAGTGTGGAATTTATTGGGATGAGGAAAACAATCAGGGCGTGGAGGAATTGGTGGTGACAATGGGCAGTAACGTCACAAGCATCGGTAAAAATGCCTTCCGGGAATGTTCTAAATTAAAAACCATTGCTCTGCCTTCCACACTGACAACCATTGGCAATGAGGCATTTCGTAACTCTGGCTTAACCAGCATCACTATTCCTGCCTCTGTGATGACCATCGGAGAAGTAGCATTCGGTGGATGCAACAGCATGACCAGTGTCACCATTGAGGATAGTGAGACTCCATTGACCATGACTGGAGGTTGGTATGAACGTCCTTTCTGGAATCCAGCCACTTCCATCTACCTCGGTCGTAACGTGACATTGACAGAAGAAGTTAACCCAATCTTCGTCAGTGCTACGAGTGTGGAGTTCGGCCCGAAGGTGACTGAAATCAGTGCGCCTATCTCAGGACTGTTGACCAGTGTGAAGGCTCCTTGGCTGACACCTATCACAATAGCTGAGGGTATTTTCAACGAAACTGAGTTGGAAAATGCCACGCTGTGGGTTCCTGGCGGCACTATGGATGCCTACGAGGCAGCCAATAATTGGAAGGAGTTCGTCAACAAGGACTTCGCCAGCTTTGTTGTCAGCATCACAGCTTCGGCTCATGGCACACTGGTAGTAGCCGATATCAGCTCCACCAACAATGAAACAGAAACCACCCTCATCGACCGCGAGACGGATGCTGTATTCACTGTGACACCTGCCACAGGTTATGAGTTGACGACCTTTACAGTTAACAGTGAAGCCAAGACACCTACAGAAGGTCAATATACCGTCAGCAACCTGCTGGCCGACCAGGCTGTTGTCGCTGGATTCACCCCCATCGTCTATAACATCACCTATGATCTTGCTGGCGGCGATGTGGCTACTGCGAACCCTGCTACATACACCATTGAGAGCGATGCTATCACCTTAAATAATCCTACGCGCGAGGGCTACAACTTCGCCGGCTGGACGGGTACAGGACTGGCGGAAGCTACCACGACGGTGACTATCGCCAAGGGGAGCATCGAGAACCGCAGCTACACCGCCACTTGGACACCGATTATCTACACGATCACTTATGACCTTGCAGGCGGTAGTGTTGCTACGGCTAATCCCACCACCTACACTATTGAGAGCGCTGCCATCACCCTGAATAATCCTACACGCGTGGGTTACAACTTCACCGGTTGGAAGCTGAATGGCGCTGGTGAGGCCATGATGAGCGTGACCATCGCAGCCAAAAGCACGGGCAACAAGGCCTACACCGCCACCTGGACGCCGATTAACTACGCCATCAGCTATGATCTGGCTGGCGGCACAGTAGCAACGGCCAATCCGACGACCTACAACATCGAGAGCGCTGCTATCACCTTAAATAATCCTACGCGCGAGGGCTACAACTTCGCTGGCTGGACGGGTACAGGACTGACGGAAGCTACCACGACGGTGACTATCGCCAAGGGGAGCATCGAGAACCGCAGCTACACCGCCACCTGGACGCCGATCAATTATGACATCACGCTGACCCTCGACGGAGGCACGGCCACGAATCCCGCCACCTACACCATCGAGAGCGACGACATCACCCTGAACAACCCGACAAAGACAGGCTACACATTCAAGGGATGGACTGGTACAGGACTCGTAGAGCCAACGATGGAGGTGACCATTGCCAACGGTAGCATGGGCAACAAGGCCTACACCGCAACCTGGCAGATCAACCAGTACACGATTTCCTTCAACAGCAACGGCGGCACAGAGGTAGATCCTATCACTCAGGACTACAATACTGCTGTGACGGCTCCCGCTGCTCCGACGAGAACGGGTTATACCTTTGATGGCTGGTCGCCCGCAGTGCCCGCCACCATTCCTGCAGAGAACATTACGCTGTTGGCTCAGTGGACCATCAACCAGTACACCATCACCTTCGACACCAAGGGCGGTTCGACCATTGATCCCATCAAGCAGGATTACAACAGCGCTGTGACGGCTCCGGCTGCTCCCACGAAGAAGGGCTACGAGTTTGCTGGATGGGATAAGGCCGTGCCCGCAACGATGCCCGCTGAGGACGTCACCATCAATGCCACTTGGACAGTGGTCAACTACACTATCAGCTATGAGCTCGCCGGAGGCGCTGTGGCAACAGCCAATCCGACCAGCTATAACATCGAGAGCGAGGCTATCACCTTAAATAATCCTACGCGCGAGGGCTATGATTTCGCTGGATGGACAGGCACAGGACTGGATGCAGCTACGAAGACGGTGACCATCGTCAGCGGTAGCACCGGCAACCGCAGCTACACCGCTACTTGGACCAAGAAGAAGTACACGGTAGTCATCTCTGGCGGCAACGTAACTGCTGACAAGACGAATCCTGAGTATGGCGACGATGTGGTACTGACCATCATCTCCGATGAGGATGCTGAACTGGTGAAGCTGACGGTGGATGGCACCGATGTGACCGCAAGCATCTCCGGCGGCAAGTACACCATCACGAACGTATCTGCCAACGTACAAGTGGTGGCTACTTGGAATAAGACCAAGGAGTACATCATCATGGCTCACTCACAGGCTACCTTCAGCTGCACGCAAGACCTCGACTTCACAGGCATTAGCGGCCTGAAGGTCTATGTCGCCAGCGGATACAACAAGACGACAGGCAAAGTGCTGATGACCCAGATCGAAGGCACGGTTCCCGCTGGAACGGGTCTGTTCCTCGAAGGCGAAGAAGGTGTGACCTATAAGGTGCCTTATACTACCAGCGATGCATACTACGTGAGTCTGCTGAAGCCGGTTGTTACCGCTCAGGTGGTTCCGACGACCGATGGCGCCTACACCAACTTCCTCTATGGTGAGAAGGAAGGCGTGAAGGGCTTCTACAAGAGTTCCGGCTCTGGAACCGTTGCTGCCGGCAAGGCATATCTGCAACTGCCGACGAGCGCTGTTGCTGGAATCAAGGGTATCGGATTCGAATTCGATGACGAGACTGCTATCAGCAGTGTGAAGGCTGATGTTGTAGCTCCCGAAGGCGTATATGACATCAAGGGACGCAAGATTCCTGCCGGCCAGAAGCTGACGCGCGGCATCTATGTCATCAATGGTAAGAAAGTATCAATCAAATAAGTTCAGAAGCGTATGAAAAAGACTTATTTGCAACCAAAAATGGTAGTGCACACCGTGTGCACTACCAACATCATTGCCCTCTCTGGCAATTTCCAGCAGGGTAAGACCATCGATGTAGGCATCAAGGACGAAGAGATCGACGGCGGCGATGCCTGGGTGAAACCCTTTGTTGAGACTGAAGAGTTCTGGGATGATTGATTCCCACCATAGAAAATAATCGGGGCGGCTCCTTTTCGAGCCGCCCCGATTGTTTATTCAGAATTCTCTAAGATGAACTGAGAGATCCTGGTCTAAGGGACTTCTTAGTACATGTTAACGATTGCCTCATAGAGCTCCTGCTTGCCGCTGGTCTGCTTGGGTTCGCCGACCTTCTTGCCGTAAGCGTAAGCCTCTTCGAGGGTCATCTTGCCTTCTTCGAACTTCTTGCCTTCGCCCGCGTCGAAGCTTGCGTAGCGCTCCTTGACCATTGCGCAGAGGGGAGAGTTCTGGATGATGTCGGCAGCGCTGAGGAGAGCGTGAGCCATAGCATCCATAGCAGCGATATGAGCGATGAAGATATCCTCGAGGTCGGTGCTGTTGCGACGGGTCTTAGCATCGAAGTTGGTGCCGCCGTCCTTGAAGCCACCACCACGGATGATCTGCATCATAGCCTGGGTGAGCTCATAGTGGTCGATGGGGAACTGGTCGGTATCCCAGCCGTTCTGGTAGTCGCCACGGTTAGCGTCGATGCTGCCGAGCATGCCAGCGTCAACGGCGCAAGCGAGTTCGTGCTCGAAGGTGTGGCCGGCGAGGGTAGCGTGGTTCACCTCGATGTTGACCTTGAAGTCCTTGTCGAGGTTGTGGGCCTTCAGGAAACCAATAACGGTCTCGGTGTCGACGTCGTACTGGTGCTTGCTGGGCTCCATGGGCTTGGGCTCGATGAGGAAGGTGCCCTTGAAGCCTTTGGCGCGAGCGTAGTCGCGAGCCATCGTCAGCATGGTTGCCATGTGTTCCTTCTCACGCTTCATGTCGGTGTTCAGCAGGCTCATGTAGCCTTCGCGGCCGCCCCAGAAGACGTAGTTGGTGCCGCCCAGTTCGATGGTAGCATCGATGGCGTTCTTGATCTGCACGATAGCGCGAGCCACAACGTCGAAGTCGGGGTTGGTGCTGGCACCGTTCATGTAACGCTTGTTGCCGAAGACGTTAGCGGTACCCCAGAGGAGCTTAATGCCGGTCTCAGCCTGCTTCTGCTTCAGGTAAGCAACGACTTCCTTCAGGTTCTTTTCGTAGGTCTCTACGTCAGCAGCCTCTGCAACGAGGTCGATGTCGTGGAAGCAATAGTACTCGATGCCAAGCTTCTGCATGATTTCGAAGCCAGCGTCAGCCTTCTCTTTAGCAGCCTGTACGGGATCTGCAGCGGTGTTCCAGGGGAAGGATTTGGTGCCGCCACCGAACTGATCAGCGCCTTCTGCGCAAAGGGTGTGCCACCAAGCCATGGCGAATTTGAACCACTCGCTCATCTTCTTACCCATGACCACGCGATCCTTGTCATAGTAGCGGTATGCCAACGGGTTCTTGCTCTCGGTACCCTCGAACTTAATCGCAGGGATTTCAGGGAAATACTGTTTCATTGTTTGAAAAATTAAAGGGTTATAGAAAAAATCATGTTAGAGTTTGCTGGTCCAGCGCTCATAAGCCTCCTTGTAAGCAGCCTCGTTCTTCACATCGGGCTCGATCACCTGCAGCTTCTTCAGCGTGGCGAAGGCTTCGCGATGGTCGGCATAGATGCCGGCTCCCATACCTGCTCCGCGGGCTGCACCTACGCTGCCGTCGGTGTCGCAGAGTTCGATGGTGGCACCTGTGACGCCTGCGAGGGTGTCGCGGAAGATGGGGCTCAGGAACATGTTGGCCTTGCCGGCGCGGATGGTCTTCAGGCTCATACCCATCTGTTGCATCACTTCCATGCCATAGGCAAAGCTGAAGACGATGCCTTCCTGAGCTGCACGCAGGAGGTGGGCCTGTGTGTGGGTGTTGAAGTTGATGCCGTGGATGCTGGCTCCCACTTCCTTGTCACAGAGCACACGCTCAGCGCCATTACCGAAGGGTAGGATGGAGAGGCCTGCAGAGCCAATGGGGGCTTGGGCTGCCAGATCGTTCATCTCGGCATAGCCGATGCCGGCGGGAGCCACATTGCGGCGGGCCCAAGAGTTGAGGATACCCGTACCGTTGATACACAGGAGAACGCCGAGACGTGGGTCGCTGGCGCTGTGATTGACGTGGGCAAAAGTATTCACGCGGCTTTGAGGATCATAACCCACCTGGCCGAGAACACCATAGACAACACCCGAGGTGCCTGCTGTCGTAGCGGCTTCTCCAGGCTCGAAGACGTCGAGGGAAAGGGCATTGTTAGGCTGGTCGCCAGCGCGGTAGGTGATGGGGGTGCCTGCTTGCAGACCCAGTTCAGCAGCAGCAGCAGCGTTGACTTCGCCTTGAATGCCGAAGGTGGGGACGATGTCGGAAAGCATCTCTGCGGGGATGCCGTAGTAGTCCAGCAGGAACTGAGCCGGACGCTCTTCCTTGAAGTCCCACATCATACCCTCGGAGAGGCCACTGACAGTGGTGGCAGGAGTGCCTGAGAGGCGGCAGGCGATATAGTCGCCAGGAAGCATCACCTTATAAATCTTCTTAAAGGTGTCAGGTTCATTCTCGCGCACCCAAGCAAGCTTGGAGGCGGTGAAGTTGCCGGGAGAGTTCAGCAGGTGGCTGAGGCAACGCTCGCTGCCCAAAGCCTTGAAGGCTTGCTGGCCGTAGGGGACAGCGCGGGAGTCGCACCAGATGATGGAGTCGCGCAGAGGCTGCAGGTTCTTATCGACACAGACGAGGCCGTGCATCTGGTAGGAGATACCGATGGCCTTGATGTCTCCCTTGTCGGCACCGCTCTGGGAGAGAATGTCGGCTGTGGCGGACTTCAGGTAGTTCCACCATGCGTCGGGGGCTTGTTCTGCCCATCCGGCACGAACAGCCTTGATGGGGGCTTCACTCTTGGGGTAGAAAGCGGTGGCTACGCACTGACCGCTTTGGGCGTCGACCAGCGATGCCTTGACGCTGGAACTGCCGATATCATAACCGAGAAGATACATAGTATAGTAGAGAATTTAGAGTTTAGTATTGCGGGTTGGGGAGTTTTCGGCCCGGAAACGGACTTTCGAACTCGTTTTCGGCTGCAAAGTTAATTGTTTTCTTCGAAAAAAACTACATTTGATGTATCAAAAAGGTGTTAAAAGTGTATCAAAAGAGAAAAAGAGTACTTCTTTCGATACAATCTCTAAACTTTTTAACTATCTTTGCACCATTATAAGACATAAAACAAACAAAACTCAAGTATCAATTCCAAAATTTGAAAGATTATGATCTACGGACTCATTGTTGGTATCATCGCAGGCGCTATTGCCGGCTGGATTATGCGTGGCGAAGGCTACGGCTTCATCAAGAATCTTATCTTGGGCGTCTTCGGTGGATGCGTCGGAGGATGGATCTTCGACCTGTTGAATATTGAGTGGGGAGGATTCCTTGGCAATATCGGAACGGCTGTCGTTGGTGCCGTATTGCTGATATGGATTGCACGTCGCATCAGCAAGTGACCTTTCGCCCGCTCGCGTTATATTAATAATGTACGCGCGCGAGGCATTTGATGCGCGTCAACATTCTGGTGCTTTTTTGCTGTTTTTTGGTAAAAAAGTTGCTAAAACGTTTGGCGGTTCGGAAAAATCGCCGTACCTTTGCAGCCGCAAACGAGAGAGGCACCCCTGACTCCGTCGGGGCTGTGGCCTACGCTCGCTCCTCTCGGGGAGCCCTGCGGTTTGCAGGAACGTCGTTCTTTGAAATACTGACAACGAGACAAGTAGTACAGGGAAGTACAGTAAGTACAAGAAGAAACCGTCATTTCTGACATGCCTGGTCAACCTCTGTCG